>Ga0209647_1001456_pt1 | contig 20189 bp, 14 predicted proteins | sample GraSoi_2013_60cm_FD_185827 | JGI IMG/M metagenome (GOLD analysis project Ga0209647, IMG submission 185827) | Grasslands soil microbial communities from the Angelo Coastal Reserve, California, USA - Sample 9_17_2013_60cm (SPAdes) (version 2) | ecosystem: Environmental > Terrestrial > Soil >... | reverse complement strand
GAGCCTTCCCGGAATGACGTTCGTCGCCGGGGGCGAGGCCGCCGCGGAATTCGCGGCGTGCGACGCTCAGGTCGCGATCGGCTCGCTGCCGCGGTTCTTCCGTCCCGACGTCCACGCCTTCGCCGCACAGCCGAAGGCGCTCCTCGCTCCCGATCCGAGGCGCGTCGAAGCCATGCGCGCGCGCTTGGGCGAGGGGCCGTGGATCGCGATCGCCTGGCGCAGCGTGCAGTCGGGCGACCGCAAGGGTCTCGCCGCGCGCAAGTCGATTCCGCTCGAGCGCTTCGCGCGCCTCGCCCAGGAAGCGGGCGCACGGTTGCTCGACCTGCAATACGGCGACGTCGATGCCGAGCGCGCTGCGTTCGAGGTGAAGCACCCGGGCGTTCTCATGCGGCTAGAGGACCTGGACACGTACAAGGACCTCGAGGGCATCGTCGCCGCCATGCAGGCGTGCGAGCGCGTGGTCACCGCGAGCAACGCCAACGCGCACCTCGCCGGCGCGATCGGCAAGCCGACGACGCTCGCCTTCGTGGGCACCGCGCCGTTCCACTACTGGGTGCCGGGCCCTGATGGGCGCTCGCTCTGGTATCCGTCGGTGGAGGTCATGGTCGATCCGGAGTGGGCGCGCGGCTAGAAGGCGCTGATGAGCGTCCTCACCGCCGCCGATTTTCCATAGGGACTGACGGTAGTCGTCGTCCCGTCGCCGAGCTCGCCGTACCAGTCCCGGCCCCAGGCCCAGATCGTTCCGTCGATCTTGAGGGCGAGGCTGTGGTAATAGCCGCCGGAAACTTCGACGACACTCGCGACGCCGGAGACTTTCACCGGCAGCGGCTGTGCGGAGCCGTGGGTGCTGAACGTTCCGTTGCCGAGCTGGCCGTAGAGGTTATCGCCCCAGGTCCAGACCGTGCCATCGCGCCTGGCAGCGATGCTGTGCACGCCGCCGGCGGCTATCGCGACGACGTCCGTGAGGCCCGAGACCTGCACCGGCAACGCCTTGCCGAAAGGACTGGCTGCGGACACCGAGCCGTCGCCGAGCTGGCCGTCGAAGTTCGCTCCCCATGACCAGACCGTGCCATCGCGCTTGAGCGCGATGCCGTGGTAAGCGCCGGCCGCGACCGCGATGATGTTGTCGAGCCCGATTACCTGCGATGGCGCCGGGACCCCGCTCGCCTGGAACGCACCGTTGCCGACTTCGCCGTGGGCGTTGCTGCCCCAGGCCCAGACCGTGCCGTCGGACTTCAACGCAACGCTATGTCCTTCGCCCGCGGCGACTGCGCGAATGCCGGCAAGGCCAAGGCGTGCGGGAGTGATCGAACCTGGATTGGCGATGGTGCCGATGGTGCCGTTGCCAAGCTGGCCGACGTCGTTGTAGCCCCACGACCAGAGACTGCCGTCGCGCCGGACGACCAAACTGTGCAGGCCGCCACCGGCGATCGTCGCGACATCGGTCAGGCCGGAGACCTGCCTTGGAAGAAGCGCGGTGACGCCGTGACCCGAGCCCCAGGGATTGCCCCACGTCCAGAGGGTTCCGTCCTTTTTTCGCGCCATGCTGTGGTAGGCGCCCTTCGCAACTTCCGCCACGTCGCGTAGCGGCGGGAACCGGTTCGGCCCCAGCACGGCGATCGGCCCATCCGAGCCGTAGGGAAAGACAAAGTTGAAGCCGCCATTGCCGAGCTGCGCGAATTCGTTGTCGCCCCAGGCCCATGCGCCGCCGCCGTCGTCGGCGAGGAGGTTGTGCTCGCCGAGCCCGGCGGCGAGATAACGGCGTGGCGCGATGATCTTTCCAAGCACCGCGCCTACCGCGCCCGAGGCCTCGTCGGCGAGCTCCTGCCCCATGTCTCCATTGAAGACGAGCATGTATTCGCCCGGCTTCTTCGCGGCCGGCGCGGCCGGTTCGCTGAAAGCCAGCTGGAACACGCCGTGCGGAGCGAGGACCACCTTGTCCGCATTGCGGCTGCCCGCCACTGCTTGGCGCGTTCCGTCCTGTGCGTCGTAGAAGAGCTCGAACGTCCCGGCGATGGCCTCCGCGCCGAGGTTCGTGGCGAGGCAATTGGTGGGATAGGCGGTAAAGAGCTTGCAGTCGATGCGGCCGCGGAAGAAGCGATCGAGCATTCCCCACGAGTAGCGAATGGCCTGCGGGACCAGCCGCTCGACCTGGTCGTCGAACACATAGCGATTCATGGTGTACACGGCCAGTGGTTGCGGCAGGAAGCGCGAGAGGGCGCTCTCCGAGGTCGCGCGCATGCCCGAGGTCTCGGGCCTGCGGCTCTTCAGGAACTTGATGGGGATAGTCCCGCTCAGCAGGTCGGGCAGTCGCACCGATTCCTCGTTGTAGTCCGCGGGGTTGTTCGAAGGCCCGGGATACTGCAGCGCCAGCGGTGAGCCGAGGTTGCTGCCCTCGGCAAAGAAACCGCGGGTGCTGTAGTCGGCCAAGCCGAGTCCGTTCAGCACGGTCAGTCCTCGCGCCGGGCTGCCGCTCGCGCCGCTAGCGGTGCTCCAGAAGTCGCTGTAGCGGTCGAAGGACGCGCCCGCGAACCCATTGAACGACGGTAGCGACGTGAGCGGCACGCTCGCGCCGTCTATCGTGTATGTCGATTTGCCTTGCGCGCGTGCGTCGATGTAGCGCTCGAACACGCTGCCGGGGTGAGTAGCGATTCGCGTGTGTTGCGGCTGCGCCATGTCCTGCACCAGGTGCAGCACATCACCGAGCGAGCGGAAGGCCGTCGCCCACCAATACTTTCGCGTCGACTCGGAGGTCCCAGCTGCTCCATCGGGACCCCGGCCCGTCAATGCGTAGTACATCGCCTGTCTCGCATCCATCAACGTGAAATGATTCGTTCGGTTGGCCAGGGCCTGGTTTGGCCTCAGGAATGCGTCCACCGCGCCGGTGGCCCAATCCGGCGCTCGCGTCCCGGATCCGAAATTCGAAATCAAGCCGCGATTCAAGTAGGGGTCGAAGAAGTGGTTGAAGACCCTGTCGCTGTTGCCGTACGGATCGTCCTGCGGGTTGCATTCCCCGGGCCAGTGGTGGGCCGCCAAGTCGCTGGACACGCAGCCGCCGGTGGTGAGGTCGTCCTCGCGGATCGCGCCTCGAATGAGCCAGCCCGCGATGGAAAGAGGCCGTGTGAAGTTGTTGGGCATCCGACGCTGCTCGAATACGCTGATCTGACGCGGGAAGAATCGATCTCCTACGCCGTCCCAGTACGCCGGGCCAAGCAAGCCATCGAAGGGATCCATCGCGCTGGTGTCGAGGCCCAAGTCTCCTGCTACCCGCGGGTCCCTTGCGAGGATCGATCGCTCGTACGCGCCGAGGGTTGCAACGCCGTGGGTGCTGAGCTCATACGCGGCGCATTCGCAAGTCGCGCCCAAAAGGAGGGCAAGCACGAATGGATGACGGACCTTTTTCATTAGAATTCCTTCCCGGACCGAAGGTTTCGAAGCTCGTCTTCGAAGAGCTTTAGGAATCCCAGAGTTCCCTCCAAGCTCCCCGCCTTTTCCGCGCTTATCGTCAGACTCCGGGCCTCACGATCGATAGCCTGAAACAGGGGATGCAATTTCAAGTACGTCTCCAAGCTATTCGGTCCACAGGTCCTCAGGTATCCCGTGTATCTGTACTGCTGCAGGCGCTCGTCCCCGGTCCCCGCGTACGCGCGCATCGGCATGTCACGGGTGTACCGCTCGAATTCCTCCGTGGGCATGGCTCGCCGGGGAATCGCGCTCTCATATCCGATCTTGAATGCCGTTACGGTTCTGTCGACGAACGGGGAGATCGCCGGCACATAGGCGGGGACGTGGTAGCGGCCTAACGCGTCGGTTTGCGTTATGAAGAGGTTGGCGCACGTCGTTCGTGCATCGACCAGACCGCCTCCGGTGTTCTCCCACTGCACGATGACGAATACTCCTTCGAGCGGCAGTTGCGTCTTCACGTCGTGCACCCTGCCGTCGAACGCGAACGGCGATCCGGCCCACGACGCGCCGCAGGCCAGCACGAGCACGAGGAACAGCATTGGTCGAGAGTTCATGTCGTCTCCTTCACAGGCTGCTGATGAGCCAGGTGCCGTCGCTTCCCTGGGTCAGGTACATCAGGAAGGCTTGCTTGCCCTGCGGCGTGTCCTGGACCAGCACGTATTCCGCGAGCCCCTCCATGATCGATCCGTCGGCGATCGTTCCGAGCTGGTCGGCGACGGTGGCGATATTCGGCAGCAGCGCCTGGAACGCCGGCCGGTAGGTCTCGACGGCGCCGGGTGCGAATGATTTCAACGCGCCTTCCGTATCGCCTGCGCGTAGCCGAGCCAGCATTCCCGCGTAGATCGCCCGCAACTTGGTGTCGAGGGAGCCGACGCTGTTGACGACAATCACGCCGGCGAACTCATGGGTTTGGGCCTGCGCATCCGTGATCGTCAGCTTCGGCGCGTAGACTCCTGGCGCGACGTAGGTCGTCTGAATTGGCGCACCCGGATCGTGCGTCGTGAATTCGATCGTGCCGGCGCCGTCGAAGTCGACATCGATCCTGTCGATGCCGAGCCCGTTGCGGCTGAGGATCGTGAAGTCGACCGGATGGGGCGCGATTCCGGTTTGCGGAGACGCGATGACCTCGAACGGGCTCGAGCTGCCCGTGACGGTGATGATTCTCATCGCGGCCGCGGCTTCTGGCGCCGAAGCCGTCACCGAAACCATGTTGCCGCCGGGCTGCAGGGGAATGCTTGCGTAGAACATATCCCCGTCTAAGGCGGCGACCACGCCGTTCACCGAGACGCCGATATTGGGCGGTCCCGTAACCCTGCCGGCGACGACGACGCTGTTTGCGCCGATCACCGCCCCTTGCGCGGGTGTGACGATCTCGAGCGTGATCGCCCGCTCGATGAGATTCAAGTGCAATACGGTGCTCCTCACGTTACCGGCCGTATCCGTGGCCCGCAGGCGTGCCGCGTTCGCACCTGGCGCGAGCGTGAGTACAAAGCTGAATTCGGCGCCGGCGGGGTTGGGACCGGCCGCGGAAAGGTCCGCGAAGTTCTCGAGCAGGACCTGGCCCGCTTCGTCGATGTGCCCGTTGACGGCCACTTGCGGAGTCGAGAACACGCTTGCGTCGGGAGGGACGAGATCGACGAATGTCGGGGGGATCGTATCGACGATGAAAGTCGAGGTCACGGAGTTGGAGGCGTGGCCGAAGTCATCTCGCACCTGCGCGGCGAACATGTTGGCTCCCTCAGGCAGGCGCGACTGCGGGGCGAGCGCTGCCGTGCCGGTCGCGGGATCGAAGGCGAAGAGACCTCCCACCGTGATGCCATTCAGCATCGCGCCGAGCGAATAACCGCCCAGGTATCGGTTGCCGAAGGCGCACGGATTGCCGTTGCACGCCGCGCCATACCGCAGGGCGATCCGGGGCGCCGGATTCCTCGTTGACACGTGGTCTCCAGGCTCGAGCAATTCGAGCCGCGGCAGGACGAAGAACGGTGCCGCGGAAACGTTCACGCCACCCTTCGGAACGGCGATCATCGCGAGCAGATCGCCATGCATCGAGAGCCGCGAAATTCCGGCGTCATGGGTGACCCAAATACCCTTCGCGATCGGATCGACGGCGAGGGCGCCGGCACCCTTGATTCCGATTGCCGCAAGATCGAATGCGCGTGCCTGGATGCCGAAGGCGTCATAGGCGATCAGTCGATCATTGCCCAGGACCCAGGCGACTTCCGAGTCGCCTTGAAGGGCGAGGGCGTCGACCGGATGCTGGAGCGTCACGCGGTGTAGCGGTAGCGAAGCGCTTCCTCGATCGACCTGCAACAACTCTCTCTCGCCGGCCAGCCAGATCGCGGCTCCGAGGTCGTCGACGATGAAGTCCTTCGGCTCGGCGCTCGTGAGTTGATGCAGTTCGAAGGTCGCAAGGGTAGCGCCAGAGGGCGCCACGTTTGCAAGTTGCTTGTTGCCCAGCAGCCACACGCTCTTGTCCAGGCCTACCCTGGCTTGACGAACATCCGCCAGGGGCGTTGCGAGGGTCACCAGCCTTTGTCCGTTCGCATCGAGATGCAGGACGACCTTCGAATCGGCAAGCCACACGCTGTCGTCGAACGGATCGACCGCAAGGATCGGTTGGCGGGCCAATCCGAGCGACTTGAGAGTCGATTGCACGCGCGCTCTCCCGTCCGCATCGAACTTGGCCACATCGGTATCGGTCGCGACCCACGCCGCGCCATGGCCGTCCACGGCTAACCTGCCCGCGGCCTTGATGGGCAGTGAGCGAACAAGGTCATTCGCAGTTCCGTCGACCTGGTAGAGGGTATCGCCCGAAGAGAACCAGATGAGCGAGGGGTTGGCCGCCTGCGCTATTGAGACACCGAGCGAGGCGAGCGTTGCGAGCAGGATGCGTAGCAGCATGGGATCGAAATCGAAGCAGGGCCTGGTGGCGATCCTGCTCCGCGGCGCGAATTACCGCCGCCCGAAATCCCAACTATCGACGAATGAAATTGGTGCCGGAGAGAGGAGTCGAACCCCCGACCTTCGCATTACGAATGCGCTGCTCTACCAACTGAGCTACTCCGGCCGTCTGTTGCTCGTGCAGAACCCGTAATTCTATCGAAAAAAAAGGCCGGGATCGAATCCCGGCCTTGGGTGCTCGAAGGGGAAGCGGGATCAGCTGTCCCCTTTCTTGTACCAGTAGATGCGCGAGCGGATCTGCTTGATCGGCACCGGCGGCTGTTGCGCGCCGATCGGCGACGAGGTGTTGCCGGCCAGGTTGATGCCGCCGATCAGCACGCTGATGGGCTTCATCGTGCCGTCGGGCTGGCGCACCGGCACCGTGCCGACCACCGGCGAGGGCGGCAGGCCGCCGCCGGTGAACACACCCGAGCGCGTGCCGCCGCACAGGCCGCCGCTGCCGATCACGCCCGAGGCGTTAAGCAGGTTCACCGCATAGCCCTTCGCCTCGCCGAGGTTGGTGCCGCACGTGGCCACCAGCGGGTCCTGCGCGTGGTTGGTGCTGAAGAACACCGTACCGCCGAAGATCACCGACGAGGTCACGGTCTGTTCGCCCGTATCGGCCAGGTCGAGGAACCAGCCGTCGTTTCCGGCCGTGATCGTCGTGGTGCAGCTCGTGGCGGACGTGAAGTTGTTCATCGTCGCGCCGTCGAGGTTGACCGTGCCCGCGGCCGGGAACTTGTCGACGAACATGTAGAAGCGGTTCACGACCGGGGTGGAGTACGGATAGTTGGCCTTCAGCGGGCGCTCGCGATCGCCCGTGCCCAGGGTCAGGAACACCTGCGTCGCGGTGGCGAGCGAGGCCGGGCCGAACATGAACTTGCGCCCGCCGCCCGTGGTCGCCGCGATCTTGGTGATCGTCCACGCCCCGGAGGCGCGGGCCGCGAACGTCCCCGGGTCGACCAGGTCGATCCGGTAGAGCCCGCCGCCCATGTCCGCGACATAGATGTGGTCGACGTTGCCGTCGAAGTCGCGGTCGATGAAGGTCACGTCAGAGGAGACGGCGCGATCGGTGTCGAAGGCCTTGATCTTCGCTCCCGTCTGGGCGTCGAGGATGTACACGTGGTTGCCCTTGTTCGCGGCGCCGCACGTGTTGGCGATGGTGGTCTGGTCCTCGCAATTGTCGTAGCCGCCGCCGAACACCACCACCGGCGCGGTGGTGCTGTAGCCCTTGATGAAGCCGACACTCGGCGTCGACCAGGTCTGGCCGATTCCATCCATGCCCGCGGTGCAGCCGGTATCGTCCGTGAGGTTCGGGCAGCCCTTCGCCCACATGAACGCGGGCGTGCCGGCTCCGGTGATGTCGAAGCCGTAGACCATCCTGCCGCCACGCCGCTGCGACGCGTAGATCCAGACTTTGCTGTTGTCGGCGTTCTGGAAGAGGCCGAGCGAGCCGTCGAAGAAGTAATCCTTCGGAATCGGCGTTGGCGTGATCAGCGGATCGATTCCGGGACCCGAGATCTTCGGCGTGTTGTCGAACAGGCGCTTCAACTTGGCGTGGTGCTCCGGCGCGATGAACGACCACTTCTCCGTGCCGTTGCTGGCGCGGATGCCGTGCAGCGCTCCGTCGTTCGAGCCGTAGTACAGCTCGACGCCGCGCCCGGTGCCGAAGTTGACCGGCAGCGCGCGCGAGTGCGTCACGTCCCCGTGGATCGAGGCGCGCGGCTCGGTGGTGTTGCCGTTGCCGTTTTCATCGGGCCCCGGATTGTTGCCCACGTCACGGCCGTAGGTGAAGTCGATGATGTTCTGGTTGATCGCCGCGGTCGACGCACCCGTGCGGCCCAGCGGGACGTTGGTGCTGTTGAAGTCCACCAGCGAGGTGCACGGCGCGGTCGTGCACGTCTGCATCGTGCGCGTCACCGTGAAGGGCGGCAGCGCCGTCGTGCTGTTGCCGCGGCGCAGGACCTCGGCCGTGGCGCCCTTCTCGACGACCGGCCCGTCGGGCTGGTCGTTGTTGGAGCTGCCGGCGACGGAAGTACACGTGCCGCCGCTGCTGGGAGAGAAGTCCCAGTAGGTCGTCGGGACTCCGGCCACGGTCACGGTGCTGTCCGTGGTGTAGAAGGAGCGCGCGCAGGCCTGGACGAAGCCGGTGGTGGCGGCGATCGCTTCCTTGCCGTCGGCATCGGCGAGCTTCGCATCCGCGCCGAAGAGGGCGACCTGGTACTGCTTCAGGTTGCCGAACCAGCGCGGGTTGGAGCCGCCGTCCGGGCGGAACATGCCGATGAACACCTGGTTCTCGTTCTGCGTGCGGTTGTTGGCCGCGATCGGCAGGGAAGCCGCGGCGAACACCGAGTTCACCGCCTGGATCTCCACCAGGATCTCGCGGAAGGCGTTGAGGATCGCGTCCTCGCTGGTCGCCTGGAAGTAGCGCCCGCCGCCGTACTTCGCCATGCTCATGAGGAGCGCGGTCTCGTTCACGTCCTGCGCGTCCTTGAACACGTCGATGGTGTAGGTCTTGACGTTCTGCTGGCCCGTGAGGGAATTCACGTCGGCCGTGTAGAGGTACTTGGCCCACTCGTCGGCGAAGCGCGCCGTGCTGGCCGAAGGCGCCGCCGAGGTGCTGGTCGGAGTGACCACGTTCACCGTGTACGTGCCGGTGACGGATTGGTTCTGGACGCAGGTATCGGCCGCCGTCATCGTCTGGTTCGTGAGGCACGCGGCGGCGCTCATGGTCTGGGCCTGGAGCTTGCCGACCGCGCAACCCGTGCCTTGCATGACCTGGGTGGCGAACGTCTGGTCGTTGATCGTCACCAGGTAGTTCTGCTTGTTGACGCCGCAGCTCCAGGCCGCCGACTGGTTCTGCCGCTTCGTCCCACCGCAGGTGGACCCCGCCGTCGGCAAGCCGCAGCTGCTCGCGGTGGCGCCGGTAGGCCAGCCGGGAACGTTGGTTGCGGCGTTGGTGACACAGTTGGCCGGCGTTTCGCACGTCGGGTCGGTCAGGACACCGGACGACGTCGTCCCAGCGTCCACCGAGCAGGCGACGCTGAAGTGACCGGTGTACAACCCTGCCATGCGGGTGTTGCAGGCCGCCAAGGATTCGCAGACCGCTCCCGATCTCACGGTCGGGGGGGTCGCCGGCACGGTCAAAGGCGCGGTTCCGCTCACGCACCCGTAAATAGTCCAGCCCGGGAATTGGCCCGTCGCCCGCGCCTTGCAGGCGGCCGCCGTTTCACGAACGGAGTCGGTACCCAAGCCCACGGTGCCCGCGGTCGCCGAGCCGCCCGAGCAGGTGTAGGTCGAGTAGCCGGGGAAGGTGGTCGCCGCACGCGCGCTGCACTGCGCGTTCGTTTCGCAGGCAAAGTCGGTGGCCGTCTGGCCCGAAACGTTGCTGCCGCCGCTGCAGAAGTAGCTGCCGTGGCCGGGTGCCAGCGTGGCGGCGCGCGCCGCGCACTGTGCCGTGCTCTCGCACGTCGCGTCCGTGCCGATGGGCGTGTTGGGTGTCGCGAGGCCGCCGGTACAGGCGTAGGAGGCGTAACCGGGGAACGTCGTCGCCGCGTCGGTCGCACACTGGGCCGGGGTCTTGCAGACGGAGTCGGTGCCGAGCGTGACCGTGGCGCTGCCCGGCACGATGGTGAACTGGGGCATCGCGAGCTGCGGCGGAGTCGTGCAGTTGTTGATGCCGTGGATGCCCTGCAGCAGCGAGCACGGCGCGTCCGCCGACGGAAAGCCGTTGCCGACGAAGACCAGGAACGACTTCTGGCAGCCGCTGTTGGCCGGCGGGTTGTAGTTGACGAAGTTGACGCCGCTGTAGGCCGACGGGTCGGAAAGAGGCTCGGGCGTGTTGCCGTTACGCGCATAGCGCGCCGGCCCGAAGTGGGTCGCGTCGATCGGTGTCTGGCCGATGTCGGTCTTGGAGTTGGCGGGATCGGTAAAGCCGCCCAGGTACTTGAAGACGTCGAAGAGGGCGCCGCTGTAATCGCTCTTCGCCGTGCCCTGCTTCTCCGCCGGGGTCGCGAAGTTATTGAAGATGCAGTTGGGGGTGCCGTTGAGGCTGTTGGCGCCGTTGACGCAGGCCGGTGTGCCGATCAGCTCCCGCAGCGCCGCCTTGTTCGTGGAGTTCATGTTGCGCACATGGAAGCGCACGTAGCCGCCGTTCGGGCTCGTGCCCGGCCCGGGCGTGAAGAACATGAGGCCCATATTGAGCGAGTTGTCCGCAAGCTCGCCGGTCACGTTGTACAACGCACGCAGCTCCGACTGCCCTTGCTTGTAGGGGCCGCCGCCGGACGAGATCCAGTGTTGGTTGGCCGCGTCCCAGTTGGCGCTGTTGTCGATGAAGACAATCACGTTGGGGTTGTCGATCGTGACCCCGGGCGGGCTGGTGAAGAGGTCGATGTCCTCGGCGGCGACGGGCCCGCAAAGCGCGGCGATCGCGGCGGCGAGGGTGAACGACGTACGGAGCAGGGAGGGTTTCATGAAAGCCTCGGGGGAGTTCTTGCTTCTTAGAGACAGGAGGTGGCCAGGTCGAGCGCCCTGATGCGCACTCCGATGCCCTGGGTAATGGTGACGTTGACGGTGGAAGTCGCCGGCGTGGTGCCGGTATCGAGCGTCTGGGCGGTGAGCTCCCAGATCGAGTTGCCGCACAGCGAATCGCCCGAGGTCGCCGCGCCCGCGACGCCGAAGGTTCCCTGCTGCTGCGCCTGGACGCAGGCGAGGTCCTCGCTCGTGGGCGTGAGGTTGAGCTCGCTGATCTTGATCGGGCGGGCCTGCACGCATGCGGGCGTGGGTGTGAGCTTGGTGGTGTATTCGGGAATGCCGTCGTTGTTGACGTCGGTGCAAGTGGTATTCGCCGTGCCGCACGCCAGGCCCAGCGGGATGGCGTCGTTCGGAGTGTTGATGAACTGCACCGTGCTCAGCACCGCCTCGATGGTCGATTGCGATGCGTCCATCGCCTCGCTTCGCACCTGCATGTTGCCGACCATTTTCAGATTGATGGTGCCGGTGTTCATCGCGCTGATCGCGAAGAGCGTCAGCATGATGAGCATGATGAGGGAGACGAGGAGCGTGGCGCCGCCCTCGCGGTGGTGGATTCTTTTCATGGCACGTCCCTGCGTTCTGCGGAGTTAACGACGCGCACCAGCCCGCTGTAGACGTGGCGTCGATAGGCGTCGATAGGCGTCACCGCGATCAGGGCGCCCAGCGAGTTGTGTCCCAGCTGGTAGGTCTTGGCGTTGACGTATCCCGGGGAAGGATCGATGTTGCGCGCGAGGATGTAGGGCCTCACGGATACTACGTTGGCCCAGTTGGCGACCTGCGTGCAGGTGCCGACGCAACCGGTCGTCGGTCCGGTCCATAGGTCGGGAACCGGGGTGTAGTCGTCCGGGGAGCCGTCGCCGTCGGAGTCGATGCCGTATTCGACGTTGAATTCCTCGATGCCCTCGACGAGCGGCACCAGGTTGAATGTGGCGCCGTTGAATTCCAGGCGCGTGAGGGTGGGTATCGCGACCGGGGGCACCGCGCCGTTGTCGTTGCTGATGTAGTAGATGCGCACGACGTACTGGCGCATGCCAGCCCGGGTCGCGCAGTCCCTCGCGGTGAGCGGGAAGCCGATGGTGCCCATCAATCCGATCGTGAAAGGCGTGAGCGGCGTCTCGGTAGCGCACTTGGAGACCTGGAAATAGGGCTGGCCATTGACCGCCGCCGGGCAGGCGCCCACGCCCGCCTCGCAGGTCGAGACGCGCCGGATGACCAGCACGTCCGTATTTGGCTTGTAGTTGGGCAGCACGCAGGTCGTCGCCGCGATGCCCGCGCCGTTGTCGTAGCCCTGGACCCCTATCAGCAGGGCGCTGAACCAGATGTTCGGGTCGATCGAGCACGGATCGGGCATCGCCAAGGGCACCGCGATGGTCTTGGGCACGGGGATGGTGCCCGGCGAAGCGCTCGTGGGAATGCCGGGCTTGACGGTGGCCTCGCCGTAGAAGCCCGCGTGGCGCAGGTCGTCGCTGAGGAGCTCCATCGCGTAGCGGCCGTTCTCGATCTGGCGGGCGCTGCGCTCCATCTCGTTTCGCGCGGCGCTCGAGTTGGCGAACACCGACACCAGCGCGGCCATCACGATGAGGCCCAGCGTCATGGCGATCATCAGCTCGATGAGGGACACGCCCGCCATCGAACGGCGTGGCTTCAGGCGCGCAAACATGGCATTCCTCATGGCGTCACGCAGGTGAGCGTGATCGGATCGTTCTGCAGGCAGCCGATGGTCACGTTGAGGGTCACGGCGCGGCGAACGCGCTCGTCTGGGCCGTATTGTCCGAGCCCGCAGGGGGTTCCGGGAGCGACGGTGGGGTTCAACCCCTGCCACACGACGGCGACCGTGAACTGGCGCGGCATCGTCGCGACGGTGTTGATGACGCATCCGCGCGCGCCGACCATCGCGCCGACCTTGGTGCCCGATGCGGACTCGCCCGCGCCGACGAGCTCGTTGCTCCACTCGCACTTGTCGAGATCGGCGCCGAACAGGCCGAGGCAGTCCTGGTAGCCGATGTCGGTGCCCTGGGCCGCCGACGTGACGTACTGCATCGAGTTCTTGCGGTTGGAGGCGATGCGGTCGGCCATGTCCTGCAGCAGCACCAGCGCCTGGGCGCGCTGGTAGGCCTCCATCTCGGCGAGCGTCGCGCGCGATTGCAGGCCGGCAAGGCCGAGCAGCCCGACGACGACGATCACGATCGCGACCAGGATCTCGATCAGCGTGTTGCCTTGGGCCGCTCTCATGGGCATATCCCTGGGTTGTTGGGGGCGCCGACCTTGCCGTATCCGGTTCTCGGGCGCCCGCTGAGATCGAGGAAGACGCAGCGTTCCTGGTCGTCGCGGATCGCCGCATCGATGGCGTTGGACGACAGCACGAAGGGCGCCGGCACCGCTCCGGCGCTCAGCCGTCCGGCCGAGTTGTAGATGACGTTGGCCGGGCCCGTGACGCTGACGGTGGCCGTGGAATATTCCTGGGTGCGCAGCAAGTTGCCGTTGGCGTCGCTCACCGTCCAGCCGGCCGTCCAGCCGCCGCCCAGCGGCGTCATGGTGACGTTGATGTTGCGCTTGATCGCCTCGCTACGCGCGAGGGAAAGGCTGGCGAAGATGTCGAAGCTGATCGTCTTCACCTGCTGCGTGCGGATCATGCTTTTCATCGAGGGCACGGCGAAAGCGGAAAGGATGGCGATGATGAGCACCACCATCATCATCTCCACCATCGTGAAGCCCGGTTGCCGGCGCATGTGGCGCGTGCTCATGTCGTCACCAGCCCGGCAGGCCGCCGCGGGTCTTCGCGCCGTTGTTGTCGAGCGTGAGGTCTTCGCCTTGCGCGCCCCCGGTGGCCACCTGCTGGCCGATCGCCGTCGCGGTGATTCTGAAGGTCGGCGGCGCCCCCCCGGGGACCGCCATGGTGAACGCATAGAAGTTGGCAAGGTCGGCCGGGGGTGTGCTATTGGGGAGCGTGACGAAGTCGGGGGCATACGCGCGCGCATCCAGGAGGTACTGCTGCTGCTTGTTGGCGACGTCGCTCATGAAGGTCTCGGCGGAGGCCCGGCGCCCCTTGCGCAGCTGGCTCTGGTACGAAGGCCATGCGATCGCGACCAGGATGCCGATGATCACCACCACCGTCATGATTTCGACCAGCGTAAAGCCGCGGTTCTTGTTCATCTGGATTTCCTCCACGGTGCAAGTTACGTGACCGGCCCGGCCCCTGGCAAAGGCCTCCCGATGAGCGGCGGGAAAACCCGGGTGGACGGCGCCCGGGCGGCCTCCCGCTAGGCCGAAATGGACATTCCCCTGGGAAGGGGGAAAGTGACTGATTCTTCGATCCCTTCGAGCTCGCGCACGCGATGGGCGCCGAGCTCCTGGAGGCGGAGGATGACGTCGTGGACGAGGACTTCCGGGGCCGAGGCGCCGGCGGTCACGCCCACCGTTCGCTTGCCCTCGACCCACTCGGGACGCAGGTCCTCGGCCCTGTCGATGAGGTAGGCCTCGCGCCCGAGGTTGCGCGCGACCTCGCGCAGCCGGTTCGAGTTCGAGCTGTTGGGCGAGCCGACGACGATCACGACGTCGCACCGGGGCGCCATGACCTTCACCGCATCCTGGCGATTCTGGGTGGCGTAGCAGATGTCGTCCTTCTTCGGACCTACGATGCCCGGAAAACGCGCCTTGAGCGCCTGCACGATGCGGGCGCAATCGTCGGCCGAAAGCGTGGTCTGCGTCACGTACGCGAGGCGCGTGGGGTCGGTCACTTCGAGCTTCGCGACGTCCGCCTCGTTTTCCACCAGGTACATCCCGGTTTGCGACTGGCCCATGGTCCCCTCGGCCTCCGGATGGCCGTCGTGGCCGATCATCACCACTTCGCGGCCCTGCTCGCGCATCTTCGAGACTTCGACGTGGACCTTCGTGACCAGCGGGCAGGTCGCGTCGAAGACCTTGAGCCCGCGCTGGGCGGCCTCGCGGCGCACTTCGAGCGACACGCCATGGGCCGAGAAGATCACGGTCGCGCCCGCGGGCACCTCGGCGAGCTCCTCGACGAACACCGCGCCCTTGGCGCGCAGGTCGTCGACGACGAACTTGTTGTGCACGATCTCGTGGCGCACGTAGATCGGCGCGCCGTGAAGCTCGAGCGCGCGTTCGACGATGGTGATCGCCCGGTCGACACCCGCGCAGAAGCCGCGCGGCTTGGCGAGCAGGACCTCGATCTTTCCGTCCACGCCTTCTCCCGTTGTCACGGCTTTCCCCCGCGCGCCGCCGCCTGTCCGCCCGTCCGCAGGCTGTCCCAGACGAGGATCGCCACCCCGATCGTGATCGCCGAGTCGGCGACGTTGAACGCCGGCCAATAGTATCCCGCGGCGTGCAGTTGCACGAAGTCGACCACGTGGCCGAGGGTGAGCCGGTCCCAGAGATTGCCCAGAGCCCCGCCCAGGACGAGCGCGAGGGCGGGGGCGAGGGGAATCTCGTCCTGCCTGCGGCGCAGCATCACCACGATGGCGACCGAGATTGCGATCGTGATGGCGGTGAAGAACCAGCGCTGCCAGCCCCCGGCGCCGGCGAGAAAGCTGAATGCGGCGCCCGCGTTGTGCATCAGGACAAGGTTGAAGAACGGCGTGACCTCGAGCACCTCCCCGGGTGCGAAGGCCCCGCTCACCCAGGCCTTGGTGGCGAGGTCGGCGATGACGATCGCGAGGCTCACGACGAGCCACCGCATCCAGCGCGCGCGGCCGACCTCAGGCATGCTCGCGCGCCTCTCCCGGCCCTTCGAGGTTCGACACGCACCGCGCGCAGATCGATGCGTGCTTCGCGTTCGCGCCGACGTCACCGCGGTAATGCCAGCAGCGCTCGCACTTGGCGTGTGCGCTCGGCTTCACCGTGACCTCGATCGCTTCTCCCGCGGCATCGTGCACGGCGGCGCTCGAGGTGATGAGGACGAAGCGCAGGTCGGCCCCAAGCGATCGCAGGAGCTCGGCGTCGGATTTCCCGGCGCTCACTTCCACTTCGGCCTGGAGCGACGAGCCGATCTCGCCCGCGGCGCGCTTCTCTTCCAGCCGGCGCACGACTTCGGCGCGGATCTCGCGCAGCCGCCGCCACCGCTCGAGAAGCGCCGTTTCGCCTTCCTGCGGCGGCAGGACTTCGTTCCAGGTGTGGAAGAAGACGCTCTCCGGTGGCTCGCCTCCCGCCGGCGGATGGAGCACGGTCCACGCCTCCTCGGCGGTGAAGGAAAGGATGGGCGCCATGAGGCGCAGCAGCATCTGCGTGGTGAAGTGCAGCGCGCTTTGCGCGGAGCGGCGTGCCCGCGAAGCGCGGGCACACGTATAAAGCCGATCCTTGAGGACATCGAGCCAGAAGCCGCCCAAGTCCTCGGAGCAGAATATCTGCAGGCGCTGCGCGACGAGGTGGAACTCGTAGCGCTTGTAGTCGTCGGTGCACGCCTGCGCCATCGAGCGCGTCAGCGCCAGCGCATAGCGGTCGATCTCGAGCCATTCCGATACCGGAAGGGCGTCCTTCGCAGGATCGAAATCCGAGGTGTTGGCGAGCAGGAAGCGCAGCGTGTTGCGGATGCGCCGGTAGCTTTCGACCACGCGCTTGAGGATCTCGTCGGAGATGTAGAGCTCACCGGAGTAATCCGTGGAGGCGACCCAGAGGCGGATCACCTCCGCGCCGAGCGTGTCCGAGATCTTCTGCGGCGCGATGACGTTGCCGAGCGACTTCGACATCTTGCGGCCCTGGCTGTCGACCGTGAAGCCGTGCGTAAGAAGGGAGTCATAGGGTGCCCGGCCGTCGATCGCGCAGCCGGTGAGAAGGCTCGACTGGAACCAGCCGCGGTGCTGGTCGGATCCCTCGAGGTAGATGTTCGCCGGCCATTTCTGCTCGGCGAGCCGGCGCAGCACCGTCGCGTGTGTGGTGCCCGAGTCGAACCAGACGTCGACGGTGTCGGTGATCTTGCGGTAGCGCGCCGGATCGACGCCGAAATCCTCGCAGCTCGCCGCGAACCACGCCTCCACGCCGCCCTTCTCGACGCGATCGGCGGCTTCGCCGAGGAGGCGCTCGGTCTCCGGATGCACCTCCTCGGTCTCGCGATCGAGGAAGAAAGGCAGGGGTACGCCCCAGTTGCGCTGGCGCGACAGCGTCCAGTCGGGGCGGTTCTGGATCATCGCCACCAGGCGCGGGCGCCCCCATGACGGATAGAAGGCGGTGTTGGCGATCCCGTGCAAGGCGATCTCGCGCAGCGTGTGGCCATCGGTACCGGGAGCCCCGACATGGGCGGGGATATCCATGCCGATGAACCACTGCGTGGTGGCGCGAAAGATGATCGGTGTCTTGTGGCGCCAGCAATGCGGGTAGCTGTGCCGATAAGGTTCCTGGTGCAGCAGGGCGCCGTTCTTCGCGAGCATCTCCAGGATCGGCTTCTCGGCCTCGCGCACGCCAAGGCCCGCGAAATGCGGCACCGTCGCCTTGTAGCGTCCCTGGTCGTCCACCGGCTGGTCGAGCGGCAGCTGGTACTCGACGCCCATGTCGAAGTCGTCGGGGCCGTGCGCCGGGGCGGTGTGCACCAGGCCGGTACCGGCATCGAGCGTCACGTGCTCGCCGAGGATCATCGGAACCTCGCGCGTCTCGAAGGGATGGCGGAAGCGAAGCCCGGCAAGCGCCTCGCCACGCGCGCGTCCGAGCACGGACTTGGCCTCGAGGCCGGCGCGCTTCAGGAACGCTTCGCGCAAGTCGGCGCCAACGATCAGCACGCCGCGCTGCGTTTCGACCAGCTCGTATTCGAATTCCGGATGCGCCGCGATCGCCTGGTTGCCGGGGAGCGTCCAGGGCGTCGTGGTCCAGATGACGGCCGCTGCAGGCCGCGGCTTGCCGGCCGCGCCGAAGGCACGCGCCACCGCCGCGTCATCGGCCGCCGCGAAGGCGACGTCGATCGCGGGCGAAGTCTTGTCCTCGTACTCGACCTCGGCCTCGGCGAGCGCGGAGGCGCAGTCGATGCACCAGTTCACGGGCTTGAGCCCGCGGTAGAGCAGCCCGTTCTTCCAGATGCGCCCGAGCACGCGGATCTCCGCCGCCTCGGTCTCGAAATCCATCGTCTTGTAGGGATGTTCCCAGTCGCCCAGCACGCCGAGGCGCTGGAAGTCGGAGCGCTGGCGTTCGATCTGCTCCGCGGCGTAGGCGCGGCAAAGCGCGCGCTGCCGATTGGGCTCGAGGTTGCGGCCATGCTTCTTCTCGATCTGGTGCTCGATCGGCAGCCCGTGGCAATCCCAGCCCGGGGTGTAGGGCGCGTCGAAGCCCGCCATCGTCTTCGACTTCACCACCAGGTCCTTGAGCACCTTGTTGACCGCGTGCCCCATGTGGATGTCGCCGTTGGCGTAGGGCGGGCCGTCGTGCAGGACGAATTTCGGGCGGCCACGCGCGTGCGCGCGGATGCGCTCGTAGAGCCCGGTCTCGAGCCACGCCTTGATCCACTGCGGCTCTCGCTTCGCGAGGTCGCCCCGCATCGGGAAGGGCGTCTCGGTCAGGTTGAGCGTGCTCTTGTAGTCGATCTTCTTGTCGTCGGGCATCGGGTCGCCATTTTCCCCATCAAGGTGTGCAGGCGCGGAAGTACTCGCGCGCCGCCTCGCAGTCACGCTCGATCTGCGCGGCAAGCTCGTCGAGCGAGGCGAAATGAGCCTCCTCGCGCAGCTTCTTCAGGAACTCGATGGAGAGGCGGCGCCCGTACAGGTCGCCTGAGAAATCGAAGAGGAACGCTTCGAGAGTCGCCGGGCCGCCGCGCTGCACGGCCGGGTTGATTCCGAGGCTCGCCACTCCCTCGAGTCCGCGAGTTGCTGCACCGTGACATCTTACCGCAAAGATTCCGTGGAGCGCCGCCTTCGGGCGCCCCAGGCGCACGTTCACGGTGGGAAAACCGAGGCCGCGCCCTCGCTTGGAGCCATGGACCACGCGCCCCTCGATCGCATAGGGACGCCCGAGCAGTCGCGCCGCGGCGGCGAAGTCGTCTCGGGCAAGGGCCGCACGCACGCGAGTGCTCGAGATGCTCTCGCCGTCGAGCTGCACCGCGCGCATCACCTCGACCTCGAAGCCGAAGCCTTTGCCGGCGCTTGCGAGCGAGAGCGCGTCGCCCGCGCGCCGCGCGCCGTAGCGGAAGTTTTCCCCGATGACGATCCGGCGAGCCCGGTAGTGATCGCGCAGCCGCCGGTGGAACTCCTCGGCACTCAGCGCGGCGAAGCGCGCATCGAAGCGCTCCACGAAGGCGGTCTCGATGCCGGTCTGCGCGATGCAGGCGAGCCGCTCGTGAAGCGACGAGAGCCGCGCCGGCGCCTGCTCGGGCGCGAGGTACTCCCGCGGCAGCGGATCGAAAGTGACTACAGCGCTGGCGAGAGCGTGCTCACGCGCCCGGGCAACGACGCGCTCGAAGAGCGCCGCGTGCCCGCGGTGCACGCCGTCGAAGCTTCCCACCGCGATGACGGTCGGTGCCGTTGCGCTCGAGTGGCGCGAGACGCGCATCGAGGCTCCCTAACCGTGGCGCGCGAAGTCGCGCAACCGGAAGCCCATGAGGGCGAGCGCGGCGAAATAGGTGACGCTCCCGGCGAGGATCACCAGCGCGAGCCTGGCGGCGCGCTCGGAGGCGGCGATCTCGAACCATGATGCTTCGCTGCCCATCGCGTACCACAGCACGCCGCCCATGAAATAGAGCGCGACCACGAGCCTGATCAGAAAGGCGCCCCAGCCCGGCTCGGCGTGCCACGCGCCCGAGCGGTGAGCGAAGTACCACAGCCAACCCGCGTTGAAGCACGCGCCAAGCGCGATCGACAGGGCGAGGCCCGCATGCCCCAGCCACGGCACGAACGCCACATTCAGCAGCTGGGTCACGACGAGCGTGACGATGGCGACCCGCACGGGGGTGCGGATGTTCTGCCTCGCATAGAAGCTCGGCGCCAGCACCTTGACCAGGATGATGCCGGCGAGGCCCACGGCATAGGCGATGAGCGCGTGGCGCGTCATGAGCACTGCGTGGCGCGTGAATTCGCCGTGCCAGAAGAGCGTCGCTATGAGCGGCACCGCCAGCAGACCCAACGCCACCGCGGCCGGTGCGGCCAGCAGCAACGTGATCCGCAGCCCCCAATCGAGAAGCCGCGAGTACGACTCGGTGTCGGTGGAAGCGTGGTGGCGAACGAGCGCCGGCAGGAGCACGGTGCCGAGTGCGACGCCCAGCATCGCCGAGGGAAACTCCATCAGGCGATCGGCGAAGTAGAGCCACGACACCGGGCCGT
>Ga0209647_1001455_pt1 | contig 20197 bp, 14 predicted proteins | sample GraSoi_2013_60cm_FD_185827 | JGI IMG/M metagenome (GOLD analysis project Ga0209647, IMG submission 185827) | Grasslands soil microbial communities from the Angelo Coastal Reserve, California, USA - Sample 9_17_2013_60cm (SPAdes) (version 2) | ecosystem: Environmental > Terrestrial > Soil >... | reverse complement strand
ATGCGGACTTCTTTTGGTGCCGGCAGAATCTTGAGCGCGCGGATGGCGTCGTTGACCTGGGCGTGAGCAACGAGCGGCAGAGAGGCTAGGCAGGCGAGAGAGAGCAAGCTTGTGATCTTCATGCTTCCGATTTCCCTGGTTCGAGTGAATGGCGAGAGTATCAGGTGAGATCGTTAGGCGACAAGTTGCAGGAATGCGCGTGGCCTCGCGAGCATTCCGCCCCGCCTTCTAAGAAATTCCAAAAGCCGGTTTGAGGAATTCGAGTGTCTCGGGATCACTCAATTTGCAGACAACGTTCTGGTTAGTAAACATCTTGGGGAGTTTCTTTGCCTCCGGGATCGAGAAGGTCTTTTTCCAGTCGACGCCTATAACATATTCCTGCGCGTCTGGATCGTCCGCATGGTTCAGTAGATCAGGTGAGGACTGGACGCACTCCGAAAGCATCTTGCCATCGACCACGAACTCCCTTGCTGGCCGGACCTTCTGGGTCACGACACCGTAACCCACATATCCCGCCTTTTTCTGGTAAACGAACACTTGGTCGCCGATATCCAGTCTTTGTAGCTGGTCGGAAAAGATGCGCCCGCCGCCCGCGCCCAAGAAGCCGAACCTCCGACAGTCCTCCCAGTTGCGCGCTTTGCAGTCATCAGCGTTGGCGTACCAGAATCCAGACCACGGAGCCCTTGGTTTCTTGTTGCTGACGGATCTAGTTACCACCTTCGCCTGGTCCATGAGCCAGTCTGCGCCCATCAGCAGCTTTCCGCCGTGTTCGAATGTACTGAAGAAAAGAGTGTTGATGCTCAGGTCGTGAGCTTCAGACAAATACTCGACGATTCGCTTTGAGGAAGCATCCAGTTCACTGGCGATGATCACCATATTGTGTATGGTGTTCAGGTTCTCGGGGACAGCGATCCCGAACACCTCAAAAAATGCAGCGTCCAAGGTCTTGCCAAGATACTCGAAGGCGAGGTCGTAGATATCCTCGTCGCTGAGTCCATTGACCCAGCTGGCGTAATCGAGGACTTGAGCAACGACCTCACGTGGACTCTTGTCGCGCTTTAACTCGACAATCGTGAGATTGCCCTCGCGATCAATTGCCAAAAGGTCGATGCGCCCACCGAAATCGGTGACAATCTGGCGGCCAATGAGCACGAGATTGAGGCCGAGGATACTGGGGTCTTTCGCAATCCACGCCTCAAGCATATCCTCTTTCGGCAATTGCGTGTTCTGGAGAGGCACAAGATTGTCGTCATCTACCGTAAAAAGCTTAATCATTTCAACACCTTCTGTAGTTCCTGTTCTAAGCAGATTGCAAATCGGTTGCCAGCTCTCTGGCATCGACCACACGTGCTACTTCGCAAACGCTTCCTTATTCACCACATACGGCATCTTGTTAACATCCCCGCCGTAGTTCCCTTCCAGCACGTCAATCAACCCCTGCACGCAGCGTCCAGCCATTCCTTTGTTGGGGTCGGACGACAGCCGCGTAATACGCGCAGCGCTGGCAAAGTGCGGCAGCAGCCGGCAGCGGTCGGCGATTGTGGGATCGCGCAGCGGTGAGTCAGCGGGCAGTGGCTCTTGCTCGTAAACATCGAGAGCGGCGCCGGCAATCCAGTTCTCGCGCAAAGCGCGGGCCAGAGCTGCCTCGTCGATCACGGGGCCCCGCGATGTATTGATGACCATGGCAGTCGGTTTCATCATGCGCAGCGTGGTTTCATTGATCAGGTGATAGGTAGGCGTGGCGCTCTCGCCCTCGCGCAGCAGTGGCACGTGTAGGCTGATGAAATCCGCGGCACTCAACGCGTCGTGCAACGTGGTGTAACGAATTGACGTCTTCTCGCGGCTGATCCCGCGCTGGAAGCTGAGATCCATCATCTCCTGGATGGCCCTGATGTAGTCGCGGTTCTCATAGGCTGGATCGAAGCACAGAATGTTCATATCGAATCCAGCGCATTTCTTGATCATCGCAAGGCCGATGCGCCCGGTGCCGATGATGGCTACGGTTTTTCCGGTGACTTCGTCGCCTAGAAACGGCAGATAAGGATGCCAATATCCCCAGCGATTCTCTCGCGTCAGATGTTCGGCGGGCCAGAGTTTGCGGGCGAGCGCGCCCATCAGGAAGAAAGCAAATTCCGCCGTCGCTTCGGTCAAGACGTCGGCGGTATTCGTGAACGGGACTTTGTACTTGTTGGCAGCGGCGCGGTTGATATTGTCAAAGCCGACAGCGAACTGCGCGACCACTTTGAGCGTTCCTTCTCCGGCAGCGAAGACCTCGGCGTCGATCGGATCGCGCAGCGTGGTGATCAGACCATCTACGCGGGACTTCACCTTTTCGAGAATCAAGCTCTTCGAAGGAGCTTCGGGCCGAGGATAGACTTCCACGTCGTATCCCTTGTCGCGAAGAATATTGAGGGCTTCTCCTATGTCACAGGTGGCAAAAACACGGATTCTCTGGCTCATGGGGCTCGAACAGTGTATCGCAGGGCTCGATGCGCGCGAAGAAAGATCTCCCTTGTGAACCCTGTGCCCTCGGCGGTTGAGAAAAATTCTTTACCACAGAGGGCACAGGGTTCACAGAGAGAACCTTGTTCTTGTTCCTTGGGATCTGTTTTCGCTTCTACTGCTGGCGTCGTTCGACGCCGCGGGGAGCAGCAGACGCTGATTGCGCGTGATGACGCACATCGGCTCCGAGAACCCAGAAGATGACGTCCTCGGAAATGTTGGTAGCGTGGTCCGCCACGCGTTCCAGATTGCGAGCCACCAAGAGAGCATCTATTGCCTGCTGAGTCACTTGCGGCTCTTCGTTCATCTTTCGCACGAGCACGATAAAAGCTTCGTCTTTCATCCTGTCGACAACGTGATCCATTTCCAGAACAGCTTGGGCGAGTTCTGCTTTGCCTTCCACAAACGACTCCAGGGCGCGCCGCACCATGGCGCTTACCGCGGTCGCCATGCGACCGATATCCACCGGCAATTCCACGGCCGGCAATTCAATCATGTCCATGACGCGCTCGGCGATGTTTACCGCCTGATCGCCCACGCGCTCGAGGTCGGCGTTGATCTTGGTCACCGCGAGAATAAAGCGCAGATCGGTGGCCGCTGGTTGTTGCGTGGCGAGGATGTCGAAGGCGAGTTCATCGATCTCGCGCTCGGCGGCGTTAATGAGGCTTTCATTTTCGAGGACCAGCTGGCAGCGGGTGAGATCGCGTTCGGTATATGCCTGGCAGGCGCGATCCACCGCCAGTTCCGCGAGACCGCCCATGCGGAGCAGTTTCCCCCGGAGTTCCTCCATCTCTTGCTGAAAACGCGTGCGCATTTATCAAAACCTCTTTCGTAAGGTCAGAGGTTAGAGGTCAGATTGCAGAGGTGAAAATCCCGAGACCGCAACCACCATTTATGCGATTGGCTCTTAACCTCTGCAATCTGACCTTTAACCTCTGACCTCATTCCTATCCGAATCTGCCCGTGACGTAATCCTCCGTCCGTTTGTCGGAGGGATTGGTGAAAATCTTTTCCGTTTTGCCAAACTCGATCATCTTGCCCAGCAGGAAAAACCCGGTGAACTCCGCCACCCGGGCCGCCTGTTGCATATTATGCGTGACAATCACGATTGTGTATTGCTCTTTTAATTGAAAAATCAATTCCTCGATCTTGCCGGTGGAGATCGGGTCCAGTGCCGAGCAGGGTTCGTCCATGAGCAGAACCTCCGGTTGGACGGCGAGGGCGCGTGCGATGCAGAGGCGCTGCTGCTGGCCGCCGGAGAGGCTGGCCCCGGACTGCTTGTGGAGAGAGTCCTTCACTTCGTCCCACAACGCGGCGCTGTTCAGAGAGTTCTCGACGACCTCGTCCAGTTGCCTGCGGTTGCTGAAGCCGTTCAGCTTGAGCCCGGCGGCGACGTTATCGTAGATGGACATGGTCGGGAAAGGATTCGGCTTCTGAAACACCATGCCCACGCGGCGTCGCAGTTGGGTGGCCGAGGTTCCGTTATAAACACTGAGATCGCCGATCCGCACGGTGCCCTCGACCCGCGCCTCGGGAATGGTTTCGTGCAAGCGATTCAGACAGCGAATGAACGTGGTTTTCCCGCAGCCCGAAGGACCGATTAGCGCGGTCGCGTGATTGGCGAGCACGGTGATGTTGACGTCGAACAAGGCCTGATTCTTGCCGTAAAACGCGTTCAGGTGCTCGACTGTAATTCCGACGCCCATAGATCGTTTAAGCTCCTGCCCTGGTGCTCCTTGCTAAAGTTCAAGCCCCTGCCAACGTTCCGTGCTTTACAGCGATACGAACCGCCGCCACCGCCGCGACGATCAGGACAATCAAAACCAGCGCGCCCGCCCATGCCTGCCGGTGCCATTCATCAAAGGGCGAAATGGCATAGGTAAAGATCTGCAGCGAGAGCGCGGCCGTGGGCTGGTCCGTCTTCCAGTTCCAGTACTGGTTTCCAAATGCCGTGAACAGCAGTGGCGCGGTCTCTCCCGCAACGCGCGCGAAGGCTAGCATGACGCCGGTGATGACTCCAGAAGTCGCCGTGCGCAGCGTAATCGAGAGCGTGGTGCGCCAGCGGGAAACGCCCAGACCATACGCGGCTTCGCGAATCGCCTGCGGAACCAGGAGCAGCATCTGCTCGGTGGTACGCGCGATGGTCGGAATCATCATGATGGCCAGCGCGACGCCGCCGGCCAGCGCCGAGAAGTGCTTCTGCGGGAGCACCACGAGCCCGTAGGCAACAATGCCGATCACAATGGAGGGCACCCCGTTCAGAACGTCGGACACGAAACGCACGACATCGCCGTACCGGTTGCGTCCGTACTCCGAGAGAAAAATCCCCGCGCCGATGCCGAGTGGCACACCGAGCAGACTGGCGATCGCAAGAATGACCGCCGATCCAACGATGGCATTCGCCATGCCGCCGCCCGGCTCACCTACAGGCTTTGGAGTCTGGGTCAGGAACGCAATATTGATCGAGCCGATGCCCCGGTAAACCAGATAGGCAAAGATGGCGAAGAGCGGTACCAGCACGAGGCCGACAGTGAGCACTGCAACGCCAGTCATCGCGTGGTCCACCATACGCCGCCGCAAACTGATAGGCGGAACACTGACCTGTGAAATCAGGACCGCTGCCGTCTTGGAGTTCGTATCAGCCATGTTATGTCAAACGACACTTCTCGCCGGTTGGCCTCGAGTAACGCTCCACACCATCAGCCGTGCGAGCGCATTAACCACAATGGTGACGAAGAATAATGCCAAGCCAATCTCGATCAGAGCCGAAAGATACAAATCGCCGGTCGCTTCGGTGAATTCGTTGGCGAGTACGCTTGCCATGGTATATCCGGGAGCAAACAGCGACTTGGCAATTTCGGGACGGTTGCCGATCACCATGGTGACCGCCATGGTTTCGCCGAGCGCGCGGCCCAGTCCCAAAATGATGGCACCCACGATTCCGGCCCGCGCATTGCGCAGCACACCCATGCGGATCATTTCCCAGCGCGTTGCACCCAGCGCCAGCACCGCTTCACGCTGGTGTTGTGGAACCACAGTGAGCACCTCGCGCGTGATGGACGAGATGATGGGAATGATCATGATCGCCAGGATTACGCCCGCGGCCAGCATGCCGATGCCGTAGGGCGGTCCGCTGAACAGGCCGGTCCAGCCGAGCGTCTTGGCTAGAAACGGCTGCACATATTGGCGAAGGATTGGCACCAGAATAAAGATTGCCCAAAGTCCATAAACCACGCTGGGAATGGCGGCCAACAGCTCGGTGGTAAACGAAAGAATCCCGCGCAGGCCGGTCGGGCACATCTCGGTAATGAAGACAGCTACGCCGATAGACAGCGGTACTGCGATGACCAGCGAAAGCAGCGAGGACACAATCGTGCCGTACATGAACGGCAGCGCCCCGTATTGATCCGATACCGGGTTCCAGTCCGATTGGCCAAAGAACTTCCAGCCAAAAGCATGCCACGAGAGCTGCGAGCCCACCACGAGTTGGTAAACGATCAAGCCGAGCAGCGCAACCACCGCCAGGCCGCAAAGGCGCATCGCCCAACCAAAAAAAACGTCCGGGATTTCGCTGACCTTTCCCTGCAACAGCGGCGTCGTTCTGGCTTCGATTTTCAGGTGGGCCTTCGTACCCCGCTCCGGTTCGGGAGCGTTAAAACGCGGCCGGGGCAGAGCTTGATTGGACATTCCGTGCTGAGGGTATCAGAGGGTTGTTACAAATCGATTAAAAAGTGGTTCTGATGCTGTTGTTGATTCGGTGGAGAGCCGGGCGTCCCCGCTCGGCCGCCGAATCCCAGGACGGGCGAAGCGCCTGTCTTTTCCGCAGAATACAAGTCGCGAGGTTGCGCGACTAAGCCTGGGTGTGAGAATACTGATCGTTAACATTTCATCGTCACCCCTATGCCCACTTTCGCCGCCATTGACATCGGATCGAATTCCGTTCGCTTGAAGATTTCGCGCCTGCAAGCCGGGCGGCTGAAAGAAGTCCACGAAGACCGCGAAGTCACCCGCTTGGGCGAAGGCGTCTTCAGTGGTGGGCTGCTTTCGCCGGAGGCGATGTCGGAAACGGTGCGCGTGTTGCGGCGTTTCCATCGTGCCACGCAGGAATGCGGTACGGATTCGGTGAAGGTGGTGGCCACGGCTGCGCTGCGCGATGCCCGCAATTCACGAACATTTCTGGAGTGGGTGCGCTCGACCACGGGGTGGACGATCGAAATCATTTCCGGGCTGGAAGAGGCACGCCTCATTCACCTCGGTCTTGTCTCCACTGGGCGATTGGGCGCCCACAGCGTTCTGCTGGTGGACCTCGGCGGCGGCAGTTGCGAGCTCACGCTTTCGCGCGAGGGGCAAATCCGGGATACGGTGAGCTTGCCGCTCGGGGCCGTGCGCCTGACCGGCGAATTCCTCAAGCACGATCCGCCGCGCAAGAGTGAACTGAAGCGGCTTGCAGGGTTCGTGGCGCGCGAGATTACGCGCATTCAAGATCGAATCAAGTCTGCACGCGTGAGCGCCGTTATCGCGACGTCCGGCACAGCAGCCGCGCTGGTGGGGGTGGCCAGCCACCTGGCGCGTCCCAGAAAGAGCCGGCCAGCGACGTCTGCCACACGCGAAATGATACGCCGCATCGCCAAACAGATTACGCGCTTAACACTGGAGCAGCGGCAAAAGGTTCCCGGGATCGGGCCGCGACGGGCTGAAATCATTTGTGCCGGCGCGGTGGTCTATGCGGAATTGCTGGAGCGCTGCCATCTCGGCGGTTTTCGTTACTCGGCGCTGGGGCTGCGCGACGGCATCCTGGCCCAGATGGCGGCGGAATACGATCGCAGCACGAGATCAGGCCGTGCAATTGAATCGGAGCGGTGGGAATCGATCAAGCGCGCCGTGGAGCATTACCGCGTCGACATGCATCATGCCTTGCATGTGCGCGACTCCGCATTGCTGCTGTTTTCGTCGTTGAAATCGGTGCACCAGCTTCCGATGGAGTATCGCGAATGGCTGTCGGCCGCCGCCATGCTGTACGAGGTGGGCGACTATGTGAACCGCAACGGACACCATCGCCACACCTACTACATCATCGCGAACTCTGAAATTCTGGGATACACGCCACAACAGCGGCGGATCATCGGCTCGATCGCGCGCTATCTGGGAAAGTCGCGCCCCACGCCGGGAGATGGCCCGATGAGTGCCTTGAGTCCAGAGGAGCAGGAGAATGCGGCGAAAGCGTCCGTGCTGCTTCGCATCGCGCGAGCTATGAATATGGGAAGGAGCCAATCCGTCGGGAAGGTTGGAGTCTCGGCGCGCAGCGGCAAAGTCTCAATCAAACTGACGCCGCGCGCGAAAGCGAGCGTGGATCTGGAGGTATGGGCGATTGAGAAAGATCAGTCCTACTTCCGCGAGGTCTTCGGACGCGAGCTTTCAGTAGCCGCCGCATGAAGCGTGCGCAGGATGCGCGGGGTGATGCACCAACTCAGAGACCCGGAATTGCGACGCATTTCGACTTTGGCGACAGCGCCTTTCTTAAGCTCAACTACAGCTTCACATCCACTGTCACTGATCACGCGTCCCAGAAATTCCCGCAGGTTCGGGTTGTGCCCCACGAGCAGCAGGGAGTCCTGGCGCGCAAACTTTTCCAGCATCTTCTGGAACTCTGAGAAGGTCGCTTGCGGACGGAGCGCGTTCTCGGTCACCAGTTTGCCCTCGTGCCCCATTTCGTTTCCCACCAAAGCCGCAGTTTGCGTGGCGCGCTTCAGCGGGCTGGAGACGATAATATCCACCTGCACGCCCAGTACGGCCAAGGCGCGGCCGATATATCCGCATTGCTCGATGCCGTCTTTATCGAGCCCGCGCTTTTCGTCCTTCTTCGCCGTGGTTAACTGTTGCCCGGCGCTCGCGTGACGCAAAAAATAGAGAAACATTTCGGAGTGATTATTCCTTTCCGATCCAAGCTCGGTCGATCACGGCCCGTCCGATCATAGCTGGGGAAAACGCGCCTCGTGCAATCATGCCCCTCCGACGAACGCTCGACTGGTCGACGATCGGGAGGTGCGACGCGGAACGGAAACAGGAATCTCCTCAGGTGTCTTGACGCCTTCCGCAAGTCCAATGAGAAAATCCTGGGCGCTGAAAACCGCAGAGCTTCGAGGAGGCCTCTTGCTTCGTCCGCGAGGCGATTGCCAGGCACGCAGGTAGCGGCCGTCCTTTTGCAAAAATCTCGCTTTCACATTGTCGGCAAGGTATGCCGCGAGAATCTCATGCACCACGCGGTCGCGGAGCAATGGGTTCTTAAGCGGAAACAGGACTTCCACGCGCTCGTGCAGATTGCGAGACATCCAGTCAGCGCTGCCGAGGTAGACCTCAGGCTCGCCGCCGTTGTCGAAGTAAAAGATGCGGCTGTGCTCGAGGAACCGGCCCACGATGCTGCGCACGCGGATGCGGTCGCTGATGCCACGAATTCCCGGCCGCAAGGAGCAAATGCCACGTACGAGCAGATCGATCTCCACGCCGGCCTGAGAAGCGTGGTAGAGGGACTGGATAATATTTGCGTCAACCAGGGAGTTGATCTTGACGATGATGCGCGCAGGACGACCTAGACGGGCGTGTTCGGTTTCCCGTTCAATAAGGCTCATGCACTTCTCGGCCAAATCCAGAGGCGCCACCAGCAGCGGCCCATAGTTCGGGTGCTCAGCATAAGCTGTCAGAAAACTGAAAACATCGTGAACCGCGCTCGTAATTTCCGGGTCGGCCGTGAGCAGGCTGAGATCGGTATAGATTTTGGCCGTGGTCGCGTTGTAATTGCCGGTGCCGAGGTGCGCGTAGCGGCGGGTGACGCCATCCGGGTCGCGCCGCACCAGCAGAGAAAGCTTGCAGTGCGTCTTCAGACCCACCAGCCCATGGAACACCTGCACGCCCGCATCCTCCAGATCTCGCGCCCAACGGATGTTCGACGCCTCATCGAAGCGCGCTTTCAGTTCCACGACCGCGGTGACTTCCTTGTGCGCCGCGGCGGCCATTAGAGACGGAACAATCAGGGAATGCTCGTTCGTCCGGTAAAGCGTCTGCTTGATGGAGAGCACGCGCTCGTCTTCCGCGGCGGATTGAATAAAGGATATAACCGCATCGTAGGAATCGTACGGATGGTGGAGCAGGATGTCGTGGCGCCGCAGCTCCTCAAACAGATCGCGGGACTTGGCGGTCAGGCGCAACTCCCGCGGCACAAAGGTACGGAACTTCAAATCCGGCCGCGCCGCCTCGTCGTAAATGTTAAACAGCCGCGAAAGGTTCACCGGGCCGTTAACAGGAAAAATCTGCCAGCGGTCAAGTTCAAACACTGTGCCCAGGCGCTCGATAATCTCGGGATCGGCCTCGGACTCGATCTCCATGCGCACCGCGTCTCCCTTGCGGCGGTTGTGCAATTCCGCGCGCACCGATTCCAGCAGATTGCGCGATTCCTCCTCCTGCAAGTAGAGGTTGCTGTTGCGCGTGACGCGGAAGGCGGCGGACGAAACGATGTCGTAGCCCTTATACATCCGCGCGGCATGGTGCACGACCAGATCGGCAAGAAAAATGAAATCGATGGTCCCCTGCGATGGCAGGCGGACCAGTCGCGGCAGCGCCCGCGGGACAGTTACAACTCCGGTATAGGTAAGCGAGGAGCGACGGCGACGCCGCAGCAAGAGGGCGACGCACAGTGCTTTGTTGATCACACGTGGAAAGGGATGCGCCGGATCGACCGTCACCGGGGTGAGCAGCGGATCAAGTTCCCGTTCGCAGTAATCGTCCACAAAGGCCAGCGTCGCGTCATCCAATTCATTGATGCTGAGCACGCGAATTCCCTGCTCCGTCAGCTCTGGCCGCAGGCGCTCGTTCCAGCATGAATACTGTTCTTCGACGAATTCGCGAGTCCCATCCTTGATGAGTTCCCGCTCCTCCACCATAGTGAGACCGTCGGGAGTGGTGGAGTTATGGCCGTCTTCGAGTTGTTGCAGAAGGCCGCCTACCCGGATCTCAAAGAATTCGTCCAGATTGCTGGCGGAGATGGCCAGAAATTTCACGCGCTCGAGTAGAGGATTGCGGAGATCCCCAGCTTCTTCGAGCACGCGCCAATTGAATTTCAGCCACGATTCTTCGCGGTTGAGGAGAGTGGCGCGATTGCTCAGGGTTTGCCGGACCATGTTCGCCGAATATGTATGTCGAACCAGTGTCTGTCGATCCCAACTTGTTGGTGGAGAACCGGGCGCCCTCGCCCGGCGGACGGGCGAGACGCCCGTCCTTCCATCGTGTGACTCATCACGCGATCACGGTGCCCGCGCTATTCGGGAGGTGTTTTGGTGCGGTGTGTAATGATGAACCGCACTTCGGTCCCGTTCGGCCGCCGTAAGAACAAATGATGCTTCTCAACGCGCCCCTGAACTCTCGCACCGGGCTTCCAGTCCTCTGGCAGCATTTCATGTGCGTTCCGAGGCTCACGCTCCCCTAGCACCACCACGCCAGCGGCTCGGACCGTAACTTCAAAGTACGGATCTTCATGGTAAAGGGGAGTGTCTACTACCCAATAAACGACTCGATCACGCGTCTTCTGTTCCGCCCGGACAATCGTCAACGGCAGATAACCACTTTCGACCGCAAAGGAGCTACCTCCTGCGCCCAGGAATAACACCAGCGCAACCAAGATCCGGCAAGCCATGCGTCACAAAATAGTATATCAAGATAGAAACGGGGCGCCGGTTTGCAACCGGCACCCCATGAGACTTCGAACCGTACCAAGAGGTGCGATTAAAAGGTGTAGATCAAGTCAAACTGCAGGCGGTTGAGCCATGGTTCCTGTGCACCGGAACCCGGCACCAGCACGCCCGTCCCGGGTGTGGTGGAAACTTTCATCCCGGCAGCCAGAGCGGCGTTCTGGAGGTACGGGTCCAAAGTGCGACCGTGCCACCAGGTGAACGACGCGGTGGTATTGGGAGCAACCCGCCACAAACCGTAAAACCGGTGCTGCAGAATGTTGGTGGGTGCCCTCTGATCGCTTTCACCCCAGGACGAAATCGCCGCGTCCTGTTCGTCGCGGAGCCACGCGTATCCGATCTGGATATCGTTCTTTTTCTTCTGCTGACCAATGCTGATGTCCGCCAGGTAGGCGTGCGACTGCTTGCCCAGATCAACTCTCGCGGCTGCCTGCGCGGCACCCTGATTCGCGAACTGGTCATTGAAGACCGTGCTCGTGTTGGTGTAGGTGTAGTCAAACGGATGAGAAGCAGCGTTCAGGTTGTTCTCGTATTCGACCAGCAGGTTGATCGGCAGCCGCGCCCATCGCGTCTTGAACTGGTTGTTCAGAATCAAGTCGGCATAGAGGAACCTCGACAGAAAGTGAAGATTGTTGCTGGCATCTGTGTAGGTTGCGTTCGTCATGCCGTTCGGGCCAAAGGCGCAGGGTGGAATATTCGTCAGACCCGAACTCTTCGGCGTAGAGCAGCCGGGCCCTTCCGAGGTGACTGGGAAAGTTGTCGGCGTCGTATTCGGGGGAATGATGACTCCCGAAGTGGTGGCGCCTACCTGGAACGCGTTCGCATTTAGAAGAACATCCGGGTAGCGGAAGTTGAGGATCGTAAACGATGGTGTCAGCGTCCAGAACTTCGCAAGCTGCAGGCGACCCCCGACCTGGCCGCCGATGGCGTACGAATCGCGCCCTTTGAACAGGCCGCTCGCGCCGCTGGCTTCGTTATAGAGGAGATTCATGATCTGCAGGTTGACATTCTTTACCACCGGCACACTCTCGAAATCCTTTGAGACTTTCGCGACGAAACCCTCGGGGTTTAGATCCGGGTCAAACGTCACCGACGTGCGTTGCCAGGTGTAGGCAAATTTTCCGCCGGTCAACGAAAGCCACTTGTGGGCGACCGGGTTGTAAGTAATGTATCCACGATCGAGCGCGATCGTCTTGCGCTCGAAGAAATTCGTCAGTGTCTCGTTGGTGGTCGTCGGATCCGCGAGTGTTCCGGTCGCCAGCGATACGCCGGCGATGAAGTCATCGTTGAGTTTGCCGTCGAATCCGAAACGGATACGTACCCGGGAGCGGTTGCGATCGTTGCAGGCCGTGCATCCACTGTATTTCTGGAAGTAACTCTCACCACGTACGCGAACGTCGCCATTTAACCGAAAGCGGCCCAAGGTGTCTTCCAGCCCGGAGAAGCGCTTCTGCTGCTCCTGCTGGGTAAGAGCGTTATTGGTCAGCGTGGTGCGTACATCGGCATACTCCGAGTTGAGCTTGTCGACGGAATCCTTCGGGGCCGACGACTCCGCGACGGCGTTCGCCTTCTGTTGGGCGTCGGCCGCGGCTTGCTGTGCCTGCTGCAGTTGCGTCTGCGTTTGCTGGAACTGCTGGTTGGTCACCTGTAGTTGCTGGTTGGTCTGCTGCAGTTGTTGCGACAGCGCCTGGATTTGTTGCTGTTGCGCCGCTACCGCGTCCTTCAAGGCTTGCACGTCCGCGTTAACGGGTTTGGGCTTGCTCACCTTTTTCTTGGGTGTGGCCGTCTGCGCTTGCAGCACAGACGCCAACAGCAGGACAACACTCAGTTTAATAACTGCTTTCATTTCTTCTCCTTTTGCCAGAATCTGCGGCTCCGGTCGGCCCGCCCGGGTGCGCGCAGTTTGGGTCTCGACTTGAGATTGTTTCGTCGACTTTCAGTCACTCGCGGCTCCCTGGGATATTGTACTCAATCTCTATAACCATACTGGACTAACTCGTGTTTATAAGCAACTCACCTGCCAGTTCTCTCCGGTGGAATCGACAGGAATCCGGTACTTTTACAGCGCAAAACCAGGCGCTGTCGGTCGCGTGCGCAAATATTTTCTTCCCAGCGCCGCAATTCTTCTCCCGGAAACCAGAGTCCGAGACAGTCGATTACCGCGTCAGTGGACCTGCTTGATGGCCGCTTTCACTTTTTCCACCACGCTATCCGGCAGTGGTGCGTAGCTGAGCTGGCTCGTCATCTTCTGACCGTCGGCGACCATCCAGTCCAGAAAATCGGCAATGATCTTCCCTTTCTTTGGATCCTTGGCCGGCGACGGAATCAATAGCCAGGTAAAGCTGGAGATGGGATATGCGGTCTTGCCGGGTGCGTTCGTGATGGAAACTCGAAAATCGGCTGGCATGGCTTTCGCCGATGCCGCGGCTTCGGTTACTCCCTCGAGCGAAGCTGTCACGAAATTGCCCGCAGCGTTCCTTACCGATCCGTAGGTGATTTTGTTCTGCACGGCATAAATCAGCTCGACGTAACCGATCGATCCCGTCAACTGCCGCACCTGTCCGGCAACACCTTCGTTCCCTTTGCCTCCCATACCGCCCGGCCATTTGACCGATGTTCCCTTCCCGACGGTGTTGGCCCAATCTTTGCTGACCTTGGAGAGATAGTCGGTGAAGATAAACGTGGTTCCGCTGCCATCGGAGCGGTAAATCACGATGATCGGCTGGTTGGGAAAATTGACGCCGGGATTGACCTTGGCCAGCGCGGGATCGTTCCAGTTCGTTATCTTCCCGAGAAAGATGCCAGCCAGAGCTTCAGGGGTGAATTTGACTTCTCCGCTGACCCCGGGAACGTTATAGGCGGGCACCACCGCACCCAGCACCGTGGGGATGTGCAGGATTTTGCTTTTGGACTGCGACAGCTGTTCGTCTGTCATCGGGCCATCGCTGGCTCCGAAATCGACGGTTCCATTCAATACCTGGCGAATGCCGCCGCCGCTGCCGATCGATTGGTAGTTGATCTGGACGTCTGGATGCAACTTGTTATATTCGCTGAACCACTTGGAATAGATGGGATACGGGAAGGTGGCGCCCGCTCCGTTCAACGTGGTCTGCCCCATGACCGGCAGCGTCAATGCGAGACCTGCCAACAGCAGCGCGATGCGATGGTTCACTAGAGGAATCCTCCTCGTGCTTAATTTAGGTGCGCAATTTTTGTTTTATGGGCGGAATATTAAAGGAAAGTTACAACCGGGTGAATTTCTGATGAACGCACTTGGGTTTCCAAGCACTTAGCGGGATTCATCTACCGGCATCGATCTGGCGATGCCGCAATTCATTGTGTCTCGCAAATGCTTCCACGTGAAAAAACGAGCTCAATTAACACAAGTCCCGAAGGGCCGGCCTGCCTAGCCCCGTGCTACGCGCGGGACATTGGAATTTGGAATTTGGAATTAATGACGCAAAGTCCGGAGGGACGAACCACCGTCTAGCGCCTACCGTTATTGTCGAGCCGTGCCAGCTCCCGGCCAAAAAGAGAGTTATCAGGAAACTCCCGCTGCAACCCCAACAGGAGTTCGCGCGCACGAACTACATCTTTCTCGCGGACGTAGGCGATAGCCAGCAGGATCCTCGCAAATGGAGCGAGCAACTGGCCTTTCGCTGCAGTCTTCTGGAGTTCTGCAATGCCGCCTGCCTTATCTCCCGCCACCCCGCCGAGGCGCAGGACCCAGCGCACGGGCGCGGCCATCGATCCAATGATGTAACGGCTGACGCCCCCCGCGAGGTGAGCGTCGTAGCACGTAGGATCAGCTGCGAGCAGTTGTTGCGCCCAGGCCGTAGCCTCCTTGGTGTAATGAAGCGACGCCAAATTCCTCTTCTCGATGAGCGCCGCGAAGTCAGACCGCAAGCCGGCGGCAAACGTCATCGCCAGAAGCGCGTCACGATCCCGCCCGTCGCGGCTCAGCCTCGACTTTGCCAGGTTCTCAGCACGGCTGAGTTGCTGATCGAAACGTGCGCGTTGGCGCGGGTCGGCCTCATACTTCTTCCGCGCGGCAAAGATCGAGTCGTTCTCATAGAACTGAGCTTCCAGTACGCCGAGCCGGTCGAATTCGGAAAACAAAATGCCCGCCGCCTCGCTCGCCGGCCCCATGGGATTCTCGGGATTGAGTTTTTCCCACGACTCGAATTCTTTTTGCCCCCCGGTAAAATCCAGATCATAGAGCCGCTGGAATCCGCGATCAAGCCCCGCGGAGGGCAAGTCGGCACTCGCCTGGGGAATACTAATCAGCAACACCAGAGTGGTTAGAAGTGCGAACTGGATCCCTTTGGCGGGAGGCTTAAGCCGAAATAAAAGAGCAGTAAGGCGCCGTCCTGACATGTGTTGAATTAGATGCGTCCTTTCCCCATTATCGGTTGCAAGTCGAGCACAAATCCACATCTTCTGGCAAACTGCTTGGCGGGGACCCTTTGACCGACACTCTTCGTTATGCGCCGGGCTGGCCCGGAATTGAACCCCGCTGGACTTCGAGCGCCAAGACCGGCGTAGGCACTGCGCTCAGCCTCCAGAGCAGGCTTTGGTTCACGCTGAGTCATGGCATTCTCAATGAGATCTATTTCCCCCGAGTGGATCAAGCGTGCACCCGCGACTTCGGACTGATTGTCACTGACGGTCGCGGATTCTTCTCCGAAGAGAAGCGCCATTGCATCTTCCAGAACCTTCCCATCGAACCCGGAGTGCCCGCCTACGAACTAACCAATACCTGCATGCAGGGCCGATACCGGATCGAAAAAGAAGTGCTGACTGATCCCTGGCGAAATGTGGTACTGCAAAAAATTCGGTTCGTGCCGCTACAGGGAAATCTGCGCGACTACCGCGTCTATGCCGTCTTGGCTCCGCACCTGGCTAATTTTGGATCCGGCAATACCGGCTGGGTAGGCGATTACAAGGGAACTCCGATGCTTTTCGCCCAGCGCGACTCCTGTGCGCTCGCGCTGGCGTGCTCCGCGCCGTTGCCCAGACGGTCCGTCGGATTCGTCGGCGTCTCAGACAGCTGGCAGGATCTCTCCGAGCACTTCCAGATGACGTGGGAGTATGACCGAGCGGAAAACGGAAACATTGCACTGACCTCTGAAATCGACCTCGCCGCCTGCAACGGAGAGTTCATCCTTGCACTCGGCTTTGGCGGAATCTGGGCGGAAGCCGGTCAGCAAGCCCTCTCTTCCCTGCTCACTTCTTATGCAACGACTCGCAAAGACTACGTCACTCACTGGCAGAACTGGCAACGGACACTGAAGCAGCTCGACGAGAAGCCGCGGGAAAAAGATTTGTACCGGGCGAGCGTGGCGGTCATGCGCACGCACGAATCCAAAGACTTCCTCGGTGGAATCATCGCCAGCCTCTCCATTCCCTGGGGTTTCAACAAGGGTGACGAAGACCTGGGCGGCTATCACCTTATCTGGCCCCGCGATCTGGTTGAGAGCGCTGGTGGATTGCTGGCAGCGGGCGCTCACGACGACGCTCTCCGCGTGCTGCATTACCTTGAGGCAACACAGGAAGCCGACGGACACTGGGCTCAGAACATGTGGTTGGACGGTCGCCCCTACTGGAGCGGCTCGCAGATGGATGAAACCGCCTTTCCTATTCTGCTCGTCGATTTGCTGCGCCGCGAATCGCCACGTTGCTTTGGTGAAAGCGATCGCTGGTGGCCGATGGTGCGCAAAGCGGCGGCATTCATTGTGGCCAACGGCCCGGTTACGCAGCAGGATCGCTGGGAAGAAGACGGTGGCTACTCACCATTCACGCTGGCAGCCGAAGTCGCTGCCCTGCTGGTCGCCGCCGATCTAGCACAGTCGATGGGCCAGCCTCAACCCGCCGAATTTCTGCGCCAGATGGCCGACACCTGGAACGACAACATCGAACGCTGGACGTACGCCGTTAATAGCGACCTCGCCCGGCAGATCGGCGTGGAAGGCTACTATGTGCGCATCACGCCCGCCGACGGAGACGGAGCCGCCTCGCCCCTGCAGGGATTCGTTCCCATCAAGAATCGCGCTATCGGCCATTCAAAAGCGCGGGCGGTGGAAGTCGTCAGTCCGGATGCGCTGGCTCTGGTGCGCTTCGGCTTGCGCGCGCCCGATGATCCGAGAATGGTGAACACGATCAAGGTTGTCGATGAACTGTTGCGCGCTAAACTTCCCCAAGGTCCAGGCTGGTACCGCTACAACGGCGACGGATACGGGGAGCACGAGGACGGTTCTCCGTTCGACGGCACGGGAGTTGGCCGCCCCTGGCCGCTGCTCGCCGGTGAACGAGCCCACTACGAACTTGCCGCTGGACGCGCCGCCTCCGCCGAGACGTTGTTGGGCGTGATGGAAAATTCGACAGGAACAAGCCGCCTCATTCCCGAACAAGTATGGGACGCAACCGATATCCCGGAGCGCGAGCTGCTCGTGGGAAAAGCGTCGGGGTCGGCGCGCCCGCTGGTGTGGGCTCATTCCGAATACATTAAGCTGCGGCGGTCGCTGGTCGACGGCAAGGTTTTCGATCAGCCACCGCAAACGGTGGAACGCTATTTAACCAAAAAACAATCGGCGCAGTACTTCAACTGGCGCTTTAACAATAAGCCGCGCACGTTACCGTGCGGAAAGAAGCTGCGGCTTCTGCTGATGGAACCGGCCATGGTGCACTGGAGCTTCGATGGCTGGCAGACGGTGCAGGACGGCGATTCCGAAGAAAGTGGCTGGAATCTTCAGCACGTCGATCTGCCCACAGAAACTCTTGCCGTCGGTCGGCAGATCCTTTTCACGTTCTTCTGGAAGAATGCCGGTCGCTGGGAAGGGCGAGACTTCCAGGTAACGGTTGAGTGACTCATCTCTCAACTTTATCGGGCCCACTGGATGTGGCTTAGCGCCGTGCCAGCGATTCGGCAGTGCCCGGGGCTGGTGCTAGCCCCACCTTTTTAACGATTTCCTGGAACTGGGGGGCACTTCTCAAGCGATCGAATTCGGGGTCGTTCTGCATGTTCAGGATCTCCGGTTGATGCGCGTCCATCGCTTTTTGCAGCCACTTCACGGCCTCGTCATTCTCGCCTAGAAGTGCGTGGTCCTGAGCGAAGTGGTAATTGGGTACGCGATGCTTCTTATCGAATTCGAGCGAGGCACGGAGAAACGCCTGTTTGCCTCCGGTACGATACGAGTCGTCGATCCGCTGCAGGTCTTTAATCGCTGTTCCGCCGGGATCCCAATAAAGATTGGCCTGCCGGTCTGCCTCGAGGCATTCGGGGTAGCGCTCGAGACGGCGATAGGCGAGTGCAATCATTGAGTACGTAGGGCCGAATCCGGGTTGAATCATGAGGGCCCTTCGATATTCCGCGAGCGCTTCGGAGTACATCCGAGCCTCCTGAAAGACCTGGCCTGCCTGGTGATGGATGATCATCGACGACGGGTCCAGATGCTGGGCCGCACGGATCTGCGCAATCGCGTCCTGATGGCGCCCCATCAAGGAGAGAAATTCGGCGTACCACTGGTGGGCCTGGGCATCGTCGGAGTCGAGTTCGATGGCGCGGCGGAACTCTTTCTCGGCACTCGGGAAGTCCCAGTCCACATACAGATTGATTTCGGCCGCCGCCAGGTGAGCCTCTGCCACGGAATCGTCGAGCGCCAACGCCTTCGCTGCCGCTTGCCGCGCCTTGACATAAGGGTCGTCGACGGGGACTGTCGAGAGCATGGGCAGCACGATGTAGCAATCAGCGAGACCAGCGTAGGCCTCTGCATATCGCGGATCGAGCTCGATCGCCTGATTGAAGTGATCAACCGCCTTGGTGAGTGCCTCGGCGGTGCGCTGCTTCCAATAGCCGCGCGCCTGCAGATATTCTTCGTGAGCCCGAGGGTCAATAGCCCGACGCTCAAGGGGCCGAAGATCAATGGGCCGGCGCGCAGGGCGACTCGCTGGCTGTAACTGGCCTTCGCTGACCGCCGCAGACTCAGCGGCCATTTGCGTAGTATTGTGCTTCCTCCAAATCATCAAACCGGTCACGCATACAGCAACAGCAAAGACAAAGAGCACGCCACCCAATAGCCCCGCCTGACCGCGTGAACCACCCTCGAGGAGTTCGGCTTCGCGAGGTTTGCCGTCCACGTCTGGAGCTGGCTCTGCGGCAGCGGGTGAGAGTTTTGCAGTGTCGGAAGCGCCTTGCCGGAGCGTTGTTGTCTCTCCGAAAGTGGGAGGAGCGAGAAAGCGATAACCCCGGCGGGGAATGGTTTCAATAAAGCGAGGACTGTCGGCCGAGTCCCCCAGAGCCAAACGCAGTTTCTTGATCGCCGTATTCAGGCCATCGTCGAACGCCACGTAAGTATCAGCCGGCCAAAGCTTCTGGCGAATCTCCTCGCGCGTGACGATTTCGCCCGGCCTTTCCAGAAGCAGAACCAGGACTTGAAAAGGCTGATCCTGCAATCTGACCCGGAGGCCTTCCTTGCTGAGTACGCGTTGCTCGAGGTCGGCTTCAAACAATCCGAAGCGGGCAATCTTCGATCTTGAGCTGGAGAGATCCATTCGCCAATGGCCGATTCAGTTGCCAGATTTTAGCACGCACAGTTCAGGAGTCTCTCTTAACGCCTTGCCCCGCAGTCGATTACCAGTTCAGATCAGGTTTCGAATTAGTTCCGTTGACGTTTTTCAAGGGTTTCGCGATAGTCACGCGACGGCTGTAACCAATGCCGGGGTGCCGGACGCCCCGCGGAATTCCTCAACTTCAAATCAGGAGCATCAGATACTCAGGAGGAATATTTATGAAGACGGCAATGACGAAAGTAGCTCTATTGACGTTCGCGTTTCTGTTGACGGTTGGCACCGCGTCCGCAACGGTAACATTGCAAAAGTGGACCGACGGTTGGGACAACTTCGGCGAACCCCTGAACCTCACCAAGAGCAGCGTCAAGTGGATCGTTTCCCCTACCACC
>Ga0209647_1001454_pt1 | contig 20206 bp, 25 predicted proteins | sample GraSoi_2013_60cm_FD_185827 | JGI IMG/M metagenome (GOLD analysis project Ga0209647, IMG submission 185827) | Grasslands soil microbial communities from the Angelo Coastal Reserve, California, USA - Sample 9_17_2013_60cm (SPAdes) (version 2) | ecosystem: Environmental > Terrestrial > Soil >... | reverse complement strand
CGTGGGCCGCTGTGCCCTGAGCGCCGTCGAAGGATGGCGTGGCGAAATCATCCATTGGATTCGTACCGGGCCCGACAATCACCTCGAACGTTGCAAGATCAAGGATCCGTCGCTCAACAACTGGCCGGCCCTGGTCGAGGCGGTTCAGGGAAATATCATCGCGGACTTCCCGGTTATCAATAAGAGTTTCAATCTCTCCTACTCGGGAACGGATCGCTAGCCCATGTTCAAGATCCTCCAGAAGACCTTTGCAACCGGCGTTGTAACGAAGGCCTACCCAGACGAACCGGCACAAGTCTCCGAACACTTTCGCGGCCGGCCGCACTTCGATTTCGAAAAATGGGCGGACGCCCGGCCCGCTGCGGAAGTGTGCCCGACAGGGGCAATCTCTCTGTGCGACAGCGACGACTCTCGCAAAGTGACCGTCGATTATGGCCTGTGTGTCTTCTGCGGCTTATGCGCCGAGGCCTCGTCCGACAAAGCCGTCCGAATCACGCAAGAATTTGAATTGGCAACAAAGAACCGCCGCAACCTCATCCTCACAGCAGAATATACGTTGAATGCCGACCGCACGCATCGGCAAATGGGAGCAGTGCATCGCGGCTCCGGGAACGTCGAAACGGATGCCAAGATTGTTGGCCAGAAAGCGCGCGAAACGATCCACAAAGTCCTGGGGCGTTCTCTTGCCATCCGAGAGGTGGATGCTGGGTCATGCAATGGATGCGAAGTGGAGATTGTGGCGCTCAACAATCCGATCCATGACATCGAACACTTCGGAATTCAGTTCGTGGCATCTCCTCGTCACGCCGACATGCTCCTGGTCACCGGACCTGTCACCCGGAACATGGAGCTGGCCCTGTTGAAGACCTACCAAGCTATGCCAGAACCGAAAGTCGTGGTCGCGGTTGGTGCCTGCGGCATAAGCGGCGGCATCTTTGGCAAGAATTACGCCTCTCTGGGAGGCGTTGACAAGGTCCTGCCCGTGGACGTTTATATTCCGGGATGTCCGCCCCGGCCACAGGCTCTCCTCCAAGGAATCCTACTCGCTGTCGGACGTTTGAGAGAGAGATTGTACGACGAGCGCGCCGGTTGATCCGGAATTTCGAATTGCTGCTGCCTGCTCTATTCGCAACAGTAGTTCTCCTGGTGTCCTGCGATGTACCGCCACCAAACTTATCGACCGGTTAGCCGTTCCTCGACGCCTTGAATATCTTTGCCATCGAGAGAGAACAAGATCGAGCTCATGCCCATGATTGTGTCCTGCCGCTCGGCACGGAATCTTAACTTTTCCAGCACCCGAATCGAAGCCACGTTTTCAGGATGAACGAATGAGGTCAATCGGTCGATGTGAAAATCATCGAATGCGGCGCGCACCCAAGCAGATGCTGACTCCGTCGCTAGCCCCTTGCCCCAATAGGGTTGGACGAGGCGGAAACCGAGATCGATCCAACCGTATTCGTGTAGCGCGAGCAGTCCCGAATCCCCGATCGGGCGGCCCACGCTACGATCCAACATGATCCATCTGCTGAAGCCGTGTGCGGCCTGGTGCTCCTGATAGTTGGCTAGCCGGGCCTTCGTCTGCTCGATGGAAATATCAGGACCACTAGGAGTGAAGCGCATGACGATCCGATCGCTGAACCACGCGAATGCCGCCTCAACGTCGCCTAGCTCGAAAGGACGCACAATGAGTCGGCTGGTCTCAATTGTAGCTCGCACCGACCGGTACCTCTTTGGCGACGCTCAACTTTCGTTCTCACTTAGAGTTTCGCAGGCAACAAACACCTCAAACCTCGGCCCTTTTTCTGAAGTGTTTGCCACGTCCGCTCACGTTCGGTGCGGAGGTGGGCTCATTATAGCGCTCGGGGTCGCAAACATTGAATTCCTTGGAATAGCAGGGTAGCCTACAGTTGGGTTTTCGGTCGCCAATTCCGTAGATTGTTCGCGTAGAGACCGATGCAGAAAAGATTAGCGGGAACGAATCCAAATTGAGCGCTTCGCATACCGATCACACAAATGATGATGTTATATTTGCTCCCGCAATGACCCAACCTGCCATAGTTTTTTCCCAATTAAAACCGTCGAGATAATGGTCAAAATGCAGGATATGTAGTCTAGCTTCAGCATTCTCGTCCCTATGCACACGTTACGTAGGCTACTTCCAATCGCTCGTCACCATTGTAAGCACCCAGCTGGGTGACGGCGATAGTGGTCAGCCGGACAGGTGACACGGAAGTTGAAATGAGGCTTGCGACACGCGAAGATCCGGTCAAAAACAAAATCTCGGTATGGGTAGGAGAGTACAATGAATTGATGAACTGCCAAGTGAAGGACGAACTGGTGAGTCAGCTCATCGCTTTGAATAACAAACTCAATCTGCTCAGTCCTGGTCTCGTACATGGGGACGAAGAACGCGCGGAAGTGCAACAACGACGTGAGAGCTTATACGCCGAGATTAAGCACCACAGGGCGAAGGGACACGAAGGCAAACCGTGCCCGGCGGCAAGACAGGTTTAGGCCAGTCGCCCCTGCCTGGCTTGGCAAGCGAATCCGGCGCAGAAGTGCGACGCCAAAACGGGTTCTATTTTGCATAATTTTCCAATCTCGCAAGCCTGATAAGGGCGAGGTCGGTGGTTCAAGTCCACCCAGGCCCACCATCAAAATCACCAGTAAATACGCGGCTTTTCTCACTTTTCCCCTTTCCGGGAATATCTCTCAAAAGACCAACTTGCCGACTATTTGCCAACTTTACGATTGGTCGGATGGCACCACACTCAGTGTGTTAAGACCCCTCGAGTGAAGGCCGAACGGCTAGGATCGATTAGGCTATGTCGAGAATGCTGCCCTGTCATGTCGAAGGACGTGCAGGGCAGTGCAAGACACTGCAAGGCTGTGGAAGGAGCGGGAAGTCATTTTTTGGTCAGTTTGCGGGGCGTAGTTCAGTTGGTTAGAACGCCTGCCTGTCACGCAGGAGGTCGCGGGTTCGAGTCCCGTCGCTCCCGCCATTTGATCACGCGGCAACAACACTGGTGGCGCGAAGAGTTTTGATATCGCGCATTGGCGGTTGGCCGAAGAATCGACTGTACTCGCGGCTGAATTGACTCACACTCTCGTAGCCGACCTCGTACCCAGCGCTTGTGGCATCGAGACCGTCCATCAACATTCGCTGGCGTGCAGTCTGGAGCCGCAATTGTTTCTGATACTGCAGCGGGCTCATTGCGGTAAGCGCGCGGAACTGATGATGGAGGGTGGAAACGCCCATCCTTGCGGTCGATGCGAGTTCTTCCATATGCAAAGGCTTGGCAAAGTTGGCTCTCAGCCAGGCAATAGCTCTTGTTGTTCTTTGACTCAGATCGCCACTCGTCGCGATGGCGCGTAGCCGTTCCGCCTGCGGCGTCCTAAGGATGCGGTACAGGATTTCACGCTGAATCAAGTGGCTGAGGAACGGAATGTCCTCAGGCGTCTCAAGAAGATCAAGCAACCGGCTACATGCGCTTAGCAATCCGAGAGTCGTCTCACCGACCGCGAACCCTTGACGGTGCGATGAAGCCTTAGTTTCGGGCACGTCGTCCCTGCTGAGAACCTCCCGGACCGTCGGCATGTCGAGGCTTAGAAACATACAGAGCAACGGCACTTTCTCGGAGGCCTCAACGATCTGGCTTTCCGCAGGCACGTCGATCGATGACAACAGAAACGATGATCCATCACACAAATACTCCGTGCCTCCGAGATTGATCCGCTTCCGTCCCTGCACAAAGATACTGAGACTCGGCTCATAGGATGCTCGATAGCAGGGAGTCGGCGACGTACGGTGGTAAAGGATCAGTCCTGGTACAGCAGTCGTGTGTTCCCCTTCCTTTCGCGTATGCGCAGCAATCCGCTGCGCCAATGATCGCCTCATATCAATCACCGCTGGATCGGGAGCCTCCGTTTTTCTCGTTCCTCTCGCCATCTCGCGCTCCTCCCTCAAAACTAGCGTACCGCGAGGCAACCCTCTGCGTGCACGAAATTAAGATCCCAAGCAGGATTAGGCAAAGAATTGACAGGATCGGGAAAGCGCCCGGAGGCTTTGTTGGATAGCCTTGGAAGGTACGAGAAAGGGCTACCCGACCATGAGGAAGTTGTTTTCGACCTGCGCGGCGCTTCTGGCTCTCGCGACTATGCCGGTCGTTGGAATTGCACAGAGTGGCAGCACGCAGATCTCAATTACGCCGACGAGCTCGCAAAAGGTCATCGCCGGCGCTCCGGATCGCTTCACGGGCACGGTTCGCGTTCAGTCTCTCTTCGACGCGAAGGAGCCAGCCCGGTCGAGCGGTGGCCAGGTTACTTTCCAGCCCGGAGCGCGATCGGCTTGGCACACCCATCCGCTTGGTCAGATCTTGATCGTCACAGATGGTGTCGGCTGGGTTCAGCAATGGCGCGGCCCTGCTCAGGTGATTCGCAAGGGAGACGTCGTCTGGATTCCGGCTGGCGTCAAGCACTGGCATGGTGCAACGCCAACCACAACCATGACGCACATCGCGTTTCAGGAGCAACTGGACGGCAGAGCGGTGGACTGGTTGGAAAAGGTCGCGGACGAGCAGTACCGGCTTGCAAAGTAAGAGAAAGCAATTAGCGCACACAAGCAATGGAAGGAGCAGGGCTGTGCCGCACGTCGTCGTGAAGCTGTGGCCCGGTAAGTCGGAACAGCAGAAGACTCGACTCGCTCAGGAAATAACCGACAGTGTCATGTCCGTTCTCAATTATGGGACGCAGTCAGTTCGGTTGGGTTTGAGGAAGTCGAATCGCAGGAGTGGGCGGAGAAGGTGTACCGCCCCGATATCAAAGCCAAATGGGACCAGCTCCTACAAGAAACCAGGATACAACCCGCTCGAAAAGTGAGGAACTCGTTATGAACATAACTTTTGAAAACAAAGTTGCACTCGTTACAGGCGCAGGATCTGGATTGGGTCTTGCGACAGCCAGGGCTTTTGCTGAATCAGGTGCTTCCGTGGTGTTGGCGGACTGGAATGAGAAGACCGTGCATTCCGCAGCCGAAGAACTGGCTACCAAGGGTCACAAGACATTGGCGATCCGTTGTGACGTGGCTGATGACGCCCAGGTAGAAGCAATGGTTCAGCAGACTGTCGCCACTTTCGGACAGCTCGATGCAGCCTACAACAATGCCGGTATTCAAAATGTCCTTGCAGAAACTGCCGATTCTCCCCGTGACGATTACGACAGGGTGATGGCGATCAATCTCCGCGGTGTATGGAGTTGCATGAAGTTCGAGCTGCAACAGATGCGCAAGCAAGGAAGCGGAGCCATCGTGAATTGCTCTTCGCTTGGAGGACTTGTAGGAGGTGCCGAACGCGGGATCTATCACGCTGCCAAGCACGGAGTCATTGGATTCACCAAGAGCGCGGCTCTCGAATATGCTGCACGGGGCATTCGCATCAATGCCGTATGTCCTGGCCTCATTCAGACACCGATGTCCGACCAAATGATCGCTGCGGGACAAGCTGAAGCTCTCAACGCGATGTTGAAGACCGTGCCCATGGGACGGGTTGGCCGCGCTGAGGAAATCGCCGATGCTGTTCTGTGGCTCTGCAGCTCAGCCGCGAGCTATATCACCGGTCAGTCGATCTCGGTCGACGGCGGCTTCATCATGCGCTAAAGAAATGAGATGAACCATGCGAGGAACTGTACTTTACGGAACCAGGGGACGTCCGTTTTGAGGAAGTCCCCGAACCAAAGATCACCAAGCCAACGGATGCCATCATACGGCTCGCGGCGACATGTGTCTGCGGATCGGACCTGTGGAGCTATCGCGGTATTAGCCCAGTAAACCAGCCCACGCCGATGGGACACGAGTACTGCGGCATCGTCGAGGAGGTAGGCAGTGCGGTCAAAACCGTGAGACCGGGTCAGTTCGTCATCGGCTCCTTCTTTGCTTCGGACAACACCTGCCCTCACTGTAACTTTGGCTATCTGTCTTCCTGCCAGCAGCGAGAATTCGTAGGCGGCGCCCAGGCTCCGCTGCTACGTGTTCCTCTTGCGAACGGCACTCTCGTGCCGACTCCCGAAGTTCCTGCGAAGGAGATGATTCCTGACCTTCTCGCCACCTCCGATGTTCTAGGAACGGGTTGGTTTGCCGCCGACGCGGCGAACGTAAGGCCAGGCATGACGATTGCTGTCGTCGGCAACGGAGCCGTAGGTCTGCTGGCCGTGCTCTCTGCCAGGCAGATGGGCGCGGAACGGATCATCGCCATGAGCCGGCACGAAAAACGACAGAAGCTCGCTCTGGAGTTTGGCGCGACAGGCATCGTGACGGAGCGCGGTGATGAAGGAGTGGCCCGGATCAAGGATCTGACGAAGGGTGTAGGGGCAGACGCAGTTCTGGAGTGCGTCGCCACTCAGGAGTCGATGATGCAGGCGATCCGCTCCACTCGACCAGGTGGCTACGTCAGCTATGTCGGCGTTCCGCACGATGTAGAACTCAAGGGAGAGGAGTTGTTCTTCGCTCACGTTCACTTCACGGGGGTCCCGCACCAGTGCGCCGTTTTCTACCGAAGCTCATCGATCTGGTATGGACGGAAAAGATCCATCCCGGCAAGGTGTTCGATCTTACCCTCCCTCTAGATCAGGTAGCGGAAGGCTACCGTGCGATGGACGAGCGCCGCGCTATCAAGGCCATCCTTCACCCCTAAGCAGAGGCACCGAAGGTCAGCGACGTGGATACGATTCGCGAAGTAGACAGACCGATCAACCCCTCGCGGCGCGACGTGCTGAAAACGAGCGCGACGCTCGTGATTGCTGTGCTGTGGGGAGCAGGCCCCGCAGTCACCCAGGAGAATAAAATGACAGACACGAAGAAACTGAACGCGCTGCCTTCTGTGTTGACGTATGACGATGTGAGAGCGGTCTCACCGGCGCTGGAGTACTACACGAAGGGACCGCTGCTCGACAGTTTGTGGAAGCGGCCCGATCTGTCACCACGGGATCGAAGCGTCATCACCGTGTCTGCCCTCATCGCGCGTATCCAAACGATCGAGATGCCATTTCACTTTGTGTTGGCACTGGACAACGGTGTGAAAGCGAGTGAACTCTCCGAGATGATCACGCACCTTGCGTTTTACGCAGGATGGGCGAACGCGATGTCCGCTGTCGCCGTGGCGAAGGACATCTTTCACCAGCGCGGAATCGGCATCGATCAACTGCCACCCGCGAAGGACAAGCTGCTTCCACTAAATGAAGAAGCCGAGACCCAGCGAGCGAGCCACCCAGGTCAACGACAACTTCGGCCATGTCTCCCCGGGCCTCGTCCAGAACACCACGGACCTGCTATTCCGTGATCTATGGCTGCGGCCAGCGCTGGCACCTCGTGATCGCAGCCTGGTAACGGTTAGCTCCCTGATCGCTTCGGGGCAAGTGGCACAAATTACTTACCACCTGAACCGTGCCATGGACAACGGTCCGGCTAAAGAACAAGCTTCCGAGGTGGTGACCCACCTTGCCTTCTATGCGGGATGGCCTAATGCGTTTTCAGCTCTTCCCATTGTTAAAGAAGTCTTTGAGAAGCGGCACAAATAGTTATCGTGGCGGGGAGCCAAGGAAGTTATGGAATGAGCTCATGGTCGAAAGAGGAATTGCGTAAGATCGCCGGATCCCGAGATGGCGACGATCAGGGCCGACAGCCACAGGACCACTTGGCTGAGCACACTCGGTTTGCAATTACATTGGCTGGCGCGTCTGCTTTGATAAAATCCGAGAACAATGAACAGAACGGAAACCCCCAAGAGGTATGGCCGAAGAGCGCTGACGAAAGATGACAGAAACGTAGCGGTGCTTGCCGTTCCAGCAGCTAGTACAAACGGGAGCACTGGTAGGCAAACAGGTTGCCGCAGCCAGAACACTTCCGACTGCTGAGATCGCAGCGGCGAATGTTCCCTTCGAAGGGGGTTTCGCAGTCGTGCTGATCGTTTCCGTATTCATGTGTGGTCGTATCCCTTCTTCGAGAGCGAGTCGCATCGACAGGAGCGCGCAATCGCAACCTCAAAGCTACAACGCAGAAAGCCTCGTATACCGCCATTCCAGTAGAAACGCTATGCCGACTCCGATAACGACGAATGGCCAAACCAAAAGGCGGTTTACGTGAGTCTCAGTCACGTCGGACAGCAGGAACACCAGAGCGGCGATCAAGAAGAGTGGCCCAGTAATGGCGCAGTGTAGAGTGCGATTTCTAAGCCAGTTGGCAACGCAGCCGATTGCCATGGCGAAAAGCATCGTGGCGGCGGACGTCGCACGCAGAGGAGGCCAATAGATTCCTATGAGGCTAAGCGCACCCCATGCTATCAGAGACACAGCGAACCAATCGCACATCGCTGCCGTCGAGGTGCAGCAAGTTTCCTTGTGCTCGGTCATAACTTGGACTCTCCTTTCAGGCGCAGTCCTTCCCTGGCGGTCCGTGTGACGTCACCCAGACAGCATTTGCCGGAGGGATTTTTTACTTCGCAGGCGCAGCGGCCTGCCTCGACTTCCGCCGCAATTCGCTCTGCCACCGTCGATTGTCCTGTGCCGCGGATTTCCTCCCAAATGTCATGGCGCGTGAAACCGAAGCAGTAGCAGATCGGGATGGGATCCGCTGTCTCCTTAGCGCCGACCCGAACCATCAGGTCTTCGCGGCGGAACCTGGGTGCTTCTGAGTCTAATGCGAAGTAGACGACTTCACAGTCCGACGTGTCACAAAAGTAGTACTGTGTATTCGGCATCCCCAGAGGCAGTTTGCGGACAAGACTCTTTACCGTGAGTATGTCCACCTGCTTGGAGCGCCTGCCGCTGACGGGACAAGCCACTACCGCCGGCGCCGTACCAGTCTTCGCATTTAGAGCGCAACAGTCAGACATCCATGTCTCCTCGCCCCGTCCCACGTTATTGCACGTACCCACGGGTTTCTTAATTGGCTGCCTTCTCCGGTTGCGAGGGATAGCCCGCATTCGTCGTGGCTTTCACGAGCGCATCCGTGTTGGTTTTTGCATCATCGAAGGTCACCAGAACTTGTTTCTTTTCAAACCGAACATCCACCTTTGAAACGCCAGGAACTTTTTCTAGCGCTTTCTTCACTGTGATCGGGCACGCTGGACAGGTCATGCCGGAAACATTCAAGGTTACTGTTTGGGGCGACGCCCAAGCTGGAGCAACCAATACGAGCAGAGCAAAGACGGCAGCCAGCAGGGTTTTAATACTCTTCATAACTCCTCCTTGGTCGAGTTTCAGTAAAAGAACTTGGCCACGTACGGATACACAAGGGCAACGAGAACGAGCGCTGAAACTATCCAGAATATGGTTTTGTAGACGCGGCGAGTCCTGGGCACTGCGCACACTTCACCCGGCTGGCAGGCCTGTGCTGGCCGGAAGATCCGTCGGCCTGCAAAGAACAGAGCCACAAGAGCGCCAGCGATAAAAAATGGGCGATACGGTTCGAGTCGCGTGAGATTTCCGATCCACGCTCCGCTCAAGCCGAGAGCAACCAAAACCAGAGGCCCCAGGCAGCAAGTCGACGCCAAGATGGCGGCCAAACCTCCGACAAGAAGCGCGCCAGAGCCAGTCTGGTCGCGGCCGCTTTTGCCAGTTTCAACTCTCACTTGGCATTCTCCGGTTTGCTGTTGTTTGTTTCTCTCAAAATCGGACAATGAGCGGAACGCTTGCGCAGCTCTCTATTGCAACTACGCAGGGCCAACCGCAGCTCGTCCTCCAGCTTGTGTAGGTCTCTGAGTTTCCGCTGTACGTCGCCCAGCTTCTCTTCCAGCCGGCGCCGCACCGGCGCACAAGGCTGCAAGCGATTGCCTCGCAGCCTCAAAAGCCCTCGAATCTCGCTGAGTTTGAATCCCAGACCCTGTACGCGGCGGACGAAGGCAAGAGTCTCGACGTCATTTTCGCCGTATCTCCGGAAGCCTCCCTCTGTCCGGGGAGGCCGAGGGAGCAAACCGTTGCGCTCGTAGAAACGAATGGCGTCAACACTAAGCCCAATCTTTTTTGCGACGATGCCAATCTGCATTACCTTGGCTCCTTTCTAGAAGCTACACCCTGGAGTATAGTCCAGAGTCAAGTCGTTTTTTGGGTCTGCAAACCTATAGTCACGGCAATTCCTCTGCACTTTGGTCCGTCGCTGAAATGGGACTGCTGCCGGGACAAAAAGGCTCAAGCTCGATCACCGCCCAGGGCTAGAATTCTGAGCATTCGTTGAATCTTTTGCTCAACAGCACCTGTCTCATGTTTTGACAATGCAGAGAGGCGAGCGACCAAACCGGGCAGTTCCGGACGAGGATGATTTCCTCCTTGTGGATCGTGTGTTGGCTGGCGACCGGAGGGCCTTCGAGCCGCTCGTGCGAAGGCATGAGCGCCGAGTCTTTCGCGTGACCATAGCTGTTCTCGGAAACATCGAAGACGCCGAAGAAGCGATGCAAGACACCTTCGTCAAGGCCTTCCGGCATCTCGACCAGTTCCGGAAAGAAGCGCGCTTCACCACCTGGCTCACGCGAATCGCGATAAACGAAGCCATTCAGAAGAGAAACGCGCGGAAGAATTTTATGCCGCTAGCGGAAGCGGAAACCACGGAACAACAATTCGCACCGAGGCGGCATGAATCGTGGAAGATGAGCAATCCCGAACAGCTTTATGGCAAACAAGAAATTCACCAGATCGTGGAAAATGCCATCCAGTTGCTGCCGGAGATTTATCGGGAAGCCTTCGTGCTGCGGGATGTCGAGGAATTGAGCGCGGAGGAAGCAGCGGAAGTGCTTGGGATCACGGTCCCTGCTCTAAAGTCACGCCTACTGCGTGCCCGGCTCATGATGCGTGAAACGCTGGCGGAAAAGTTCGAAGAGCCGCCAACACTGAAGGCGAAGATTGTGCACAAGGCCGTGGATGTCGGAACCGCGGTGGCCATGCGGCTGATGCGCGCCGCAGGGCGGCAAGGAAGAAACCATGAAGACGATGGACTGCAAGGATGTGCTTGCGAATTTGTCGTGCTACGTCGACGGTGAAGGTACGGCTGAATTGCGCACAGCGCTCGAAGATCATATCTCGCGCTGCCGCCGCTGCCGCGTTGTGTTCGACACCACCGGCATGATGCTGAAGATAGTGACGGATGCGGAGCCCTTTGAGGTCCCCCTCTCCGTCAGCGCACGCCTCTACGCACGGCTGGAAAAGATCTTGTCAGAAGTGTGACTACGTACCCCATCACTGCTAGCGGCAGGAGAGTTTCAAGATCTACCAGAGCCGCGCGGGGCTTCATATAAAGGAAAACCGTTATGAAGAAATTTGACCTAGTCGCGATCGGAACGGGGGCAGCCGCATCGGCGGTAGCGTCACGGTGTCGCTTGGCCGGATGGCAAGTTGCGATTGTCGATTCGAGGCCGTTCGGGGGTACTTGTGCCCTGCGTGGATGCGACCCAAAAAAGGTGCTTGTGGGCGCTGCGGAGGTGATTGATTGGGGTCGCCGCATGGAGAGTAAGGGAGTTCAGACCCAACAACTTCGGATTGATTGGCAGAAGTTGATGCGCTTCAAGCGTGGGTTCACGGAGCCTGTTCCGAAGCACCGGGAAGAGGGGTTTGCGAAAGCCGGCATCGCGGCATTCCATCGTCGCGCTCGTTTCGTCGGCCCATCCACCGTTCAGGTGGGCGAGGACGTTCTAGAGGGCCGCTTTGTAGTGATTGCGACCGGGCAAAGACCGGCGGACCTCAAAATTCCCGGCGAAGAGCATCTTACTACGAGCGATCAGTTCCTCGAGCTTGATGAACTTCCGAAGCGAATCCTGTTCATCGGAGGCGGGTATATTGCCTTCGAGTTTGCGCATGTGGCAGCGCGTGCCGGATCGGAAGTCGCAATCGTGCATCGCGGGGCGCGTCCCCTTCCGCGTTTCGACCCCTATCTAGTTGACGCACTCGTGGAGAGAACTCGCGAACTTGGCGTTGACGTTCAGCTTGGGACCGCAGCGGAAGGGATCGAAAAAGGCTCCGGCCGCTTGATCGTGCGAACGTCTACTTCGGGCCAGAAACGCACTCTTGAGGCAGACATGGTTGTTCACGCTGCGGGTCGCGTACCTGAAATCGACGACTTGAATCTGAATGCGGCAGGTGTCGAATGGGGCGAACGGGGCGTGAAGGTCAACGATTTCCTACAGAGTGTCTCGAACCCGGCCGTGTATGCGGCGGGTGACGCGGCTGCAAGTGGAGGCCCACCCTTAACTCCTGTAGCTACTTACGAGGGCATGATCGTCGCGGCAAACTTGTTGAAGGGGAACCATCAGAAGCCCAACTACCTCGGAATTCCTACCGTCGTCTTTGCGATTCCCCCGCTGGCCTCCGTTGGGCTAAGTGAACGAGAGGCGCGCGAACAAGGCCTGAAGTTCAAGCTGAAGAAAGAGATGACTTCGAGTTGGTATTCATCGCGCAGGGTCGGGGAAACATGTTCCGGTTTCAAGGTGCTCGTGGAGGAAGGGACGGATCGCATCCTGGGAGCTCACCTGCTTGGCAGCCAGGCCGAGGAAGTCATCAATCTCTTTGCCGTGGCTATGCGGTCCGGGATCCCTGCCACCGATCTCAAACACATGTTATTCGCCTATCCGACGCACGGATCAAATCTGCCGTACATGTTATAGAAATTTCAGGTGGGGGGGGCTGATGCAAGTTCTGAACCGGATTCCAGCAGTGCTGCCATAACCGCGAATGTTATTAAGTGGCGGTTGATTTGAGCAGAGCAGCCTAGTTTATTGAAAATCTTTCAGAAGGGAAAAACAGAATGCCAACTTCCGATCCCGTTGCTAGCTCACCAGACCGCGTTTGCCCGCTATTGAATGGAGTCAAGATCCCTCAGGTAAGCGTAAAGACCGCCGACGGAGCGCCCTTCGAGCTGATGGCGGCCATTCAGGCAAAGCCCGCCGTGCTCGTTTTTTATCGAGGTGGTTGGTGACCGCACTGTAACCGGCAGTTGGTTCAACTGCGTGATACCGAATCACAATTCAGCAGTTTGGGATTTCAAATCATTGCTGTTTCGCCGGACCGGCCCGCCAAAGTCCGTGAGACCATTGAAAAACACAAAATCGCTTTCACTCTTCTTTCCGACAGTGAAATGACAGCTTCGAGGGCCTTCCGGATAGCCTATACGGTGGATGATGCTACGTTGAAGCTTCTTCCACAGAATGGAATCGATCTCGAAGCGGCATCTGGCGCGAAACACCACGAGCTGCCGGTACCGGCTGTATTTCTGGTCGCAATGAATGGCTTGATTCAGTTCGAATACATCAACCCGGACTATACCGTTCGCGCGCACCCGGATGTGCTCTTGGCCGCCGCCAGCGTTTCAACGAAAGTGAACGCAGAGCTAGGGACCCTCCGGGGAAGGGCCGATCCGACGACTGGAGGTACAGGGAACGGAAAATGAGACCCTAATCGGGCCTTGGTTGTGGGGCGAACAAATCTTTGTCTCTCATCTGGCTTCGACCCCACGTGGCTCGAACTTCGGACAGAAGATACCGACTATCAGGTCTGACCACTGAGAAGGGATGCAATGAAGGTTTTGTTGATTCTTGCCGTTGGTCTACTAAGCTTCGCGAATGGCGCAAACGACAACTTTAAGGGCGTAGCTACTCTGTGGGGCGCAGGACTGACCACCTATAGGCGCGCAATTGCCTGGGCTACTGGCTTTACGCTCCTCGGTTCGCTGACTGCTATCTGGCTTGGGAGCGGGCTTGCGGCGAAGTTCAGCGGAGCACAACTAGTAGACGGCGCGGTTGTCAGCCAACTTCCGTTTCTCACTGCCATCGCGCTCGGAGCTGGTGCTACGGTGCTTCTTGCCGCGAGACTAGGTCTGCCGATTTCCACAACCCATTCAATAACAGGTGCGCTCGTCGGAGCCGGTGGGACTGCTGTGGGATTCTTCCATGTGAGGTTCGCTGCGTTAGGCAGGGGAGTCATTTTACCCCTCCTATTCTCACCGATCGTCGCATTAGTTCTAACGGTGGGCATTCAGGTATTGGTTAGCCGGCTTGGATGGCACGCGGGAAAGAGGGATTGCTTTTGTGTCAACGAACCGAGAACCCTTGCGGTTGTGGCGAGCAACTCGCCGATGTCTGTAGTTGTAACTGTCCCACCTTTCGTGCGCTGGGCACCCGCCGCTGAATGCGATACGGGCGCAGAAATCGTGCGTGTGAGTCTTGCTGACGGTGTGCACTGGTTTTCAGGCGCTGCTATTAGCTTTGCACGCGGCCTGAACGACACACCCAAGATTGTTGCGGTGCTGTTGGTAGCCGCTGCGGCGTCAATACGGTTGGATTATTTCTTTGTAGCTCTGGTAATCGCGATCGGAGGAGCGTTGGGCGCAGGTCGCGTAGCACTTACGATGAGCAAGAAGCTTACGCCAATGGCCGCTCCCGAGGCAGTCACCGCCAATCTGGTAGCCGCGGCGCTCGTGGCACTTGCTTCGCCTTTCGCGCTTCCGGTATCCACCACCCACGTTACGTCCGGCGGTATTCTCGGCATTGGCCTGCTCCGCATGCATGAGGCCGATTGGAGCAGAGTACGCGACATCCTGCTGTCGTGGGTGGCCACGCTGCCATTAGGCGCGGTCCTAGCGTCGCTCATCTACAGATTTCTCCTGATGTACTGGTCTTAGGTTATCGCGTCATGCAAATCAGAAGCCACAAACTGCGCAGCAGCCTTTCAATGGTAATTCTCGGAAACGCCTTCATGAGAATTGCGTCGGGCGCGAGCGGAGTTCTTGTCGGTTTGTACCTCGCCGATCTCGCGAATCGCGGACTCCACGTAAATGCGGCTCTCGTCGGGACGCTTGGCGCAGTGTCGTTTGGCGCTGAGCTAATCGCTAGTGTGCCGATGGGTCTTGCTTCAGACGCCATCGCGCCACGCGGGCTGATGACCGCGGGCGCGTTTCTCGGAGCAGCCGCCACACAACTATTTGGCATGAGCAGCCAAGCGGGTATTTTCTTCCTGAGCCGCACGGTAGAAGGTTTGGGGGCCGCGGCGGTAACGCCTTCCTTGCTTTCGCACCTTACCGATGTCACCCACGGGCACCATTCGCTGCGGGCACGGGTGATGAGTTATTTCGAGCTTTCACTTCTCGCGGGGCTGGCTCTTGGCGGTCTAACCGGGGCGCAGCTTTGGCATTTTCTCAGGGCACATGCATTCAGCGCGGTGGCCGCGATTTACATATTGAGCGCGTGCTTGCTGGTTCTTGGCGCTGTAGGAAGTCGGGGACACGGATCGGCAAAGGCGATCTCTGGTTTTTACACGGCGCTCAAAGACCCGTCCCTGCAACGCTTGGCTCCCGTATGGCTGTGTGTGAATACGATCGTTGGCCTATGGCTTGGGCCGACGCTGCCGTTCCTTCTCACCCGTAAAAGAGGCGGCAACCAATTCTTGGATGGCATATTCTCGAATCAACCGGAGCGCGTCGGCTGGCTCTTGCTTGGGTACTCGTTGATCTTCGGCGTTGGCGTAACAGCGTGGAGCTTCGTGTTGCCCCGTATGTCGGAACAACGCGCGCTGCGCATCGCACTCATGGCGATGGTCGGCGTGTGCCTCGGTCTGTTTCTGCTAAACCACTCCGGAGCTGAATCGCCTGCGCTTCGCTGGGTGATTGGGACATCGACTGCTCTCTGCATCATGGTCGAAAGCGGGTTCACTCCCGCAGCCCTCTCCTTACTCGCCGGGGCCATAGGAGCCCAAGCTGGACGCGGCGCAGCAATGGGAATTTATTCCGTCCTGTTGAGCATCGGTGCCATTGTGGGTTCGCTTCTTGCAGCAGCGTTCGGGCAGGTATTTGCTGTCGATGGATTGATCTACAGCACCTTTGCCATGGCCATCATCGCGCTCTTTTTCATCCGGTGGATAAGACTTGATTTGGCTGAATCCAAGGAACACTTAAATGTCGAAACAACAGTATGACCTGGTGATCATCGGGGCTGGTGCCGGCGGCCTAATTGCGGCGGGATTTGCCGTGCAGCTCGGGGCGAAAGTCGCGCTTGTCGAAAAAGATCGCATCGGAGGAGATTGCACGTGGACCGGCTGCGTGCCCAGCAAAGCGCTTTTGAAAGCAGCCAAGGTTGCGCACCATGTACGCACAGCTTCGCAGTACGGAATCATGTCTCAGACGCCTGTAACGGACATGGCCAAGGTTCAGGAGTATCTCGACGCTGCTATTCAGCAGATCTACAAAGCCACCACTCCGGAAGAGCTGCGGCAAAAAGGAATGGACGTTTACCTCGGACCCGCGCGGTTCGTCGACAGAGTGTCGATCTTGGCTGGCGACAAGACCATCAGGTCGAAGCATTTCCTAATCACAACGGGCGCTCGGCCATATATTCCACCAATCAGCGGCCTCGATAGTGTCCCCTATCTTACTTACGAGCACATCTTCGACAACAAGCGGCTGCCCCGCTCGATGATCGCTATCGGAGGCGGCCCCATCGGCGCCGAGATTGCGCAGGCTTATCAACGGCTCGGTTGCCAGGTTACGATCGTCGCAGAACGCCTGCTGCCAAAAGAGGACCCGGACGTTCGCCAATTGCTGCAGCAGGTTTTCGAACGCGAAGGTATCCGTTTTGTATGGGAGCGCGCCGCCGCTGTGCACCAAGATAGGGAAACGGTCGTGGTCTCCGCAGGTAGGGAGGAAGTGCGAGGCGAGATGCTGCTCGTCGCGTCGGGCCGAAGGCCGAATTTGGATAGTCTCAACCTCGAGAAAGCCGGTGTGCACTACACGGAGAAGGGCATCAAGATCGACGATCGACTGCGAACGACCGCCAAACACATTTACGCCGCGGGCGACGTCGTTGGCGGTTACCAATTCTCTCATTTTGCTGGATGGCAAGCGTTTCAAGCTGTCCGCAACGCCCTTTTGCCAGGAAGCAGTTCTGGACTTACACACATCGTTCCTCGGATTACCTTTACCGATCCCGAGGTTGCCCACGTCGGGCCGACTGAGGAGCAGGCCCGCTCCCAATTTGGTCAGGACATAACCGTCAGCCAATGGAATCTGAGCCGGGTGGATCGTGCCGTTTGTGAAAACGATCGGAATGGGTTCATCAAGTTAATCGCGAAGACAGACGGCACGATTCTCGCATCCACAATCGTTGCTGAACGTGCCGGTGAAACCATCAACGAGGTGGCTGTGGCCATCAAACACAAGTTGAAGATAAACGATATCGCTGGCACGATTCATGCTTATCCAACATATTCGACGGGTCTTCAACTATTGGTTACGGAAATGACGGTAGAAAAGCTGCTTTCAGGAACATCAGGAAGAATCGTTCGAGCAGTCTCCGCACTCGCTCGCTAGAGCTGCGAAAAAGGGGTAATCAGTAATGAAAACTCAAGACACCGCCGCTACACCGCAAACGAAACGCAATTCAACGCAAAAGAAAAAAGATGCCGATTACGTCTTCTATGAATTGACTCGCAGCATTTGCCCGGAGTGCCGAAGAGTCATCGACGCTCAAATTCTTCTGCGTGACAACAAGGTTTACATGCGCAAGCGCTGCCCACAATGCGGACCGTTCGAGGCACTTGTTTACGCCGACGCGGAAGCCTACACGGCATTCGGCAAATACAACAAACCCGGCACCATTCCGTTGGCCTACGGCTCCACAATTCACGATGGCTGCCCCTACGACTGCGGCCTCTGCCCTGACCACCAGCAACACACTTGCCTCGGCATCATCGAGGTGAACAGTGTCTGCAACATGGATTGCCCGCTCTGTTTTTCCGAAGCCCGGCCAGGCTTCAACCTCACAATGGAAGAAGTTGAACAGATGCTGGACGAATTCGTTCGAACTGAGGGCACCCCTGAAGTCATTCAATTCTCTGGTGGCGAACCAACCATCCACCCGCAGATCATCGATTTCGTTCGTGCTGCAAAGTCTCGTGGTATCGATTCTGTGATGATCAACACAAATGGAAAGCGTATTGCGAAGGACGATCGATTTCTTGAACAACTAAACGAGGTCCGGCCATCGCTTTACTTCCAGTTCGATGGCTTTGACTCGGAAACCTACCGCATTCTGCGCGGCGAGCCTGACATCCTGGAGGAGAAGCTTCGGGCTCTTGACCGACTCTCCGAAATCGGCCTGAACGTGACGCTCGTACCCGCTATCGAGCGCGGCGTCAACGAGCATGAAATCGGCAAGATCATCGACTTTGCGATCAAGCACCCCGCCGTCCGGGGGATCAACTTCCAACCCGCGTTCCATGCCGGTCGCCATATCAAACACGACCCCATGACCCGGATGACTATTCCTGACGTTCTGAGACTCATCGAATCTCAGACATTGGGCAAATTCCAAGTCAACGACTTTGTTCCAGTTCCCTGCTGCTTTCCGACATGCAACTCTGTTACCTATGCCTTCATCGATGGCGACAACATCACGCCCCTGCCTCGCATCGTGAACGTCTGCGACTATCTCGACTACATTACGAATCGTGTTTTGCCGGATTTCAGTCTTGAAATAAAGGGAGCCCTGGAGGGCTTATGGTCCTCTTCTTCAGTAGCGGGCTCGCCGAAATCCACTGATCAGCTGGCACTGTCGTGCCAGGCGTGCAGTCTACCTGAAACTCTGACCATCGGAGATATCTCCCGGCACATGATTATGATTATGTTGCAGGATTTCATGGACCCGTGGACTTTCAATCAGAAGAACCTGATGAAGTGCTGCAAGGAATTTCTGCTTCCGGGCGGCAAGCAGATACCATTCTGCGCCTACAACACCGTCGGTTATCGGGAGCAAGCTCGCGCCCAGCTCGAAGGTCTCGAACCCGAGCGTGTTCGAGCCCGCAAGGAAGGCCGGGCGTTTGTTCCCCGGCCGATTGCTTTCGAATTCAACAAGGAACTGAAACACAACGGACATACGCTGTTGAAGTTCTCTGGTCAATGAGATGAGCGGACAACATAGGACACCAGAGGCCAACTCGCCCGGCACTGAAACGCTCAAACAGTGTTGCGCAAAGCTGTATGAGAGTGACCTCGCCAGAGGCTTACTTGGCGACTCCTTTCATCCTGGGGGATTGCAGCTCACCGAGCGCGTTGGCTCCCTTCTTCATCTCGCGCCGGAGAGCCGCGTCCTGGATGTGGCGAGCGGCAAGGGTACTACCGCTCTTTTCCTGGCCGAACGCTTCGGATGTCGTGTCGTCGGAATCGATTACGGTACTGAAAATGTTGCGGAAGCTAACGAGTTCGCCGAAACCAAGGGCCTGGCGTCACGCGTCCGCTTCGAGCACGGCGATGCTGAGCGATTACTCTTTCCAGACGCCTCCTTCGATGCTGTCCTTTGCGAATGCGCCTTCTGCACGTTTCCCAACAAGACCGATGCCGCCGGCGAGTTCGCGCGCGTTCTCCGCCCGGGCGGCCGCGTAGGATTGAGTGACCTCACGCGTGGTCCGGCGCTGCCCAAAGAGTTGGATAGCCTTCTGGCGTGGATCGCGTGCATTGCCGACGCTCAGCCTGTTGATACCTACGCTGATTGCCTGCGTTCTGCAGCTTTCGAGTTGCAAGAAGTCGAGCTTCACGACGAGGCGCTCACCGAAATGGTTCAGCAGATCGGCATGAAGCTGCTGAGCGCGGAGGTCCTCGTCGGACTAAAGAAACTCGCCCTACCAAATGTTGATTTCACGTCCGCCAAGCAAATGGCTCAGAGTGCGCTCTCTGCGATTCAGCAAGGCCAGCTCGGCTACGTGATTATTACGGCCTCAAAATCTCGGCTTGTTGCCTAAAATCCGTGCATGTTCGTTTGCTAGAAAACTTCGATCACCTGACGACGCCTATCCAAGAACAGCGTGCACCGTTGGGAGAACCAGGGAGCGAAATACATCGTCGATTTGCGCCGGCGCCAGGCGGCTGCGGCGGTCCAACCACCAGATCAAGACCGCGAAGAACGCCGCGGTGAGATAGTGAATGAACAAATCGAGCGGCACGTCAGAATTTGCCGCTGTCCCTCGCCAAAATGACGATCACCCTTTAAATCAACAGCTTGCGAACAGGGCTGTAACATTGTTACAGAATGCAGCTCAGTACTCTCAGAGTTTTGGCGAAGGACAGGTCAAAGAACATGAAGATGAAGAGCGGCCAGGGGAGCCACCAAAAATCTGGGGCGCGGTGCAACACCCCTAGAGACCGTCTGGCTTTGCCTCAACGGTATGGCCGCTCATTCCGCTTTTGCATCTA
>Ga0209647_1001452_pt1 | contig 20228 bp, 22 predicted proteins | sample GraSoi_2013_60cm_FD_185827 | JGI IMG/M metagenome (GOLD analysis project Ga0209647, IMG submission 185827) | Grasslands soil microbial communities from the Angelo Coastal Reserve, California, USA - Sample 9_17_2013_60cm (SPAdes) (version 2) | ecosystem: Environmental > Terrestrial > Soil >... | reverse complement strand
AGGCGCTGAAGGCACGCGGTCTGCCCGCCAGCGACCTGGCTGCGCTAGGGCCGGGCGCGGCCGACCTCCTGGGCTCGGCCGTCATCGTCGCGACAGCGGCCGTGCTGCGTTCCTGAATGCGCAAAGCCCCCCCTATGCCCCTGCGCGGGCCGAGATCGCGCGGCTCCCCGACGGCCAGCCCGTCCTTCGCGTCGAGTTCGCGGCGCCGACTCCGCTGGGCCTCCTGGCCGGCCCCGGCATCGGAGGTGCGTGATCAGGCCATCCTGGACCCCCTACGCTGACGCGGGCAGCCGCAACCGCTGCGGCGCATCGCGCGAACGGCGGCCGCCCGTACCCCGTGCCTCAGCCGCTCGTTAGGCGGACTGGCTGCCGAGCATGAACGACGCCCGGCCCTGCTCGTCGAGTTCCGCGTCGAGTTCTCTGTCCTCGACGATGACGGCGGCATCCGCCTGGACGAACACGCGCGCGCCTGCGTCCTCGATCACGGCGTCATCTGGCTGGGGGCCCTCCAGGGACAGCGCCAGCGTTCCGGTGTCACTGTCCTGCAGCGACATGCGCAGGCCGGTGTCGGCGGGAATACCCGGCTGGGAGGTGAGCGTACGTATCGTAGCGGCGGCCCTGTCGGTTAGCGTAAGCACAGTCTGCACCTCACTTTGATCGATATTGGCTGGCAAGGTAGTTGGTCCTGCCCGCGCTGCACCGGCTCAAACCGGCTTCAGGGTTTCCCCCCCGGGCCGGGTCCGCGCGCGGAGCCTGGCAGGCTGAGCGAATGACCTGGACTGCACCGACCCCGAACCCGGTTGACGGGCCGCTCACCGGTGACGACCGCCCGATCCTCGAGGGCTTCCTGAACTGGCAGCGCACCACCCTGCTGAACATCTGCGCGGGCCTGACCGCCGACCAGCTGGCCGCCCGGCCCATCCCGTCGTCGGCGCTGTCGCTGCTCGGCCTGGTGCGGCACCTGGCCAAGGTCGAGCGGATCTGGTTCCGGCAGCGTGCCGCGGGGTTGCCGGTCGAGCCCATGTACGACCCGTCCCGCGGCCAGAACGCCGACTTCGACGACGTCAGGGCGGCGGACGCCAAGGCCGACCTCGAGCGCCTGCAGGACGAATGGCGCCATGCCGACGAAGCGGTCCAGCACATGGCCTTCGGCGACACCTTCACCGTGAACGGCGAGGTCTTCTCCCTGCGCATGGCGTACGTGCACATGATCTACGAGTACTCACGCCACAACGGCCACGCCGACCTGCTCCGAGAGAGCATCGACGGGGTCACCGGACGGTGACGGCGCTGACTCCGGCCGTCCGGTACTCACCCGGCGGGCTGTGGCGGCGGTGAGTTCAGCAACCCAGCCTCCCCGTGCCCACGTCGGGCGCTCGCGGCGCTCAGCCGGATGCCGCCCCCGGCGGATAGCCAAGGCCGGCGCTGGCTGAGCGCCGCGAGCATGTTGCCCCCTACAGGTACAGAGCAGCCCCCGGCCTCTCAGATACGACCCGGGGCCAGGCAGATATGGGCCGTTCCAGACCCGGGGCCCTGCGGGAGCGATCCGCCGGTGCCGTCGGCGTCGCGCTACGAGGCGCCGACTCCGTAGCCGGCGTTGCTCAGCATCCGGCGCAGGTCGACAACGGCCTGAGCGTCGATGTCCTTGTGGGCGGGAGGATCGAAGTACTCGGTCTCAGACCCGATGGTCACGGCCACCTTGCCGCCGCGCTGCTCCACGGTCGAGCCGACCGCCTCCAGCAGCGACACCACCGCATGCCATTCGATGTTGTGGCTCACCGGATGCTGGAAGATCTGGCGCAGCGTGTTGCGGTGATGGTTGTTCAGGTGCTCTGGCGTCGACATTTCGCGCTCCCGTCTGTCCGGCGGCAGCTATGCCGCTCCACACCATCATCACAGCGGCCTCACACGCCATGGCCTCCGGCTGGTCGCGCACCGTGTCCTGCGTCAGCGGCGCTGCAAGCCAGGCAGTATCGCATCTCCGGGGCGAGCGCGAGCCGGGAAGCCGGGATGGCTGCATGGCAATGCTCGCACCGGCCGAAATGGCCGGCCGTTAGCCGGGCGAGCGCCTCCTCGACATCGGCCAGCCCCCGGCGGGCAGCGACCGTGCGCCGCAGCGTCTCCCGCAGGCTCCAGGCGGCGGCATGGTCGCCCGGGCGGGCGCCGGCGTGGGCCGCAGCATCGTGGCAGGCCAGCGACAGCTTGATGAGCTGCTGCAGCCGGTCCTGCCACCGGGCTTCGAGCAGGGCCCGCCAGTGGGGCAGCAACGGGGCTTCGGTCGGGTGCGCGGGCATCGCGGGTTACCTTCCTCTTACTGTGCCCTCCTTGAGGCGCTGAGCCGGGCATCGAGTCTTGCCTCAGGCAACCTGCCGAGCATGAAGGCGTGTTGCCGCTGGTGTGACAACGGGATGGAGACGGCCGGTTGCCTGGTCAGCGGCCGGTTGCCTGGTCAGCGGCCCGGGCGGGGCAAGGTCACGACTACCTGAGTGCCCCGTCCCGGGGTGCTCGTCGCTTCCACGCCGCCGCCGTGCGCGCGGACGAGCTCGGCCACCACGGCCAGGCCGATGCCGCTGCCGGCCACCGTGGCGGCCTGCCGGCCCCGCCAGAACCGGTCGAAAATCCGCGGCAGCTCATCGGGGGGGATCCCAGTGCCGGTGTCGGTCACGCGCAGCCGTGCGTCCCGGCCGGCCGGCCCGGCTTCCAGCGTCACCCGCCCGCCGGCCGGGGTGAACTTCAGCGCGTTGCTGAGCAAGTTGGTGACGACCTGATGCATCCGCTGGGCATCGGCCAGGACGCTCACCGGAGTCAGCCGCCGCTCAAGCGTGATGTCAGCGTCCTCGAACCGGCCCGCCAGGCGGCCGGCCGCAGCGCCGGCGATCTCGGCCAGGTCGCAAGGGTGGAGCGACAGCTGGAGTGCGGCCGCTTCCGCGGCGGCCAGGGTGTGCAGGTCGTCCACCAGCCGAGCCAGGCGAAGGACCTCATCCCGCAGTGACGACAGCTGCTCGGGGGAAGGGTCGACGACCCCGTCGAGCAGGGCCTCGTGACCCGCCTGCAGGACCGCGACCGGGGTGCGCAGCTCGTGCGCGACGTCGGCGACCACGTCCCGGCGGAGCTGGTCCTGGCGGGCCAGGTTGTCGGCCATCCGGTCGAACGTGGCCGCGAGGTCGCGGAGCTCGTCCGGCGCGTGGATCTCCCCCACCCGTACGGCGCGGTCACCATGCCCCATGGCCTGGGTCACCTCGATCAGGCGGCTGACCGGACGCGTGATCCGCCGGGCCGCGAGCAGCCCGGTCAGCAGGGCGAACAGCGCGGCTAGGCCAGCCGCGCTGGCGATCGCCCGCAACAGCGCGGAACGCAGGACGCTGTCCGCGGCGGGAAGGCCGCTGCCCGTCAGGCGCACGGCTATCCTGCCCACCCGGTGACCTTGCACCATCACCGCTGCCGTCTCGACGGGTAGCGTGCCGCGCGAGAATCCCGGCGAGGCCGCGACGATCCGGCCCGTGTTCTCGGTCACCTGGACCTCGGCCCCCATACTGTGGCCGGCGGCTATCACCTGGCCCAGGTCGTCCTTGGACCAGCCGCCGGGCTCCTCCCAGGCTGCGCCCGCGACCGCCGTCATCGCCTGCGTCAGCTCCTGCCGCTGCTGGCTAGCCAGATTGGAGACGTCGGCGGCGGCGAACGCCGCGGTCAGCCCGGCCAGCAGGGCCACGGCCAGCAGGGCCACCGCGATGAAGGCCAGGGCCAGCCTCAGCCCGATAGAACCCGAGCCGCCGGACCTAGCCATCTCGGGTCAGGCCGAGCCGGTAGCCGCCTCCGAGCACCGTCTGGATGATCTGCGGTTCACGCTGATCTTCCTCGATCTTGTGGCGCAGGTTCTTCACGTGCGAGTCGATCGTGCGCTCGTAACCCTCGAACTCGTAACCACGCACCCGGTTGATCAGCTCCAGACGGGAATACACCCGGCCGGGCACGGTCGCGAGCGCGACCAGAATGCCCCACTCGGTGGGCGTCAGGTCCACCGGCGTCCCTCGCACCTCGGCCGCCCGCCGGGGCTCGTCGATGACCAGCACCCCGCCGCCGTAGCCGACCAGCCCTTCGTCACCGGCGGGCCGCCCGCCCCGGCGCAGAATCGCCTGCACGCGCAGCACCAGTTCACGCGGGCTGAACGGCTTCGTCACATAGTCGTCGGCGCCTAGTTCCAGGCCGCCGATCCGGTCCTCCTCGCTGCTGCGCGCGGTCAGCATGAGGATGGGCGTGGATCCCGCGACCCGGATTTCCCTGGCCACGCTCTCACCCGGGACGTCGGGAAGGCCGAGGTCCAGGATCACCAGATCAGGACCCGCCGACAGAGCCATGCTGATCGCGTCCGCGCCCGATCCCGTCGACAGCACCGCGAAGCCGGCCCGTTCCAGGTAGGAACGCACCAGCTCGCGCAGTTTCTGCTCGTCCTCAACCACCAGTACCGTCGTCGCCATCTGCCCGCTCCCTGCTCGCCGGCCTTCATCGCTCGCTGTCACCAGGCACCGAATCGGGCCATCGTCTGATAACGATGATTCCCCACGCCCCACATAACCGCGCCGACCCCCAGACGTCCGCCTTCCGCCGCACCGCGAGACGTCCTGGCGCACGAGCCTGACCTTCTGGTTGGTTTGCGCCTGGCGCTGGGCCGTCCAGCGGACGAGTGGTTCGGCGCCCCTCGCCGCCAGGGGCCCGGTGACGGCGAGGATGAAGGCGTAGGCAGCGGCGAGCGGGCCGAGATGACTGTTGATACCGGCCGCGATCCGCCCGGTCCGGTCAGCGGAGCAGGAAATCGGATCCCGCCGCTGGAGGGACCAGCCAGCGCAGCCGTTCCCGGCCGTCTAGCAGGTCCAGGCGGCGGCGCAGCCTTGGCAGGGCTGCGGACTGGCTGGCGTGCGCCGCCACGGCGCTGCGCTGGACCGCGCGGGCGGCCGCGGCCTCGGCGCCCAGATCTGCCAGCCAGCCGCCGCGGGCGCCCGGCGCCATGCGCGCCGCCACCGGCAGGCTCACCGTCTGGGCGGCCAGGCACGCTGCCTGGGCGACCCGGGCGTCGTCAGGGTCGCCCGAAGCCGCCGGGTCAACGACCAGCAGCAGATCTGGCGCATGCTCACGGATGACGCGCCGTACTCGCTCGGTGAGCGCCGGTACCGGCGCCAGGCGGAGCCCGCCGTCTGGGTAGTCGGACACCCGAACCGACGAGATGCCCAGCAGCCCGGCCGCCACCTGCAGTTCCCACAGGCGGACGGTCTCCAGCGGCTCGCAGGTGGAGTTCAGCGATGACGCCTCACCCCGGGTCAGGCACAGCAGCGCCAGGCTGGCGCCGCCGCGGCCGAACGCGTACACCAGCGCTCCGAGGTCCGCGGATTCCTGGCCGGGCCGGGCGATGACCACCAGGACCCTTCTGGCCTCCGGCAGCGGCTCGCCAACCGGTGCTGCGGGCATGGCGCGGATCGCCGGCGCGGGAGCGGACGGCCAGCCCGCGGGGTGGCTGCGGGCCGGAAGCCCGGCGGGCCGGAGCGAGACCGCGGCTGACGTGGAGGTCATCGGGTGATCCCTTCGGGGTCATGGCGTACCTGTATCTCACCCGGGAGCCGTGGAGCCGCGTTGGAACGGCGATGGAGACGGCATGGATGTGGCTGAACTGCGTCCTGGATGGTCTCAGACACTCGCCGCGATCTCGTCGGGAGCAGTGGCCTGGGCCGCCCGCGCGCCGTGCAGTTCATGGACATAACGGCCGCCGCGCAGCAGCGACGCCAGCGCCGCGATCAGGCAGGCCGCGATCGCGAAGTCGAACGCGATGGCCAGGCCGCGGGAGAACGGCGCCGAGATCAGCGACGGGAAGAACGTGCGGCCGGTGAGGTAGGCGGCGTGGCTCGCCGGGAGCCCGCTGAGGGCGTGCCCGAGCAGCGTCTGGACCGGGTTGTAGCCGAGCAGCGCCGCGAACATGATCGACACCGGCGGCAGTGCGGCCACCCGCGCCGCGTCCGCGTGCGGCACTCCCTGCGCCACCAGGCCGTGGGTGAGGGTGGCGGGCAGCGACGAGGCCAGGCCCAGGATGATCAGCGTGAAGAAGATCCCGATGGACAGCACCTGGGCCGAGTTCTGGAACGTCGCGCTCATGCCGGCGCCGGCGCCGCGCTGATCGGGCGGGAGGCTGTTCATGATGCCGGCCCGGTTCGGCGAGGCGAACAGGCCCATGCCCATGCCGCACAGCAGCAGGATGCCGGCGAACTGCCAGTACACGAAGTCGACCGGCAGGAGCTCCAGCAGCCCGAACGAGCCGGCGGTCACCAGCATGCCGCCGGTCGCGAACGGCCGGGCGCCGTACCGGTCGGACAGCCAGCCGGACAGCGGCCCGGCGACCAGGAAGCCGATGGTCAGCGGGATCATCGCGATCCCGGCCCACAGCGGGGTCTGGCTGAAACCGTAGCCGTGGATGGGCAGGTAGATGCCCTGCAGCCAGATGATCAGGATGAACATCAGGCCGCCGCGGCCCAGTGCGGACAGCAGGCTGGCCAATGTGCCCGCCGTAGGGCTGGATGCCATAGGTGATCCCGGCCAGGACCGCGATCAGCCCGGCGCCGAACGTGAGGTTGCCCGCCCAGTCCAGCCGGGCCGGCCGCCGGATGCCGAGCTCGCGCAGTTTCAGGTATGACCAGATCGTCCCGATGACCCCGAACGGGACCGACACGAGGAAGATGTAACGCCAGCCCAGCGGGCCGAGCACGCCGCCGAGCACCAGGCCGATGAACGAGCCCGCGATCCCGGCCACCTGGTTCAGCCCCAGGGCGAGACCCCGCTCGTTGACCGGGAACGCGTCGGTGAGGATCGCGCTGGAGTTGGCCATCAGCATGGCCCCGCCGACTCCCTGCAGGACCCGCATGGCGATCAGCCACCAGGCCGCGGCCGTGCCGTGCATCCAGGTCACGGACAGCAGCACGGAGAACGCGGCGAATATGGCGAACCCGAGGTTGTACATCCGGACCCGGCCGAACATGTCGCCCAGCCGCCCGAAGCTCACCACCAGCACCGCCGTGACCACCAGGTACCCCATGATCAGCCACAGCAGCAGGCTGGTGTTGCCCGGTTGCAGCGGGTTGACTCCGATGCCGCGGAAGATGTCCGGCAGCGCGATCAGCATGATGGACGCGTTGACGGTGGCCATCAGCACGCCGAGCGTCGTGTTGGACAAGGCGATCCACTTGTAACGAGCCGAGTGAAGGGAGACGGGGAGGTGGGTGGGGGGCGGCACGAAGAACCTCCGTAACGGACAGGGCGCCAGCGCGGGCCGACCCACGCCGCTGGGCACCTTCGGACGACAGGTAGTTGCTTGATACCAACTAAGGGAAGCGGCTGGCTATTCCGCGGGCCGGCCGTAAGACCGACGGGGGCCGAGCTAGCGGCTCCTCAGGAACGCGGCGGTCGCTGCGTCAGCCGGGTAGAACGACTCGATGGCGAGTTCCGACAGGGTGATGTCGCGCGGGGTGCCGAACACGGTCGTGGTGCTGAACAGCGACAGCGTCGTGTCCCGAACGCGCAGCCGCATCGGGATCAGGATCGCCCGGGTGTCCGGGCGCGACGCGGGCGGAGGGGACGGATAGGTCGCCAGCTCGGCGCGCAAAACGATGAGGGCGGGGTCGGCCGTGGACACGACGTCGCGGTCCAGGCGTTCGAGCAGATGCGCCCTCCATTCCGGCAGGTTGACGATGCGTGGCGCCATGCCCTCGGGGTGCAGGCTCAGGCGCAGGACGTTGACCGGCGGCTCGAGGAGCGAGGCCGCCGACCCCTCGGTGAGCAGGGGCACGGCGTCGTTGGCCGCGACCATCTCCCACCGGGCGTCGATGACCACGGCGGGAAACGGCTCGTGCGCCCGCAGCACGTGCTCGATCGCATCGTTGACCGCGGACATCGGCGGATCGGCCAGCCCGCTGGCGGGGTACTCCGGGGCGTAGCCGCCCGAGAGCAGCAGGACGTTGCGCTCGCGCAGCGGAACGTCCATGTGCCGGGCGAGGCGGAGGATCATCTCGCTCGTCGGCCGGGACCGCCCGGTCTCGACAAACGAGAGATGCCGGGCCGAGACCTCGGCGCGCAGGGCGAGATCGAGCTGCGTGAGCCTCCGCCGCTCCCGCCAGTCGCGCAGCAGCCTGCCGACCGGACGCGGCTCCTGGGTTACCGCAGTGATGGACGTCACCCTGGCCACCCTAGGCACCCCCCAGGGCGCCCGGCGATTACCTGCCAGGTAATGCGGCGTTACCTGCGACGTCATGGACCTTCGGCAGGATCGGCCCGACTCTCGTTGCACGGGCCGCGCAGCAGGCACGGCCACCACGGGAGAGGAACCCGACCATGTCCGACTTCACCCAGCTCGCCGAGAAGTACATCGCCATGTGGAACGAGACCGACCCGTCGGCGCGGCGCGTCCTGATCAACGAGATCTGGTCCGAGGACGGGCGGTACGTTGATCCGCTGGCCGCGGTGGCCGGGCACGACGAGATCGATGCGGTCGTCGCCGGCGCCCAGGCCCAGTTTCCCGGGATGACGTTCCGGCTCGCCAGCGCCGTCGACGCGCACCACGACCAGGCCCGGTTCACCTGGGAGCTCGGGCCGGAAGGCGCCGGCGCCCTGGTGGTCGGGTTCGACGTGGCCCAGCGGAACGGCGACGGGCGGCTGGCGCTGGTGCTGGGTTTCCTCGACAAGGTGCCCGCGTCCTGACATCCTCCGCTGAGCCTGCCCAGCCGGGGCGTGGCGGCTGACCGGGCAAGCTTCTAGAATCGCGTTCTATAGCCTGGGCCCCGGCCGGTTCGCCGGCCGGGGACCCCCGGGCGATGCGCTCGGGCCATCCGGGAGCATCCGTTCCCACCTTGGGAGGACGCCGTGGCATGGGATTTCTCGACCGAGCCAGAGTTCCAGGAGCAGCTCGACTGGGTCGAGGAGTTCTGCCGCGCCGAGGTCGAGCCGCTCGACCTGGTCTTCCCCGGCGCGGCGTATTCCCGCGAACCAAAGGCGAAGGCGCTCGCTGACCCGCTCAAGCAGCAGGTCAAGGACCGGGGCCTGTGGGCGCTGTTCCTCGACCGCGACCTGGGGGGCCCCGGCTTCGGCCAGCTCAAGCTGGCCCTGCTCAACGAGATCCTGGGCCGCTACCGCTCGGCCCCGGTGATCTTCGGCACGGCGGCGCCGGACACCGGGAACATGGAAATGCTGGCCGCCTACGGCACCGAGGAGCAGAAGCGCCGGTGGCTGTACCCGCTGATGACCCAGGAGATCTTCTCCGCCTACTCGATGACCGAGCCGCAGGGCGGGTCCGATCCCAACCTGTTCAAGACGCACGCGGTGCGCGACGGCGACGAGTGGATCATCAACGGCGAGAAGTGGTTCACCAGCGCCGGGGCCCGGGCCGACATCATCTTCGTGATGTGCACCAACGGCATGTTCGCGGTGCCGCGAGAGACGCCAGGCGTGGAGATCATGGACTATCCGATCCTGCACAACCACATCCGCTATAACGACGTGCGCGTGCCCGCCGACCACCTGCTCGGGCCGGAGAACGGCGCCAAGGTGCTGGCGCAGCGGCGCCTGGGCGGCGGCCGGATCCATCACGCGATGCGCACGGTGGCACAGGTCAAGCTGGCCTTCGACATGATGTGCGAGCGGGCGCTCAGCCGCGAGTCGCACGGCAAGGTGGTGGCCGAGCACCAGATGGTGCAGGAGGCCATCGCCGACTCCTACGCCGAGATCAACATGCTCCGGCTGCTGGTGCTGTGGACCGCGTGGACCATCGACAACTCAAGTACCCAGCAGGCCCGGACCCAGATCGCCGCGTGCAAGTACACCTGCGCCAAGGTGCTGCGCGAGGTGTCCTACCGGGCCTTGCACATCCTGGGCTCGCTCGGCACGACCAACCTGACGCCGCTGCAGGCCATGTGGGCCACCGCGCCGACCATGGCCATCGCCGACGGGGTCGACGAGGTGCACAAGGTAACCGTCTCCCGCAACGTGCTCAAGGGCTACGAGCCGCATCCCGGCCTGTGGCCCACCGAGTACATCCCGGCCAAGCGCGAGGAGGCGAGGAAGAAGTACGCGAGCCTGCTCGACGCCGACCCCGCCCTCGCTGCCTGGGCTGACCGTGCCGCGCGGCACGCGACGCTAGGGCTCTGAGATGGACGTCGGCCAGCGGGTCGCGATCGTCACCGGGGGTGCGAGCGGTATCGGCCGCTCACTGTGCCTCGCCTTGGCCCGCCGCGACGCCGCGGGGGTCGTGGTCGCCGACGTCGACGCCGCGGGAGCGGCGGAGGTGGCGGCCGAGATCGAGGCCGGCGGGCACCGGGCCCTGGCGTTGACGGCGGACGTGTCGAACGCGGCCGACGCCGAGGCCCTGGTCACGCGGGCCGAGGAACGGTTCGGGCGCGTCGACCTGCTCTGCTCGAACGCCGGCATCGTGGTGCCGGGCGGCCTCGAGGTCTCCGACGAGATGTGGTCACGCACGTGGGCGATCAACGTGCAGAGCCACGTCTACCTGACGCGGGCCGTCCTGCCAGGGATGCTGGCCCGGGGCGAGGGATACCTGGTGTACACCGCGTCGGCCGCCGGCCTGCTCACCGAGCTCGGCTCGGCGTCGTACTCGGTCACCAAGCACGCGGTGGTCGCGCTCGCCGAGTGGCTCTCGATCACCTATGCGGACCAGGGCATCCGGGTGTCGTGCCTGTGCCCGCAGCTGGTGAGCACCAACCTGGTGGACGGCGTCCTCACGCCGGACCAGGTGGCGGCCTGCGTCATCGAGACCCTGGCCGACGAGCGCTTCCTGATCCTCCCCCACCCCGAGGTGGCCACGTACGAGCGTCGCCGGGCCGATGACCGGGAACGGTGGCTACGGGGCATGCGCCGCCTCCTGGCCCGCCTCAGCACGCGGCAATGATCGGGCTGGCATGATTACGCGGATGACGGAAGGCATCAATGCGGCATCGGTGACAGCGTGGCTGACCGAGCACATCGAGGGCGTGCGGGCCCCGTTCACGTTCGAGCTCATCTCCGGCGGCCGCTCCAACCTGACCTTCGCGGTCACCGACGCGGCCGGCCGGCGCCTGGTGCTGCGCCGCCCCCCCATGAGCCACGTCCTGCCGACCGCCCACGACATGGGGCGCGAGTACCGGATCATCTCGGCCCTGCGGCCCACTCCCGTCCCCGTCGCCACAGCCCTGGGCTACTGCGACGACGAGGCGGTCAACGAGCGGCCGTTCTACGTTATGGACTTCGTCGACGGGTTCGTCCTGCGCGGGGCGGCCGACGCGGAGGCCGCCCTGGACGAGCGGACGCGCCGCGTGGCCGGCGAGGACCTGGTCGACGTCCTGGCCGCCATCCATCACGTGGACGTCGACGCAGTCGGGCTCGGCAGCCTCGCCCGTCACGACGGCTATATCGAGCGGCAGCTGCGCCGCTGGCACGGCCAGTTCCAGCAGTCGCAGCAGCAGGCGCGCGAGATGGGCATCTACCGGCCGGTCCCGCTCATCGACGAGGTCCACCAACTGCTCGCCGACCGGATGCCGCAACAGCACGGCACCGCGATCGTGCACGGCGACTACCGGATCGACAACACCGTCATCTCTGCCGACGGGCGGGTCCAGGCGGTCCTGGACTGGGAACTCTGCACGCTGGGCGATGCCCTGGCCGACGTGGGCACGCTGATGGCGTACTGGTCCGATCATGCCGTCGCTGAGATGGCTGAGGCGCCTGCCGATGCGGGCGCGCCGGAGTTTGGTGCCACCGCGCAGCTCGCCGCTACCGCGTTGCCCGGCTTCCCGAGCCGGGCCGAGGTGGCCGAACGTTATGCCGAGCGTTCCGGGCGCGACCTCACCGAGCTTGGCTTCTACGTCGCGTTCGCGTACTGGAAGCTGGCCTGCATCCTCGAGGGCGTCTACGTCCGCTATGCCGCTCACGCCATGAGCGCCGACCGCAGCGCGGCCGACGCGCTCCGCCCCGGTGTCGAGGACCGGGCCCGCCGCGCCCTGGAAGCTCTGCAGTCCTGAGCCGGGCCATCCGGAGCCGACCGCCGCTGGCCCCGCAGCCGCAGCATGGCCGGCGCGCTGCTGTCGCCATGGCAGCAGCGACGCGCCGGCGATGCTCCTACATCCCGCCTGCGGCGCCCCGGCGCCGACCGGGCACCCTCAGGGGCTGCGCCCGAGTGCACTCCAGTGCACCTCCAGGTTGCGGACGAGCGCCGGGCTCAGGTGGCAGCGCGCCTGCTCCACCGAGAAGATGGCCATGTACTCGCGGAACAGGTCCAGCGGCTCCTGGCCGGCCCGCAGCGCGCGCCGGTTGGCGGTCGCGTTCACCAGCCCGGAATTGGTGAGCGCCTCGATCCGCGCCTCGACCGCCCGGTCCATCTCGCCCGGTTCCACCACCTCGTCACAGAGCAGCGCCGCGTCCGGCTCGCCCGCGGTCCACTCCCGGCCGGAGAGGATCGCCTGGCGGGCGGCGCGATCCCCGACGAACCGGGGCAGGCGCAGGTTGGACGCGCCCGGGATGATCCCTTCCTTGCGGGCCGGCAGGAACAGGCGCGACCCGCGCGTGGCCATCACGTGATCGACGACGTGCAGCAACTGGCAGGCGCCGCCGACCGCCAGGCGCTCCACCGCGGCGACCCACAGCTTCTCGATCGGGGCGTCCGGGCCGCTCGCGTCCGCTTCTGGCGCGGCGTTGTCCGGCCCGGCGAACGTTAGGCCGCGGTAGATCTTGTGCACATAGCCGAGGTCGCGCAGCAGGTAGAAGAGGAAGTCAATGCGCCCGTGGTAGAGGCGGGTGAGGTTGAGGCCCGACCCGAAGACCCGCGTGCCCGGGTAGCGGGGATGCTCCACCGCGCCGCCGCGCAGCACGCCGATCTCGATGTCCGGGTCGAGCAGGATCAGGTCGACGCCGCACTCGGTCGGGCCGAGCGTCACGTCATCCTCGGCGTTGAGATGCCGCGGGTTGCTCAGCTCCAGAAGCCCTGCCCGGCCCCGCCGGGTGACCCGCACCGGGCCGAGGTCAACCGCGCCCCGGGCCCGCAGCTCTCCTAGCCGCTCGAGCGCCTCAGGGGTCGGGCGCAGCATCGCGTCGATCAGGTGCCGCCCAGCCCGCGGCACAGCCAGGACGTGCCCCACCAGCAGCCCCTGCGCGAGCTCGATGCCTTCCTTGTCCGGCAGCGCCCGCGCGCGCTCGGCCTCCATCTGGGCGGATGTCGGCACCAGGCCGGGGACACGGGCCGCGACCTCGCGGAGGAGCTCCTCGAGCCGGAGTGACCGGGTGCAGCTACCGGTCACCGCGTCATAGAGATCGGCGGCGTGCGAGCGCAGGAACCTCTCGCGGGCACCGTCCATCATCCCGGCGATGGCCTCGCGGGCCGTGCGCTCGCCCGCTGTGCGGCGGGCCGGGCCGGGCAGTCGATGGATAAGTCCCTGCCCGCGGGCCAGGAACGTGCTGGCCGCCTCGGCCGCGGCCCCGAACGAGGCGTCCGGGCCTGGCGCCGAGGCGACCCAGTCCCCGACGTCCGCCGCTGGCAGCCCCGCCCGCTCGAGCACCTCAGCCGGAAAGTGAACCGTGGTCACCGACCCATCATCTCCGGCCAACGGGCTGGAGAGGAAGACGGCGCGGCCGGGCGAGGCATCATCAGAACGCGGCCGACCAGCTTTGCGTTCCGGTCACCGTCGGGCAAGACTCGGAGCCATTACATCCGACACCGACAGCGACCCTGAGGACGAGTACGCCGACGACGAGTACGCGGATTACGACGCCGAGGATCGCGAGCAGCCGTCGACGTCGACAGAAATTCCGGACGACGAGCCCGAAGACGACGTGCTCGAGCAGCGTCAGGAAGTGCCCTACGGCGACGACGAGCAATAACGGCCGGTTTCGCGTCCGCCAGGGCTCACCGGCCGGACCGCTCAAGGCCTGGCCCTGGTCAGGGAGCAGGGGTCTCCGCCAGCGGATGCTTCGTGGAGAATTGCTTCGCCGTGCCGTCGTCGCCGACAGAGAGGCAGCTGGTACCGCTCATGCACGAGACCCCGGTCAGCTCGTTGACGAGGTCGCCGGGGCTGCGCGCGGCCAGCACCCGCCAGGTCCGGCCATCCCACTGCCGCTGGACGCATCATCAGGGCTGGGGGTCCTGCGGACCCGCCAAGTAGTGCCGTTCCACTGCTCCGCCAGGGCGAGCTGCGCACCGAAGGGCGCGGACTGGGTCGAGTACGAGCCGACCGCCATGCACGCCGACGCGTGCCAGCAGGAGACGTCGAACAGGACACGGGCGGACTCTCCCGGCTCCGCGGGCCTCAGCCGCCGCCACGTCCTGCCATTCCACGCCGACGCCGAGGCCGGGGACGGGCCGTAGCCCTGGCCGCCGACAGTTACGCAGCTACGGGCGCCCAGGCATGACACATCCCTCAGCGAAGGTGTGGCCGGGGCAGCCAGCCGCCGCCAGGAGGTACCGTCCCACGCTATGGCCAGGCCATCGCCGATGGCTATGCAGCTGGATGCGCTCGGGCAAGAGACCACGTGCAGGCCCGCGTTCTGGCCAGGGCTCGGCGGATTGGTGTCCCGCCAGGTCTTGCCATTCCACCTCAGGGCCTTGCTCAAGACGACGGTCCCGGCGTGGTTGGCGTAGGTACCCACGGCCATGCAGTGCCCGGCGCTCGGGCACGAAACCTCGGCCAGCACGCAGAAGAACGCGACGCAGCCATCACCGGACATGTTCATGGGCTGCCAGGTCCGGCCGTTCCACACCTGGGCCACATTGGATGCCGTGGACGAGGGGGCTCCCACGCAGAACGAGGCCGTCGCGCAGGAGACCGCGGACAGGTGAGGGCTGGCGGACGGGGTCTTCACGACGCGCCAGGTACGGCCATTCCAGGCTTCAGCGAGCGAAGGCCCGACGAGGTTTTCACCGCCGACGGCCATGCAGAAGGAGGCGCTCGTGCAGGAAACGGCATCCAGGACGCCGACGGCCTCGGCACTGCGCAGAACACGCCAGCTGCTGCCGTTCCACTCCTCGGCGAGGGAACGAATGATCCCGGGCGGGTAGGAGGTAGTCACTGTCGGGCTGAGGAAATCGCCGACGGCCATGCAGAACGAGGCGCTCACGCACGAGACGCCAGAGAGGCCGGCCAAGCCCGGTGGCCTGGACCCGCTGAACGCGGGCGCCGCGGCAAGATCCGCCCCGGAAGCCGATCTCGTCGCGGCACCGGGGCCAGCCGAGCGCACGCCACTCACCACCCCCGCCGACCCCGTCGCCGGAGCGGTCACGCCCCCCGCGAACACCACGCCCGCTAAGGTCGCAGCCATCATCACGCCACGCAGCGTCATCCGCAGCCCGCGCATATGGCACCACTTCCACCCTGCAGGACCCGTGCGGCGGCCAGCCACCACAGCGATGCAGGTCCGTCGAATGATACGCGCGGCACGGCCGTAGGGCCGAGCCTCCGCATCCGCCGACCCGGGCCGCCGCATCTCCCCAGGGCCCGCGGACCGCCTGGACCACGTGGACGGTGTCGCTCAGGTGCGTGCGGTGCCGCAGCCTCGCGCTGGCCTGCGGCTCGTCGCCGGCTCCCGGCACCTAGCCTCGCGGCGCGGTCGTGCAGCACAATGATATCCCGCGCGACGAGACCGGGAGTGCCCGATGATCTTCATTACCGCCAGGTTCCGAGTACTGCCCGAGGACGCCGACCGGTGGCCCGAGATCTCCGGCGAGTTCACCCGGGCGACCCGCGCCGAGCCGGGCTGTATGTGGTTCGACTGGTTCCGGAGCGTGGACAACCCGACGGAGTATGCGCTGACCGAGGCATTCCGCGACGGCGACGCCGGGGCCGCCCATGTCCAGTCCGACCACTTCAAGAAGGCGCAGCAGACGCTGCCGCCGCATCTCGCCGAGACGCCCCGGATCGTCAGCGTGACGGTCCCGCAGGACGACTGGTCCCTGCTGGGGGAGTTGGCCGTGCCCGATCGGGGCTAGCCTTACGGAACCTGGATAACCCGGACAATGCCTCGACGCGAGCAGTAGTGTCTTGCAGACTGTCCATCACGGCCTTCTGGTGCTGCCGGATCTCTTGGCGAGAACTCAGCGTCACCCGAAGGCCGTCCGCACGTCCAGGGAACAGCAGAACCCAAACCTAAACGATCTTCGAGTCCTTAAATCGCAAACTAAGCCGCCGGGGGGCGGCGTCACCCGCGCCCCCCGGACGCGCGGGTTGCTCACGGCGGCCAGTGCGCCGGGCTGGTGAGCGGCGGCGACAGTCTGGTGCTGGCATCGCCTCTGGCCGCCTCGAGCTGGGACTGGGTGAGGAAGATGCTCCCGGTGAGGTCGGCGCCGCTCAGGTCAGCGCCGCGGAGGTCAGCTCCGGTGAGGTCGGCCATGCTCAGGTCAGCGCCGGTCAGGTCGGCTCCGATGAGAGCGGCGCCTCGCAGGCTGGCGCCTCGCAGGCCGACAGCTCTGAGATCTTTCCCGACGAGGTCGGCGCCGGCCAGGTCGGCGCCCTGGTCCCGGAGGCCGGCCCGCGCCAGCTCGCTGGCGCGTCGCAGCAACGCGCTGATATCCCGCCGGTACGCGGCCATGTCCAGTTCCCCGAGAGCGGCGGGACTGCCTAGGGTGAGGCGTTCGGTCTCCTCTAGCGCGCGGCTGAGCTCGCGATGGAGCGGGCGGGCCGGCGGCAGCGTCAGCGCTTCGCTCAGGTACCACAGCAGCTCATGCAGCTGCCGCATGATCGTGAAAACCCGGAACATCGGCGCGGCGATTCCCGGGGTCCGCCGCCAGTCCTCTCCGCCGAACGTGACCTGGGCGACCTTCTGGCCCGCGCCGAGGCAGTCGTAGACGGCGCAGCCAGGAAAGCCACGCTGCCTGAGGCGGGCGTGAATACCGCAGCGGGAATCCGACTGCAGGTTCGGGCAGGCTTGCCCGGCGTCTTTGTCGATGGCGAAGTCGGCCGAGGCCGAGAAGGCTGGCGCGACGCAGCACAGCCCGAAGCAGCGCTCGCAGTCAGCCCGCAGGCTCGAGCGATGTCCGCCGGAGGCGGATGCTGCAGGGCGACGTGCCGCGGGCATATCCGCAGCTTAAGGCAAGCGTGTTTCGCTCTCCCGCCGCCCGCGCTCACGAATCGTCTTCAGCCCGCCGTGCTTGCCACAGCTTGAACAAGCCGGCCTTGTCGCCGGCTAAGTAGAGCCTGATGACTTTGGACCGCTCGGCGGGCGTGAGGCCTGGCCGCCTCATGTGGTCGTGATAGATGCCGGCTAATGCGCAGAGCTCGCAGCCCTTGGTGTAGCGAGCGTGCCCGCACGCCGCCCGCACGCGCAGGCCTGCGCGCCCGCCCGCCGGATCGCCCGGGTGGGCCCTGGGCACGCGCGCCGACCTACCATCTGACTCCGGTGAAGCCGGTACCCGTGGCCGCCGCATCGCGATCCTCCATCCGCCGAACCTGATTCTAACTCCAGAATGCCGCAAAGATGCGTTCGGGCGCGCTCACGGCCGGCGGGGTGCCCGCCCGGTTCCGCAGGTCGCGCACGCCAATGCCAGCGACACGCCGGATCGAACATATGTTTGACAGTCAGCCATTCATGGTACAGGGTGAGCCACGTGTTCGACACACAACGACCGCCATACCCGACACAGGAGGGCATATCACGTGGGCCAGAAGACCGTCCGGTTCAGCGACCTCAGCGGCGAGATCATCCCCCAGGACGATGCGGCGGCACGCATCGTAATTCACGAGCACCCCGAGCTCGGCGACGGGCCGGTGGAAATCGAGGTTCTCCCGGATGAAGCCAGAGCCATCGAGAAGGCAGCCCTGCGCGTGGCCGTGATTGACCTGTATCTCCCTGGCGACGATGAGCCGCGCCGGGTGGCGATGGACGTGGACTCGTTCGACAAGCTGGCCACCGACCAGGCGATGACCGAGATCATCGTCTCCGCCCGGCCGGCCCGGCGGAGCTCCCGGGCCACCGGGGGCGGCTCGGCCCGCGGTGACCGCATCGATTACGCCAGCATGGCGTACGCGGGCAAGCCCCACAAGGGCAGGATCACCGACGGTGAGAAACAGCTTGTGCGCGACCGGTTCGACGAGATTAACGAGCACCTGGCCGAGCAGGGGATCCGGACGATAAGCCTCGCCGACGGTGAGCATGTCGAGCGATATGGCCTGGAGGAACTGGCCAGGTCCCGGGGCGCCGAACCCGGCTAGGAAAGGCGCCCCCGGCCGCCCCGGCGCCGCAGATGCCGGTACCACCGCGGCCACGGTGGTACCGGCATCTGACCCAACACCAGGGACTTAAGGCGACTGGCGGTGTGACCTGGGCTTCGATGATGCGGTGGGTGTGAGCGGCGTGTCGTTGCCTGGTATGTGAAGAGGCTCCTGGTAAGAGATCAGATGTCTGAAGTCTGTCTCTGGAACCCGGAGCCTCCCGTGTCTTCCTACCTGCCTTGCGCCGGTTCTGCAACGCCTTCCGCTGCCCTGCCGCAGACGCGGCCGCGGGCGGCTGAGCCGGTACCCGGGTTGTGTCCGCCGCTGCCCGGGCGGGATGGGACGGGCGGCCCGGGGCTGCCGCCCGGGCTGATCGCGGTCCGGGCCGCCGATGTGATCTGCCCGGGCGGGGCCGCGACGGCGCTGCTGACCGCGGGATCGCCGGTGGCATCAGGCGAGCCGCTGGTATTCACCCACCCGGTGACGACGGCGCCGGCGGTGGTCCGCCGCAGCGGCGCGGTCCAGGCCGGCGGGTGGCTGCCCGGCCATGTGCGGCTCGGGCTGCTGGAGGCGCAGCTGGGCGACGGCGTGATCGAGGCGGTGATCGAAGGCGCGGTGCGGGCCGGCCGGCTGGCGCGGCCGGTGCGGCGGCGGCTGATGTCACTGGAGCTGACCTGCCGGTTCACGGTGGCAATGACGCTGTCGCCCGAATGCGGCTACCGGGAGACGATGGCGCGGCTGGCCGGGCACCTGCTCGATGTGCCGTGGGCCAGACGCTGGCACGTGCCGGGCAGCAAGGTGGTCACCGGCTGGCGGCGGCTGCTGGGATGGCAGGTCATGGAAGAGGTGTTCTGGCAGGCGGCCGGCTCGATCGTAGATCTGGCCACGCCGCACGGGCAGGCGGCGCTGTGGTGCGGCCTGGAGCTGTGCGCGATCGACGGGTTCCAGATCGACGTGCCCGCCACCGGCGCCAACAGGGAAGAGTTCGGGTCCTCGGGCACCAGCGACGGGAGCGGCCCGTTCCCGCAGGCGCGGGCGGTGCTGGTGACCGCACGGGCCGCCCGGGCGATGCTGGGCGCCGCGATGGACGCCTGCAGCGTCGGTGAGCAGACCCTGATCGCCCGCCTGGTCGCCGGGCATCCCGAGATCTTCGCCGGCCGGGTCTTCGTCGTGGACCGCAACTTCCTCGGCCATGAGCTGGCCACGGCGATCCTGGACGCCGGCGGGCACCTGGTGATGCGCGTCAAGCAGGGCATATCGCTTCCGGCCGTGCCCGGCGGATGGCTAAGTGACGGGTCCCGGATGTCGTACCTGAACGCTCCCAGCCGGCGGGTCGCCGACCGGCTGCCGGTACGGGTAGTCGAGCACAACGTCACCGTCCCCGGCCCTGACGCCGAGACCGTCTCGGAGCTGTACTGCCTGGCCACCACGCTGCTCGACCACCAGCGGTTCCCCGCCGAGGCGATCCGGGAGGCCTACCCGCAGCGGTGGAGCGCGTCGGAGACCACCATCGGGGAGAACAAGACCACGGTGACCGGCGCCGGGCCGTCCGCCGGCCCGGCCCTGCGCTCAGGTGAGCCGGACCTGGTCCGCCAGGAGTTCTGGGCGTGGCTGACCGGCGCCCAGCTGGTCCGCAAGAGCGGCGCCGCCGCACTCACCGCCATGGCCGCGAGCACGACGGCAGGCAGCAGGGCGCGGCCGGTGACCACCGATCAGATCTCGTTCACCGCCATGCGGCGTGAGGCGGCCCGGTCCATGGTCCAGACCCTGGTCACGGCCGCCACCTCACCGGCGGTGCTCGCCCGGCTGGCGGAAGCAGCCAGCCGTGCCGCCCTCGGCACGCTGATCACCACCGGCCGGCAGCGGCATTCCGGCCGCAGGCAGAAGAGCAGGCCGAGCTTCCCGCACACCCAGGTGACGACACCGACCTTCACCGGCCCCGTCACGATCACCCGATTCCACCCCGAGTGGGTCGACTCGCAGGCCGGCGACACCTCCTAACAGGGCTGACCTGCCCGA
>Ga0209647_1001450_pt1 | contig 20245 bp, 23 predicted proteins | sample GraSoi_2013_60cm_FD_185827 | JGI IMG/M metagenome (GOLD analysis project Ga0209647, IMG submission 185827) | Grasslands soil microbial communities from the Angelo Coastal Reserve, California, USA - Sample 9_17_2013_60cm (SPAdes) (version 2) | ecosystem: Environmental > Terrestrial > Soil >... | reverse complement strand
TTTCCGTATCAGAGCACGAACGTCAGTAAACCAGGAGTGCGGAATCATCCGAAGCTCGTGATACTAGCTGCGGGGAGATCCAATAGCATCTATCTGCACGCAGGAGGCGCTGACGCTTTTATTAACCCGGGCAGTGACTCTAAATATCGCCGTATCACTCAACCATTCCTCCGTTATCAGGGCATCAACCGGCTCTGTCTATTCCAGAGTTGCCGCCAGGACGCGGATCACGAAGGATGTCTCAAACAACTCGAGCGGCAGTTCACCTGCGTGTCAGCGAAGAATGGAGCCCCGACTCAGCTTGAGCTGGTCAATGGGCGTTTCGAGCGGGACACCGATTCAACGGTCGTAAATCTGGATGAGACCGGAATTCGCGTGCGCGCAGCGCCGCCGAATCGAAGCGCATCGAGGATTTTGGTGGGAATGGGAGGATACCAGATCCTCCTGATGGCTGACAGCCATCGTGGATCTTCATTGGACAAGGATGATTGCACAGTCGATCTGCTCTGCGTTTCCAGTCCACGCTCTTTTCCTCCAGCCGACGTCCAGAGCAGGTATAATCCTCAAGTTGTCGTTTACGCACAGGGCAAGCGAAGCGAACGAAGCGCTCGGAGTCCAACCCTGTTCTTGAGCGAGGATGGTGCAGTCACATTGGAACTCTGCGGCGACGCGCTGAAACTCCAGACCTATCGCGGCGGTCAGTTCACTTTTCGCAAACGTAACTGATGAATCGAGACATTCTGGGAACGATACGTTTCTTCAAAATCAGTCCTTGGGTATTCTTCGGACCAAGGCACGGAAACAAAAAGATCCTTTTGGGAATCCACCGCCTTGGTGATGCGCTGAAAATAATCCGCATGATCGGTCTTGATCCACAATTCTCCACCGACGGCGAGCGCATTAGCGGAAGCGCTGAGAAACCCTTCGTCCACTAAGCGACGGCGAGCATGCCGGCGTTTCGGCCAGGGATCGGGAAAAGAAAGGATCCGCGAGAGAGCAATGCTCGTTTCTGGGGTTATCGCGGGTACTGCACAGAACCTCTCAGGGGTGCTGGAAACGATTTCCCTCAATTAAAGGAATCAACAGATGAACACGTATTCCACAACCGTACAAATTTCGGGATCCGTTTCTCCCGACCTGATGAAGGGGACGGGCATGACGGCCCGCGAGTTAAGCAAGCTACAGTCATATGTTTCCGGACTGAATAAGCTGATGGGAACCTCGCAGCAGCGCATGGCTGGGACTTTGCCACCGACTACCAAAGTCACTGCCGAGTTGAAGCGGTCCTACGACATGGGAAACAAGCTGGCAGAGTCGTTTCAAAGAATCGGCGAGATTGCGGCCGGAATAAGCATCGGTGAAATCGTCGCAAATGGGCTCGAGCGTGCAGTAGACCTCGGCAAAGAGTTGGTCAGTCAAAGTGTGGAATTCGCGAAGAAGGCCAGTGAGGCAGCTAGTTCGTTTGAACTATTGTCTGCGGGTATGGGCAACCTTCTGCGTTCTCAGCCAATGGCTGATGCTATGCTCGACAGGCTGCAAGCTATGGCGAATTACTCGCCATTCCCTTATTCCTCGCTGATGCTTGCCCAGCATTTTTCTGTTCGAAATAGCGGATTCGTCTGGTTTTGACGAGCGGTTCCAATAGCTTAGCAGTGTCGTCAGGTGAACCATCGTTAATGACAATCACTTCGTAGTCGGTGAATGTTTGGGCGAAGACCGACCGCAGTGTTTCCAGGATATACGAACTACGATTGTAAGTCGGAATTACGACAGCAACAGAACGCATGCTGAAACGATCTGTTTTAAAATGTGACGTATCCATCGGAATACATAGGGCACGTCGGGGGGCAGCTATTCAGTCGACAATAACTCTGAGCCCGGGCCGTCAAGTGGCGTGCATCGTTCGGGCGAGAGACGAATAGATTTCATTTCGGCGGCGACGAACGGATGTTGCCGAATAGCGCGCCATTAACAGATTAAGACTGGCTTCACTGATTCTTCGACGCAGGGCCATCCAGGGCGAGTTCAATGCTCGCGGCAGTGAATTCTGCAGCGGAGTCGCGTATAATGAGTTCAACACCATCACTGGCCATTAGGCCTTCCGCACCGACGCTTGTTGAAACGACTGGCACTCCTTGAGCGAATGCAGCGAGAGTCTTCGTTCGGAGGCCGCTCCCGATTCGGATGGGCACAAGCATAATACCTCCGCGCAAAAATGCTCCGAGGTTATCGACGAACCCGGGAAAGGAGACTTTGCAGACTCCCGCGCGGCGAAGCCACCGCCTGCCCCAAACGCCTATCACGACCAATTCGGTTGCAGGCAAGGCCACCGCTATGTTAGGCCAGATTTCATCGAGCAACCAAGTCAGAGCGTCCCGATTAGGATCGTGCACCTCAGAGCCGAGGAAAAAAAACCGCCCGTCAAAGTGCTCAGAAACTTTGCTCACGATCCCTAAATCAACAGGCGTGGGAGGACAAACTCATGATCCTCCGAAAGACAATGCAAGGTCGAGAATACCGCAGCGTTACCGCCCGATTGCAGCGGCCATGGCAAATATGGAGTTAACACCAATATCCGCATAGTTTAGTCTCTTCCCGGTGTGTTAGATTGATCGTCGGCCAAACGACCTGCTGCGGAGATTCTTACGTCGCCGGTGACATCCGTGTCGCGGGGAGGGCGGAAGGATCAACGTCTTTCGTCAAAAGGTCGTTGTGCGACACCCGAAAGGAACGCCCAAGCCTGCTCGGCGTCAAGTTCGCTCACACGTCGGGAATGCGACGAGCAACAAGAGTGGATCGACAGACACGACCGTCTCGAAGCTTCCGCCGATCCCTAAACTTTTTTGGTCAGTCGTAGCAAGGCACTATTGAGTGGCCTTTTCATGAAACTCATTTTGAAGCAAGGTGGCTCTGGTCCAATCCAGCTTAACGTCCCAATTGGAACTTGGATGATCATCTGTGAAGGAGACTGAACCAATATACACTTTATCTCCTTTTGCCTGAAGAAGATCTACACTTAGGTGGATATAACCTTCTTTAGTCTTATCGGGTCTGAAAGCCTTGACATCAAGACTAGCAAATTTTGGCGTCGGGTTAACAAATTGTATTGTATGGTTCCAGGCACCGTCACCAACTGGTATATCAGTCGCCAAGTAATACAGCCAGTTTGGGTCCGGCAGTGGTTTGTAACCTTGGGAAAGAGCCTCAGCTAAGGTATGCACTGTCGTAATTGCCTTTACGCTCATCGTCAGGCCGAGCGCGGCCATCAGTACCAGTATTGTTTTTTTTAACATGAATCCTTTATTATTGATTTCTCAAACATTTCCTAACTAACGTTTTCCTTCCGGTTTCAGAATTTCAAAGCTCATTGATCCTGAAGCCACAAGCGAGGCCCGTCTGCGTAGTATTTGCCGCTAAATACAGAATTTGTGGATTCTATTTCTGCTGGTGGATCCGCAACAAAGGATGAGTAGTCCTCTCATACCTCACTTGAGGTAAGACGATTGAGAGCCTGCGGCGTAGTCGGAGGTTGTTAACGCAGTGGAAACAAGCAAAAATCACCCCCCCCGTAAAAAACGAACTCGGGCTACGGGTGCGGAAGGCTGTACCAGAAAAGTGAAAGCGCTCCAGTGATTCCTGGAGCGCTTGAATATGATGCTAGACGATTCCCGGAAGAACGGGCGACCGTCAGTGTTCGACCCTAACGGGTCCGGCTTGGATGAACGTATGGTGGTGGTGGTGAGATTCCCAGTGTCCTTTGTGGCCGTGCCAATAGCCTTCGTGATTGCCGTGCCAATATTCGTCATTCCAATTGTGATCCCGACGGTCCTCGTCAGCTTTCGCTGGAAGTGAGGTTCCAACTATTGCCGCAAGGGCGAGGAAGGATAAAAACAATGTCTTCATTCGAATTTGAGACGCCAGGGCGAGGCGGGTTATTCAAGAGGTGGTAAGGTCGCACGCTCTAAGCTCGGTCGGCGGCTGGGGCTTCCGACCGATCCAAAACCCGCCGGTCTAAATCGAAGCGCATCGAGGATTTTGGTGGGAATGGGAGCATACTGGATCCTCCTGATGGCTGATAGCCATCGTGGATCCTCGTTGGACAAGGACGATTGCACAGTCGATTTGCTCTGCGTTTCCAGTCCACGCTCTTTTCCTCCAGCCGACATCCAGAGCAGGTATAATCCTCAAGTTGTCGTTTACGCACAGGGCAAGCGAAGCGAACGAGGCGCTCGGAGTCCAACCCTGTTCTTGAGCGAGGAGGGTGCAATCACATTAGAACTCTGCAGCGACGCGCTGAAACTCCAGACCTTTCGCGGCGATCAGTTCACTTTTCGCAAACGTAACTGATGAATCGAGACATTCTGGGAACGATACGTTTCTTCAAAATCAGTCCTTGGGTATTCTTCGGACCAGGGCACGCAAACAAAAAGATCTTTTTGGGAGTCCGCAGCCTTGGTGATGCGCTGAAAATAATCCGCATGATCGGTCTTGATCCACAATTCTCCACCGGTGGCGAGCGCGGTGGCCGAAGCAGCGAGAAACCCTTCGTCCACTAAGCGACGGCGAGAATGCCGGCGTTTCGGCCAGGGATCGGGAAAAGAGAGGTGCAGGCGGGAAACCGATCCGGGAGACAGAAGAAAACGAACCGTGTAATCAATCTCCAAGCGCAGTACGCGAACATTGGTCAAACCCAATTGGGATGCGGAGCGGAGTGTTTTGCGAACCCGACCGAGGAGACGCTCCACACCAAAAAAATTTCTTTCCGGGTATTGGCATGCCGCTTCAATCAAAAAACCACCCGATCCCGAGCCCAGATCGATTTCGACGGGTCGATCATTTTCGAAAATGGCCGCGAAGGAAAAGGATTCAACAATGTCACCCGGAATGACTTCCAGCTGCTCTCCGGAACGCGCAGAAAGATCGGTCGAAGCACTCCCTGATTCAGACATGCGCTTATCGTTCTGCAAAAAAAGGGTTGTGGACCCTTTCATTGGCAACGGTAGTCATCGGGCCGTGACCCGGACAAATAATGGTTTCCGGCGGTAAAGACAAAATCTTCTCCCGATTATTCTTTCTTGCTTGTTCGTAGGCGTTGGGAGCCCCGCCCATCGAGCCGGCAAATAGCGAATCCCCAACGATAACTACAGGTTTGGCCAGACCCGACACGAGATAAGAAGTCCCGCCGGCGGAGTGCCCGTTGGTGAGCCTGGCTTCGATTTCCAGCGATCCCAGGTTATACTTAAATCCTTCACGCACCCGCTGAGAATGAACGACGGGTTCCGCTTCTGGAGCAAACACCGGGGCTTGGCATTGCGAAAGGATATCGACCAGGCCGGCGACATGGTCTTGGTGGGCATGGGTAATGAAAATGGCTTTTATCGTCAGTTTTTCGGCTTTCACCCGCTTGAATAGCTGATCAGCGTCGATGCCGGCGTCGAAGATCGCGGCTTCCCGTGAGGACGGATCCCAGACCAAATAAACATTCACCGTCATTCCCAGCAGATCGGTATTGAATTGAACGAGACCTTCCAATGCGATCTCCGCAGGTTCCCAACTCTTTTCGAATGATTCCACTAGGGCGCCGGGCGCGAGGTCCAGCACGGTTCCGAGCGCAGCGACCTGGCTACGATCACCCGATCCTTCTTTTAAGCGTTCGATTTGATCGCGCTCCAATCGAGAGCGTTGCGCTAAGGAAGCATCGTCCAAGTGAAGACCGCGTTGCGCTTTGCCAATGATATCCGGAAAGAAATCTTCTAATGGAACTTTCATATGTTTTATCGGGCAGACTTTTGCAGAGTCCAGACTTCGTTGTCGTCCAGACGCTTTACGACGACTTGGGTCGGACGGATATCCAATACGCGGTAGGTATGGTTAGGATCGTCCGGCAACGTGAAATCGCGATCTAATTCTACTTTCATTGTGGCTCCGCTATTAGTGAAGGAGAGCACGGCAAAAGCCCCATGTTCTCGAGCGGGAATTCCTTTGATCAACGATATCGTTTGGCCAGTGCGGATGTGCCGGAGCTTCACGACCGATGCGTCGACCGCATTCCCGTCCTTATCATCAACCTCTCGACTCTGAACATCAATGACGCGGTACTCCAATCCTTTGAGTTGATCACCGATGCCGACGCTATAGTCGGTGCCATCCGAGTCGCGCAATGTCGCTTTCTTGCTGTGCACCTCTTCCAGTGTGACTGGGAGAAACGCTTCCTGAACCTCCAAAACCGAGATTTTGGTAGCCAATCCGCTCGAGGGATTTTGATCAAGTTTCGGATTGGGCGATGCGCCGCCGGACGTAGAGGGAGCTGGTTGCCTCAATATATCCGCATCCGAGATCGCCGTATTTGGAGAAGAAGGAGGAGAGGCACCCGACGGAGAAGCGGACGAAGAAGGAGATCCTGAAACAACGGCTGGACTCTTGGTTGGCTTGGATGCGGTGCGACCGTGCAGCGAGTCAGCTATCTCACGAAAACCTTTGGCCACTGCGGTCGACTCGGCGGTCGCTCCGCTTTGATCGGTGAGCGACGGGTCAGCGCCGGCCAGCAATAACATGTTCACGATCTCTTTGTTCCCCTTGCCGGCTGCTAGTATCAGCGGGGTACGGCCGTCGCCGGAGCGGCTATCCACTTCAGCGCCGTAGTCGAGCAATATTTTTACGACGTCCTTGTGCTCAGATAGAGTGGCAAAGAGAAGCCCGCGACTCAAATCCGTCTTCGACCGATCAGCCAAAATTTGCACGCACCGCGCGCTGCCGTGGTAAGCCGCGGTCGACAATGCGGTCCAGCCGTTATTGTCCTCTTTGTCCGGGTCGGCCCGATTCTGGAGCAAGATTTTCACGATGTCGGGCTGGTCGTTCTGAGCGGCCAATATCAGCGCGGTAGTACCGTCGACACCGGCGACATTCGGGTCCGCTTTGCGGTCGAGGAGTTGTTTGACCAACCCGGTCTTACCGCGCTCACATGCGACCATCAGAGCTGTTTTGCCAGCCGTATTTTGCGCGTTTACGTTAAAATCGGCCGCAAAGAAAAGAGCCAACGCCTTTTGGTCGTCTTCGGCCGCCGACCGGACGAAATCCTCCGCATTGAATTGCAGATTCATACCAGCCAATTCTTTCACCAGCTCTTCTTTGGACTTGCTGCAGCCAAAAAAAGCCAGCGTGAGCAACGCACCGAAGATAAACCAGACGGCTTTTCGCACCAGGGGAGCAGCCCATCGGGATTGGATTTGAGGTGGCATGGTAGATAGTAAATATAGCTAGTTATAGCTAGTGACCAGAGGGCAGTGTAGATCCGGCAGCCGCCGGACTGGAATTTCGCTTCGCGAAAGAATAGTTGAATTGATTCGTGCTCCGCGAAGCGGAGTTTAAGCAGCCTGTCGAGAGGGAGGGAGAATTCATATCAAGTCAACAAACTCGCATTCAGCTAAGCCATCAAAATTTGACCGGCTACTAGCCAAAGATTATCTCTGCGCCGTCTCGGCCAACCGGCCGACGAATGCGGAAAAGATGGGCCGGCCGGGTATTTGGATCGAGGAGGACGAAATTCCTTCGACCCCGCCAGCTAAACTGTTCACCCGTCAACAGATCTTCGACCTGAAACGGCTCATTCTCCGCTAGACCAATATCTTCAAGCGGTATGTACGCAAACCCGCTCTGGGAATGGAACGGATCGACCGAAACAAAGAATAACAGGACGTTATCCAGTCCGGCAGTGGCCTTGGAATAAAACAGAATCTGATCATTTTCGATCGTGTGAAATCGAAGATTTTCGTATAGATGCAGCGCCCGATTTTCGCGTCTGACCTGGTTCAGCTTAGCGATGTAGTCCTTGATATTTCCGGGCGCGTTCCAATCTCTCTCCTTGAACTGGTACTTCTCGGAATTCAGGTACTCTTCGCGATCAGGAATCGCTACATTTTCACAAAGCTCAAAACCGCTGTAGATACCGTAGGCGGTCGAGAGGGTTGCTGCCAAAAATGCGCGGATCAAAAAAGCTGGACGTCCACCGGTCTGAAGAAAAAACGGCAGAATATCCGGGGTATTGGTAAAAAAATTGCCACGGAAGTAATACTTCATCTCGGTCGCGCAGAGCTCGGTGAGGTACTCGGTAAGCTCCGCCTTCGTATTGCGCCAGGTGAAATACGTGTAGGATTGCGTGAATCCGGCCTTAGCCAGTGCCTTCATCATTTTCGGCCGGGTGAAAGCCTCGGATAAAAAGATCAGATCCGGATATTGGGCGCGCACTTCCGCGATCATCCACTCCCAAAACGCGAGCGGCTTCGTATGCGGATTATCAACCCGAATGATGCGGACCTGATGCTCGGCCCAAAAGAGGATGATCCGTTTCATTTCATCCCATAACTCTCGCCAATTTTCGTTGTGGAAATTAATCGGATAAACGTCCTCATATTTTTTTGGAGGATTCTCGGCATATTTGATCGTGCCGTCCGGACGATGGAAAAACCATTCGGGGTGGTCGCGAACGTAAGGGTGATCGGGCGAACAATTGATGGCAAAGTCGAGCGCCACCTCCATCCCTCGGCTTCTTATCTCGCCTACGAGCCAATCGAAATCCTCCAAGGTCCCGAGCTCCGGTTCTACTGCCATATGCCCGCCGTACTTGCTGCCAATCGCGTAAGGTACTCCGGGATCTCCGGGCTCACTATTCACCGAATTATTCTTACCTTTCCGTTTGGTGAAACCGATGGGATGAATCGGAGGAAAATAGATCACGTTGAATCCCATCGCCCTGGCATCATCGACGCGAGGGAGACAATCGCGGAGCCTCGATCCCGTTGCTTTACCTTCAGCTGATCTTGGAAAAAACTCGTACCAAGCGGCAAACAGCGCTTCGGGCCGATCGACCACGACCTGCAGATAGGGTTTGGATTCGGTAGAAAGTGATCGATCGGGATAGGCGGACATTAATCCTACTAGTTCGGGATTCTTCGCTATTTCGGCACCGATGGCTGGTTTACTGGCATGGAGCTCCTTGGCGAGGGATGCTAGGCGATCCTGATCCGATTTGCGAGTCGCACGCGCCGCCGCGTGCTCCAGCGAGATCGCGCCCTCCTCGATCTCGGTTGCCAGATCGGTGATCCCGGCTGCGAACTTCTTCTGAAACTCCACCGCCCAGGAGTTAAATTCGTCACCCCACGCCTCGATGGTGAATTCGTAGGTAGCATTCTCCGTGAAATGGCAAACTGCGGACCACCGGTCGTTGTCGCCCGAGATCATTGGTGTTTCCAACCAGGCCGTGCTGCCAAGGACGCGCCATTTTAAAACCGCCGCGAGCACATCGTGACCGTCTTTGAAAATGTCAGCGGACACGCGCAATTCTTGCCCGATTACTCGCTTTACGGGATAGCGACCGCCATCGATGCAAGGCTCAATCGCTTCGATAATCACCGTCGGGAACCGTTCGGTGGATTCTTCTGGTTTATTCACGATTCAGTAAAAACAGGTCGAATGGTGGTGGGAAGCTCGTCCAAGAAATCCATGAAGAACTTAAAGGAAGGAAGCATCGAGGCAACCTCCCGAAGATTTTTGATTGCGGGCGGGATGTGACGCAGAAACTCCGGTTTCCCGCGGCGCACACCAATCACTCCATAGGCACCCAGCGCCTGAAACAAACGCTGTATCGCACATCGCAAAAAGATATCGCGAAACTGCTCGCAATCGACCGAAGAATCCAGCCGCTCGAGGTAATAAGAGAGCAACTCCTCTCGCTCGGCGTCCGTCAGATTGACGTACGGATCGTAGAGTAGAGAAGCGAGATCATACTCACCTAAGCCGGGGCGCATACCTTGGAAATCGATCAGGAACGCCTCGTCGTCGCTGATGATAATATTCTGGGATTGCAAGTCTCGATGGACGAGCACTCGCGGAAGGCCGGCAAGTTCCTGGGCAAGTCGAATCAGTTCCGGGCGCGACCAAAGCTTTTGGACCTGTTCTTCCGATACGCGAAAGCATTGTCGAAAGCAGTTTTGCAATCCGTACTCCTGCTCCCATCGATAAAGCGCTACATCAAAGTCAGGGGGACCATCGGAGATACGGGCCAAGGACGGATCGGTCTGGTGCAGTGTGACCACTTGATCGAGAGTTCGTTCGTATAAAGCCCTCCGGACTGGCCACGATTCGGAGCGATGATGCCACAGATCCTCCTCACCGAGGTCTTGCATCCAGATCAACCCTTCTTCGTCATCGTGAAAATAGATCAAAGGCGCGTTGACGCCGATTCCGTCCAGGAAGTTAGCGACCGCGACAAATCGGACATTTTCCAGTTTGTCTTTCTGATATTTCACCAGGATCAACGAGGAATCGGCACTGAATCGAATTCGGTAATACTTGCGATCGGAACCTCCTTTTTCGAGCGGACGGATATCGAAGGTCGAATCGTGATAATGAGGAAACCGTTGCCGCGTATAATCTATAAGCAAATTCAACGTCATACCAAATCTGTTCGGCAAAAAGTTCCGGGTCCTACTTCCACGCCAGCCACTACGCATTCACTCAGATGCGCGCCCGACCGAACCGTGGAATGAGGCCATACGACGACATCCCGCAAATATGTCCCGGGTTCGATCCGACTTTCCGGACCGATCCAACAGGCACCGGCGATATCTACTCCTTCGGAAACTACTGCCGAATCGGCGATCGTCGTCGGCCAATTGGCGTCAGTCAAGTAACTTGGACGCCAGCGAGAAGTCGCAATGGTCCGGTGAATTCCCAAATATTCTTCGCGAGAGCCGATGTTGAACCATCGGTCGTCATCCAGAACGACTCCGCTGATTTGGTCACGGTCTCGAATCGCTTCCGCCAAGACAGGAACAAAAGAAATTTTACGACCGGCTGGAATCTTTCGAATCATTTCCGGATTCCAAACGGAAACGTTCGCGAAATCGACGCTGCCAGGAAGACCGGAGCCTAGCTGTCCCCGAATATCCAGGACCCGATTGGTGGTCGCGTCGAACGAGAGATCGGTCGAAAGACCGGTATGGCGCAACGCCAGAGTCACCATACTGCCGGATTGGAAGTGGAAATCGGTGAGAGCGCCGAGATCGATATCGGTGAGAATGTCTCCGCTATAGACCAGAAACGGCTCTTGTCCGAAAAGGGCAGCGGCGTTGAGAATTCCGCCTCCGGTCTCGAGCAAATTCGGCTCGTAAATGAGCGCGACTTTTTTACTTCGGTAGGATCCATCCGAAAAAAAGTCGGCGAATTGCTCCGACAGATGATGTGTGTTGATCACAAACTGCTCCACACCGGACGCAATCAGATGATCCAAAGCAAATGTCACTAAACGCTTTCCGAAGATCGGTAGCAAAGGCTTCGGAACGACGTTGGTAAGCGGTCGAAGCCGGGTTCCCAACCCTGCTCCAAGCACGAAAGCGGTGCGAACGCGCGGGACCATGGACGCTTGGCAACCTATCGAGTCGTTCTGCCGGATGTAAAGCCGGCAGTTCGTTTGGCCTTCGGCGTTGGGCGCTCCGACTGTGGGTTGCGGCTTTCGCGGACCGCGCGATGGCGACTGCATATATAGGCGAGGCGTTCCTGTCGTTCCAAAAACACCAAAGCGAACGATCAAAGTTTGACTTGTCGCACTGGCGCGGTAATAGGCGACAATTCGTGCTTCAGAATGAAACCGTTCCTCCTCCTTTCAGGTTATGTCCTTCTTACCGGCGCGGTTGTAGCGCAAAATCCGAGCTCACCGGTTATCACGATCCGCAAAGGAACAGCGGTGGTGGTCGCAATCAAAGAGGCTTCCGGTCCGGCGGCAGCGGTTTTGAAAAACGATATTGAGCTTTCTGGCGTGCTGACTCTTGGCGACAACGCGTCGGCAACGGTGCTAGCAAGCGTAACCGGCTCCGGTAACAGCATTAGCGGACAGGCAGTTGACAAAACCGGAAGCGTCGTCTTGCAGAAAACCTACGGTGGCGATTCGCGCCGAGCCGTTCATCAATTTGTTGATGAACTGGTTGAGACGCTGACCGGCCAAAAGGGAATCGCAAGCTCGAAAATTGCGTTTGTGTCCAATCGCACCGGGCACAAAGAAATCTATACGGCAGATTACGACGGCGCTAACGCGGTGCAGTTGACCAGAGACAACGCCATAAGTGTAAATCCGAATCTTTCTCCCGATGGGCGAAGGCTGGCTTACACTGGATATCAGAGTGGCTACGCGGACATTTATCTGGTGGATTTAGGTTCCGGATCTCGTAATCGCATCATCAAGTATCCCGGCACTAATTCCGGCCCGGCCATCTCCCCTCAAGGCAATCGAATCGCTTGCACTATGAGTAAAGATGGAAACCCGGAGATTTATGTCACTAACATTAACGGTGATTCTCCGCGCCGTTTGACTCGGGCCCGTGGGGTGGAGTCATCGCCAAGCTGGTCGCCCAATGCAAGTGAAATCGTTTATTCGTCGGATGAACGCGGCGGACCGCAGATCTATCGCTTGAGTGTCGACGGCGGGTCGAGCCGACTATTGTCCACCGGGTTTGGCTATTGCACCGAACCAAATTGGTCACCCGACGGGAAAAAAATCGCATTCAATGTCAGAAGCGGTGGGGCATTTCAGGTGGCTGTTCTGGATTTGGATGGCGGCTCAGCTCGCGTGATTGCAAATGAAGGCGAGAGACCGGTCTGGGGCCCGGACTCTCGTCACGTGCTATTTGCTAGAGGGAGTGGCCTTTTTATGATTGATACTGTCACCGGGCGCGAAGCTCGAATTGTCGGCGATTTAGGCAGAGTTTCTGAGCCGACTTGGTCCCGCTAGCCGCCCGCTGAAAAACGCATTTCCCTCTCCAAATATCTCATGAAAAAGATCTTCACTATTACGTGCATACTCATAGTCGGTCTTTGCGGCTGCAAAAAACAACAACAGGAGTACGCCGGAGTTGAAGGTGATACGGTGAACGGGACGCCGCTTTCGCAGCGACAAGAAGGCGTTTCATTCTTTGGCAACAACGTAAATCGAAGTCAGTTCCAGCCAGTCTATTTCGCCTTCGATAGCTTTGAGATACAGTCTTCGGAGACAGAAAAACTCCGCCAGATCGCCAGCTTCATGAAAGGCGCATCTAATAACATAATTCTGGCTGGCTTTACCGATGAACGCGGTACTGAAGAGTACAATCGCGGACTCGGTGAACGCCGCGCTCAGGCGGCTCGCACTTACTTGATTTCGCTCGGAGTTCCTGGGAGCCGTATACAAACTGTGAGCTTCGGCTTGGAAATGCCGGCGGATCCGGGCCACAACGAGGCGGCGTGGGCAAAGAATCGACGAGTTGAAACGGGCGTCGTTCGTTGATTGCTCGAGGCTCAATTCTCGACTATTTTCCGCCGCCTGGTTCTTGCAGCGATCGAAGCATGAAGCATTTTCGATCGCTCTTCTCTCGGCTCATTATGCGTTATTGTTTTACGCCGAGTACTTTAAAGATTACTACTCAACGAGATTCGCTGGCCTCTGTTTTGTGCCCGCGGCGGCATGGAAGATCCCAACTTGCTTGATGACGAAGCCCTCGTTCGCCGCACGCAGAACGGCGACACGCAGGCCTTTGATGCTCTTTGGCTAAAATACAGCTCCCGGATCTATTCGCTGATCTACAATATGACCTCGAACCATGAGGATGCGAACGATCTGCTCCTGGAGGTATTTGCCAAGGCATATCGCTCGATCAGTGGATTTCGGGGAAGATCGAGTTTTTATACCTGGATCCACGCCATCGCGGTGAATATGACGATTAATTTCGTCAAAAAACGGGGCCGCCGGTTCCAGATGAGCCTGGATGACCTCGATTCCAGCGTCCACAATGACAAAGAATTCATCGAACTTACGGCATCAAACACGCCGACCCGCGAAGTTGATCTCTCAGAACTGCAGCAGAGATTGAACGAAGCGATGATGAAGCTGTCTTTAGAGCATAGAACCGTCGTAACGATGTTCGACATCCAGGGGATGCCGCACGCGGAGATCGCCAGGATTTTAGGAGTGCCGGAGGCCACGGTACGGTCCAGGTTGTTCTACGCACATCGACAGTTGCAGAATTATCTCGAAGAGTTTAGAAAGAAATGATGCTCGACGAAAAGCAGCTCCAACCGCTTCTCAAACTCAAACGATTCGAGCAACCTCCCCCCGGCTATTTTGAGAGAGCGCTCGAAGAGTTTCATTGCCGGCAGCGCAGCGAAATCCTGCGTCGATCGGCGTTCCAGATTTGGTTCGAAAGAGTGTCGTCCAGCTTTGGGAATTTCCGTGTACCGGCGTCGGCCTACGCGGGCGCCTTTGGAATTTTCGCGGTGCTGGCCACTCTTTTGGGGACCGGAATCTGGACGCCGGAAGCAGTAAATCGGAATTCGACAAACGGGGTGACGCAAACAGAATTCTCCGACTCCGGGCTGAAACTTACCTCTCGCGGAGAGATCCAGCTCTCCCGGCCGGAAACCAAATTTCAAAAAAATTTCCCGACCATTCAACCCTCCGACGCCAGTCGCCCCCGTTACATTCTTGATCGGCAACCCGTGAGCTACCAACCGCCGGCCAGCTTTTGATTTCATGGTAGCCGCACGGTAATTGTGTCGGATTCCGGCTTTCCCTTTAGCTCGATGCCGAACCAACCCGTTTTATCATTTCCGAAAATATCGGCTGATGGGAGCGGACTTCGCTCTCGTAACGTTTGTATCGCTTTCGCGCCGACCTTTTTAGCGCTGACGCTCGCCGGACTTTGGCTTTCGTCTCAAACAACTTTGGCAGAAGAGAGTTTTGCCGCCATCGCGGCAGATGTGCAGAAGGTCTTTAAATCAGCCAAGGGCGCAGTCGTTCGAATCGAATCCGAGGACCAACACGGACGCCTGGCCGGAACCGGTTTTGTGATTGATCCCGCGGGGATAATTTACACCGCGTATTCGGTGGCTGGGGAATCAAGTGACATCATTGTCGAGCTAGGGGTGAGTCGCTACCCAGCGGAGCGTTTGGTCGCGGACTCACGGAGTGGGGTCGCGATTCTAAAGATTCATACGGAAACGCCCTTCCTCCCGCTCGGAGACTCCGACGGACTGGCTATCGCATCTCCGGTCGTTACGATCGGTTACCCACAGGGGCTACCACTCACGCCGAACTATGGAATCGTCGGAGGTCTCGATCAAGGCGATCCTAAGCAACCCTTCGCGACCACCCTCATTCGAGCCAATGTTCCCCCTCAGAAGGGAGAAGGCGGAGCGCCGCTACTAAATCTTAGAGGCGAGGTCATCGGTATCTTGATCAGCAGTGTCGACAACAAGACTGCATGCTACGCCCTTCCGATCAGAGCCGCAGAAAAGATTCGGGCTGATTATGTGAGGTTCGGCGAGGTCCGGCCCGGCTGGGTCGGCGTCGATATTGAGGATGGAGACAAGGAATACAATGAATCGCGGGTCGTAATCACCGGTTTTGAGGATAACTCGCCCGCAACAGAAATCGGTCTCCAACCCGGAGATATTCTTATGCAGGTTGGCTCCGTAAAAATCCATTCTATTGCCGATGTCCGCAATGCCTCTTTCTTCCTGTCGGCAGATCAAAAAGTTTCAATTTCGGTCTATCGTGACGGGCGGGATGTCACCTTTGATGTCATTCCGAGCCTGCCGCAGCAGCCGAGATTTCCGGTGTTTGCGCCAGGCTATCTCTTGAACGGAGACAATGCCCTGAGGCTAAAGCTGGAGAATTAGTTGTCTCCCGTTCCGAAATTCTGGATTTCTAGATTCTGAATTTCCATTTTCGCTTGTGTCCCGATAGGATCTTCGGCATTAGGTAGGCGGCATCCCTGGGGTAGGCTGTTTTCGTTGCTTTCTCTCGGAGGCAGCATAAGGTTGGCGGTTCATCGAATGTCGAAGGTTGACTCCCAGATTACTGAATTGTCATTTGAAGCGGCGATGGAAAGGCTCGAACTGATCGTCCAACAGATGGAGTCGTCCAAGTTGCCGCTCGAAGAGCTGCTGGCAAGATATGAAGAAGGGACCAAGCTGATCGCAATCTGTAACCAACGTTTAGAAGCGGCGGAAAGCCGAGTCGAAACGTTGGCTCGGGACGCAGCTAAGCCGGAGGGAGCTTCCCCAGAACAACCCAAGGATATCAAAAAATCTCCGAATGATGAAATCAGCCTCTTTTGATAAAACTAGCGCACGCCTGCTCGATCGGATCGAGTCGCCGGCGGACTTGAAGCGGCTGGAGGAAAATCAGCTGCCGCAGCTTGCCCAGGAAATCCGGGACGAATTGATCTCGGTTCTATCAAGGACGGGAGGACATCTGGGTCCTAATCTTGGGGTGGTCGAGCTCACCTTGGCCTTACACCGGGTTTTTGAGACGCCAGAGGACAAACTCCTTTTTGACGTCAGCCACCAGGGCTACGTCCATAAGCTTTTGACTGGACGATTAGATCGGTTTGGCACGATCAGACAGTATCAAGGATTGAACGGCTTTTTGCTGCGGTCAGAGAGTGAACACGATTGTTATGGAGCCGGTCACGCCGGCACCGCATTGTCGGCCGGCTTGGGCATGGCCGTTGCGCGCGATCGGCGCGGAAGCAAAGAAAACGTCGTCGTCGTGGCTGGTGATGCGGCCTTTACTTGTGGAACCAGCTATGAGGCACTCAATAACGTCTCCCACAACACGAAGCGTTTTATTGTTGTCTTAAACGATAATGAGTGGTCGATAGCGAAGAATGTCGGAGCGATCGCCAACTATTTAAATCGGATCGTAACCAACGACGCCTACAGTCATCTACACGAGAAAGCGGCCAAGTTCGTGGAAATGATTGGAGGCAAATTTGCCCAGCAGCTTGCCCATAAGGTGGAAGAAGGTGTGAAGCACCTCCTTCTGCCGAGCGTTATTTTTGAGGATCTTGGTTTGCACTATTACGGACCAATAGATGGGCACGATATCCCCCTCTTGATCCGTACCTTCGAGTTTCTGAAGCGCCAGCAGGAGCCGGTTTTGCTCCACATTATTACGCAAAAAGGGAAAGGGTATGCGCCGGCGCTGGCGAAGCCGGACAAATTTCACGGGCTCGGCAAGTTCGCGCTCGAGACCGGTGAGACCGCAAAGGCGACGACGCCGACTTACTCTGAACTTCTGGGTCAAACTTTGTCCAAGTTCGCCGACAACAATAAGAAGATCATGGCGATTACTGCAGCGATGCCATCGGGTACTGGCCTGTTTCACTTTGCCGCCAATCACCCGGATCAATACTTTGATGTCGGTATCGCGGAGGAACATGCATCTCTTTTTGCCTGCGGCCTCGCCACGCAAGGCTTCAAGCCGTTCCTCACGATCTACTCAACCTTCATGCAGCGCGCTTACGACATGGTGATTCATGATATTGCCCTGCAGAATCTCAACGTGGCGCTGTGCATGGATCGCGCCGGGTTGTCTGGCGACGATGGGCCAACCCATCACGGTTTATTCGATATCGGCTACCTGCGTCCGGTTCCCGGAATCGTCCATATGCAGCCCAAGGACGAAGAAGAGTTTGTGGATATGCTTTGGACCATGGCGAACTACAACCAGGGTCCGATTGCGATACGTTATCCGCGGGGCGCTGGCACGGGAGCACGACCAAAGGTGCAACCTAAGTTGCTGGAGATTGGTAAGGCCGAAGTCGTAAGTCACGGACAGGATGTCGCGCTTTTTGGTCTCGGAAACATGTTCGCACTAGCCGAAGAGACCGCGAAACGGCTGGAAGAGCAGGGCTTCTCGGTTGCTCTGATCAATCCACGATGGATCAAACCTCTCGACGTCGGCACGCTCGAATTTTTTGCGCGGCGGGTAGAGGTCATTTGTACCTTCGAGGATCACGTACTGCACAACGGGTTCGGATGCGCAGTCGTGGAGCAGCTGGCGGACAGCCAAATCGCGACGCCGGTGGTCCGAATTGGGTGGCCCGACCAATTCGTGGAACACGGCTCGATACAGGTTCTGCGAGAGAAGCACGGCGTTACCGTTGATGCCGCGTTGGAGAAGATTCGGCCGTTTCTAAAAAAGGCTCTGGGTAAGAAGCAGCCTCGCACCGCAGCATAACGGTAGGGATGCGCTCCCGACGCTTCGGGTTGAAAACGCGCGAGGAATCGACGACAGCATTCTGTCCCGATATCTTCCGATGCGCAGTTGTCTGCTATGGTTCCTACGATTGTCGCCCGCCAATTGACCAAGGTTTTTCGAACCTATAACAAAAAAGCAGGGCTTTTTGGCGCCATAAAGGGCCTCGTCAGCCGGCAATACCGGTCTACTTACGCCGCTAATCAGGTTTCATTTTCAATTTCCGAGGGAGAGTTCGTCGGATTTCTCGGGCCGAACGGAGCGGGAAAAACGACAGTCCTGAAGATGCTTTCCGGCCTGCTGGTTCCGACGTCAGGATCGGCTTCCGTGTTAGGATTTACACCCTGGGAACGAAAAACGGAATTCAAACGCCAGTTCAGCCTGGTGTTGGGGCAAAAGAACTCTCTCTGGTGGGATCTGCCAGCCAGTGAATCGCTCGAACTGAATCGGGTAATCTATCAGATCTCTCCAACGCTCTTCCGACAAATCGTGGACGAACTGGTAGACCTCCTGAACGTCCGCGATAAGCTCAACGTGATGGTGCGAGAATTAAGCCTCGGCGAGCGGATGAAATTGGAACTGATTGCCGCCTTGATCCATCGCCCAAAAGTCCTGTTCTTGGACGAGCCAACGATCGGGCTTGATGTGATCAGCCAAAAAAACGTGCGGGACTTTCTGCTCCACTACAATGAACAGGAACGAGTCTCCACTATTCTGACCAGCCACTACATGCAGGACATCGAGAAGCTGTGTCGCCGGGTAATTATCATTGACCACGGCCAGGTGTTCTTTGATGGCGAATTTGCCGAAATCACTGAACGACTTGCACGGCACAAGTTTCTTCGATTTATCTTCAATGCCCCGATCAATCACGCTCCCCATCTCGGTGAGGTAATTGAACAAACTCCTACCTCATTAACCTTAAAAGTCGATCGCGCCAAGGTAGCCGAGGTTTGCCGTGAACTCTTATCAACAGGCAATGTCCAGGATTTCAGCGCTGAGGATGAGCCGCTGGAAGACATCATTCGACAGTTATTCGAAAGCCACGAGGTAAGCGAGACGGCAGGCAAAGTCGCTTGAAGATCTCGGAATGCGCTTGCGCATTCGGATATCATGCTCACGGAATCCGCATTCCGAAATTTTCTAACTACGCCGATCCGGTCTAAGATGAGCAGCCGCCGCAGGACCGAGCCAGAGCCGCATTGGCACCATCGAAGATCGCTGGAAACCATGTTTTTCGAAAAATGTGAGAGAAGGTTCGCTAATGCGATCGGTGAGCAAAGTAATGCGTAGAAAATTCTTCTGCTTCGCGTAATCGATAGCATACTTCAGTAGTTCGCTGCCGAGACCTTGATCGCGAAAATTCCGGTCAATGATAAGATCCTCCAGGAGAATTACGAACCCCCCTTCGGCCGTGCTGATCGTGAACAGCAGGTTAATCATTCCGATGATCTTATTGGCGCTTCGCAACACAAAAATTCGGCCTCGGTTTGGCTGTTCCAGCAGCAATCGCAGCCCCCGCATTTGGTTGTTGTAGTCCGGGCGGAAGTCTGACTCCTGAGCAAACAGATCCATGAGCATTTCTGTGAGCGAAGGCAGATCTTCAATCGTGGCGGGTTCTATGCGAGTCAATCCCAGCATGCCGCGATTAACATGCCAAAGCCGCACGGTTTCTAAAAGCGGAAATAATGCCAGTCACCAAAATGGTTTGCTCCGACTTAAACAGCAGTTGTGCTGTCTCCCGCTTTGGACGAAAATCTGCGACCAAATTTGACCGGAAGCTTGCCCCAATGATCTGGATCCTCATTGTAATCGTCAGTTATCTGTTAGGTTCGATCCCGAGCGGCTACCTGGTTGCCAAATCGCACGGAATAGACATTCGGCAACACGGCAGCAAGAACATCGGAGCGACCAACGTAGTGCGAGTAATGGGGAAGAAGTGGGGCTACTTCGTCTTTTTCTGCGACGCACTTAAGGGGTTCGTTTCGGTAAAGATAGGCTTTTCTCTCGCCGGATCCTTTGGCGCGACCGTTACGCTTGCTGGTCTGGTCGCGGCGCTCTGTTGCATTCTAGGCCACAACTACCCGGTCTGGTTGGGCTTCAAGGGCGGCAAAGGCGTCGCAACAACCGCCGGGGTTGTAATTGCCTTGTTCCCGGTGGTCATTGTTCTGCTGGCGG
>Ga0209647_1001449_pt1 | contig 20263 bp, 19 predicted proteins | sample GraSoi_2013_60cm_FD_185827 | JGI IMG/M metagenome (GOLD analysis project Ga0209647, IMG submission 185827) | Grasslands soil microbial communities from the Angelo Coastal Reserve, California, USA - Sample 9_17_2013_60cm (SPAdes) (version 2) | ecosystem: Environmental > Terrestrial > Soil >... | reverse complement strand
TCCACTGGCGCCATCTCACGCACTAGCCGCGCCAGCCGCTCGTAGGCGTGCCGGCGCGTGCGCGGATTCTCCAGCGGCACCACCGCACCTTCGCGCAGCGTGATGATCGGCTTCACATTCAGCAGCATGCCGGCGAGCCACTGAGCCTGTCCGATGCGTCCACCGCGCTGCAAGTAGCCCAGATCGTCGGCGACCAGATAGATCGACGTGCGCGCGAGGGCATCGCACGCCGCGTCGGCGACGGCGCGCACGTCGCCCCCCTGACGGGCAGCTTCCGCGGCGGCCAGCACCCCGAATTGGATGGCGAGCGACGCCTGCCGCGAGTCTATCACCTCGATGGGCATGGCGAAGCCGGAGGAGCGGAGCTGCTCGACCATGCCGAGCGCGGTGCTATAGGTGCCGCTGAGCTTCGAGGAGACATTCACCAGCACGATGCCGGTAGCGTCCTGCGTCATGGCGTCGCGGAACGCTCGCTCGAAGGCGTCGGGCGACGGCTGCGAGGTAACCGGGCGGGTCTGGCCGTGCACCAGCTTCTCGAAGAAGGCGCGCGAATCGAGGTCCACGCCGTCCAGGAAGGTGTCGTCGCCGAAACTGACGGAGAGCGGGATAATGACCACGCTATGCTCGGCGGCTAACCGGGGATCGAGGTCGGCGGTGCTATCGGTCATCACGCGTACGCGTATCATCGGCGCAAGCTCCTTCATACGGGTCTACCGCACAGAAGATAACAGCCTGCGCCCACGACGTGCGAGCCGCGTCATGTTGAGTGAGCCTTTGCGCGCGCACGACCACGCACCGCGCTGGCCGATCTACTCGGGCAGCTGCACGCGGCCGTCCGCCCCGAGCGAAAAGTACGGATTCCAGGCGACCTCCCACGGGTGACCGTCCGGGTCCGCGAAGTAGCCCGAGTACCCGCCCCATTCCGCCCGCTCCGCGGGCTTGAGCAGGGTTGCCCCCGCCGCCACTGCCTCGGCCAGCACGCGCTCCACCGCCTCCGCACTGGAGACATTGTGCGCGAGCGTGATGCCGCCAAAGCCGGAGCCTACATCCGCAACGCGCGCATCGGCGGCCAGCAGCGTGCGAGGATACAGCGCGAGCACGACGCCGCCGGTGCGAAAGAAGGCAACGTCCCCACCGCCCGCGCTGGAAAGTGGCCAGCGCAGACCGTTGCGGTAGAAGCGCAGCGCCCGCTCCAGATCCGCCACGCCGAGCGTGACGATGCTGATGTATGGGTCCATGTTCCGTTCTCCAAAACTTACCGATTCATCCCTGTGCGGGATAAATCGGGTTTGGTTCCTGCTTCTTTCGGAGCTAGGCTTCGGCTTGCGTGGGCAGTTTCACCGCAGCCTCACGACTGCGGCCAGCGCTCCCCACTCCACAGGCGTTTTCACTCTCCGACGAACTGCCGGCGAGCTTGCTTAAATTGATGGCGGCGTTCAGATCGCGGTCCAGGATTTGGCCGCAGTCCGCATTCTGGCAGCGGAACACGCGGTCTGCGAGCTCCAGATCCGCATCGTACCAGCCACAGGCCGAGCACGTCTTGCTGGACGGCTCCCAGCGCGAGGCGAGCACTACCCGGCTTCCGTACCATGCAGCTTGGTAGAGCAGTTGCCGCCGGAACTGGGCAAAGCCCACATCCGCGATGGCTTGCGCCAGGTGGTGATTCGTCAGCATGCTCGCCACATGCCGGTCTTCAATGACGATGACTGACTTGGTTGTCGCCAGTCGTGTCGTGACCTGATGGAGCGTATCGGCTCGCTGCTTGCCCACCTTCCGATATTCTTTGCCCAGTCGGTGCGCCGCCTTCTTGCGGTTGTTACTGCCTTTCTGCTTGCAGCTCACGGCCCGGTGCAGTCGCTTGAGCTTCTTCAGCCGACGCTTGAGGGGCTTGGGATTGGGAATATCGGTGCCATCCGAGCAGGTCGCGAGCGTCTTGATGCCCAGGTCTACGCCCACTACCGGGCCACTGTTGCTAGGCATCGCTCGTTCCTGCTCCACCTGGACCGAGGCGTACCAATGCCCCGCCTGTTTAGAGACGGTGGCCGAGAGCATCTTGACGCCCGCTACAGGCAAATAGCCGTGCTCTTTGAGGCGCAACCGGCCTAGCCGGGGCAACTGGATGGCGTCGGGGGAGACGACGACGAAGCCGGTCAGGTGGAAACTGCCTAGCCCCTTCTTCTTCGTCTTGCGTTGCGGGTAGCCGAGCTTGCCCTTCAGCTTGCCTTCTTGCTTGAGCGTGCAACGGCAGAAGCAGTGCGCGAAGGCGTTGTCCAGATTGCGCAGTGCCTCTTGGGGTGCGCACGTGGAGACTGCGTACATCCAGGGCAGCTCGGTCTTTTTGAGGGCATTGAGTTCTCGGTGAAGGTCAATGGCCGAGGGACTCTTCCCGGTGGCTTTGTACGCTTCCTGCTTGCGTGCCAGCCCCCAGTTGTAGGCATAGCGTGCCGCGCCGGCATGCCGCTTGCAGGCCGTGATCTGCCGGTCAGTCAGGTCCAGTTCGGTCTTATAGGCGCGGGTCACGGTCATACCTGTGAGCATCAGGCGCCCTCACCGTCGCTGTGTATGACGTGTTCGACACATGCCCGGATGCGCTCTGCCCTGCGTGTGCTATTACGGCGGCCATACATGCGTGCGGCCATGCTCGTGATGACCGCCACGAAGTCATCCACCAAGCCGTCCCCAGTATCACGCGGATAGATGGCTTCCACCCGCCGGCCTTGCTGCTCTCACAGGGTGGCAATGTAGCCGTAGCCAAAGCGCGTGAGTCGGTCCCGATGCTCCACCACGATGACGCCCACCCTGGGATTGGTCAGCACCTTCTTGAGTTTTGGACGCTCATCGTTGAGACCAGAGGCAATCTCGATCACCTCAGCCACCACCGAATAGCCACGTGCCGCCGCGTAGTCGCGGAGGCGTTGCATCTGGCGCAGGGCATCATCCTGCTGGTTAGCGGAGGACACGCGAGCGTACAGCGCAACCCCGGACGGCGCGGTCTGCGGCTCCCGGACAATGATCGTGCCGGTCGGCAGCTGGTAGGCATCCAACTGTCCGGCCTTCCACCACTGCCAGGCTGTTTTGTAGGTGACGCCCACCTGTTTGGCGTAGTCACTCAGCTTCATGCCGATAGAATACCACAAAACAGGATGAAATGCCACAAAACTGGTGCATAGTTAATCCCCTCCTCGATACGTCGGTTATGCCGGCTTCTCCAACACGACCAGCGCGCGGAGCGGCTTGGGGATTGGGCGGACCTGGCCCGTGGTGCGGCTCATCGCGCATCCGCAACCGCTCGTGGCAACCACGATAAGCCGCAAAGCAGTGGTCTCATGCCGGTGCCATTGCACACGAGCGGCCGTGCCGGCGACAGGGTTGGCACGCTAGCCACGCTAGCCGCGCCGGCCGCGCCGGCGCAGCAATCTGAAGAGCCGGTTGCCCGCGGCGCGCTCCGCGCTGTAGCGTCCCGCGGCCTGCTGGCTACTGAGGGCCACAGTGGGATACACATGAACGACGCGGGCGAGCTGGCTCAGCCCGATGTCATGCTCCATCGCCAGCGCCAGCTCGTTGATGAACTCACCCGCGGACGGGCCGACGACGGTGGCGCCATACAGCTTGCCGCTACCGTCGCTCACCAGCTGGACAAAGCCCTCGGTCTCGTCTTCCGTCACGGCGCGGTCCACGCCACGCATGGGCTGGGTGTACACGCGCACGCCAGTCCCATGCCGCGCACGCGCCTCGGCCTCGCTGAGGCCAACCCGCGCCACCTCCGGCTCCGTGAACGTTGTCCAGGGTGTGACGTGCTCGTCCACCTTCTGGCTGCCGGGATAGAGCATGTTGCGCACGGCGGTGCGCGCCTGGCGCACGGCGGCGTGGGTGTAGCGGTAGCCGCCGATCACATCGCCGACTGCATAGATACGAGGATTGCTCGTGCGCAGCGTCTCGTCTGTGGTGATGCCCTGTTCGGTAGTGGCGACACCCACCGCCGCCAGCTGCAGTGCGTCAACAGTTGGAGCGCGGCCCACGGCAATCAGAATCTCGTCCGCCTCGACCTCGATAGATCCGTCCGCCGACGCGACGACTGCCGACTTTGCTCCTTCCTGCGGCGCAATCTGCCGCACCTCGGCGCGCGTGTGAATTGTCACGCCCTCCGCGCGCAGCCGCGCCGCCAGCACCGCGGACGCCGCCGGCTCGTCGCGCGGCAGGAGTCGCTCCGCTCGCTGGACGAGCGTGACCCGTGAGCCGAGTCGCGCGAACGCCTGCCCCAGCTCGCAGCCCATCGGTCCGCCGCCGATCACCAGCAGGCGCGCGGGCAGCGTGCGTGCAGAGAAGATGGTTTCGTTGGTGAGGAAGCCCGCTTCGGCCAGGCCCGGTATCGGTGGCACGACGGGATGCGAGCCGGTGCAGATGAGAAAGCGGCGCGCCGATAGCTGCTGGTCGTTGATGGTGAGCGCCGTGGGCGAGACAAAGCGTGCCGTGCCGATCACGACGTCGACGCCACGCCGCGCAAACAGCTCGGGGGCGTCGCTTTCAGTGTAGACCGCCATCACCGCGCGCTGCACGTAGTCCGCGACCGCGCCGAGGTCTACGGGCGCGAGACTGGCCGCTAGCCCCAGCTCGGCTGCCGTGCGGATCTGCTGGGCGGCCCGCGCGACGCGGAGCAGCGCCTTGCTGGCGATACAGCCGGTGAACAGGCACTCACCGCCGAAGCGATCCCGTTCGAGCAAGGCGACCCGCGCGCCAAGGGTATTGGCGATGCTGGCGGCCGCGAGGCCCGCCGAGCCCGCGCCGATCACGATCACGTCATAGCTAGTGGCGGCCGGCTCGCGGAACTTCGTGCGCGCCACCTCAGGTGCGGCGACCTGTCCACCCTCCTGCTGCCGCGCCGCTGCCATGGTCCTGCCTCCCTCATTGCCACCTCTGCCACACCACGACGAGCTGTGCCACTCACCGTCTATGCCGTGCCCGGCGGGCCACACTGCGGATGCGCGCTGTTTGCCGTCACGGCTCGGTACCGGGCGCCGTGTCGCGTTCCTCGCGCTCGTAGGTGCCGCTCTTGCCGCCGCTCTTACGCAGCAGCCGCACGTGCTCGATGGACATGCCCCGGTCCACAGCCTTGCACATGTCGTAGATCGTCAGCGCCGCGACGCTCACCGCCGTCAGCGCCTCCATCTCAGCGCCCGTCTTGCCGAGCGTGCGTACGGTCGCGTGGATGCCCACTCGGGCGTGGCCAGCCGCATCGTCTTCTAGCTCGAAAGCGAGCTCGACGCCGGTGAGCAGCAAGAGATGGCACATAGGCACGAGGTCAGCAGTGCGCTTGGCCGCCATGATGCCGGCCACCTGCGCCACCGCCAGCACATCGCCTTTGGCCATACCCCCTGCCCGAATGCGCGCCAGCGTGTCGCCGTGCAGATGCACCTCGCCAGCCGCAACAGCTTCGCGGGTGGTGTCGGGCTTGCCGCTCACGTCCACCATGCGGGCGCGTCCCGCGTCGTCGAAGTGAGTCAACTCCATAGTGAATACTGAGCCTCCGCGAAATGCCCCATGGGGACGTGATGGGCGGGCCTCGTGTCTTCCCCGTCTGCTCATTCGTTGTAGCGCAGGGAAGCAACAGCGCGCTCGTTTTCTCGTCGCGCGCCGGCCGCGCCACGCTTGCGCCCGGCCGAGTGATACGCTATACTGGCCTTAATCGCGCGCAGCACCGCACCGCGCGCAATACGACACGATGACGGGGGATGATCATGGCAAAGAAGTCTACGGCCGCGCGCCAGTCGAATGCGGCCCGCCGGTCGCAGACATCGGCCAAGGCAGCAGGGGTTTCGCTGGTGCGCACGCCAAAGGCCGAGCGCGACGCCACGCCGGCCGCCGAGCCGGTTTCGGTGGCGAGGACGCGCCCGACCGCACCGGTCGCCCGCCCCAGCCAGGCACAGAAGGCCACCGGGCCGGAACCGAAGCCCGAAGCCGAAGCGGCCCGCCAGCAGGCGGCGAAGGTGCAGGCAGCACGAGTGGCGCGAGCGCGGGCCACGCAGCGAGCCCGTGCGGTCAACGTCATCACCCCAGAGCACTACAGCTACGTGCTGAACGACCTCAAGCTGATTGGCGCCCTCGCGCTAGGCATGTTCGCGGTGATCCTAGTGCTGCACTTCACGCTGCCTTCGTAGAAGGCAGCCGGCGAAAGCACGAATGCCCGGGCAGGCCAGATGAGCCGGCCTGGGCATTTCCGCGTGTGCTGGCGATTGCGACGTAATGCGCACGCGCGCCGCGCGCCTAGCGCGAGCTCAGCTGGATCGGCTCCCCTTGCCGCTGCTGGGCAGGAATCATGACACCCAGCACCCGCTCGACCGCCATGGTATGGCAGCAGGTACCCCAGTCGGCAAAGAAGCGGCAATTACAATGCCACGTGCCCTCATGGAAGCTCGTCGTGTGGGTATCGTTCTCACCTTGGAAAGTGGCTTCAAATTGCGCGAATTGGATGCGCTCTGGCTCTTGTGCGTATTGTTTGGCCTTGGCAATCTTCCCAATCATGCTCGAGTGCATTGGAGTTCCCCCGCTTTCGTGTCCCGCTGCCTGCCTCATGCGCGGACGTTCAGTCCACCATGCAGGCCGGGATGTCGCTACTCGTGAACGACAAGTACGTGCGTTGCTGGTCGGGCGCCCACCTCCTCAACTGTGACACTGCCCGGCGAGCGCCATCGCCTGGCGAAAGTCATCGTTTCCGGGCCTCACGCGCAGGCGCTTCTCTTCGAGAAGCCACGCGTGGCAGTCGAGCAATATACACAAAGGCACCGGAGGGGAGTCCTCACGGTGCCTGCATGACCTTCTCGAGCGCACGCGCGCTGGAGCCGCGGAGCGCCTCAGAATCTCGCACTCGCATCTTCGGCCCCCTTTCAGCGCCAGGGTGTTCAGAAGAGTGCTCACAGCTGGATGTGCGTCTAGTGTACCATGTGCAACGGGCCTCGTCCAGTCCGCCTGACCATTGGGAACGGGCGGTGCGCGCCCTCCGGCTGTCACCTTCCGACTGTTGAGCTGTAGTGATAGTCGAGCGCAGGCGGATTGCGCTACAATACCGGTCGCTGCTATAATGCACGGCACATCTACTGACACAGGCGATTGTCGGGGCCCACGCACGCGCCCCGGTCCACGCAGTCTGGCTTCACTCATCTCCCGCCTGTAGTGATTATAGCGGAGGCCCTGTGGCGGACCAAGAAGACGACGCGAGCGAGTTGGATCGCCGCATCGGGCGGCGTCTACGCGAACTGCGACTCGCCCAGAAACTGACACAAGGCGAGCTTGCCAGGGGGCGATACACCGCGGCGTATATCTCCTCCGTTGAGCGCGGCAAGGCGCCGCCGACGCTCAAGCTGTTGCGCTGGTGTGCGGCGCGTCTCGATCGCTCGCTAGGCGACCTGCTGGGCGAGCCAGAGAGGGATCAGCTCCCGGGTCCGCGCGCGGGCGAGGAGCACGCGCAGGCGGCCTTTGCCGAGCTTCAGGCCGCTCTACTGGTGGCCGAGGGAGAGGTGACCGCTGCGTTGGCTCGTCTGACTGCATTGCGTAAGCGATTGGGCGCCTCGGCGCCACCGACGGTGCTCTGGTATAGCGCCTACACTGCCCTGCGCTCGGGCGACCTCCAGCAGGCGGCAACGTTGGCAGCCGACTACCTAGGGCGTGCGCATGTGCCCGACGACAGGCGCATGCTGGCATCCTGGCACTGGTTGAACGGACTGATCCACACCGCTCGCGACGAGACGCATGACGCGGTCGTCGCCTACCGCCAGGCCGTCGCGCTGATAGATACGGCGCCGGTCGCTCCAGATTTCTCCGTCTACGTGCTCCGCGCGCTGGCAGACGCGCTGCTGCGCGACGGTGTGGCACGTGAGGCCCGTCGGGTCTTTGGCGAAGCGCTCGATGCATACGAGCGCTTCGCGGACCCACAGCTGCGGGCCGACGATGCCATTCACCGCGCCCAAGCCGCCGCCGGGGCCGGCCAGTATGTCAACGCCTACATGCTGCTCTCTTGGGCCTGGGGCAGCCGGCGCGAAGCGGTCGTACAGCGCGCGGCGGCTCGCATATATCTGTACCATGCGCTGTTAGGCTTTCGCACGGCGCCGGCAGATGATTGCGAGCGGGAGCTGCGCCAAGCGCTCGCACTGGCAGAGAACGTGGGCGACGAGGAGGTCCGCTCGCTGGCGGCATCCTTCCTCGCGGTGATCCTGGCCAGGCAGGGACGTAGCGCGGAAGCCGCGCCGCTGGTGACGAGGGAGCATGCGGAGGTTGGCGATCCCGCGGCCGCGCCGACCCCGCGCCCGCGCGCAGCGGCGGCACTGGCAGCGGGCTGGCTGGCGCAGGCCGGCGGCATGGTTGCGGAGGCCCGCTCGTCCGCACACGAGGCAGCGGCGGCGCTGGCGGAGGTCGCCGCTCCGCAGCCCGACCTGGCCTTCGATTTCGCCATGCTGGCAGAGCTGAGTGATGCGGTGGACGAACACTCCTTGGGGTTGCAGGCGCTCAAAAGGGCCAATGAGCTGCTCAGTTAGGGGGCGCGAACGCGTACGTGCGCGCCGTCACCCTCACGGCGCTCACGCGAAGCAGGATGCCGGATGACGGCCACCTCGACTCGGCGGGCCACTCGCTCTCTCTGCCTCCCGTCTCCCGTCGCCCTTTGGGGGAGGGGTCCAGGGTGGGGGCCGAAGCGCCGCGGCGCGATTGCGGCCGCAAAAGTGGGTATGCTATACTGTGCGGCGGAAGGGTGTCCGAGTGGTTTATGGTGCCGCTCTCGAAAAGCGGTGTGCCTGAATAGGGCACCGCGGGTTCGAATCCCGCCCCTTCCGCCCCGATCGGCGCGAAAGCATGGCGAGTAGGCTGGCGCTTGCTCGCCATATTGCCGTCTCGGCCCGCCTGGAGGAGTCCCATAGAGGCCTAGTGGGCGCGACTGGAAATCGCGTGTGTCCGCAAGGGCACCGTGGGTTCGAATCCCACCTCCTCCGCCCCGCCCCGCGTCCGCACGAGTCCCACACGGGGTCGCGCTCGCCAGGACGCGTGCCGGCAGCAGCGACGTGCCATCGTCCCCCGCCCGTATGCTCCACACTACAAATCTCTGTGCCAGCTTCTTCCCTCTCGTTCATCGTGTACCTTTTCGGTACACTTCCTGCTGACAGGGTGAGCGCGCACGATTCAGTGCCAGGCGCTGCGCGGAGAGGGGGAGTGAGTAGATGTCAGCGGTCAATTTCGAGATGCCCACCGGCGAGATCAACGAGCTAGCCCGGCAAAAGCTCGCTGCCTTCGAAGGCCTCACGCATGAGTTCGGGCGGTGTTTCCTCTTCGTGCAGGACATGCACGGGCAGCGCCGCTTTCCCGCTATCCCCATCGACCTCACCGTGCGCTATCTGCATGCGCTCTGGGTTTGCGAGCTAAAAGATCGGCTGCTCTGCGTTCCCAAGACAATTCAGCGCTACGAGGGCGCAAAAGCGCTCGCCCTGATGCGCCAGTGGCAGACGGGCGAAAGCGCCGGCGTCGTCCGCTTCCTGCAGGTTAAGCTGGACTCACTGCCGTTCGCCGATCTGACCCAGCAGTACGAAGCGGCTTACGCCGCTGGCAAGCCAGTGCTGGCCGAACGGCTCGCGCATGGCCGCGAGGTGATGCTGAATCGCAGCTTCAATCTCAGCGCCGCATTGGACGCCGTCTTCGCGGTGGACTCTGAGGCGCTGGTAGCGCAGGTGCGCGAGGCGTGCGCGCGCCACGGCCATAGCCCTGAAGAGATCGAGGCGCAGCTCGATGAGCTGCGGTCACCGCTGTGCTCCTATGCGCCGAACGCGACGCTCGCGCGGCGCAATATGCTCGTCATGATGTCAGTTGGGGTGCGACTCACCGAAAATCCCGAGGACGCGCCGGGCGACCGCACAGAGCGTGTGCAGGAGCCTGAGTCGCCCCTGCGCCCCTTTGCGGAGGTGGTAATCCCGGGCGAGCGCCTCCTATCTGGCATGGCGGACAACAATCCGGCACATCTGGACCTGGCCATGCCTCCGCTGGAGGTGGACGCGCCAGAGCTCCTGCGGCCGCCCACCCGCCGCGACGAATCCACAGAGACGCAGTCATGACGGAGGTGGCGCGCCTGCGTGCCCGCCATCCCGGCCCCTCACCGCAGTAATCGCTCTAGGTTGTCGGCGTAGACCTGGAGCGTCGTGGCGACGGCCTCCGCATCCACCGCGCGCGGCAGCATGGCCACCAGCATGGCCGCGCGCTCCCCGCGTGCCACCCGACGCAGCAGGAGCACGTGCTCGCTCGTGCGGATGCAGGCGTCTTCGAGGCTGCCGAGGTCGGCGAGCAGCAGCGCACGCGCCGCAGCCTGGGCGGCGCTTGCCAGGTGCATGTATGTGCCGGCGGGCAGCTCGCCTAAGCCCTGCCAGCACTGGGCCAGCACGGCGCCGTCTATGCGCAGCAGCGCCACCCCGCAGGGTGTGCCGAGCGTGCGCGCCAGCGCCTCCACCGGCTCCGCGACGGGGGCGCTCCCGGCGTCCGCCGGCGCGGGGGACACGGGCGGTGAGGCCGCGATCGGCGGCGCTGTGGAGACCGCTGATAGACGAGACGCCGGCTGGCCGGCGTCTTCCGCCGCCCGGGGGGCGTCACCCGCGGCGACGGCTGCCATCGCGGCGGCGGCCGGTACCGCGGACATGATCTCCGTTTCGGTGGTTGCAATGGCCGCCACCATGGCCGGGGTCGGATCGAGAGCGGGGGTGGGCGCGGCCGGCGCTGCGGCAGCGGCAGTGGCAGTGGAAACAGTAGTGCTCGGAGCGGCGGGGGCCGGTGTGCTGCGGGTGACTCTGAGTGGGCCGGTGGCGCCGGTAGTATGGGAGTCGCGGCTTGTGAGCGCCTGATAGATGAGGTGCGAGATGGGAAGCGAGACGTTGCGGTCCGCGCGCCCGTCCCACGGCTCCGGCTGCGCCCGCCCGCCGCGCGCCGTGCAGAGCGCCAGAAACGCGGCGTCTCCCTGGAGCGCGCCTGCCTCGGCCCAGATCAGCTCACCGCGCAGAAAGCGTAGCCTGCCACTGTGGCCGCCCCCTTGCACGGAGAGCGCCATGTCGCGGCGCGCAAGATTTAGCACGCGCGCGACCTCGAGCAGATCGTAGCCTTCCCCTTCCGCGGCACCGGCGACCTCCCCTGCAGCCAGCCGGCGCAGCTCGTTTTTGAGCGCCAGGAGATCGAACGGCTTCTCCAGGTATGCGATGACGCCAGCGCGCATGGCATCCTGGCGCGCGGTGGGCGAGCCAAATGCCGTCATCATGATGATGCGTGTCTGCGGGCGGCGCCGGCGCACCCATTGCAAGAGCTCGAAGCCGTCCATGCCGGGCATCTTCACGTCGCTGAGGACACAGTCGTAGGTCGTTGTTTCCAGGCGTCGCAGCGCGTCCTCACCGCTGAGCGCGCCGTCGGTCGTGTAACCTTCCTTGCGCAGCGAGTTGACGAGACTCCAGTTCAGATTCTCCTCGTCGTCTACCACCAACACGCGCCAGGGTCCGCGTCCCATACCGGCCACCATGCGTTCCCCCCTCTCGCCGCCACGCCATTGCCGCTACGCAGTGTGCCAGGACTCCCCCTGCCGCGGCCGCGGCGTGCCCCATACGTGCAGTATATTGCCCAAACTGGCGCATTTCTAGAGGGCGCACACCTGTCTGAGCGGGCGGGCGCTACCGCTCGCGCACGTGCGGTCGTTGTGGCTGCTCCGACGGTACCGGCTCCAGCGATGTGGGCCGCAGCGTCGAGCGCCTGCCACGCTGGAACGTGGGCGAGGTGGGGCTCCACGGTGCGGCGGCTTCCGCGTGGGGCAGCGCTTCCTGACCAGCGGCCGCGCTCTCAGCGCCCTGCTTCAGCGCACCAGGAGGCGTGCTGGCGCTCTGCATCTCGCGCAAATCCATGCCGAGCTGGCCCGCCGTGGCATAGCGCTGCTCGAGATCGCGCGCCATCGCGCGCTGGATGATCCGCTCGAGCTCGGGCGAAACCGAGGGTTCGAGCTGCATCGCCGGGGTGGCGACGCTACTGAGAATGGCCTGGCTCATGTCGGTAAGCGTGTGGCCGCGATAGGGGCGCTGCCCGGTCAGCATCTCGTACATGCTGATACCCAGCGCGTAGACGTCGGTGCGGCCGTCTAGCTTGCGACCCAGCAGCTGCTCTGGGGAGACATAATAGAGGCTGCCCACGACGGTGCCGGCGGTCGTAATGCTGTGCAGGCCGTCCACGCGCGCCAGGCCGAAGTCCAGCACTTTGACGCGATACCAGCGATCCACCAGCAGATTTTCCGGCTTGATGTCGCGGTGCACGAGGTGCCCCTTGGCGTGGGTATAATCCAGTGCGTCCGCCGCCTGGGCAGTGATCTCGATCACCTCGCTCGCCGGCAGCCGCCCGCGCTCGCGCAGCAGCTGGCCAGCCGTCTGCCCGGCGAAATACTCCATGACGAAGTAGAGATGCTGGCCCTGGCGGCCGGCATCGTAGACGCGCACAATGTTCGGATGGTGCAGCGCGCCCACCACGCGTGCCTCGCGCGTGAAGCGCGTCACGAACGACATGTCCGAGGTGAGGGCTTCGAGCAGCACCTTGACGGCGAACGGCTTCCCCTGGCTCGCGCTGCGCGCGCGGTAGACGACACCCATGGATCCGCGGCCCAGCTCAGCCTCCAGCACATAGTCGCCAAGCTGCTGCCCAATGAGAGACTGCAAGCCGCACCATCCCTTGCGTGAGCCGACCGCGCCGCGCGCCCTCACTCGAGGGCTCTGCCAATGTAACGGAAGATGCGGGCAGGCGTCACGTGGTCATGGCCAGGGTGGGCTACCTACGGCTGTGGTTCTTTGCGCAGCGCCTCGATGACCGCCGGGTCAATCTTCGCGCTCTGGGCGTCGGTGGGGAAGGCGCGCTCGCGCACTTCGCGCATGTAGGACTGCACGGCGGCGCTCATGGCCTGGCCCAGCTCGCCGAAGCGCTTGGTGTGGCGCGGCGTAAAGTCGGGGAAAAGTCCGAGTACGTCGTGCAGCACCTGCACCTCGCCATCGCAGTGCGGGCCGGCGCCGATGCCGATGGTAGGAATGGACGCCCGCTCGGTAACTAGGCGCGCCAGCTCTGCCGGCACGAGCTCCAGCACGACGGCGAAGGCGCCCGCTTCTTCCAGCGCCGCGACATCCGCGAGCAGCGCGCGCGCCGCTTGCTCCGTCTTGCCCTGCACCTTGAAGCCGCCGAAGACATTGACCGATTGCGGCGTCATGCCGACGTGGCCCATCACCGGAATGCCGGCCTCGGTGAGCGCGCGGACGCTAGCGGCGCTGCGCACGCCACCTTCCAGCTTGACGGCCTGCGGTGCGGCCTCCTTCATGATGCGGACCGCGTGACGCATGGTCTCCTCTGGGCTGACCTGGAACGAGCCGAACGGCAGGTCGGCGATGATGAGTGCCTGTTTGCTGCCGCGCACGACAGCCTGGGTGTGGCGGATGATATCGTCTACGGTGACGGGCAACGTGGACTCGTGGCCGAGCACCACCATGCCTAGGCTGTCGCCGACCAGCAACAACGGGATGCCCGTCGCGTCGAGAATCTGCGCCGTGGCGTAATCATAGGCGGTGAGCATCGGAATGCGCTCGCCGCGCGCCTTCATTTGTCCAATCGCTTCCGGGGTCACACGCGCCATGCCAGGCCTCCCTCATCCCTCGCGTCGCTCGTCGCAGTCGCCGCCGATTTCACTCGTAGGATTGTACCGCAATGACGGCGCTGGAACCGCACGCGCGAGCGGAGACGCAGCAATCAATCTCAAGCGTCGCATCTAGCAGTGCCAGCGGAGCGACGCACGACGCGTCGCGTCACGCCGCCAGTGGCAGCCGCACCTCAAAGGTTGAGCCGGCATCGGGGCCGCTCTGCACGCTGACTATGCCGCCGTGCACCTCGGCCACCCAGCGCACGACGGCCAGGCCCAGCCCGCTGCCACTGGAGACTTCGTCTGGCGTGCCCGCCAATCCCTGGTTGCGCGCGCCATCAACACGGTAGAACCGGTCGAAGATATGCGGCAGGTGCTCGGCCGGAATGCCCGGTCCGTCGTCCGTGATGCGTGCCCAGGCCCACGCGCTACCGCCCTGGTCCGTGCGGCCGACGGAGACAGAGACCCGGCTGCCGATGCCTGCGGTGTATTTGACGGCGTTCTCGACCAGGTTGGCCAGCATCTGCGCGAGGTAGACGCGGTCGCCCAGGATGTGTAGCTCCGGCAGATCGCCGGTGACCAAGACAATGCCCCGCGCGCGCGCCAGCGAAGCCAACCGCTCCACCGTCTCCAACGCCACGTCGCTCAAGTCGACGCGCTCCAGGCGCAGCGGTGACTGCCCGGCATCGGCCCGCGCCAGAGTAAGCAGGTCGTTGACGAGCCGGCTCATGTACGTGTTCTCAAGCTGTATTGTGGCAAGGATGCGCTCGTACTCCTCGGGCGTGCGGCGTGAGGCCAGCCCGCGATCGACTTCGAGGCCGACGATGGTGAGTGGCGTGCGCAGCTCGTGGCTGGCGTCGGCGGTGAATTGGCGCTGGCGCGCGAAGGCGGATTGTAGCCGGTCGAGCATGCGGTCGAAGGTCGCGGCCAGCTCGCCTAGCTCATCCCGGCGCTTCAAATTGAGGCGGCGGCTCAGGTCGGTCTCGCCGATCTCCTGCGCGGTCCGGGTGATGGTGCGGACTGGGCGCATTGCGCGGCTCGCCAGCCAGTAGCCGCCCAAGGCGGCCACGAGCAGGGTGAGCGGCCCCGCGATCAGCAGCCCTGGCACGAGTGCGTTCAGTGTGTGGGTGTACGCATGCGGGCTAGCCACCAGCAGCGTCGCCACCTGCTGACCCTGGCTCTGGATTCCGGTGATGTACACCAGGTATTCAGTCGTGGTGACCTTTGCGGTGAGCGGCTCGACAAGCGAGAGTTGGACGCTGAAGAAGTTGTCAAGGCGTTGTGGCGGTCCAGGGCGTCCCGTGCTGAGATTGGCGATGATCGCCTCCAGGTGGGCAATACCAACGTCGTTGACCGGACCGAATCGTTGGGTGAGGGTGCCCTGTGTGTCGAGGAGCAGCGCAATGTCTTGTGGGCCGAGCGGGGTCTGCTTGCCGAGCGGGGTCTGCTTGCCGAGCGGGGTCTTGGGTGGCGGGAACGGCAGAGTCTGCCGGTCAGTCCACGGATAGTTCACGTGCAGCAGACCGTCCGTACCATAGGTGGCCGCCACTTGCTGCGCCGCGGTGATGAGTGCGTCCTGTTCCGTGATCTGATCCTCGTGAAGCACCGTGACCGTGACCGCAACGCCGAACACCAGGAACACAACGGCCAGGATGGCCAGATACCACAACGTCAGGCGCATCCGCACGCTGCCGAAGAGGCGCCGCAAGGGTAGCAACTGGAGGTGCAGGCGCATACGACACCTCTAGTGTGTGGAGGGCGCGCGCAGCCGGTAGCCAGCCCCACGCACCGTCTCGAGCAGCTTGACATCAAATGGATCATCGATCTGGCGGCGCAGTCGGCGCACATACACATCCACGACGTTCGAGGTGGCGTCGAAGTCGTAGCTCCAGATGTGGCTCTCGATTTTCTCGCGCGTCAGCAGCCGGTTGGGGTGGCGCATGAAGAATTCGAGGAGCGCGAACTGCCGGGCTGTCAGCGCGACGTTCCGGCCGGCGCGCTCGACGAAATGCGTAGCTGGGTCGAGTCGCAGATCGCCCACCTCCAATACTGGACCCCGCTGCGGCGCGTCGCGGCGGAGCAGGGCGCGCAGCCGGGCCAACAGCTCGCTCAGCGCGAAAGGCTTCACCAGGTAGTCGTCGGCGCCACTATCCAGCCCGCGCACGCGGTCGGCGACGGTGTCGCGCGCCGTCAGCATGATGATCGGCGTGGCAACCCGCTGGCGGCGTAGCTCGCGGCACACGGCGAGGCCGTCCCTGCCGGGCAGCATGACGTCGAGGACGATGGCGTCGTAGGGCGCTGCTGTCGCGAACTCGAGCCCTTCGTGCCCGTCATACGCCGCGTCGACTGCATAGCCCGCGTCGATTAGGCTCTGCTTGAGCGCGTTGCTCAGCCGGCGATTGTCCTCGACCACCAGAATGCGCATCAGCGGCCCCCACGACACGCCTCGCTTCACTCTCCGTTTGACGGCTCCATTATCGCGCAAGTAGATGACAGACAGATGACAAACGGCATGCCGCGCGTCATGAGGCAGTCATGATCGGCGGCTACAGTTGCGCCAGGCCATGGGGACGAATCCCCTGAGGCCCAACACGGAATGGAGCGCAGGCATGGCACAGACAACCGATACCCGACGAGAGGACACACCATGAGTGAGTACACGACCAACGCACTGGAGACCGCGAGCCTGGGCAGGCGCTACGGCAAGACGTGGGCACTGCGCGACTGCTCGTTCGCGCTGCCCGCCGGCCGCGTCGCGGCGCTGGTCGGCCCGAATGGGGCCGGCAAGACGACGCTGCTGCATCTGGCGGTCGGGCTGCTGGAGCCGAGCGCCGGCAGCGTGGAGGTCTTCGGCAGGTCGCCACAGCGCCAGCCAAAGGAGGTGCTGCCGCGCATCGGCTTCGTCGCGCAGGATCACCCCCTATATAGGGGCTTTACGGTCGACGAGATGCTGATGTTCGGGCGCAAGCTGAACCGGCGCTGGGACGACACGGCGGCGCGTGCGCGACTCAGCCGCCTGGGCATTGCACTGGATCGTCGGGTGGGCAAGCTCTCCGGCGGCCAACAGGCGCAGTTGGCGCTGGGGCTGGCACTCGCCAAGCGCCCAGAGCTGCTGCTGCTGGACGAGCCGTTGGCGAGTCTGGACCCGCTCGCGCGGCGGGAATTCTTGCGGGCGCTGATGGAGGCGGTGAAGGCGGATGGAGTGACGGTGCTGCTCTCGTCGCACATCATCGGCGATCTGGAGCGCGTCTGCGACTACCTAGTCATCCTCTCGGCGGCACACGTGCAGCTCGCGGGCGACATCAACTCGATTGTAGGCTCGCACAAGCTGCTGATCGGGCCACGAGGAGCAGTAGACGCCGTAGCAGCGACCCATACGGTTGTGGAGGAGAGCGGCATGGGCGGGCAGGCGACACTGCTTGTCCGTGCGAGCAATCCGGCCGTCGGTCCAGACTGGCAGATCCGCGAGGCCACGCTGGAGGAGATTGTCCTGGCGTACCTGGGCCAGCCGACGGCGGGTGGGTCGTCGTATCAAGCCGAGCCGGCGCCGGCGGCGGCAGAGCCGAGCGGAACGGAGGTGACGCGATGACCTGGCTCATCTGGCGGCAACATCGGATCGAAGCGGCCGTAGTGGGCGGCGCACTGGCCGTGCTTGCTGTGCTCCTGCTCGTGACGGGGCACAACATGGCGAGTGACTTCCAACGACTCGGAGTGGCTGATTGCATCGCCCACCCGGGCCACCAGAGCTGCGAGAGCATCGTCGGAACGTTCCGTTCTCAGTACGAGAGTCTGGTCTATGCCGTCGTGTGGCTCAACTTGATCCCAGTGCTTGTCGGTATCTTGATCGGAGCGCCATTGGTGGCACGGGAGCTGGAGCACGGCACCCACCGGCTGGTATGGACCCAGGATGTCACGCGGCTGCGCTGGTTAACGGTGAAGCTGCTGCTGATCCTGGGCGGGTGTCTTCTCGTCTCTGCTGCGCTAACGGCCCTGCTGACATGGTGGTATGGCCCCTTCGACGCGCTGGACGGCCATCTCAGGCCAACTGGGTTCGACTTCCAGGGTACGGCACCGTTCGCCTACATGGCCTTTGCGCTGTCGCTAGCAATTGCGGCTGGCGCGCTCCTGCGCAAGGCCATCCCCGGCATGGTGGTGACGCTGGCGGGGTTCCTGGCGGTACGGCTGCCGATCGAGTTCTATTTGCGGCCGCGCTACCAACCGCCGATTACGGTCACCTGGGATGCGATCCAGTCGGGCCCTATGCTGAACGCCGGCGACTGGGTCGTACAAAACGGCTTCCTGGATCACCTGGGGCATCGGGTCAACCCGGATGTCGCGTTCACTGCCTGCCTACCCAACAGCGGGAGTCCAGCGCTGCCGGATAAAGTCAGTGTCCTCCAGTGCATTCACGACAAGGGGTTTTCCAACTTCCTGGCGTACCAGCCGGCCGATCGCTTCTGGACCTTCCAGGGAATCGAGACGGCCATCTTCGTGGCGCTTGCGCTCGCGCTTTTGGGGCTGACGGTGTGGTGGGTGCGACGGCGCATCAACTGACCGTGGTCACGCCGGGCAAAATCAGGGTGGAGGAGGTCCCTTTGACCACCCCACCCTGACATCATACCGACTCACATGCGGCCAGACGCAGAACGGTCGGATTGCTGCCCGCCGTCAGCGCGCGCCTGATATGCGCCAACGCGGGAGTCTATGGCGTGGGATGCTTTGTACTCGCTGGGCATGTCGCCCAGAGTCCGGAGTGCGGCCGCCAAGGAAGCGTACCAGGCATGCCATGCTACTTCATGGCCACCAAGTTTGCTATGTGTTGTCTGTGCGGGGTGCCAGAAAGGCACATCCCTAATGGACCATGAAAGGGGCGATCATGCCGAGGTCGACGTGCGGCTTGCCGGTGGCGGGGTCCCGCACGTAGCAGAGGGCGACGTATTGGCCTGGCTGCAGGTCCAGCAGCACCCAGCTCGCCGCCCCCGGAGCGATGGGCTCCAGCCCGCCGGCGGGCGTGTAGGGCGGCGGACGGGACGGCGGCGCGGCCGGTGGTGTCGTGTGCACCCAGGTGATCACGTCCTGCACGGTCTTGCCGGTGGCAACCTTGACGATGACTAGCTCGTGGGGCTCGCTGCCCTGGTTGACAACCTTGAGCGTGGTCTGGCCCGCGGCCACGCCGTTGGTCGGCATGGCGAAGGCGAAGTCGCGCAGGTTGAGGGTGCCCAGCGCGGCCAGTTGCCCGCGCATCACCGAGGCGCTCGTCTTGGCGACGGTGAAGAAGTGGTACATGCCCTTCGCGAAGTGCGCCATGCCCTCGGGTGCGGTCAGAAAGCAGTACGCGACGTAGCGGCCCGGCTGCAGGCTCACCACCACCGCCTGCGCGCCGCCCGGCGCCACAATGCCTGGGCCGCCCGCGAAGGTGCTGAGGGCATCGATCTTCGCCTCCTCGCCGGGGAAAGCGTCCACCATCTGTTGGTCGCTGACGCCGGCCTTGAGCCGGCTGATAATGACCTGGTGCGGTTGCGCCCCGCTGTTCGTTTGGGTGATCGCCACCAGTCCGGCGGGCACGGTGGCGGACATGTCGTAGTGGTAGTCCGTCGCTTGCACGCGCACCTGGGGCAGCGACGCGGCGGTGACGGTCGGCGTGGCGGCAGTGGGAGTGATCGCGGCGCTCACTGAGCCGCAGCCCGTCAGGACCACAGCGACGACCAGTGCCACAGCCGCCATCAGCCCGCCCGTCGGGGACAGACGCGCGAAGATGGGGACGCGGCGCGTCCCCAGCGTACCCTGCGGTGTCACTGCGACGCTCCTGCTGCGTGGGCCTAGGCAGCGCGGCGCCCATGTTGTGCCAAGGACTATGCGAGCAGGCATACCTGACAGTGCTGCTGGGCCGCCATCAATGCACTGCACGCAAGTCGCCAACACCGGCCTGCTGATGTGTGATGTCGAGCTGTGCCTCGATCTCGCCGCTGTGGATGCTCACGGTGAGCGGGAAGCCGGCGTGGCGCAAGACGCGGAGCATGCGCACATTCCCCGCCATGGTAATGGCCACCAACGTCGTGAATCCGCGCGCCAGCGCGAACGCCGCCAACCGCTGGAGCAGCGCCGTGGCAATGCCGTGGCCCTGCCAACGATCCGCGACCAGGAAGGCAACTTCAGCCGTCGCCGGTCCGATGCGATCGTAACTCACGACGCCGACGATCTCTTCGCTCGCGCCGCTGCCGCGCGTGGCAACCAGTGCCGCGCGGTTGCGCTGGTCCACATGCGTGAAGTGCTCGGCCATGCGCACCGTCAACTGCGGCATGCAGTGGAAGAAGCGCTGTCTGATGGTCTCGGGCGATAAACGTGCGTGGAAAGCGCGCAGCCGCTCCGTGTCCTCCGGCTGGATGGCGCGCACCCACACCACGCTGCCGTCCAGCAACGTGATCGCTTCCTCCCGCAGGGCTGGCTCGCTCGGCCCCACCTCCAGGGCTGATTCCAGCGCCCGCCCGTTGTCTGGCTCGTGTCGCACTTGTGTCGCTGGCATGTCATGTCTTCCGTCTACGTGGCAGGGGCACCACTAAGGATGTGCTCCGGCGCGCTCGTCGAACAGGCGCGCGCACATCG
>Ga0209647_1001448_pt1 | contig 20265 bp, 21 predicted proteins | sample GraSoi_2013_60cm_FD_185827 | JGI IMG/M metagenome (GOLD analysis project Ga0209647, IMG submission 185827) | Grasslands soil microbial communities from the Angelo Coastal Reserve, California, USA - Sample 9_17_2013_60cm (SPAdes) (version 2) | ecosystem: Environmental > Terrestrial > Soil >... | reverse complement strand
ACTCGGCCAACGGACCCAAAGAACCGCCTGCAACCGCAGTGACGGCGACGGCCGACAGAAACCAACGCACCCGTTAAGTCGCACGAAGCCCAGGCGCCCGGGCCAAGAGCTTCGGGGCCGAGCGCGCTGCTTTTTTCATCTGCGCTGCAGCGGCAAAGGATAGCCCAATGTCCTGGATCGACTTCGTGGGATATCTGGCGGCGCTTATGGTCCTGGCGACCTTTTGCATGGATACCATCGTGCCGTTGCGGGGGCTTGCGATCGCAAGCAATGTCCTATTCATCCTCTACGGCATCGCAGGACAGCTTTATCCCGTGCTTCTTCTTCACGCCGTGCTGCTTCCGGTCAACATCGTAAAGATCGTTCGGCTGCGGCCGCAAGTGCGACGCGTCGACGGCAAGCAGACAAGCGCGCACCGGCAGCGCCACGGCGCGCGATAGCGCGGCTCGAACTCGCGCCGATACAGACTTGCGGCGTCGGCTCGCCGAGCTGACGCGAGTGGCACATCACATCTGCTGCCCGTGCCTTCGCAACGCGCGCATGTTTGGCCGATTGTGCCGAAAATTTCATCGGTTCTTTACGCAATTTTTCGCTGACCTAACCACGAACGGATGTAGCGTTAGCGGTGGAGCGACCGACTGTGCATCAGGAGGTCGAGATGTGGCGGACCGTTGATCTGTGGACACGCGCCGCGCGCACCCGATCCGATCTGCGAACCACGGCTCCGCGCTCAATCGGGGACGAGAAGGCCTCAGATGTGGAGGCTCATCGGCGCGTATTTCGACAGCCCGGTTCGTCAAGCAACGCGGTTCTCAACGCCGCGATCACATTGGACGCCAAGTTGATCTGAGGCGCCAGTTGGCTCCCACGATGCAACACATCCAGATAAGGAGGATCGCAATGCCCCGACCGCACCAACCAGGCCAAGCCGTTTTCAGATCGATCCTGCCGGAAGACATCGACTGGAAGCCGTTCCCAGCGTTCCCGCCGTCGGCCCGACTGGCCGTGCTTGTTGGAGAGCCCACTCAAGCGGGACCTTATGTGATCAGGGTCAAAGTGCCCTCAGGCGTGAAGCTCATGCCGCACAAACACCCTGAGGACCGAATCTACACCGTCATGTCGGGCGTCTTCTACATCGGCCTGGGGGATGAGTTCGACGGCGACAAGGTCAAAGCGTATCCACCCGGCAGCGTCATTGTTCTGCCCGGCAATACGTCCCACTTCCATTGGGCAAAATCCGGTGAGTACGTCACCCAGGTAACGGCCATCGGTCCGTTGGGCCTCGAATACTTGGATCCTCACGACGACCCGCGTGAGCGCCAGTGAACGGATATGGCCGAGTGTTCAGGACACTGAATTCAGATGATAGATGCAGCCCCGCCGGAGCGGGGCTGTGGGCGCAGCGACTATTTTGCGGGTGCAACCTCTTTGACCGGAGTTGCCTCGACTTCGGTCTTCTCGCCTTGTTCATTGGCTTGGTTCAGGAGCCCATCGATGACGCCCGCACGTTTTTCTTGCTTGATCCGAGCGTCCTGCGCTTTCTTCTGCTCAGCGAAGAAGTTGTAATCGACTTCCCAACACATTGGGTCCTCCATCGGTGATGGAACCAACGGCACAACAAATATAATAGCATATGGTTCCGAGGCGTTACCAGCGCAGGAGTGCACCGGTCTCTGCGATCCAAGCCATTTCTCAGGCGCCGGAAATCGGCTAGATTTTGCCAGCGGCCCTTGCAGCGGGACGCCCTTGCAGCGGGACATGGCGAACCGTCGCGGCGGAGCGGCGAACGTGCCATCGGCGGGTTCATCCTCTCGGCAAGCCTTTCTCCTGCGGGCCTTCCAACATCCACGCCACGCATTGGCATGCGCGGTGACGCACTCACGTCGAGGGAGCTATGCGATGACTCGACATGTCTCTGTTAAGCTTGCTGCGACGATGGTTTCAGCCGCAGCGATTGGCGCTTCCGCGGCCTACGCTCAGTCGAGCACGGGGCAGATCACGGTTCTTTACGACGCCTTCGGCAAGACCTCGACGATGAAGAAAGACTGGGGGTTTTCCGCGCTGATCGAATATGGCGGCAAGCGCATCTTGTTCGATACCGGCAATAATGCGGAGATCTTCGCGCATAATGTCGAGGCCAAGGGTATCGACCTGAAGCAGTTGGATTTCGCAGTCGTCTCCCATCGCCACGGCGACCACACGAGCGGGTTAAATCATCTTTTGAAGATCAACCCCGGGGTGAAGATCTATGCGCCGCAGGAAAATTTCGGCGTATTCGGTGCGGCTCTGCCGGGCACTTTCTACCGGCGCAACGAGTCGCTTCCTTCGGACATGCGTTATTTCGACGGCAAGCCACCCGAGACGCTGCGTTTCGGCAGCCCGTGGCCTGAAGGCAACTTCACGTGGATAACCAAGGCGACCGAAGTGGCGCCCGGATTCCATTTGATCCTGCTGAACGGGACCTGGGGCGTCGACCTCGAGGTGAAGGAAATCTCGTTGGCGATCGACACGCCCGACGGAATTGTTCTCATTGTCGGGTGCAGTCATTCAACGATCGAAAAAATCGTCGAGGCGGCCAAGAGTACGCTCAACAAGCCAATACATCTGGTCTTGGGCGGCACTCATCTCTTGCCGGCGAAAGACGACCAGATCAGCACTATAGCTGTCTCGTTGCGTGACAACTGGAGTGTGCGGTATCTCGCTCCCGTTCACTGCACCGGCGAGCCCGCCTTCGCCATCCTGAAGGAGACTTTCGGCGACCGCTACATTTACGCCGGCCTCGGCACAACGGTTTTATTGGGGCCGAAGGTCACCGTGAAAGCGGAAGCGGGACAGCCGAACAAAAAGGCCATGGACGAAGAAGACTTGCGCGGCTATCGCGAAGCGATGACGCGCGGTCCCTTGCGCGCTTTCCTTGGGAGAGACAATCGTCTGGCACGAGCGCAGCAATGACCGCTCGCTCGCCGCGAGCCCAAACAACACCGACGCTGCACGTCCGCGCGCTGCCGGTGACGATTTTACGCGACGAAGCCCTCGCCGCGTTGCCGGCGAGGGCCGTCGCAGCATCTAACTAAAGCACCAGTCGCATCGGCTCCGCCACGTAGCGGAAGCCGTCGCCCTGCTTGGCGAAATGTCCTATGCCGGGCCACGGCAGATGGTAGACCAGCGCCGGCATGCGCTGGGCTGCAAGCATGTCCATGACCTTGACGCGCGTCTCGATGCCCTGCTTGGGATCGGTGTCGAACCCGACCTCCATGCGCGGTCTCTCCACCAGGATGACATGGTGCATGAGGTCGCCGACGACGAAGAGCGACTTGCCGCCCGAGTTTACCACGAAGCTGGTATGTCCGACCGTGTGCCCCGGGGTATGCATTGCTTGCACGCCGGGGAGAACCTCCTGGCCGTCCTTGTAGAACACGATGCGGTCCCGGTTCGGGATGAGGTTCTTGCGCGCGGCGAGCGCGGAGCCTTCGGCGGGAGTGCCGAGCCGCTTGTCGTCGGTCCAGAATTCCAGGTCGGCCTGGGAAATATAGATCTGCGCGTTGGGAAAATTGCGGCTGCCGTCCGCCGCCATGATCCCGCCGATATGGTCGATGTGCGCGTGGGTGGGAATGACCGCGTCGACGTCGGCGGGCTCGATGCCGGACTGCTTGAGGTTGGCGGCCAGCCGCCCCATGTCGTCGTTGCGCTTGACCGAGCTCATGCCGGTCTCGAACAAGGCGAGCTTGTCACCGGTGTTGATCACGAGGACGTTCTGGTCCAGCACGACGTTGTTGGTCGGCAGGAACTGATCGCTCATCATCTTGCTAAGTTCCTCCGCGGTGGGACCGCGGAAGGTGTTTTTCGGATCGCCGATCGACAGCGGCCCGTCCGACACCACGGTCGCCTCGATGGTTCCGAGCTTGAAGCGATAGAATGCCGGTGCCGGCGCGTTCAGCACCGGCGCCTTGGCCTGCGTCGCCGACATGCCACCAAATAGGCTCAGTGCGGTCGTCGCAGATGCTCCAGCGAGCAAGCGGCGCCGCGACAGCGAATTGTCGATCACGATCCGCCTCCCTATTCGTTTCCTTGGGGGCGGACGGTCGTCCGCCCGCGACGAGCCTACTCCAACGGGAGGCCGAGTTCACGATCCTTCCGAACAGAAATGATGCCGTGAACGCGGGGGTCGCCGTTTCGGCGGATGACACGCAATGTTGCTTTGTTCTGAGCCCCAAATCGACCATTTCGTGATGGCCGTCACATCGGCCGAAGCCGAAATCTGGCATGCTGATTGACCCGGCTGTGGAAATAGCCGCCAATGCAGCGCGCCCCACCCGCCTTTGAGTCATACGAAAAGAGACAAAGGGCCATGCCTAGGACGATCTTGATATGCGGCAGTCCTGCGGATGGCTTCCAAATTGTCGGCTTGTTCGCCGATAGCCATGATGCCCAATCCTACGCCGAAGACTATAGCCTCAGAGACTGGTGGATTGCCGAGCTGACATCCCCGGAAGCGTTCGCAGAAAGCCAGCGGCGACGCTTCCGCGCACTGCGCGGCCCCCGAAAAATTCGGAAGGGACCTGGTCTCGGTGTCTGACGCATATCGGGGCAGCTCGCGGTCTGCGCTTGCGCGCGCAAAGCGCACCGGGCCCAAGCCGTTTACCCGCCCATGGCCCGAGGCGGACATCGGCCGGTCGCGCATCATCAGCGGATCATGTTTTCGAAAGCGTGAGGCCCAACACGTGGTAACGGTCGGGGCTCGGGATAAGGATAACGACTTTCAAGGAGAGAAGGCCGGAGTAGGTTGTCTATCGGGTCGCGGCCGATGCGACGCGAGAGGCTCCCTGATTAGGTCCCAGCACCACAACGAGCGCACCCGCTTTCACCCGGCTGTAGAGATCGATCACATCTTCATTGGTCAACCGGATGCAGCCCGACGAAATCGCGTGTCCGATCCATCCCGGCTGGTTCGTGCCGTGGATGCGATAGAGCGTGTCCTTGCCATCGGCGTAGAGGTAGAGCGCGCGCGCCCCCATTGGATTGGCCGCACCGCCTTCGACATAGTTCGGAAGCGGGCCGAGCCGGCGCTTCTCACCCTCGGTCGGCGTCCATCCTGGCCACTCTTCCTTGCGGCCAACCGAGGCCACGCCAGCCCAGGGCTTCTCGCCCACGATCGCGCCGTAGCGAACCGCCTTGCCGTCGGGCAGCACGTAATAGACGTAGCGCGCGTCGGTATCGACCACGATCGAACCGGGCGATTCCTTACGGTGGTAGTCGACGACCTGACGCCGATATGCGGGCGCAATCCACGCCTGCTGGTAGGGCGGGTTTGTCAGTTGCTGGCGGTCGCGCGCCGTGAAATTGGCATCGAACACCGGACCGGACTGCATGCAGCCGGCAAGCAGCAGTCCGGTCAAGACAACGACGATGCCTCGCACCGACGGCATGGCCCAAGTCATGGCCCAAGTCCACGCGTATGTGCGGCGGTCAGCCCTTGGTGACGACGGGCTGTGGATATTTGCCGATCGGAGCCTTGCCGACCGGATACTTGCCGATCGGAGCCTTGCCGACCGGAGGCGCCGGAGGAGGCGGCTCCTTACGTGGCAGATCGGCGGCGGCGGCGGCGCCCAGCATGCCCAAGGACGCGGCAGTTGCGATTAGAATCTTCAGCATCGTGACCCCCCATGTTTGATCGGAGCCGAATTTCCCACCGTTAGACGTGCCCGACAATTGAAAAAGCCTCATCCGAGCGCTTTTTCTGGCATCTGTTGCACAAACGCCACCCCGGCGAACGCAACGTCGTCCACCAAACGGCGGCTTTTCCCAGATTTGCCCCAATTTTCAACCTAATAGGAACGACTTCAGGGATTGTGCATGCGGGACTTCTTCAGAAGCGTGAGGTTATGCGCGGCGTGCCTGGTGGGCTTGGCCCTTCTCTCGCCGCTCGCCGCACAATCGCCCACCGACCAACAAGCCGCCGAGGGCACCGTCAATATTTACAACTTGGACCGTGATGCACACGTCGGCGGAGTCGAGATTCATGGTCCGATCAGCAAAGCCGTGGTGAGCCAAGCCGTGCAGCTGATCAGGTCCATCCGTCCAGACGTTGATGACCTGAAGGTGTTCCTCAGCTCGCCGGGAGGAGATGTAGTTGCGGCGATGGAGTTGGGCGAGGAAATCAGGAAACAGTCGGCTTGGACGGCGGTGGACGAACAGGGGGAGTGCTACGGCGCATGTGTGCTTGTCCTGGCGGCAGGTGTGCGGCGAACTCCTACGCCTGAAAACGTGGGGCTTCAGCGCATGAACTTCGACCAAAAAGAGTTCGTCGCGAATCTGTCCTCCGATAAAGCCAAACAAAAATACACAGGTGTGGCGAAGAGGGTCGAAACTTATTTGGCCCGCATGGGAATGCCGAAGAAGCTCTTCCAAGAAATGAGCGCGCAGCAGTCTTCGCCCAAGGTGCGTCTGCTCGATGCTGCTAAACTCAAAACGCTGGGACTGGATGGCAGCGATCCGGCTTATGAACAGTGGCTGCGCGAGAACAATAATCAGCGACCAGCGCCATCAAATTAAGAACGACTTACCCTTGCTGATTCGAAGCGGATGCCTCCGGGCGAATCAGACACGTGTTATCGTTTGGTCGACGGCACCGGAGCCGGAGGGCCGGCAGCCCCACCGCTCAGGCGGGTTGAGCGTTAGCAGCATGGAGGGTCCCAGATGAAGGCTCTAATCTATTCATTGATCGTCGCCAGTCTCGTCTCAGGGAGGGCACTGAGCGCTGATGTGCCATCGCTCGTCGGGACATGGACCGGACAGCGCGATCGGATTGCCAAGGTGGAAGGGCGGCGCGGTGGACTTGCCACGCTGGTCATAACGCAGCAGCAAGGCAACACCTTTGTTGGGCATTTGAAACGCTCAAACCCGACCGGCGATGAGGATGAGCAGCTCTGGGGCGCTTTCGCGCCGGACGGTCAGCTCATGATGGGATCGGACGAGGAAGGGACTTACATCTTCCGCCTCGTCGACCAGAACACGCTGGATTATTGTTATAGCGAGGCCGGGCCTTCGCCGCGTTCCGTGTGCGCCAGGCTCGCCCGGCAGCGCTGACTTTTGCTGTTGTCGCCGCAGCAAGGGACGCGCGCTTGAGGAGCGCGCGCCTTCCCAGCATGCGGACGGAGGGACGGCGATGGAACTGCGGCTGCTCGGGCGCACCGGACTACAGCTCTCGGTGCTGGGCTTCGGCTGCGGCGCGGTCGGCGGACTCATGGTGCGCGGCGATCCGCTCGACCAGGAGCGCACCATCGCGCGGGCGATCGACGCCGGCGTGAACTACTTCGACACCGCGGTGCAGTACGGCAACGGCGAATCGGAAAAGAATCTCGGCCGTGTGCTGCAGAGGCTCAAACCGTCCAACGTGACCGTCGGCACCAAGGTCCGGGTGCCAAGCAGCGACTTCGGAGGCATTACCGACGCCGTGGCGAGGTCGCTCGAAGGCAGTCTGGCGCGACTACGCCTCGACCGGGTCGATATCTTCCATCTGCACAATGCGATCACCGAGACGGGCGGCGGGGAAGCGCTCAGCGTCCGACAGGTGCTCGGTGATGTGGTGCCGGCGTTCGAGCGGCTGCGCCAGCAGGGCAAGACGCGTTTTCTCGGGCTCACCGCCGTCGGCGACACCGCGGCGCTGCATCAGGTGATCGACGCGCGCGCCTTCGAGAGCGCGCAGGTGGTCTACAATATGCTCAATCCGTCCGCTGCCGTAGGACTGCCGAGGAATTATCCGGCGCAAGATTATGGACGACTGTTCGATCATACCAGGGCGGCCGGCGTCGGCGTCGTCGGCATCCGCGTGCTCGCCGGCGGCGCGCTGTCCGGATCGGCCGCGCGTCATCCGATTGCCAGTCCGCCGCCCGAGCCGATCGGCTCGGCCATGAACTACGACGCCGATGTCGCGCGCGCCCGCCGCCTGATGCCGCTGATCGAGGAGGGCTTTGCCGCGAGCCTGACCGAAGCCGCCACGCGGTTTGCGCTCTCGCATCCGGCGATGGGCGTTATCCTGGTCGGTATGGCAACGCCGCAACAGTTCGAGGATGCGCTCGCGGCCGCCCAAAAAGGTGGGCTGCCGCCCGCCGCGTTCGACCGACTGTCGGCGCTGCAGCAGGCATTCGCGGGCGAACCCCGTTGATTGCAGAGATTGCAGGCCCAGTTGCAGCCGCTGCAACAGGGGTACAAAGTGGATCGACCGGCGCGTCGGCGGCAGCCGGGCAGTGCGTCGATAGGGAGGCTTTCATGAATCAGAAGATCGTGGGAATTGGGGTGGGTATGGGCATCATGCTTGCTGCATCCGCGGTCGCGGTGCGCGCGCAAAATTCTCCGGCAGGCACGGGCATCGACGCGGCGCTGCGTGGCGCGGTTGAGCGCAAGGACGTGCCGGGCGTGGTCGCGCTGGTTATCGATCGTCGGCGCGTGCTCTATCAAGGCGCCTTCGGCGTGGCAGACGTCTCGACCGGGCGCGCGCTCACGGCCGACGCGCTGTTCCGCATCGCCTCGATGACCAAGCCGATCACGTCGACGGCGGCCATGCAGCTTGTCGAGCAGGGCCGCTTCGCTCTCGACGATCCGGTCGAAAAGTATCTGCCGGAGTTTGCAAACCTGAAGGTCTTCGAGTCGTTCGACGCGGCGAGCGGCGCCTATCGGCTCCGCCCGGCGTCCAGGCCGCCCACCGTTCGGCACATCCTCACCCACACATCCGGGCTCGGTTATCCGTTCACGAGTGCGATCCTGCGCGACTTCAAGCCACAGCCCGGCGAAAACTATCCGTTCGGCGGTCCCTTGCTGTTCGACCCAGGCGAGCGTTGGCATTACGGCACGAGCACCGACGTCGTCGGCAAGCTGGTGGAGAAAGTGTCAGGCCAGAAACTCGAGGACTATTTCCGCCAGCACATCTTCACCCCGCTGCAGATGCCGGACACCTCCTACAACGTGCCGCAGGAAAAGGCCTCGCGCCTCGTCGCCGGCCAGCAGCGCGCGGGCGAGCGCATGGACGGCGCCGCCGTCTTGCAGACGCCGCAGCCCGGACTCACCATACCGGAACCAATCGGCGGTGGCGGTCTGGCCTCGACCGCCAACGACTATGGCCGCTTCATGCGCATGCTGCTCAATGGCGGCGAGCTCGACGGGGCGCGCGTGCTCAAAGCCGAGACGGTGGCGCTGATGGGCCAAAACAACATCGGCGCCGTATCGGTGCCCGCGCTCAAGACCGCGCTGCCGCGCAGCGCCGACTTCACCTTCATTGCGGACGGCCGCGACAAATGGGGTCTCGGCTTCCTGATCACGACCGATCAAGCGCCCGGCAAGCGCTCCCCCGGCAGCCTGAGCTGGGGCGGCATCAACAACACCTATTTCTGGATCGATCCGAGCCGCGGCATTGCGGGCGTGATCTTGATGCAGTACCTGCCGTTCGCCGACGCCAAGGCGTTGGCTGTCTACGATGCGTTCGAGCGGGGCACCTACCAGCTCGCAGGCGCCGAGCGCTAGGCGTCTGCGTTATGTGCACGCATTCCGCGACGATAAAATAGAAAGCGGCCGCTCGTTTGCGTGCGGCCTTCGATTGGCATAAAACCCGGTCGATAACTCCGCAAGAGCACTGGCCGCGCCGATGCCGGACAAGGGCGACTTTGGCTCGAGCGAATCCCACGAAACGCTTCCGGGCGGCGAGCGCATTCTGATCCGCCGGGCGCGGCCTGAAGACGTGGCGCTGTACCCGGATTTTTTAGCCGATGTCAGCGCCGAGGATCTGCGGCTTAGGTTTTTTGCGCGCGTCGCCGAGCTCAGCGCGGAGGAGAGCGACAAGCTCAGCCATCTCGACTACAGGCACGAGATGGCTTTCATCGCGCTCGACAAGGACACCGGCCAGATGCTCGGGCTCGTGCGCTTGAAGGACGAGCTCGACGAAAAGACGGCTGAATTCGCGATTCTGGTGCGCTCACGGCTCAAGGGTCACGGGCTCGGCTGGCTGCTGATGCAGCGCGTCATCGACTACGCCAAAGCAAAAGGTCTGCGGCGCGTGTATGGCGATGTGCTGGCCGAAAACGCCACCATGCTGCAAATGTGCGCCGAACTCGGTTTCTACGCGCAGGACATGGGACCGGACATCAAGCGCGTCGTGCTCGATCTCGAAACATCGCCGGCCAGCGATCATCAGCCTTCTGGTGCCGTGACCAAACGCTGATCGACGGCGACGCCGCTTCGCGGCGATCGCCGCTCCAGACATGGGGCCGGCCAGGGCGAGTCGCGAAACGAGCGTCAAGGGGCCGGTCGGTTTATTGCGGCTTGATACCCGCAGCCTTGATCACCTTGGCCCACTTTGCGGTTTCGTCGGTGATGAGCTTGCCGAAATCGGCGGGCGAGCCCGCAAGCACCATGCCGCCCATGTCGGCGAGCCGGGCCATGATCTTGGCATCGGCGAGGCCTGCGTTGGTTTCCCGGTTGAGGGCATCCACGATCGCCGCGGGCGTATCCTTCGGCGCGGCGATGCCGAACCACGAGCTGGCCTCGTAGCCCGGCATGAAATCAGCAACGGTTGGGATGTCCGGCAGCGCCTGCGAGCGCGTCGCCGTGGTCACCGCCAGCGCCCGCAGCCGATCGGCTCGGATGTGTTGGATCGACGCGGTCATCGTCGCGAACCCGACCTGGACCTGCCCGCCGATGAGATCGGTCATCGCCGGCCCATCACCGCGGTAGGCCACGTGAACCAATTGCGCGCCCGTCATCACCTTGAACAACTCGCCGGCCAAATGGCTTGCCGTCCCGATGCCGGCCGAGGCGAAGCTGAGCGAGCCCGGGTTGGCCTTGGCATAATCGATCAACTCGGGAACGGTCTTCACCGGAAGCGATGGATTGACTTCCAAGACATTCGGTACGCGGACCACTCCGGCAACTGGAGCCATATCACCGAGGAAATTGAAGCTGAGCTTGTCATAGAGCGTGGCGTTGATTGCGCTCGCCGGCGGCACCATGAGAAGCGTATAGCCGTCGGCGGGCGCCTTCACGACGGTCTCGGCGGCGATATTGCCGGCGGCGCCCGGGCGGTTCTCGATGACGAATTGTTGGCCGAGCCGCTCCGACAGCCATTGCCCGATCAGGCGCGCGAGGATGTCGGTCGTGCTGCCGGCGGCGAAGCCGACGACCAGCCGCACCGGCCGCGACGGATAGCCTTGTGCGGCCGCGACGCGCGACATGGCAGCCAGCGCGGCGGCAGCGGCTGCCAGATGCAGAAATTTCCGACGGGGAAGTTTCACAATGTTCCCCCAAACATACCCGCGGATATGCGCAAGCACGAAACGTCGGCAGTCCCGCGGACGACCCTGCGCTCAAATTATATGGCCGCCGAATGACACGAAAGGGGATTCCCTCATCGTTTGTGAACGACCGAGGTAACGCCGGCTTGCCGGCCGTGATCCGATCCGAGATAATGTGACGCCGCCATCGACATGGAGAGCGACTTGATCCCGACGTGAGGGCGCCGCCATGACTCCGCGTTCGTTTGGGATAGAAGGCATCACCGATGAAGACCGCGCGTACGCCGGTTCGCGCTTCTCCGACGTACGCGAAGCGCTGTTCGCCAATCCCTATCAAAGTACATGGGGGGCGGACGGGGAGCCGCCGCTGCCGGTCCACCCCGTCACGCTGAGCAGTTTGCTCACCGGCATCCTGCCGTTCGGTCCGCCCTACGCCTTTCGCCAGGCCACCGAGCGCGCCGTCGATTCCGCCGCCGACCTGCGTTGGGGCCCGGATCGAAAAGGCTTCCGCCGGCTGGTGCATCCGAACGGAATTTGCCTGACCGGCCTGTGGCAGATCACGGAAGACACCGGCTACTCCGGCTATTTCCGCAACGGCAGCCGGGCCTTGATCGTGGGGCGCTATTCGACCTGCTGCCACGAGACGCGGCGCGGCCATCTCCGGTCGCTGTCGCTGGTCGGCAAGCTATTCCCGACCGTCGACCCGGAACACGTTGCGCCGCTGCGCACCGCCAGTTTCATGACTCAGCAGGATATCGGCGGCGACTACAACGACTACATCAACGACGTCGAACTGCTCAACGCTCCAAACACGACGGCGTTGCGGCGCGGCTTGGGCATGCCGCTGTTGATGGTCGTCGGGGTCGTGTTCAAGCTGGTCGACAACAAGCCGAGCATTCGCCAGCTCTACCAGATTGCGGAGCTCGGAAAGGCGCCAGGCGAGCCAACGCGCGCGCCGACCTTCATGCGTCTCACGGTGGCGCCGGCCCAGCCCAGAATCGAGGGCGCGGGACTGGACTTCCGCGACGAGATCATGGCGCAGATCTACGACCGCGGCGACGCCCGGCCGAAGCGCACGCTCACGTTCAACATCCAGGTGACCGATGACGGGGAGACGCACGGCCCGTTCTTCCGCGAGCGCCGCACCTTACGGAATTGGCGCCGCATCGGAACCATCACCTTCGACCGGGCGGTCGTTTCGTACAACGGCGATTTCGTTATCCACTTCCATCATCCGACCTGGCGTGACGACCAAAACGACCCCGCAACCGCCACGCGCGTCAACGAACGAAAGGTGCGCTGACATCGCGGGACTTGAGGGCCGACGCGAGGTCTTATCTGGCCCATCTCGGACTCAATAGGCGCAAAAAACACTGTTATTTCCGTCATCTCTGAATTGGCGGCGCTTGCGTCTGCGAGGCTGACAAATAAGTCACGCTTTCCCACAAAATGACACGGAGCGCCTCCCTGCGGCCGGTTGCGCCTTGCGGGGAGTCGCCCGCCTTGTAAATTCGTTTGGGGGGTTCATCGGGGGAGGTGGTCGTGCGCCGCTTCGCGATGGTGCTCGTGGCGTTGCTGACGGCTGGGGGGCCCGCCGTCGCGGACAAAGTCGATCCCGCGGTTATGGCCATGCTCCGGGAGTGGTCGCTGACCTCTCCGAGCCCATTCCGCGTTGTCATTTGCCACGGCTTCGGATGCCTCTTCCGCACCGAGATCGCTCTCACGAGCGGCGATCACGCCCAGATGGCCGCGATCATGGCGTCGGGGTCGGCCTCGGCTCAGGCGGAACGGGCTGCAATCGGCCGCACCGAGGCGTGGTTCGAACGGCGCATCGCCCCCATCACCGGCACTACGATGCGCGTCGCGCGGGCCGGCGCACTCATCGGCTTAGCGGGCAATCGCGGTCAATTCGATTGCATCGATACGACCAACAACACCAATTCGCTCCTGCTCGTTCTCGACCAGCTCAAATTGCTGCGACACCATACGATTGCCGCGCCGGTCTCGCGGTTCCTATTCACCGAGGGCCCGCACAACACGGCCGTGATCCAGGATCGCAAGACCAACGAGCTCTGGACGGTCGATCCCTGGACGCACAAGGGCAGCGAAGTTCCCGATATCTGGCCGCTCGCAAAGTGGAAGGCGGGCGAATGAAAAGCGAAGAACGTCCTCGTACCTGCGCGCCGCGCGCATGCGCCGATTGAATATGCGGTGACGTCCGCGTCCGGCGCTGACGGACATGTCGAGGCGAAGGCGTGTTCGGTTTTGCTGGCAAAGCGGACTTTGGCCCAGCGGCCGGGCCTGCTCATGAACCCAACTCGGCCATCGGCGGCTTATCTTGCCGTGATAGAGCGGGCATTCCTAAAACGATATGGTAGGGTGTGATCCTCGGACCGAGGGGAGGACATGAGACGCGGCGGGTTCATCGCACTTTCCAGTGGCGCCACGGCTTATCCGCTCGCGGCATGCGCGCAGCAGCCGGCGGTCGGCGAACCGTTGCGGGCGTTGCGCCATCACCCGAAGGCAATCGGTCACGTCGACGCCCAAAGGGGGCGCGCGGTGTTTCGGATTTTGATCGGCTGCCTGCTCGTGAGCGGCGCCATGGCGAGGTCGGCGGCCGCGGAGAACGCGCCGGGAGTGACCGACAGCGAGATCAAGATCGGCCAGACCATGCCTTATACCGGTCCGGGCGCCTGGCTCTCGTCTCTCGGTTTGGCCGAGAAGGCCTACATGCAGATGATCAACGATCAGGGCGGCATCAATGGCCGCAAGATCAACCTGATCAGTGTCGACGACGGCTTCCTGACGTGGCGAACCGGGAACGAGACGCGCAAGCTGATTGACGTGGAGCACGTCGCCTTTACTTTCGGTTCGATTGGGACGCCCACTCAGCTCGAGGTTGCGAAATATCTCAACGAGCGAAAAATTCCGCAGCTGTTCATCGAGAGCGGCGCCTACCGCTGGGGCGATTACAAGGCTACGCCCTACACGATCGCCGGCATGCGCCCGAGCTATCGACTGGGCGCGCGTCTTTACGCGCGATACATTCTCCAGCAGGATCCAAATCCAAAAATCTGCATCCTCCATGAGGACCATGACTACGGTCGCGACTATACGGCCGGCGTGCGCGACGTGCTGGGCGACAAATACGCCGCGACCGTCAAGGCAGCGACCTACGAGTTCACGGATCCTTCGATCGACCGGCAGATCGTCGAGCTCAAGGCCACCGGGTGCAATGCGTTGATCGCCGTCACCCCCCGCCGCTTGCCGTGCAGGCAATCCGCAAGGTCCATGATCTCGGCTGGAAGCCGATTTTTTTCATGAGCAGTGTCTCAGCCTCGGTACCCATTGTTCTCGAGCCGGCCGGGCTCGAGAGCAGCATCGGTTTGTTGTCCTATGCCTGGGCCAAGGATCCGCTTGATCCTGCCTTTGAGAATGACCCGGGGATGAAAGATTGGCGTGCCTGGATGAGCAAGTATCTACCGGGTGAGGATGTGCGCCGGCCGAGCTTCGTCTACGGCTACAACTCTGCGGGCGCCTTGATACAGGTGCTCAAACAGGCGGGCAGCGATCTCTCGCGCGAGAATATCATGCGCCAGGCGACGAACCTGCGCGACCTCGAGCTCCCAATGCTGCTGCCGGGAATCAAGGTCAATACCAGTCCGACCGACTATTGGGCGGTTCAGCAGTTGCAGTTGATTCGCTTCGACGGCAAGCGCTGGGTGCGGTTCGGGGATTTGGTTTACGACGAGTGAGACGCAACGTCGATCCGCCGAAAGGCGTCAAGAGCCCGCGCCTCGTGCCGACGAGCTAGATGACGCAGGTGCGTCACGAGCGCGCTTACGGTGCATCGGGACCCAGCGCGCTCGCGTGAATTTTCGTGCGCGGAGCGCATATGCAGCATCGGCGGTTCCTCGGCGTCATTCCGGCTTGATATGCGCGGCACGGATCACCTTGGCCCATTTCTCGGTTTCATCGGCGAGGAGCTTGCCGAATTCAGCCGGTGTCAGCGCAAGCGGCGTGCCGCCCAGATCGGCAAAGCGCGCCGTGATTTTGGGATCAGCGAGGGCCGCAGCGATCTCGCCATTGAGCTTATCGACAATGGCGGAGGGCGTTTTTTTGGGCGCGCCGAGCCCGAGCCAGTCGCCGGCCTCGAAGCCAGGCACAAATTCGCTCACGGTCGGGACGTCCGGCAGCGCCGGCGAACGCGCCGCAGTCGTGACGGCGAGCGCGCGCAGCTTCCCACTTCTCACATGCTCGATCGATCCGGCAATCCCGGCAAAGGAGATCAGGACCTGTCCGCCGAGAAGATCGGCCAATGCGGGCCCCGCGCCGCGATACGGCACGTGAACGAAATCCACGCCGGCCATCAGCTTGAAGAATTCGCCAACCAAATGACCGGCCGAACCCACGCCGGCCGATGCCATCGTGATCTTGCCGGGATTGGCCTTGGCGTAGGCGATCAACTCGGGAACGGTTTGCGTCGTCACCGACGGGTTAGCCAGCATGATTTGCGGTTGCCGGATCAAGCTCGCAACCGGTGCGACGTCGCGCAGAAACACGAAATTGAGCTTGTCGTAGAGCGTCGCGTTGACCGCGCTCGACGGGCCGACCATGAGGAGGGTATAGCCGTCGGGCAGCGCGCGCACGACCGACTCGGTCGCGATATTGGTGCCCGCGCCCGGCCGGTTCTCGATAACGAATGGTTGGCCGAGCCGCTCATGCAGCCATTGTCCGATCACGCGCGCCCCGATGTCGGTAGAGCCGCCGGCGGCGAACCCGACGACAATGCGCACCGGCCGCGTCGGATAGGCTTGCGCGCTCGCCGAGCGCGCGGCGGCCGGCAACGCGGCAGCGCCCGCGGCCAGAAGCAAGAACTTGCGGCGAGGAAGCTTCATCGTGGTCCGCTCGCCGGCGGTCGAGGCCACGAGCCTGCTATTCCGCGTTCACTGCCGCCGCCTTGATGATCGGCGTCCAGCGCGCGATCTCGTCTTTTACCAGCCCGGCGAGGGGCTGCTGACCGCGCCGGGCCGCGTCGGGAATTTCGCTGCCGAGGGCCAGCAGGCGCTTCTGTGTGTTCTCATCATCGATCGCCTTGTCGAGCGCGTCGCTGAGCTTGTCGAGGATCGGCTTCGGCGTCCCCTTGGGCGCGAACAAGGCGTTCCAGGCCGATGCCTGGAATTGCGGAAGGCCGGCCTCCTCCGAGGTCGGCACGTCCGGCAGCGCCGGATTGCGCTTGGAACTTCCGATTGCATAGGCTTTGAATGCCCCGTTCTGAATCTGCTGAACGACGTCGGGGGCGACATTGCACATGTAATCGACTTGACCGGCGATCAGCGCGCTGATGCCGGGCGCCGCGCCGTTGAAGGGCACCATGGTCGGCTTCACGCCGAGTATCGAGTTGAGCAGCAGGCAAGTGAAATGCGTGATCGAGCCGACGCCGGCATGCGCCATGTTCAACTTGTCGGCGTTCGCTCTCACGTAAGTTGCGAATTCCTTGAGGTCGTTCGGTGGAAAGTCCTTTTTCGCCACCAACAGCACCGGAAGACCGGCGGCCATGCCGACCGGCGCGAAATCGAGTTGCGGATTGTAGGCGAGGCTGGGATAGAGCGCGACGGACGCCGCGTGCGTTCCCATATTGCCCAACTCAATGGTGTATCCGTCGGGGTTTGCGCGCATCGCACGCGTCGAGCCGGTGGTGCCGCCCGCCCCGACGACGTTCTCGACGATGAGCTGCTGCCCGAGCGTGCGCGACATGTGCTCGCCCAGGATGCGGGCAATGACGTCGGTCGTCCCGCCGGCCGCGAACGGCACGATGATCGTGATGGGCCGCGACGGATAGGCCTGCGCCGTTGCCGGCCTCGCGTCGTTTATTGCGAAGCCAACGGCCGCGATCGCCAGAACAATCGTACATTTCGTCATCATGGATTTCCTCCCCTCCAGGCGCCAAGGCGTTCATCCGCCTGACGCGACACGCCGAGCGAGGCGCGAACCCCGCAGAGGTCGCCAGCTTATCGGGAACGGGCAACGAGCAGGAGCACGACGTTCGACTGCCGGCATTCTGGCAACCAGGCGACGGATTGCGCCCTGGCGCTGAACAGGCATCTTGAGCCAAGTCCGCGCATGCCCGCTTCGAGGGTAAAGCGGACCTAGCCTGACGGCGTGAGGTCTGCGTAGCTCCAAAATGAGCATAGCCCGAGCCGAAATCCCGTAGCCAACGGGCCGCCACACCGTTGGCTGTGCTATCTTTTCACGCGAAATACTGCAGGGACCAGAGCGCTCGAACCTCGATTCAGAACGATTCAGGTCCGTCCCAAGGACTAGTCGGCCATTCTCTGGCAGCCTAACGATGCGGGCAATCGACCGTGATTGGTCGGCGGGCTTCTGAAGTGCCGGCGGGCTTGGCGTTGCGCGCCGACGAGGTGATCGAATGAGGCGGCGCGAGTTCATCCTGGCTCTCGGCGGTGCGGCTTTGTGGCCGCTCGCAGGGCACGCGCAGCCGACGATGCTGCGTGTCGGCTTTGTCGGCGTGCAACCTCGCGAGTCCGCGCTCTATAACAACTTCCGCAAGCGAATGGCCGAACTCGGGTATCAAGAAGGCCGCAACTTTACGTTCGATTACATCCAAACACCGAATCTCGAAGGCTACGAAAACGGCTATCGCGAGCTTGCGGCGCGCAAGGTCGACGTGTTCCTCGCGGTCGGGAATGAGCGCGCGCTGCGCGCGGCGATTTCGGCCGCGGATGGGCGGCCGGTCGTGTTTCTGGCGATCGATTTCGACCCTCTCGCCAAGGGTTATGTGGCGAACCTCTCGCGTCCCGGGGGCAACGTGACCGGCATTTTCGTGCGCCAGCTCGAGCTCGCCGCCAAGCGTGTCGAGATCGCGCGCGAAGCGTTCCCGCGTGCGACCGTGCTCGGCATCGTATACGACACGATTTCGCGCGAGCAACGCGACGCCGCCGCGGAGGCGGCGCGCAAGCTCGGCCTGGAGCCGCGCATGATCGAAGTCAAAGGCGAAGAGGGCTACGCCGGCGCGTTCGGCGCCATGGACGACGCCCGCGGGCAGCCGATCATCTTGCCGGCGGGGCCGATGTTCATGCGCGACCGCGCGGCCATCGCGCAAGCATTGCTCGAACGCCGCATTCCCTCGATCGTGGCATTCCGCGAGAACACGGAGGCCGGCGCGCTCATCAGTTACGGCATCGACCTCATGGGGTTGTTCTACGACATCGCGAGCTACGTCCACCAGATCGCGCGCGGCGCCAAGCCATCCGAGATGCCGATCGAGCAATCGCCGCGCTTTTATATGGCCGTCAATCTCAAGGCGGCGGCGTTGCTCGGGGTTTCTTTGTCGGATGTGTTCGTCGCCCGCGCCAACGAGGTGATCGAATGAGGCGCCGCGAGTTCGTTACGCTCATCGGCGCGGCTGCGATTTATGCTTCTCGGCCGCTCGCGGCGCGCGCGCAGTCAGCGATGCCCGTGGTCGGGAAAGCGAATGGACGACCGACATGAGGTGTGTTGCGTGCGGCGCTGAGATGCACCTGATCGCGGTGGCGCCGGACAAGACCATGATGGTTCCTGGTTACGAGGAACACACGTTCGAATGTTCGGGGTGCCACGATCATGTAAGACGGCTTGTGTTCACCCCGCGCGCGATCGGGCCGCTCACGAGCGAGCGAATGCGACTCCCTCCGGCTGGGCTCCAAATTCAGGACAAAGGCGTGACGGCTGAAGGCGCCTCGGCCCGCGCTGTCCGAGCAGGGCCACCAATGAAAGCCATGTATGTCTTCGGGATGCTGATTGTGATTGCGTTAGCCGGCACAATGATAACTTCGATCCAAGCTCCGAAAGGGCCAGTTGGAGATCAAGGACCAACGGGGCCCAAAGGTCCGCAAGGCGATGCAGGCCCGCCGGGCACCGCATCCGGCATTCGGATCGTCCGCTCGAACTGCGACGAGACGACCTGCGCGGTGAAATGCCGTGAGAACGAGATGCTGTTAACCGCCTACTGCGGCCCTAAACGAAACTCCGCCGTCACCCCAACCGAGCGCACCGCAGCTTGCAGCAGCCCGGTGCCAGCGAACAATCCTCTTGTTGCGGTGTGTGCGCAGATGGCGTCTCCATAGTAGTGTCAAAGTCACCGGCAGGCGGCTCGCATCGGCGGCGTCGCCATTACTCGCGCTTCGCGGCGGCGAATTTCACCACTTTGGCCCATTTGTCGGTGTCGCGTCGCCAGAGTTGGCCGAATTCCTCCGCGCTCACGGCGATCGGCCGCCCGCCCATCTCGGCGAGGCGCGCCGCGATGCGCGCATCGGCAAGGCCGGCGTTGATCTCGCGATTGAGTGTGGCAACGATCGCCGCCGGCGTGCCGGCGGGAACGCCGATGCCGGTCCACCCGCTCACCTCGTAGCCTTGCACGGTCTCGCCCAATGTCGGCACGTCGGGCACCGCGGCCGATCGCGCCGGCCCGGTGACGGCGAGTGCGCGCAGTGCGCCCGAGCGGATATGCGGCAGCGAGTTCGGCAACGCGTCGATCCCTGCCTCCACGCGCCCACCGATGAGATCGGTCACCATCGGCGCGCCACCGTGGTAGGGCACGTGTACTGTGTCGACGCCGGTCATGAGCTTGAACAGCTCCCATGCCAAGTGGCTGATGGTGCCGGTGCCGAACGAGGCCGTGTTGATCTTGCCGGGATTGGCTTTCGCGTGGGCGATGAACTCGGCGACGGTCTTGGCCGGCACCGACGGGTTCACCTCCACGACGAACGGCAGATCGACGAGGCCAGCAACCGGCTCGACGTCGCGCAGGAAGTTGAACGGCAGCGTCGGGTAGAACGTTACGTTGATCGCGTTGGTGGTGGTCACGAACAGGAGCGTGTAGCCGTCGGGCGGTGAATTGACCGCGGTCTGGGCCGCGAGATTGGTGCCGGCCCCCGGCTTGTTCTCGACGACTACGGACTGCCCGAGCCGCTCCGAGAGCCATGCC
>Ga0209647_1001447_pt1 | contig 20277 bp, 25 predicted proteins | sample GraSoi_2013_60cm_FD_185827 | JGI IMG/M metagenome (GOLD analysis project Ga0209647, IMG submission 185827) | Grasslands soil microbial communities from the Angelo Coastal Reserve, California, USA - Sample 9_17_2013_60cm (SPAdes) (version 2) | ecosystem: Environmental > Terrestrial > Soil >... | reverse complement strand
GTTCAACAAGGATGCGGACTGGATACAGGTGGCTTACCTTACGCTGTCTCCGCTCCTCGGCGTGGCTGCGGCGAGCCTTCTTTTTGCCCTGGCGCTCTTGGCCAGCGGGCAGAGCAGTACGATCACGGGTACGCTGGCCGGGCAGGTGGTGATGGAGGGATTCATGGACTGGAGGATCCGCCCCTGGGTGCGCCGGTTGATCACCCGCCTGGCGGCTATCATGCCAGCGATCTTACTCATCAGCCTGCGCGGTGACGGCGGTGTGAACGATCTATTGAACCTCAGCCAGGTGGTCCTCGCCATTCAGTTGCCGCTCGCCATGTTTCCGCTCCTCTGTTTCACCGGCTCCCGGAAGCTGATGGGATCTTATCGCAACGGGCGCTTCCTCACAATCGCTGGCTGGGCCTCCTGCCTGCTCATCACCGCACTTGACATCTATGGTCTGCCGGGAGCGATTCATGACGCCATGGCTGTATTCGCACCGCGCTGAGAGTCCCAATAAGTTATGTACGAAAAAATTTTGGTTGCCCTGGATGCAACGGCCGCTGATCGAACAATTTTGGACCATGTCACCAAACTCGCGCTAACCTTTGGGAGTTCGTTGGTACTGCTGCACGTGGCTGATGGCTGGGCTGCGCGCCTATTTGGCGCTGACGCAGTCAGCACTGAAATCCAGCGCGACAAAGCGTATCTGGAATCAGTCCGCTCCCGGCTGGCGGCGGCGGGCATTCAGGTCGAAGCGGAACTAGCGTACGGTGAACCTGCGGATCAGATCATACGTTGGGTGCAAAGTCGTGGGTGTGATCTCGTCGCTATGTCCACCCATGGCCACCGTTTCATCAGCGACCTGCTTTATGGCAGCACTGCTGATAGTGTGCGCCATCGCGTTGATGTCCCTGTGCTCATGCTCAAAGCGACGAAAATATCTGCTAGTCCAACTAACATTACATCCAATCCTGCTTGAGCGCGCCGCGTCGTGATGGCTGCGCTCAGCGCTTTTCTTCTATGGCGAACCTTCACCAGAAGAGCTCCGACTTGAAGTCTACGAATTTGGAGTACGAAGATCGGCACCGAAACGTTGGAGCGGACGATCGATCAACCGAAAGCCGAGAGGACTATCTGGTCTGTATATTTGAGTTGATAGAAGAGAAGGGATACGCGCGGGTCGCCAATGTAGCCGAGTCCCTTGCAGTGGCCGAGCCAAGCGCCTCCGCGATGATCAAGCGATTGGCGCAAAAGGGATATCTTAAGCATGAAAAATATCGAGGATTCACGCTCACGGGAACTGGTATGGTGATGGCTCGCAAGGTTCACGCTCGGCGCCGCATACTAACGGCTTTTTTGCAATCCCTCGATCTTCCGAAGCATGTGATTCAAAAGGTTGTCGATGGTTTGGAACACCATCTCAGTAAACAGACATTTGAGCAGTTAAAGTTATTGGTTCGACTGCACCAAGACTAACCGGTTGAAGCTCTCAGCTTAAACCGCGAGCCAGGGTGGTAAGCAAACTCACTTGCCTACATAAACTCAGATTTCGCGCCTCGGATTGCTTTTGTCCTTCTGCCTGAAGGTGTTGACTCTTCCGAATCATAGGAATGCACGGGGAAGGGTCCGTAGTTGTCGACACTTCAGTGTTTCGCCGTTGAATTCGCACTGAAGTTTTGTTTTGCCCAAACATCACGGCCATCTCTGGATAGGCATGCCAGGGTCTGTCTCGACTTGGATGAAGTAAGGAGCGCGAATGCTGCTTTTGAACAGTGAGATTGAAACGACAGAAGAAGGTTTCATAGGCCTGGGCTCCTTTATGGTACCTTCGGAACTCGAGTTGCGCGACTGTGTCACCTTGCGACCAGTAGATGCTTTCCACGTTCTTGGGGTTGTACCGGCCCGCGCGAGTGCTGGCGTACAGGAAATCAGGTGGCGAAGTTCCCTCGAGCGCTGCTCGTGAGACACACCGCGCTAACAAACCCTGGCGACGACGCAGCGGAAGTTTTTTGAGAGCCTCTACAAACTGATCCAGTCCGTCCATCAGGTAGGACTGCCGGTGATCATATCGGCTACAAAATCGGCCACGAGTTGCCACTTACCTTGGGCTATTAATTCGATGGGCGCTTTGTCATCGAGAAGTTCATTGGGTATTCGTAACCACTTCCGAAAGTCGTCGTCACTTAATTCGGTCCGCAGACGGGCGATACGTTCGAAATATTCAAGACTGTTCTGTAGGGAGTCGGCATCGGGCGTTTTAAAAACAGCCTGCTTTTGCTTGCCCAGCCAGCGCGCAAGCTCCGCTTGATTGATACCGTAAAGATCAGCGATCAGTTTGGCAGAGAGGCGCCCCCTTTGTTCGCGGAGGTCTTTGGTCGCGGACAAAACCTTCTGCATCTTATCGAGCATGCTTGGATGTGGCGGGTTAGAGTCTTTCGCTTCTTTGTCGGCCTTAGCCCGCAACACGTCGATAGTCGGTTCGATAGCACCGACTGCCGCCTTGAGAATGTCTCGTCTTAGTCTGAAATAGAATTGGATTCGATCCGGGCTGCGAAAATGGCGGAGAAACTTCTTAAGAGTCTCTTTCTCAGGGTCTTCTGGCCAGCGAAAACTGAGAAATAGGAAGTACCCTTTTTTCGAGTTTTCTTGCTTCTCGGCGAGAGTGTCGGCAAGTTTCCTCAAGCCGCTAGTCGACAACGACGATGGCACGTCGACAATAGTCAAATCAGGCAGTGACTCTCTATCCTTGAGTTCGTTTGGATCTGTTGCCTCCGTCTTCCAACGCTTAAACCTGTCGCTCGGAAGAAGAGCACTGAGTTCTTTTTGTGCGCTGCCGCGCTCAGCTACCAGTAAAAGTTCCTTCACTTCTCGAAGTATACCACAAGTCTACCTCGAGTCTACTCAGCGTCCTCTCCGGCCTCTGCTGAAGTTTCAAGTACAATCGCGGCGTGTTGCCACGGCGAAGTTGACACGTTACTTTTGATTTTAATGGTAAGAGAAAGAATTCCCCAGCTTCAAACGCTGTCGGCAGCCGAGAAGTTTGTACTCGCGATCGAGCTCTGGCATGAAGTAGCTTCCAATCCTGACGAAATTCCGGTTACCGACGAGCAGCTAAACGAATTAGACCGGCGCTTCGAGGAGTATCAACTGAATCCAGATAAGGTCATTGCCTGGCAAGACTTTAAAGCAAGGATCCTTTCCGCGGGCCGATAATGGAGGGTCGTCCCACTCCTTAGAGCAGAACAGGCACTTCAATAGAAGTAGAACGTGGCCACCGCGGCTGCTGCATAAGTCGAAAGCCGCGATCGAATCTGTTATCTCCGGTCAGGAATCAAAAAAGTCCGCGCCGCGTTGAGGTCCACGCTGCGGACTTCATCGTCGCCGGCATACCGGAACCAGAGATAGAAATCGGAGGTAAAAGTACCCTTGCTGGTATCGACGCGGCTGATTTGGTTAATGTCGATTCCCGTATAGACAACTCGTTGGAGCCAGTAAAATTGCTGGCGAACTCGAATCACATGCCCGGCCGCTAGTTCCCGATCGAGGTCGATCAGGCGAGGGTCGGGAACCGCTGCCAGTTGGATGGGCGCCGACACGCACTGACCTTCCGTACAACGGCCGATGCGCACGTCTTGGCGAGCGGATCGGTTCTCGTCAAAATAGATCGGTCCAGTCAAGCCGGCGATCGCTTGAGAAGGGTTATCCTGTCGGGCGAGCCACTCGCGAATCTTGTGCCGGTCGTCGTCGCGACTCTGCAGTGCTAACTCGACTTCGCCGCTGCGCAACGCTTCCCCAATCAAGAGCGCTGCTTCGTAGTACTTGGCCGAAACCTCGTCCGCTCGAAGGCCGTACCGGTTGAAGAGTCGTTCGCTGAACTCTAGCGAGCCTTCGGACGAACTGTCTAACAGCAGCGGAGAAGCCAGGTAAGTATTGTTAGTAAAGTACCCCAGTACGCGCTGTTCCTCAGGCTCATCTCGGAAGTGCTGCGGGAAATCGCTGCCTAGACTGGTACCGCCAAGAATGACTGGGTTAACTCCAGTTCGGTGCAAGCGCAGAACCACTTCCTTGGTGAGGTCCGTGCTAACCGCCAGAATCAGAACGCCTGACTCGCCGTTGGCAATACTGGTAGACGCCTGTTCGATGACGGCAGCGTGTTGCTCCGCCGAGGCGTGCGGATCCCACGACCATTCACCTTCCAACTCTCCGCCTTCCTCAACAAATTCATCGACGAAAGCGGCTCGGAGTGATCGGCCATAGGCTTCATCGCTGAAGATAATGCGCGCTCGCTGGCCGAGAACACTTTTGGCGTACGCTGCCAGGATATAGATGGAGTCTTCGCTGTCATAGCCTTCCTTGGTCTTATTGGGTTCGCTTTACTAGCTGATGATGACTAATTGGCGACTGAGCCCAGGACAAGTCAATTCGTTTATGTCTTGGATTTGTTACATTGGCTGTTTCGGGACAACTGTTGATACGATCCGCTAGCCAAATGATTCGCAAAGTGACACGAATTACCAGATCCCCAACAGCCGAATTGCGGAAAAATTGGAACGAGGTTGATTCTTGGCATGGCGGAAACCCGCGAAGATGAGATACGCCAATTGGTCGACCGCGTTTATCGTGCGGAGTCGAGCCGTATTCTCGCCACGTTGATCCGTTTACTAGGCGATTTCGATCTTGCCGAGGACGCAATGCAGGATGCGTTTGCCGCCGCACTCATGCGCTGGTCTAGAGACGGCGCGCCCGAGAACCCTCGCGCATGGCTCGTTTCCACTGCCAGATTCGAAGCGATCGACTCGCTGCGACGGCGCGCCCGATTCGATGCTTCGCTCGAGAGAATTGCAGAACAACTCGAGACACAAACAGGCGGTGTCACAGTATCAGATAATGAGAGTGTTGAAGATGACCAGTTGCGATTGATCTTCACCTGTTGCCATCCGGTGTTAGCACCGGAGGCGCGGTTAGCTTTAACGCTGCGGGAGGTGTGCGGTTTAACCACGGAGGAGATTGCGCATGCTTTTCTAATTGCCGCCTCGACGCTTGCTCAACGCGTGGTGCGCGCAAAGGCAAAGATCCGAGAAGCACGCATTCCTTTTGAAGTGCCTTCTCCGGCGGAATTGCCGGAACGGCTAAATACGGTGCTTCAAGTCATTTACCTTGTGTTCAATGAGGGTTACTCCGCCTCATTCGGAGAATCAGTGACCCGCGCTGACCTCTCAAGCGAAGCGATCCGACTGGGACGGCTGTTGAACGAATTAATACCCGAGCCAGAAGTGACCGGGCTTCTCGCTCTGATGCTTTTGCACGAATCACGTCGCGCCGCCAGAACCTCGCCGGAGCGGAACTTGATCTTGTTGGAGGATCAAGATCGCTCTCTCTGGAACAGGCCGTTGATCGAAGAAGGGGTAGCCTTAGTGGAACGGGCATTGAACTCGCATCGCTTCGGATCTTACACGCTCCAAGCAGCAATTGCGGCGGTACATTCTCAAGCGGCCAGCGTGGCGGCGACGGATTGGTCACAAATCGTTTTGCTCTACGGCGCTCTGGCCCGGATCGATTCTTCGCCGGTAGTTGAGTTGAACCGAGCAGTTGCAATCGCCATGCGTGATGGTCCGGAGGCTGGGTTAAAGCTGATAGATGCTCTGGTCGCGGGTGGCGAGTTGGCTGGTTACCACCTGGCACACGCAGCCCGGGCCGACCTGTGCCGACGCCTAGGAAAAACAGCCGAAGCCCGCTCTTCCTATGAGAAAGCGCTAGCTCTCACCCAACAAGAACCGGAACGGCGATTTCTAGAAGATCGGCTCAAGGAACTAAAAAAGTGAAGATGCTTGTCGAAATTCGGAAGTCCTGAACGGCTACCTCTTGAACGGTCAATAAAAACGACCGCACAAAAAAGGAACTTACGAATACTATGAAATATATCTGCCTTGGATACATGGAACCGGACAAGTTTGAAACTATGTCCGAAAGCGAACGCAACGCCCTGTTGGACGACATTTTCGATTACGCCGACGTATTGCGGAACCACGGCCACCTCATCGGCGAGGAACCGCTGCAAAGCGCCAACACCGCAACGACCTTGCGTTGGAATAATGGGAAAGTATCGGTTACGGACGGGCCGTACGCAGAGACGAAGGAGCAACTGGGCGGAATTCTTGTGCTCGAAGCGCGTGACTTAAATCACGCGATCCAGTTGATATCCGAGCATCCGGGTGTACAGGCCGGGCTCGGGCCTATTGAGATCCGGCCGGCTGCGGACGCGGATTTGAGCGAAATGAGGCGTGCAAGTGAGCAACGACGAGCGAAGGCAGGGCAACCGGCCCGCCCGAAGACCGTTACAGGAAAAGGAGAAGTCATGACGCAGTATTTGGTTGCTATTCACCACCCCGACGACTACGACCCGTTCGTCGCAGAGGACGAAGCGATGTCCCGCGATATCGACGCGCTCAACGATGAGATGCAGGCTGCTGGTGTCAGGATTTTCGTTGGCGGCCTGCACCCGGCAAGCAGCGCGAAATCGCTGCGGGCGCAGCCCGATGGTAAGGTGCTCATCACCGACGGGCCGTACCTGGAGACCAAGGAGCACGTGGGCGGTTTCTGGGTGCTGGAAGCCGCTAACCTGGACGAGGCGGTGGGGTGGGGCCGCAAGGCCGCCGTCGCCTGTCGGGCGCCGGTCGAGGTGCGCCCGTTTCACTGACGGAGGACCCGACGGAAGCAACTGAGCGGCAGTGGCAACACTACCCGGCGATGCCCGCCTGACGGCTGGCGTCGGGGTGCCGTGAGCCGGGGCAGCGCCTGTCTGGAGGACCTGCTCGACGGCTTCCGCGGCATCCTCCAGTGCGACTGCTACTCCGCCTACGGAACGCATGCGGCAGCGCATCCGGCAATCACGCTGGCCGCCTGTTGGGCGCACGCGCGGGGCAAGTTTCACGAAGCGCTGCAGACGAGACAAACGCTGCGGCCGGCCCGCTGAAGGACCTGCGGCAATCACGCAGGATCGGTTTGTCCCCGGTGAGCTTTTTGCCGACGCGCGCCCGCCAGTAGTGCCAGCGGCCACCTACGGTTTCCTTGATAAAACTCGCACCTGGGATTGTTTTCGTCCTTCCCATTCAGGAGTTATCCTGAAACTAAAGGCCTTTGTAAATTGCCAATTTTTGGACAAGTGCTTGCCTTCCCTAGGAGAAAGATCAGGCTCATAATCCGGCAGCTGCCGGATCGCGGGTTCAAATCCCGCCCCCGCAACCAAACTAAGGGGCCAACAAGTGGCAGTTAGACCCGCGTTCGAGCAGCTTGTACTCAGAAAGGCTCGCGCTGAGATAACAGAAGCTAGAATTTTAGCTCACCAAGAATTGACGACCTTTGGATTTTTGCCGCCTTTTTTCTGGCAATCTTGTAGAGCTGCTGCCTCCGCTTGCTTCATCGGATTGCCCATCACGTTGGTAATATGCCCCGCAGTTTTGAAGGCCCAACCAACAACCGTGCCCGCGCCATTGTCCGAAACCGCGATTGCTCCATGATTAGAGTTCTGCCAGTTGGTACGGACAATTTTTGGGTCTGTCCCGCCTCTGGTCTTGCATTTCGCTAACGCCTGCGCCGAGACAGCCTTGACATCCGTCGTCCGATCGTACGCCACCGCCCATTTTCCATTGCTGGCCACAGCCAGGGCCTGAGCCGCGTTCGAGTTGTGCGCCACAAGGGCGCTCGATCCCAATAGCATCAACGCTAAAGTCAGTTTCATTTTCGTGGATTACCGTTTTTTTGAGAGGTCATCCGTGAGTTGGGTTACGAGCTCGCGAATGCGTCTGATCGGACTTAAAATTCCAAGAAGCCAGACGAAGGCCTTGCGACTAAGACGCAGTGTCGATCACACCGTCAGTCAACAGCAAGAAAAATCGCGCCACTTACATACGGAAAAATGGCTTCAGAAAAGATTATCTGCAAGAGGATGAAAGGATTTAAGAAACGAACATGAAGCAGACACTTACGATCCCAGAGACGTTCCTCGGCGTCGGCTACACCAAAGACCGGGCCGGGCTTCCACTGGAGTCGGTGCGTGTTCCTGTCCCGCGGCCGAGGGCCGACCAGGTGCTGATCCGCGTCGCCGCCTCGTCGCTCAACCCGCTGGAGTACAAGCTCGCCGAGCTTAACTTCCTTGGACGGACGCCCCCCGTCATCCTCGGCCTCGACCTGTCCGGCCTCGTCGTGGCCACTGGCAGCGCCGTGCGCGGCGTAGCCGTTGGCGACGCAGTGGTGGCGATGGCTGATTTGAATGGTGACGGCGGCTGGGTCGCCGGGGGTGGCGGCGAAGGCGGCTATGCGCTGGCACGGGAGTTCCTGACCGTCCCCAAACCGGAATCCCTGAGCTTCCTCTCTGCGGCAGCGCTGCCGATGTGCTTCCTCTCCGCCTTCGCAAGCCTCTACGGCACTGTGCAAGCCGGCGACACCGTCTATATCCCGGGCGGCGGAGGCGGTGTCGGGCATCTCGCCGTGCAGATGGCCGCGCGCGTCTTGGGGGCCGGCTTGGTCATCAGCAGCGGCAGTACGCTACAATCGACGGCGCTGGCCCGGCAGTCTGGCGCGCATCACGTTTTCGACTACAAGCGCGACGACATCGCCGCCGAAATCTCAAAGCTGACCGGTGGCCGGGGCGCCGACCTCGTATTCGATGCCACTTACAGTGAGCCGGGCTTCGTAGAGACGGCGAAGACTGTGCGGCAGGGCGGCAGCTGGATCGTGCTCGGGGCTGGCCCCGGAAAAACGACCCGCATAGTCGAAACCGTCAGCCCAGTTGACTCAATCTTGGCCGAGCGCGGTGCTAAGCATATCAACATCAACATACTGCGCTACTTCTCCGAACCCGCCACCCTGGATGACGAGGCAAAGGCGTTCCTCCAGCGCGGCATGACTCTGGCGATGGAGTGGGCGGTACAAGGGCTGGTGATCCCGCATGTCGGCCGGACCATCGACAGCACCGTCGAGGCGATCAATGCCGGGCTGCGGTCGCTGAAGGCAGGCACCGGCACGCTGGGCAAGGTGGCGGTGATCGTAGATCGAGACTTGGTGGAGGGAAGTTGAGGTTGCTGTAGACGGGGCCGGTATTCCACGTTTTCAACTGGTGGAGTGAAAGAGTACTGCGGAACGGGATGGTGCTCCTGTTCACGATTCTTGAACTCCCGACTTCGCCCCGTCGTTTTAAACTCCGGGACGCTACGTCGGGCAAGCCTGCAACTCCCGCCCGCAACGCTTCGCGTAGCGATGCGGGCGCGTCCTCGAACTCCTAAATTTGTCATTTGTCATCCTGAATTTCGGCTCTGCAGGCGCGCGGCAACGACTGCGCGAGAATCTTGATAAAGTTGTCCCTGGTGGCCACGGGTTCGGGCATTTTTCTCCTCATCAGAAACATTTTAAACTTCTCCTTCGCGCCGTTTAAAATGTGGAAGCTCACGCCGGCGGTGGGGTGGCGAAACAAGATTTGCGGACCTAGCAACACACCGCGTCCGGCTGCCACCATGCTTAGTATGCTTTCCAAGCTATTTCCCACCGTTAAGAAATTGGGTTCAAACCCGCCATCACGCTGGCAAACAGTGCGAAGCAGATGCATAAAATCGCTGCCTGCCTCCGTCGAAATCGCTAGAAAGTTGTCTTCACGGAAATCCGACAATTTCGGCTTGCCGCGTGTGGCCGGCCAACGATGTTCCGCACAGGCGAGGGCAAAGGAACAGCGCAGCAGGGGCTTTGCGGTTAGCGATTGGCTCTCCGCCAGGTTAGGGCCGGCCCACCCGATTCCTAACATGATCGTCCCGTTCGCTAGAGCCTCGACCTGCGTGCGATCATCCATGTTCAGAACGGTCACCTCCACCAACGGAAAGTGCTCACGAAACTTGGCCAGGGCATCCGGTAGAAAGGCGTGCACCAGCGGGCCGATACTGCCGATAGTAAGACGGCCCCGCTCGCCGGCCGCGGCTTCTTGAGCCTGTGCCACCGCTTCTTTGGCACTGGCGAGCGTGCGCCGGGCTCCGCGTAAAAAAACACGACCGATCTCGGTTAGTTCCACTCGCCTTGAATCTCGATTGAACAGTTTTTGACCAAGCTCGCCTTCAAGATCCGCCACCTGCTGGCTGACCGCAGGTTCAGATACCGACAGACGGCGAGCAGCTTTGCGGAAACTGAGCTCCTCAGCCACCGCAACAAAGTAGCGCAGATGTCGTAGCTCCACGGCTGCCTCCAATCTGATAAGGAATCCTTATTGCAGCAAGAAGAAGAAAATCATTCTCGATGTTTGCGGGGACGTGATGTTCCTCCAGTGCCGCCATAGCTGCCAAGCAGCGACAGCGGCTCAAATGAAAACACGGAGGAATTATGAGTGGATCAGCACGTTGGAAAGAAGACCGAATCCGCGAGCGAATCTATCTGGAGCAGTTGAAGCATACAGAAACGTTGCCTAACGGAGCGGGTTTTAATGGGGCTAACTCACAAGGCGGAACGCCGGTGCTCTTCCTTCAGCAAACAGTTGGCAGTCGGAGCCCGAATCGAAGGAAGAAGAATCACTTACCCTGGAACATTCTACGCGTCGCCCTTTTAGCTGCCTGGGTCGCTATATGCGTGTGGGTGTACTTAGGCCAGTTCGGAATCCACTGATGATGTCGTTATCTAAGCTCGAAGAGAAAGATCATTACAATGATTACGATGATTTTGTTAGTGCAACATCTCGCTGAGGCGGCTAACGAAGACGGAGCGCAGTTCTTTGATGCCGATCTGAGCGCGGTGGTAACGCACTGCACGACGTCTGAGATCCGTTTCAAGGTTAAGGGGCGTGGAGGCTGCAATTACGAATGGGTGCCGATCAAAAGCTTTAGCCTAGACGCCGAATTGTAAGGGAAGTGCCGGTGATGATTGAGCTGAGATTGGAGGTTCTGAATGGGGACAGGTCAACTGTTGGCCGTCCCAAGGTTGTCGCTGTGCAGCAGCACCACTATGGAACTGTCCCTTTTGACCTTTCTCCCTAAGCAGTCGAGACAGCTTTGGATATACGTATAATGACGTACCTCGGGCAGTGAGTCATCCGAGAGTTCCTGAAACGGTTTTTTCAGTTAGGGACAGGCTGAAAAGACAGGGCGGCATGGGGTCACGACTTAACAAGCGACGCAAATGTTGTTTGTTAAGACGTGACCCTAACATATCGGTCCCCTAGATTCCCATTGCCGGCGACTTGACCTGCCCGGCGCATCCTAGCTCCTCTTCTTGTACTCCTCTCGCTGCCCAAGCTGCCGTCCGGCTTACCAGGCCAAGGTACCCATTTTGTGGGTCATCCAGAGGGGTCACGCCTAAATCTTCAATCTTTTTAGAATTTTTTCTTGAATAAGGTGTAACTACACCCTTAGTTGGTGACCAAGCGTGATGAGTTTACGTTCCTAAAACAACGAACAGAAAAACTGAAAGATAAATACATGGCTAAGCTGGAAGGAAAAATCGCACTCATTACTGGCGGCAATAGCGGTATTGGCTTGGCGACAGCGAAGCAGTTTGTGAACGAAGGCGCATACGTCTTCATAACAGGTCGCCGGGATCCGGAGTTGGCTGCGGCAACAAAGGAGATTGGAAAACAGGTAGCCGGCGTGCAAGGAGACGTGTCGAACCTCGACGATCTTGACCGCCTCTTTGCCCAAATCAAGCGGGAGAAGGGCAAGCTCGATATCGTGTTCGCAAACGCCGGCGTAGCCAAGTATGCGCCGATGGGCTCGATCACCGAAGAGCTCTATGACTCGATCTTCAACATCAATGTGAAAGGCCTCCTTTTTACGGTACAGAAAGCGCTCCCGCTGCTGCCGGATGGTGCATCTATCATCCTGAATGCATCCATTGTCGCCAGCAAAGGCTTGTCGGCGAATAGCGTGTATAGCGCCACTAAAGCCGCCGTGCGTTCATTCGCCCGGACCTGGACAACGGATTTGAGGAATCGCCGTATTCGCGTGAACGCGGTGAGCCCGGGCGCCACTGACACCCCGGGACTGAGTGAACTGTTTGCTTCCGGAGAAGCGGGTTCCGAACGCTTAAAGATGATTCCCAACATTGTTCCGCTCGGCAGGCTTGGTACACCCGATGAGATCGCAAAGGCGGTGGTTTTTCTGGCCTCTGAAGACAGCAGCTACATTACGGGAACAGAATTGTTTGTCGATGGCGGCTTCGCTCAAGTGTAGGCCGGCTATCGCGTCGCTGACGAATCACGTTCTCGGCGTGAACAACACCTTGCCGCCGCTCTCACCGGCTTTTGCGATCGCCTCCGCGACCTGTTCGAACCCGTGGGTCTTGCGGGGTCAGCAGCCGGATCTGTCCGATCTCGCGGAGGTAAATTTTAATGCCTGTATCTGAATCTTCACTAGCCATAGCGGCAATGCGCATGCGCGCGGGGTTACGGTTTTCCTTGATTCGCTGTAAAAGCTTTCGTGAAGGCTGATTCTGCCGAGGTAAGAAGCGCTCGAAGTTCCTGTAGGGATTCGGTACCGATCTGAGAAAAAAATTGTCGCTGTGCTTCCTCCCACAATGGCAAACTGCGAACCAGCTTCCGTCTTCCTGCTGCTGTTAGTTGAAGCAAGTGTTGCCTGCGATCGTCGCCGGTCGCGGCCGCAACCCATTTGGCCCTCGTCAGCGGACGCAGATTGCGCGTCAATGTGGTGCGGTCCATCCCGACCTTCTCGGCCAGGACCGCGTGGCTCAGTTGCCCGGCGCGCTCAATACTTGCGAGTAACGAATATTGCGTGATGGTCAGGTCCTCCGGAGACAAAAGGGTGTCGTAAAGGGAGGAAAGCTTCTTCGCTAATCTGCGAACCTGGGAACAGGCGCAGGGACCGAGCTTTGGTTTGTGCAATCTTTTGAGAATTTCTTCTCGCATTAGGTGTAATTACACTCGTGCTTGTACCTAAGCATAGGTTGTTTTAGAGGACAACTAAAACCAAAGAGGCAACTAAAATTGTGGTGAAGGAAGAGCAGAGATTCTTCTGGTGTGCCGCAAAAATAATAGAAAGTTGAGAATTTCTCCTTGAATTAGGTGTAATTACACTATGGCTTGTGGCCAAGCATAGATGGTTGAGAGGACAGACTAAAACGAAAGAGGGCAACTAGCTTTGTGGTGCCCGTTGCCTCTGAAATAATAGAACGTCCAAAACGACAGATGAGCACTTCATCTGCAAACCGAAGAAAGAATTAAAGAAATGCGCGCGATTGTGGCAGAGGAGTTCGGCGGCTATCAGTTTCTGAAACTTTCAGACATCCCCAAGCCAGCGGTGTCGGATGGACGTGTCCTGGTGCGAACGACCGCCGCCGGAGTCACCCCGCTCGATCACACCATTCTCTCTGGAAGCTATCCAAAGGCAAAAGCGCCGCTCGTGCTGGGTAACGAAGGGGCTGGGGTCGTCGAGGGGAGCGGAGACGACCAGTTTCCAGTTGGTTCGCGAGTGATGTTCACGGGCCCATACGGTGTCTTTGAAAACGGAGCGTTCGGGGAATGGGTCGCGGTGAAGAAGGAGCATCTGTGCCTGATTCCCGAGAACATTGGTGACGCCGCCGCGGGTCTCCCCGACGCGTACCTGACGGCTTTGCTTGCGTTGCGCGCGGCCGGGTTTCAGCCTGGGAAAACTGTTCTCGCGCCGGCCATTGGAGGTTCGGTGGGTAACGCAGTGACCCAACTGGCTAAGGCTCTGGGCGCGAGGCATGCGGTCTCGACAACGACCAGTCACGCAAAGGCTGCAGAGGCAAAGAGACTGGGCTTCTCCGAGGTTGTCGACCTCTCGGCCGAAGGGCTGGGGGAAGGCGTGCGTCGCCTCACAGATGGTTATGGGGCAGACATAATCGTGGACAGTATTGGTGGCGACACTCTGAGCGATGCGCTCGAGGTCTTGGCGCCGGGTGGCAGTCTCACCACGCTCGGCTACGTAGCGAGCCGGAAAACGACTATCGATGTGACGCACTTGATCTGGAAGCGCGCCAGCATCAAAAGCTTCTCGCTGTTCGCTCAGCCTGTATCTGCCTGAGCAGAAGCATGGACGACGATCACAGAGCTTCTCAAGTCGGGCCAGGTCAAGCCGATCGTGGCTAAGACGTTTCCACTTGAAGATGCTGCAGAGGCACTCCGGTACCTCGTCGAGGGCCGTCCGTTCGGTCGGGTACTTCTCACGATATCGCTCGCACATTGACCGGGTCCAGGACTGATAAGCATAAGGAGAAAAAGCAAATGGCGATGGCGGAAAGAAAGAATATCGAGTTCGGGGTCGAGGGCGGCGTGACGTTGCGCGGTTGGCTGTTCGTTCCCGGCGCCAAAGGTCCCGCCCCGGCGATTACGATGGCGCACGGCTATGCCGGCGTGAAGGAACTCGGTCTCGAACGATTCGCACGGGCCTTCGCGGAAGCTGGTTTCGTCGTGCTGGTCCATGATCATCGCAATTTCGGGGCAAGCGATGGTGCAGAGCGCGGGGACGTCGACCCTTGGCAGCAGATCGCCGATTGGCGGCGCGCGATTTCCTTTCTCGAGAGCCAGCCCGAAGTTGATCCCGTTCGTATCGGCATCTGGGGCACCAGCTATGCCGGGGGCCACGCGATTGTGGTCGGTGCTACGGACCGGCGGCTAAAAGCGGTTGTCGCGCAGGTTCCGACGATTAGCGGCTTCGAACAAGGTCTGCGACGCATCGCTCCAGAAGGAATAGCAGGCCTCGAGAGGGCGTTCGCCGAAGACGACCGTGGTCAGCTGCGGGGTGAGCCCTTGCGCCGGCAGCTGGTCGTCAGCGACGATCCAGCAATTCTGGCGTCCTATCGCAGCAAGGACGCGATCGATTTTTATCTGCAGCCGACTCCCCCGGGTGTCTGGGAGAACTCCGTCACGATCCGCTCCACTCGGGCGGCCCGAATGTATGAGCCGGGGATTTGGGTGCCTCGCGTATCTCCTACACCCTTGCTGATGGTGGTGGCGCTCTCCGATACGATGACGGTCACCGACCTTGCTCTCGCTGCGTACCAGCGAGCGCTTGAACCGAAGAAGCTGCAGTTGATATCAGGCGGACATTTCGCTCCCTATCTCGACCAGTTTCCGCTCGCGGTAGCCGCCGCAACAGAATGGTTTAGTGAGCATCTGCTCAATCCCGGCACAAGACGCGTGACCCAGGTTGCGATCCAAAGGGCTTCCGCCCTGGCTAACTCCGATATTGCGAATGTCTGACAACCAGAAAAGAACCTGACAATGAATGCAATCGACACTATTAAAACTGATCTTCACTGGAATGTACTCACGATAAAACGCCCCGGACTCGTTCGCGATTTGCCACCCGGCAAGGAAGAACTGAGGTGGGTGGCGAATTCGTCAACACTCATCTCCGGTGAGCGCGACGCCATTCTCGTGGACACCTTGCTCACGACCGAGCAATCGCAGACTCTGTTGGATTGGGTCATCGCGAGCGGAAAGAACCTCACCGCGATTTACATCACCCACGGGCATGGCGATCATTTCTTTGGTCTGGCATCGCTGCTGGAGCGTTTCCCACGCGCCAGGGCGGTCGCGACACCCGAGGTCGTCAAGGCCATGCAGGAGCAGCTATCACCGGGCTGGCTCGAGAACTTTTGGCGCCGGCTTTTCCCCGGCGAGATTCCGGATCGCCTGTTGGTTGCCGAACCGCTCAAAGACAACGATCTGGAGCTAGAGGGGCACAAGCTTGTCGCGGTGAACGCGGGGCGGACCGATACGGCTCACTCCACCTGCTTGCATGTCCCGTCGATCGGACTGATTGTTGGCGGCGACGCCGTCTACAACGGAATTCATCCCTATCTCGGCGAGACCGACACCCAGAGCCGGCTTGAGTGGATCTCCACGCTCGACCAGCTTGAGGCCCTGAAACCGAAAGCCGTGGTCGCCGGGCACAAAGTGCCGGAAAACGACGATGATCCCCGCATCATTGCCGAGACGCGGCAATACCTTCGCGATTTCAACCGCCTGAACGAAGCAACCGCGAACGCGCGCCAGCTCTATGACGCCATGCTCGAACTCTATCCAGATCGCGTCAATCCGGGCTCGCTTTGGGGCGCAGCCAACACCGCCAAGAAGCAGGCGAATGAAGGAGAAAAAAATGAGTGAAATCGGAACTCGAGACATTCCCCTGAACTGGGATGTAATCGTGGCGCCTGGCATCCCCATTGTCACCGACGACTTGCCGCCAGGCATCAAACTACGAATGTTTTCGCCAGTATCGTCGACTCTCATTTCCGGCGAGCGAGACGCAGTCCTTGTCGACGCCCTCCTCACCGTGGAACAGGCCGTTGCCTTGGTCGATTGGATCGCGACGAGCGGCAAGAACCTGACTACGATTTACCGCAACCCACGGCCACGCCGACCATTTCTTCGGCGTCAGTACGGTTCTCGCAAGATTTCAGAACACCCGGTTTGTCGCGATGCCGGAGGTAGTCAAGGCAATGCGCCAGCAGGCATCGCCGGAGTCTCTCGCGTCGTTTTGGAACGCGCGTTTTCCCGGTCAGCTTTCCGATCGCCTTGTGATCGCCGTTCGAGACAATCATTGCCGGCCTAATTGATTCGAAGCTAACCAGGAGTTATCACAAATGCAGTTCATGGCTTTGTTCACACGCAACACCGACAAGGCGGACACCCCGGTCGCGGCGGACCTGCGGGAAGCGGAGTTTGAGACTGTCCGCGGATTCTACGCGGACGGCCTGTCATAGGAGGTGAAGGTGCGGGATTCCGGAGATTGAAAAACTGGGCGTTGCTTTCGTAGGCGTGGAATCGCCAGACCTCCCAAAGCAAATTCAGATTGCAACCGGCGGAACACCAATATCTCTGGGTCTTGATGCCGTAGGTGGTCCAGCGACAGCGACGATGGCCAGCGTGCTCTCATCAGGTGCTCATCTCGTCAGCTACGCGTGGCTGAGTGGTTTGCCGATTCATGTGCCGCAGGGCGAACATACAAACTATCCCAAATCCAAGAAGCAATTGAACACTCCCAGCGTGGTGGCAAGGTTCTATTGGATTTCAACCACCCAAACTAGCGCCATGTTCTACAGCATATCGACCTTGCTCACCCGCAATCTTCACGACGTCTTCGGTGAAAACGATCCCGCGCGTCGGCGTGCGGCTATCGAAGAGATCTTCACCGAAGATTGTGTGTTCTACGACCCCACCAAAAGCGTCTACCGTGGCCGCGACGAGATCGATCGCGTCGCGGGCGCGATCAGAGCTACTCACCCTGACTTTCGATATCAGCCAATTACCGAGCCCGAGGAGTTGGGCAATGGCGGGCGGATCCAATGGGTATCGGGCCCTCCTGGTGAGGCGCCAGCTTACGCCGGGACTGATTTCATCATTGTCCGGGACGGCCGGATTGCCGCCGTTTATCTCTTTTTCGACAAACTACCCTAATCATGAGGCCTTCCAAATCTGGATAGATCGTGGATCGATGCCAGCTAACGCCAGCATCATTCAATCATTCTTGATTTTTCCCAGATGGGTGTTGGGTCAAAGCCTGGAGCACTAGCGCCACGAAGGTGACGCCGTGGGTGAAACCAAGAAGAGCCGTGCAGATAGCGAGCAGCTTGCCTTGCGCTGAAAGCGGCACTATATCGCCGTAGCCGACCGTCGTGAAGGTCATAATCTCATAGTAGAGGTAGTCAATTAGAGGCCGGCTCTTTATAAGAGACGGCTCCGGTGTGTGGGGTAAGAGATCATATCCGATAGCAAAACCCGCAAGAACGCAGCAAATAAAAAGAGACCACACCAGGAACATAATCCAGACGTAAAACGGCTGCCGCCTTGCACGCTGCAGAAAAGCGAAAATTGAACGGATCGTTAGTCCGTACAACACGAAAACCAATCCGAGACCAATAAATAGACCGTAGTAGGTTCTGGCGCCTAATAGGGTTCGCTCAATTAACGGAAGAACCAAAAGCGCAATCCAAAGAGCGGCTAACTTTGAAATAAGGCTGAAAGGCGATTGACTAGACATATGCTGATTTCGCGAAGAATGTTATTGGATGGCAGTCCCATGGTTAGCGATCATTTCGAATCCGCAGATCTTTCATAGGGTCTCGCTTAATGGGCTACGGCGCCGGGAACGGCTTTTGCCTGGTGGCAAAGCCAGACGAGAACTGCGCCGGCCAGCAATGATCCGGCGACCACCAGAAATGCATCGTTAAACGCCATAATGTAAGCGTTTTCCCGCACGACGTTCTTGATTTGGGCGTACGCCTGCTGCGTGGCGGTAACTGAATCGTAACCTTTGTTTACAAATACAGTGGTCAGAGCCTGAACGCGATCAGCGACTAACGGGCGATAATTGTTAATAAAGGCTCCAATTTGGAAATCGTGGAATTGTTCCCGCCGGGTGACGATCGTGTCGAGCAGGGCCGTTCCGAGGCTGCCACCAAGGTTTCGTGCGATGTTAAAAACGGCAGAACCGTCTCCAGCGTCCTTCGGTTGCAACAGAGATGTCGCTAAAGCGGAGAGCGGCACAATAGTAAATGGTTGGCCCAGTGCGCGGATCACATTCGAGAACACGAATTGATCGCCGGCATAATCGGGTGACATCCAGGTGTTGAGCCAGCAACTCGCAGCAAATACCAGGCTCCCGAAGCAAACTAACCCTCGCAGATCGAATCGCTTCATCAAACGGGGTACAAACGGGAAAACCAGAAGTTGAGGTAACCCGACCCAAATCATGGTCTGTCCAGTTTGGAAGGCATCATAGCCCTGCACGATCGTAAGATACTGAGGCAAAAGATAAACCGAGCCATACAGGGCAAAGCCCTGGATGAAATTCGCTGCGGACGCGATTCCCAGGTTGCGGGAGCCGACCAGCCGTAAATTAACAAAGGGTTTGTCGCGATGGAGTTCGATCAACACAAAAGCAGGAACGAAAATCGCTGCCGTTAGCGCGCAGGTTTGAATGAATGGGCTGCCAAACCAGTCGTCGCGCTGGCCTTCCTCGAGCATAGCGATGAGTGATCCTAACCCGACTGCCATACAGATAATTCCTAACCAGTCGCCGTCACGCAACAGGTTCAATTGCATGGGAGCGCGTTTGATCGCGAAGATAATTGCTGACAGCATCAGCGCGCCCGGTACGAGGTTAACGTAGAAATCCCATTGCCATCCGTAGCTGTCTGTTAACCAGCCGCCCACGCTCGGGCCGATGGCGGGACCAAGCGTGGCGGTAATACCAAACATCGCGAGTCCCAGCGGTTGCTTGCTCTTAGGTAAAGTCGAAAGCGCAACGGTCAACGCCATCGGGATCATCACACCGCCGGTGAATCCCTGACAGGCGCGAAAGAGGATCATCTCGCCTAAACTGCGCGCTAAACCGCAGAGACAGGAAAACAGGAGAAATAACGCAACGTTTACCAGCAAATACCAGCGCACGCTGAAGACTCTGCCAAGCCAGGCGGTGAGTGGAATCGTAATGATCTCACCGATGAGATAGCTGGTGGAAACCCAGGAACCTTCATCCTGAGTAGCCGCAATTCCGCCCGTGATATCGCGGAGTGAAGCGTTCGTAACTTGAATATCGAGGGTGGCCATGAAGGCGCCTAACATGGTGCCTAGTACGCCCACCCAGGTCAGAAGATCTACTCGTTCGTCATGAATCGTCTGCATGGTTGGTTCTCCTTTCAGTTGGTTGCGCGTTAGCCGTTTTTGACGCGGATTTTCGGTTGGGTAGATAGGCCAGGCACAAGGACCTGCTCGTAACCGCGGATGCTGGCTGGTTGGAAACGGATCTTGACCGGTACGCGCTGCACAATTTTGGTAAAATTACCGGTAGCGTTGTCTGGAGGAAGCAGCGCATAGATGGCTCCAGTGCCGGACTGAAAGCTATCTACCGTACCGAGGAATGTGCGGTTAGGAATAGCGTCGACCCGGATCTGGACGGGTTGGCCGGGCCGGATCGGGCCTAGCTGGTTCTCTTTGAAGTTCGCCAGGATCCAGACGCCTGGTTCCGCGATGGATAAGCCGGCCTGACCAGCCTGTACATGTTGCCCGACTTCGAATGTCTTCTGAGCGACCCAGCCGTCGGTGGAGGCATAGACGGTCGTGTACGAAAGTTGTAGTTCGGCATTTTGGACGCTGGCGAGAGCGGCGTCAAGCTGAGCGGCAGCTGCTTGCTGTTGCGCCTGGGCGACCTTTAAATTCTCTCTGGCGACGTTGACTGCGGCCAGGCTGGCTTGGTAACTAGCGAGGCTGGTAGCTGCCTGGGATTGAGCCGTGTCCAAGTCCTGTTTCGAGATAACCCCTCTACCTTGATAGAACAGTTC
>Ga0209647_1001446_pt1 | contig 20308 bp, 23 predicted proteins | sample GraSoi_2013_60cm_FD_185827 | JGI IMG/M metagenome (GOLD analysis project Ga0209647, IMG submission 185827) | Grasslands soil microbial communities from the Angelo Coastal Reserve, California, USA - Sample 9_17_2013_60cm (SPAdes) (version 2) | ecosystem: Environmental > Terrestrial > Soil >... | reverse complement strand
AGACCGATGTAGAGTTCTCCAAAGGGCATCACCTGATAAAAAAAAAGGACCTGGACTGTACAGAGAATAATGGCGCCAAATACCTTTGATATCTGAATGATGCCACTCTGCATTGATGATGCCATGCCGCGATATTTAGCAGGGCCCCCGGCTCCAAGGCATCTCTAATTTTTTGGACCCTCTAGCAACTCTTTTTCGCCTCGACTTGGCTAAGGCTCTTTTGCTTGTCTTCGTAACACAAAGGACGAGCTAGCTCGCTCACGCGATCCAGCAAGTACCATCGTTCGTTGGTTTTGATGTTAATCGGCAGTTCCGGGCATTGGATAAGGGTGTTGAGTGTCGAGAATACTTCAGCCGCTCTTGACGCACTCCCACAGCTAAAGCGCGTGGGATTCGGCGGTATTTCCAGCCGGGGCTGGGATTTCGCAACTAGCCACAGGGATCTGTGGACTTACGGTTGCTCCGGTCCAGAGGCGGCGTCCCGCCTCTAAATGAATTTGCGCTGCGGCCCGGTCTCTCTGCCAGAGTTGCCTGCAGCACTCGAACTCTCGCTCCTTCAAGTCCAGCTTGCGATAGGAGCCCCAACATGGACAGACTCCAGTGGAACGCATGAAGCGGTCGTTTTTGGTGAGCGTGCGCCCGCTCTTAACAGCATGCGAACTAAGGATGCCGATAAAATCTGCCGCTCCCAGGTCAGCCATTTTGCGACCCCACCGTTTGGTCATCCCGCTAAAACAAAGATCCTCGATCGCGATCGCATCGAAGCGGCGAACCAGCGCCAAGGCTGCTTTATGATGCCAATCAGCCCGCTTGTTGGCTATTCTTTCATGCATCCGTGCCAAGGCAAGCCTGGCCTTCTTCCTGGCTTTCGACCCGCGCGCCTTCTTAGAAAGACCTCGGGATAAGAGACGTGCTTTACCGATCTCTTGGCGGAGTGGCTCTGGCGCGTCAATTACTTCGCCCGAGTTAAGGGTGAAGAATGCCTTTAACCCAAAATCCATGCCCGCAGTTTGACCTGTCTTTGGCATGAGCTTGGGTGCCGGCACATCGCTGCAACTAAAACTGACAAAATATTCCCCGAGCGCAGTGCGCTTAACTGTTACGGTCTTGACTGTTCCCAGGATCGGCCGTGAGAGCCAAAAACGATAGGTGTGCTCGCCGATTTGGAGCCTGCCGCTCGCTAAGAGCTTGTAGCCGATCTGTTTAAAAGTGATCGAACGGTAACGTCTGCGCGCCTTGAATCCAGGTGGCCGTTTCGCTCGTTTCTCAAAGAACGCCTCCCATCCTTTGTATAACCGATCGCTGATCTCCTGAAGAGTTTGACTGTTCAGCTCTAACCACTCCGGCCTTCGGGTGCGCCGGAGCTTGGCGAGATGCGATTGCAACTTCGCCTTGGGAAGACCCTTTTTAAAAAGCTTGTAGTAGCGCCGATGCAAGTCGACCGCGTGATTCCAGGCGCTTGCCGCAAGATCTATTCTCCGGCCCAGATGCCGGTTGCGCCTATGATTGTAGAGCTTGTAGCGAAAGGATTGCCTCACCTCTTCCCTATTTAGCACGAGCCATCAAAAGGAGAGTCTCTCGAAGACATCAGATCGATTCATCCCACGGCTAAAGTCCGTGGGCTTTCTCGGTTCATTTCTGTAAAAGATCGCCTGTTTTCTCAACGCACCATCTTTCAATCGTCTCCACCAAAGAGAACAGCCGCGTGCTATCTAGGGCGGGAAAATAGTGGATGCAGCACCAACAGTACCCTTCACGCGGAACGCCGGTTTGAATCAACCAACGCCGGCCGTGTGCTTGGACTGCCCGGACGGAGGCGCTGGATGATCACCTCCCGTGAACTTTACCTCGGACCGGCTTGGGCATGGGTGGAGCGATATCATCGCTGCCCATGGATGTGGTCCCCGGAATTAGCGCTCGCTGCGCACAACGATGCGGTGAGATCGATTCTCCACGCGCACTATCCCCACGCAGTCAATCTCGCAACCCACGATTGCAATAGTTACGATTGGGACTACCGGCGTCAAATTCAGGCGGCTCTCGCCTCGGGGAAGACGGTTATTTCATCCAAGCATTTTGCCAACGACGCGGTCGCGAAAGCGGCGGGTGATTGAGCCGATTGCTCCGCATAAAGTCCGGGTGCGTGTCCTCATGGATCTCAAGTGGCCTGGAGCACAAGTGATTTCCCAGTCGTTAGCCGATCCCGGCTTCGGCGTGATTCGTTGGGAAGGACCCGTTGAGCCGATGAATGGTGCTCCAGTGGGACACGCTTCGGAGCAATTGGATATAAGCCTAGCGGAGGCCAGCATGTGTAACTGCCCTTTGAAGCCCTGCTGGAGTCCGGGGGGTGGTGCGTCTGGGTTATCGGTTTCGATCAATTTCCACACCGTGTCGATTTGCTGTGCACGTTGTTGCTGGTCAGGGAACAAACTGATATTCCAGGCCAGACAGCAGCTCTGTAGGACTTTACGCCGTTCTTCGAATTCGGTAACGAACAACACGTGAGGAAGTGCATAGACCGAGAAACACGAGGCGATCGTATATTCTTTTCATCGGCGATATCTACCATCCGAATTGCGGCCAGTCGCGCGTTCGCCGGCCAGTTCGGTACTGACGACCGCGATCGTCGAGTGCCTGAACTGCTGGCGATTGGGATTCGCGTTGATTAATTATATTCTCACTGAGTGTGAGCCGGTGCCGATGTTTTTGAGCTGTTCTCAATTAATGTGGGCTCGTTCTCACCTAATGTGAGCCTGCGGGCCTCCTTATTCTCATCTAATTAGGGCCGGGAATGGCGATGCTTTCGAGGCAGCCGATTTATGTTCTCGGGCCGCTACACTTATGGATCCACCATCGCAAACCTGCGCGGGTGGCTCCAGCACCAGGGAGTCATTGTTGTTGGATCCACGACTCTTGCCGCCGAATTCGGGGCGACGAAACCCACCAAATGAATTATTGAACGGCTTTTGAGGCGATTCCCCACAGAAGTGAAACAACTTGCTGATAATCTTGGTTTCGACGCTCGGAATTTTACCAATCGAGAAGTCCGATACCTCGAGGAAATTAAGACGCTCGACAAATTCCAACTCCTGGTGGAGGCATCAGCGAAGATCCGCGACTTAACGCGATCTCTTTCGCTTGAAAATGAAGCACAGCAATCTTGGGAACAAGAACGATGAACACGCTCGTTTTCCATGTGGACCCCAATAACAACTAGATCTAAATTTGCTCATGCATTCTTCAAGGAAGAGCCAGGCCAAAAGGGTAGGGGAGTCGATAGCGACAAAGGAACCTGCCGAAAAAATTGACCTGCCTGAGATCCGTCTTATCACCCAAGCGGAACGTGACTCGCTGGATGAGATGGTGAATGCTGTTTGCACAAAAGTTCTTGGTCCTGATTGGAAAAAAAAAGGGGCCGCCGCCGGTAGTGCGGCCTGAAACCAGCAACCAGAGCTGAGTTTGTAAAACACGTCGCGCGGAACGCGCGAAAGTCACTGACCGCGAAGCGGTCGAAATTTTACTCCTGAGCTCTGGTCACGACTTGTTCTGCGCTGATGGTGGGTGCCCGCGCGGCGGCTTGAGAACGACGCTTGGTTGCTAGAGCCGCATCGCGCTCTTTTGCCAATTGTGGCTCCTTACGACGCAATTTCTCTTCCGCTAACTCTTCCACCTTTGTGGCGTACAGACCATGGCCATCGCGAATGCGGTGAACTGTGCCGAGCCGAGCCGACAAACGATTCATTCGTCGACGTATCTCCTCAGAGTCGCCGGACGAGGCCTGAGCAGCCGCGAGCTCCGCTCGTTGCGGCTCAATCAGGCCTTCAATGCGTGTGATTTGTGCGCCTTTCTTACGCATCTGGTCGGTCAGGGCCGCATTGTATCGGTTTTCCGCGGTCTGGGCCGCTCGAGCTAAGGCCGCAAGCCGGCGTAGAATGGTTGGTTCGTAGATTACGCGGTCGTTTTCGTCCAGCACGATCAATAACCGCTGAAGGGTTTCGATCTTGGTCGGTAAATCTTTTGCTGGTCGCAAGCGACCGGCCTTGTACAGCTTCGCCAGTAAGGCCTTGTCCTGCTGAGCTTGGTTTGCTTGTTCGAGCTGCTTCGCTTTCTTTTCGGCTTTTGGAGGGCGCGGTCTTTTGTTCGGACGTTTTACTTCGCCAACCAGCTCCAAGGCAGAAAGACGTTCGCTCAAATTTTCGGCGACCGCCTCGCGCAATGCGGCCCCGGATTCAGTAAACACCAGCGCTGTTTCTCGAGCGCGCGAAAGCGAGACATAAAATTGGGCCGTGTTAACGAGGTTAAACGTCGAAATCGGCACGCTGACAAGTACTTGGTCCACGGTACGCCCCTGCGACGAGTGACTAGTCACAACATGACCCTGGTCCAGATGCAGCAGCTTTCTCGTATCCATCACCTTGCCGTTGGACAAAGTGAGCTCATGGCCATCCATTCTTGCCACCTTCAGAACGTCGTTATTGATAAACCGATGATCATCATGGTGATGATTTTTGGTGAGCCGCACTGTGTCGCCGACAGCTAAAGCCAACCGTTCTTTGGTGTAGACTGCAAAACTGTGCGCTTGATCGAGTGGTAAAATCCGCTCTCCGCGGCAGGCATGGCTGACGATCACGCCCTCTGGTCCTAGCTCTTTGACTTCCCACTGGTCGTTTTTTCCAAAACCAGCGCATCTGCGATGGAATTCGACCACTTGGCCAGGTTGATAACTGGCTCGATCGCTGCGTTGTGCCTCTGTCCAGCCGGTGTTTTGTAATCGAACCATTTCGACATCGGGCTCAGTGATCAACGCCCTGGAGAGCAAGGCGGCCCGGACACGGGTCGCGATTGCGCGACCTTCGGCGTGCGTCGGGGCCACGATCAAACACTGTTTTCCGGCCTCAATTCCTTCGAGATGTTTGTCCACCAACGCCGTTAAGCGCTCCGATTCTTCTTCGATTTCGATCATGCGGCTTTGCGCAATCAACGCATCGATGGCCTTGTCCACATATCCCTCACTCAGATTCTTGACGATTGATTTGAGCTGCGGATCCGTCTGGCGGAAAATCTCAGTCAACGATACTGGTTCCAGCGCGTCGGAGGCCTCCAGGACGCGAAGCGAATCCCCGCGCTCAACCGCATGATGCTGCGCGCTATCGCCGGATAGAATCACCCGAAGTGCATTCTCACGAGCGAACTCTGTGAGCCAAGCCATTTGTTTCGCGCCAAGGAAGCCAGCTTCGTCAATCCAAATGATTTTTCCTTTGGTCTGTTCCTGAAGTCCCAAGTTTTTTTCAAGCATTTGAAACGTGTCGGCATTCTCGAAGCCAACGTTCCGGAGCTCTTCTGTGCTCGATGAAGATGGAGCGAACACAGCGACAGTCTGACCGCTGTACTGTTCGAGCAGCTGGACCGCGCTCTTCATCATCGTCGTTTTACCAGTGCCCGCCCTGCCGCGAATGAGTGAAAATTGGTCTGTTGTCTCCAGCAAGTGAGCAACGGCTTTCTGGTGATCAGTGGGAGAGGGGATCTGGCGTGACCACTCACGCTGCGCATCCAACGCCTTAACACCGCCTTTGCCGGCCTTGATGTTTTTTACACTCAGGCGCTCTTCCTTGAGAACAGCGTGGGTCGTAACCTTTTTGTTATCGCCCACTAACCGGCTGTCGTTTTCTGCGAAACGATCCGCCTCGCGGACCGACAGCGAACCGATACCCTTGCGCAGTGTGAGAGCAGCAATTTTGCGGCGTCCGATGACTGAGGAACGCTCAAAAAGCTCGTTTATCGCCAGATCTTGAGCTTCCTGGCGTGTCAGAAGGTCTGCACTCCGCGTTTGTTTCACAACGGCTAGAGAGAGGCTTTTAAGCTCTTCCGGAGTCATCTGAGCCTTCCAATGCTCCAGGCGTCTGCCAGCATCCAGCTCACCCTTGTTTTTCGATTCCCGGCTCTTGGCGCCAATTTCCGCCAAGACCATCGCTTTAATCTCCTCCGGCTTGGCCCCCGGTTTCCCGACCAGCAAGCATTCCGCCTCAAAACGACTGATGTCCTTGGCTTCAGCCAGAACGCGCGCCTTCTCAAGGAAGGCAGCCCAATACGCCAGCTCCTGGCGTTCGATCTCTTGAGTGCGACGTGAAAATTTCTCGATCGTCGAGCGTTCCACGCTCGCGAGCTCGAAATGATTCTGCGTCCGGCGAATCCCGTAGCTGTGCGCGGCTAGGCGGTTCGCGAGGCGGGCATTGAAAGAGGCTTCCCAGTAAGACTTGTCCGCCACGAGATCGCGGAATAGGCCCGCTTTCCAGCGGGTCTCTTTTTCGTCGAACGTGGCGTTCAGAACATAGGCATGAATGTGCAAATGAGGGTCGGGCATCCCATCAACGGGTCGAGTGGTGTCGTGTGTGAACGTCGCCCAAACGGCGTTGCCTGTTGTCCGATCCTCGTCGCGTTGTTTTCCGCTATCGTCTACGCCCCGGACCCGCGTTTTCATTTCCGCCTCGATCGCCGCCATGGTTTCGGTGAACGATTCGCTGACCATCCGGCGGACCTCGCTATCTGGCTCTAGTGCCAGATAGATCGAGACGCTCTTGGGGACCGAAAAAGTAAAATCGTAGCCGGCAGTCCGGTTCTCTTTGGTTCGAGGAGTAAGGTTTTCGCTCGTTACGGGATGCACGTTTGCAGTGAGCTTGGCAAAATCTTGCCGGCGAACAGGTCCTTTCAGACCGAGGAGCTCGGCGCCCCGACCTCCCCAGACGCCGATCGAGCGCTCGTCTTCGGAGTAGTAATCGCCTTGGGCGAGCGCGTCGTCGAAATAGCGCAAAGCGCCTTTCGCTGACACTGACTGGTTAATGCGCAGCATTGGAACGTCGGCGACGAATGCTTTCGAGAGCCTGGTCTATATCGGCCTTGGTCGAAACCAGGTGAGGAATATCGAGTTGTTCCCGCGCAGGTAGGAAGGCCAGATTTCTTCGGCCCCTTATCGTGGCGCTTACGCGCTGAAGTTCGGTTTCGCCAGTTGGCAACGTGATGTGAGATTGGTGCGTCATGGGCAACATGGCTCTGTTTTCTGGCCACCGATAAAACTGGTTTTTGAAATGTGTGGCAAGAAAAAAAAGCAAGCAGACGTGTTCCCTAAGCTTCGCTTAGGATGGAAAAGAATGGCAATAAAAGTTGCCGTTCTTTTCCATAATTAATCCGTCTTATTGCTTTTTTATTGACTCAGCTTGGAAAACATTGGAAAAGGTTGGCGGTTTTTATGGCAAAGATTGGCAAAAAGCCCGCCAAAACCTTTCCTCCCACGGAACACCCGCGGCCTTTCCAAAGCATCCTCTGGCAACACCTTGAACTCATCCGACTTCGCCGCCGGCAGCGACACCCATGGCGTGTAATTGTAGAAGAACTTCAGAATCAACACGGCATCACAACAACCCAATCAACGGTGATGCGGTTTTTTAAGCGCGCCAGGGCCAGGCTTCAGGAAGGAAGCAAAGGCTTGCCTCTTGGCTTTGATGAAATCGTAGAGGGGAGCAAGCCCGAGGAAGACAACATCCCTAAGCAAACTCCCCGAGAACGGCTTCGGGCTGAAGCCGCCTCACTAGAGAAAAAAACCAAAGAAAGGGAAGCCAAATGGAAATTCACTTCCCCTTATCAAGATAAACCAGCACGGAAAAAATGACGAAACCTAGCAAAACGCAGAAAGCACGAGTAGTGGCGATTCTCGGTTGGCAAAACTCTCCTGGCCTCCAGTCTCGCCGATTTTTATACTGAAAAAGAACTCCGGTATGTGGCCATTGACGCCGACACTGGGAATAGCAAACACGGAAGTTTAGCGCATCTCATCGGTTGCGAAAAACTTGATATCCGAGGGAAAGTCGGTCTTGACGCTCTGATCGATCACGCCTTAAGCGGTCCCGAAATCGTGCTCGTTGATTTCGGCGCGGGAACCATCGAAGAACTCGCCAAGTGGATCGGCGAGGTTGGGGGAGCACTCGCTAAGGAAAATGTCTCTCTTACCATTGCCGCCTTGATTACTGACGAACTCGCAACGGTTGAAGCCGTATTGCGCTGCGCGGAGCGGGTTGCTGACAAAGCCTCTTACGTCTTGGTAGAGAACCGAGTTAAGGGATCGGCAGAGGAAGCCCTTAACCATCCTACCTTGAGTCCATTCATCGACCTGGCGCAGCCGGCACACATTGTTCTTCAATTACTCCGGCCGGACATCGCTCAAGAACTTGATAGGGTGGGGCAATCTCCACGCGCGGCAAATAAAGAGCCGGCCAGCGATCTGTTAAAAACAGGTAGCGTCCGGATCCGGCTCAACGCTTGGAGAGAGGACTTAGACGCTCAGTTCATGCGAACCGATTCTCTCTTACCGGTGTGAGCGTCTTTGAAGCCCTTGAACGCTACGTGCCGCCAGGCCATCTCGATGACTGGCGGCAATGGGTGGCTTATACCTCAAAGTACGAACCGACCGACGAAATTGGTCATATCTGCCAAGCGGCCGGGTGGCTGGCTCTTCTGACGTGCGAAACGCCAAGCAATTTGGCAGAACACAATCATCGTTTTCTAGAAGCGATTTCTGCCAAATTCGCAACAGAGCAGACGCAGCGCACCGAACTTCAAAAGGCGATCACAATCCTTACTGAGACGCTCGAAGATGAAGTCGGCAAACTTTCGAAATCCACCACAGCGGCAAATCAGGAAATTACAACCGCGGCAAGAAAGAATGTTACGACGCTCAGCTCAGAAATCGAGAAGGTCAAAAGCATGCGTATGGGCACTTGGGCAATCAGTTTATTGTTTGCCTGGCTGTTTGGCATTTTAACGCACGTTGGACTTACCTTAATCTTTCGCTAGCGCCCGATGAACGAGACAATTCGGCCCTTCGTACTTTCCGCCGAAAAGCGTGCCTCTTTGATATCGCAAGTTGCGATGTCAAAAGCCCCAGCCGTGGATTTCAGGAACAGCAGCGAATCGGAATGATGGAAAGTAAAAGGCAGAAATCTTCGTAACAGAAAGTGATCCTGTGTCTGCGAAACGAATGCCTCCTCTGAAGTCTTCCAGCCCTGTCGAGGGGTACGATTCAATCGTTTTGGACCTGGTTGGTCTCGTCGAAGCCGCACGGCGCCTTTCTGCTCGCTCAGTTAACGCAATCATGACGGCGACCTACTGGGAGATTGGTCGACGGATCGTGAAATCTGAGCAACAGGGCAAGAAACGAGCCGAGTATGGTGAAGCTCTTTTAGAAAGGCTGGCGGCAGATCTGACAACCCGATTCGGAAGAGGATTTGGTGCTCGAAACCTCCGTCAGATGCGCAAGTTTTTTCTTACCTGGCCAGAGGAGCAAATTCGGCAGACAGCGTCTGCCGAATCCCAGTCTGTTTCCCCAACCACGTCATCCGCTGAAATTTGGCAGACAGTGTCTGCCAAATCCGAAGGGAGTTCCTCTTCCGCGCCTGTAAAACAAGTTGCTCGTTACTTTCCTTTATCGTGGTCTCATTACGTCCGGTTGATGGCGCTTTCAAGCGAGGAGGCGCGCCGCTTTTACGAAACAGAGGCGCTCCGCTGTGGCTGGTCGATCCGTCAACTGGATCGCCAGATTACGAGCCAGTTCTACGAAAGGACCGCTCTGTCCCGTAATAAAACCTCCATGTTAAAAAAAGCCGGCAAAGCCGCGAGCGGAGACCTAGTCAACCCAGAGGAAGAGATTAAAGATCCATTTGTCCTCGAGTTTCTCGGCCTGAAAGACGAATATTCGGAATCGGATTTAGAGGAAGCCCTGATTCTTCATCTCGAAGCCTTCCTGCTGGAGTTGGGCGGAGATTTTACCTTCGTTGCCCGCCAACGCCGGCTACGGATCGGCGACGAGTGGTACCGGGTTGATCTTGTTTTTTTCCACCGCAGGCTGCGTTCTCTGATAATCGTTGACCTCAAACTAGGCCGCTTCACTCACGGCGATGCAGGACAAATGCACCTCTATCTCAACTATGCTAAAGAGCACTGGACTCAGGAGGGAGAGAACCCGCCTGTTGGTGTGATTCTTTGCGCGCAAAAGGATGAAGCTGTCGCACACTATGCGCTAGAGGGCCTCTCCAACAAAGTCCTAGCCAGGGAATACCTGACGGTCTTGCCTTCCGAGAAAGCGCTTGTCCGAGAAATTGAGAAGGCGAGGAGAGAACTTGGGAGTGGAGTGCCGAAAAACAGTGTTCGGCAAAAGAAAGTGCCGAAGAGCAAGTAAGTACCACGCGGATGACGGATTCTTTTTCTTATGAAACCCAACACAGCCGTAGGTCCTGATGTGCGCGCGACTGTGGATCCTCGCCACTGGTTGCGCGCTGCTTGGTGCTTATTGTTTCTTGTGGTCGGCTTTGCCGTTGCTACCCAATTATTTGCCTCAAATTTAGCCTATCACCCCGCGCTCGGCCCGAATGTGCAACACATTTACCCGCCTTGGGAAATTTTGCGATGGGCTTGGGCATGGTATGGACGCAATCCGAACCTGTTTACTTTCCCCGCCGCGGCCGGCGTAGCTACCACCTCGGCAGGGCTCCTGTTGGCAGTCATCAGCAGCTTTAGTCGAAGTCGGAGCTTGACCGCCAACCCTTACCTTCACGGCTCGGCGCGCTGGGCATCGAAAAAAGATATCGACCGGGCCGGATTGCTCAATAACGACGGTGTTTACGTAGGTGCTTGGCTTAACCCGAAAAACCGGCACCTCCACTATCTGCGGCATACCGGGCCTGAACACGTGCTTTGTTATGCACCAACCCGTAGCGGGAAAGGCGTTGGCCTTGTGATTCCGACGCTCCTCAGCTGGAAACAAAGCGCTGTCATCACTGACCTTAAAGGCGAATTATGGGCTCTGACAGCGGGTTGGAGACAACAACATGCCAACAACAAAGTCCTGCGGTTCGAGCCGGCGGCTGCCTCCGGGTGCGTCGGATTTAATCCCTTGGAAGAAATCCGGATCGGCACCGAATACGAAGTTGGCGACGCCCAGAATCTTGCAACGCTCATCGTCGATCCTGACGGAAAGGGATTACAAGACCACTGGCAAGTAACCGCTCAAACATTGATCGCCGGATGCATCATTCACTTACTCTACAAAGCTAAACAAAAGGGTGAGGTCGTACCAAATCTTTCAAGTATCGACTTGATGCTGGCCAATCCTGAGCAGCCTGTTAGTGACGTATGGAAAGAAATGCTGACCTATGCACATGTCCGAGGTCGCAATCACCCCTTGGTTGGCGCGGCAGCTCGGGACATGATCGACCGACCAGCCACCGAGGCTGGCTCAGTACTATCGACGGCTAAGAAATATTTCGCTTTGTACCGGGATCCTGTGATCAGCCGAAACATTAGTCACAGCCAATTCAAAATCCGCGATTTGATGAACCATGAAGACGCTCTATCACTTTACATCATCACTCAACCGGAAGACAAAGCCCGTCTTCGGCCGCTGGTGCGCGTGCTGGTCAACATGATTGTGCGGCTACTCGCATCAAAGCTCGATTTCGTCGACGGGAGGCCTGTTGCTTCTTACAAAAACCGCCTACTAATGATGCTCGATGAGTTTCCCTCCTTGGGAAAACTCGACATCATGCAAGAATCGTTAGCGTTCATCGCCGGTTACGGCATCAAATGCTATCTGATCTGCCAGGACATTAACCAACTTCAGGCTCAGTACGGAAAAGAGGAGGCAATTACTTCCAATTGCCACATCCAAACCGCTTTTCCACCAAACCGACTCGAAACCGCGGAGCATTTGTCGAAACTCACCGGGCAGACAACCGTTGTGAAACAACAAGTCACAACCAGCGGCAATCGCTTTGGCGGACTGACAAACATTTCTAAGTCATTGCACGAGGTACAACGCCCGCTTCTGACGCCGGACGAATGCATGCGTATGCCAGGCCCACGCAAAGACGCTAGCGGCATGATAACAGAGCCTGGCGACATGGTAATCTATTGTGCTGGCTATCCGGCTATTTATGGCAAGCAGCCGCTCTACTTCGTCGATCCCACGTTTTCCGAACGGGCGAAAATTCCAACACCCGCAAAGAGCGACACAGTTCAATGATCAGAAAGCTGGTGCACAGATTTCTCGGTCTCGTGGTCCTGTTAACAATCGCCGTTGTGCTGGCGGCGGCGGCCGGAGCAAAAATCAACCTCAGCCATAGTTTTCCAGTTGGCCTATACTGGGACACCCGAACAGCGGCGCAAAAACAGGATCTTGTTTATTTTTCGCCACCCGCCACGCCTGTTTTCGAGTTAGCGAAGAGCAGGGGATACATCGACGCGAACGCGTTCGGAGGCTATCAGGCAATGATCAAGAAGATCGTCGCCGGGCCCGGCGATACAGTTTCGGTGACTGATCAAGGCGTTATCGTCAACGGCAGTCCCATTCTAAACACGAAACCGCTTTCAAAGGACACGGAGGGGAGGGAATTGCCATACTTCCGGATTTCAAACTATCGGCTGCTAGCCGATGAAGTTTTTTTGGTCTCAGACCTTAGCCCAATTTCCTTTGACGCCCGTTATTTTGGCCCAATCAAAAAACGGCAAATTCGCTGCTCTATTCAACCAGTTTGGACTTAGTGAGGGGTCAGGAATGTTCAGGCTCTTTTTCAATTTTTGGTTGCTGCCGCGGCTCCTGCCAGGCTGTCTGTTTTGGTTGCTCCTCTTTGGATTGGCGCTTTCCTATTGCGGCGAACAAAAAGCTACAGAGCATCGGCCAGCCCATTCTCAACATCAGAGCGGATTTCATTCTCGTGAAATTAACAAGCGGTAAATCTTAAAGAGATAACACCATGGAACGGTACCAAAAATCGAAACACCCGGATGCATCAACCCTAGCCGTATGAAAACAACACCTTTCGTTGTTGCGATAGCGCTTCTAGCGCATGGCGCGTTGGCGGCAGATCTGGACGAGACAGCAAAAGCTCGAGAGCATTTCGCTGAGACCTATCGAAACGTGATCGATCAAGCAGTAGTTTACGGTCAATTGCGCCGTGATGAGGTAGCCGACCTCGAAGTTCACTTAGATGAGGTGGAGAAAAGTCTTATGGAACGTCTGGATTCGGACGTGGTGCTATTTTGATACGGTGAAAACCATGCGGAACGAGGTGCCTATTTTTCTCAAAAAGGCAGAAGATTACACGGCGCTTTTCGAGATCAAGGCGACTCTAACTAATCGGGCTAGAAAGTCTACGCGGTCAGCTGCTGGCGCTCGCCCTTTCGCATGCCGAGCAGAACTCCCCCAGGAAGAAAGAAGTAGTCGAAGCCTACCAGAAACTTTCAGCGGCTATCGCCGGGTTGGATAAGGATTTCGATGATTATTACAGCGACCTTTGATTAGCGGCATAGATGAGCAACTGTGCAGTGACCACCCTAAAGCAATGACGCAGCGATTCAATAACGTGAATAACACCTGTCGGTTCTTGCCAAAACTGACCGTGAATGGGCAGTTTATGCGAGACTTCATGGCCGAGGAGTCACCTTGCTTTGCATTAGGCCTGGTCGAAGAACGCAAACAGCCATGCGGTTTTTTAGCATTGCGACCGGCTGAAGTCATCCCGCCAGAAATCTCCGGACTCGGGTTCAATTTTGGCCACGCCTTGCTGGGGACTACTGAATTTGAAGTCATTCAATTCGTTTTTCACTTCTATGGGTTCGAGACTTACAACATGCTGCTCAATCCGAACAACCACCTGGTAAAGAAGGTGTTGATGAGGATGGTGGAAAGGGGCGATTACTTTTTCTTTGCCATTAGTCCCAACCAGAGCGTCACTGCGTTCCGATCCGAAATTGGGCAAGAAAATTTGGCTGGGCTAAGCACTAACCTTCGACAAATTCGAGGATCAACAACGACGGATGCCCAATACCAGAGAGCGCTGGCGCAATTTCGGAGACGTCCTGATCCTCCGGGTCAAGTGCTCAACTGGGTCTGTCGCGACAACGTCGACTACTTGGATCTCACTCAGGATCGCCTTGAAATGAATCCTGTTCCCTGATCTTCTGTAAAAGGGCACCAAACGCTCTGGCCTGAGCCGGGAAGCCACCCCACTTTCTTTTCGCCTCGTTGGAAGATGTTATGCCGTCATCCCATTTCGGATCGGCCCGACACTTTGCTTCCAGAGATTATCTACGAAACGTAATGGAGGACTAAAGTCCTGAGGCGTAAGAGGATTGAATGACATGCATGACGAACCGCTGCCTGCGATGCTTTTTCCGTCTCCAAGTAACGAGTTGATCCAGCAAGCCAGCGCGGATGCGCCGCGCGGTCAGCTGTGGTCATGGATGCACGCGCTTCCTCAGACGATTCAACAGTGTTTGAGCCGTTGGCAGATTGAATGGACTGGAGAGTCACAACTCAAACAGGGATACCTCGGCTATGTCTTGCCGTGTCGGTGTCAAGACGGCACCCCTGCAGTTCTTAAGCTCAGCCCGGATGCGCACGGAGCGCAAGAACAGGCGATCGCGTTGTCTGCCTGGGCGGGCCCGGTGCCGCCCCTCTGCTGGCCGAGTCTTTCGAGGAGGATGGGGCAGCCCTATGAGGCCCAAACCTCTGGCCTCGACTTTACTGAGAATCTCGTTTCTCTCCTGGTCGACATCGCCTCCATAAAAAAACGAGCACAGACCAGCTCTAACGAACAGGAATTTTTCTTGCAACAAAAAGAAAAACTGTTTCGCAACGCGATCAGCCTTCTCCTTCTGGCCAAAGAACCCATCCGAATCCGCCATCTGTACGAGATGATCGTCACTTCGCCAGTGCATCGAACAGACCCGAAGTGAGGAATGGCATAAGTCCAACTATCTCTTCCAGCTGTTCGCTAGGGCCGATCGGGCGCGCAATCATGCCGAGTGGCCCCTCATCGAAAACTACTGGATGTGACGAACGGGCCACGATGGACGCTCGTACCCGAAGCAACGTCGATGCCGATTTCACTGGTATGTTCGACCCTCTTACTCGCGGTAAGATAGCGAGCTGTTTAGCACAACGACAAACATCACCCCAGAGGACATTCTCAACGGCAAAGTGGTCGTCATAGATATACCAGTATCTAAATACCGCGCCGTTGGGCAGTTCGCCGCGCTGATCTGGTCACAGATCGCACAGGCTTTACGGACGGCTCCGCGCAGCAGCTCGTCGTCGAGCTTAGAGAGGAAGACTTCGCTCACGCGCCAGCCCTCGATCTCACGGTTTTCGAGCAGGAGCGACAGTATCTTGAGCAGGTTGTGATTTACCGGAGCCGAAGAAGCCGGCGATCCAAACGCCGTTGTTCGACTTGTCGAACAGGTACTGGTCGAAAAACCTATCGAGGCGCTGCCCGAGTTCGTTGGTCACAACGTATTCCTCGACTTCTGTCCAAAGGTGCCGGGCATCATCGGCTTTGATGACGCCCTCGATCGGACGGTCAACGGGCTTGGCAAAAAGGTGGCGAATGGTCATGGCGACTAGTGAAGAAGGGCTTTCGTACAGTCAAAGCATGGCCGCATTGTTGAGTACGCCACCGCGCCCTCAACAGGTATCCCGAATCTTGCCGCGGTGATCAGAGCGTTCTGCTCTGCATGAACGCAGATACAAACATCGTAGCCGACACTGGCCTGATAAGTTTTTCGGTCTTTACAGCGGACGCATCCGCCGTCCAAACAATTCTCAACACCTTCGGGTGTTCCATTGTAGCCGGTTGAAATGATTCGATTTTCCCGCACGAGGATCGCACCCACTCTCCGGCCGAGGCAATTCGCTTTTTTTCGAACTGCCATCGCGATATTCATGTAGTATTTGTCCGTCGAAATAGCAGGCGCTGAGCGAATGGCTTCATGGGGGTCCATAAAAACCATAATTCGGACGAAACTCTTGACGCTTTAGCAGGAAAGCCCACTTAACAGCGGCGAGGGATCGTCCCGCAGAACGCCGCCGGCACACTGGAGGCTCTTCAGACACACTTGGCCAGTTTTGAACCGACGACCGAGGGCCAGAAAACGCGGTATGCGGAGACCTACCGAGAGTTTGACCGAATCGTGGAATTGCGTCGAATTCGGTTGAAGAGCGTGGTCGCAGGTCTACCTATGCCTTTGTGGTCCGTCGTGTTGGTCGGGGCTTTCATCACTATCACGGTGACCTGGTTCTTCGACATGAGGAGCCAGAGCATGCACTTCTGGATGACGATAATGTTCTCTGGCCTTCTAGGTCTGCTGATTTTCCTGCTAGCCGCCATGGACAATCCATTCCGGGGAGAGATCGGTGTTGGCCCCGAGGCGTTCGAACTTGCGTATAAGCAATTGATGCAGCCTGGGAAGTGATTGAGACGTGCAAGAGGCTGTTGCGAGATTTGGAGTTTCGCGATCAACCCTTTACCGGAATGGGCTCGCTTGACTTGACACGGCAACCTGCACCTTTCACACTCGCTCTATGGACCCCTCCATCAACGAGATCGGGTCGCTCGTTTCTCTATACCGTTATCCCGTGAAATCAATGATGGGTGAAGAAATCAATTCATCCGTTCTGACCGAAAAAGGGTTGCTGGGAGATCGCCAGTTTGCACTGATTGATCCCTCGACGGGTAAGGCAGTCAGCGCGAAGAACCCTTCAAAATGGCCGAACCTTTTCAGCTTTCGGGCGTTCTACACCGAGGCGGTGGAAAGCGCATCGCGAATACCTCCCGTTCGAATTTCTCTTCCGGACGGTCGGACTATTCTCAATCGCGACGCAGGGGTAGATACGGCCCTTTCGGAAGCGATCGGTAAGCCAGTCCACCTCTCTAGCCAAGGTCCAGAATCAAGCGTCTACGAAGAATTTTGGCCCGATATGGAGGGGCTCGCTCGCAGGGACGTCGTGACCGAGGAAGCGATGCCGCCAGGGACGTTCTTTGACTTGGCCACCATCCACATCCTCGCTACGGCCACGATCGACAAACTTCGTGAGCTTTATCCGCAAGGACGTTTTGAGCCGCGTCGCTTTCGACCGAACCTGATTATATGCCCCAACCAGGGCAATGGGTTCGTCGAGAATGACTGGATTGATCAGACCTTCATGATCGCTGACAACGTGCGTTTAAGGGTGACCGGGCCGTGTACACGTTGCGTGATGACAACGCTCGCCCAAGGTGACTTACCGAGAGACACCGGAATCCTAAAGACCGCTGCAAAGCACAATCAGGTCAACGTGGGCGTCTATGCCTCTGTTTTAACCGGAGGGGTAATCCGGCGCGGAGACGCTGTGAGGATCGAAGGAGCGTAGAATCGCGCCGGTTCGCAAAGAATTGGAGGCCGCTCCTTACGAGGCTGGCATCAGAGGTTTTGCTTCTTGTGAAAAGCGCATACTGGTTCAGAAGATTCCGCGCCCAAAGGCCAAGAGTGCTCTCGGTTACATGCGAACCTCCCTAACCGACTCGCCAGCAAATCGCAGCACGCCGCGGGGAAGCTTTCCCGAAGGTCATGACAGCGTGCGGACCAACAAACGCGCTCATATTCGATTTATGCGCGGTGAATAACAGACGCGAACGGAAAACCGCACCATTCCGATCTGCGGCGCGGCGTTCGATTAGACGGAATGACACTTGAGCCAGGGTGCACCCGATTCTTCGGTAGCTGGAAAGCTTGGTAGCGGGAAATCCAAGATCATCGTCTCTGCTCCAATGTTTCAATTCTTCGTTCCAGCTCATCAATACCGAGAGTCCACCTCTGGATCGGACGCCACCACAGAAAAGCGAGAACAGCTGCTATAATGGCCAGGACCGGCAGCACCAGAGCAGGCGGCCGTTGATTAAACGGGGACATGGTAATCTCCTCTCCGTTCGGCTGAACGCCGAGATGAAAGGCGATTACTCGCAGCCGGGTTTGATTCCAGGCCGTTATTTAGAGCAAATTGATTTGCCTTCTGCATACTTGGGCCCTGTTCCCTCCCTTTCTCTTTTATCGACGGAATTGAGCTACGCTAAAGCCGCATTCGCGTACAGCGGACCAATCTGAAAACAGCAGCGCGACTTAACCCATCAAAGAGCCGAGCCGCGCTATCGCTCGTCGGTCGGATCTCTTAGCTGGCTTTCTTCCACCAATCCGCTTCGTCCTGGTCGCCCTGCGCCTCGCCTGGTTTGATTTTCAAATTTCCATTAGAAACAAGCGGGAGTTTCAGAGTGTTAAAGCGTGTGACTTTGGAAATTATTTTGCCTGATTCTTTGGTCGATACTTTGCGTGGTCCTGCGCGCGCCTCTCTTCCTTTCGAGTCAGAATCATCGGGCGCAGAAATTGCGCCACGTCGGGTCAATTCGGCTAAAGCCGTCTTCGTTCGCAAGACGCTAATTGCGTCCTGCCTCAAGCCCCTAGGTACCTCGCCGGTGTCTCAACGCGCTAAAATTTCCGTTTTGTGAGATGAGCCCCTTATTGCGTTAGTTTGCCCCCGAAGTTCGGAATCACTGTTCATTGCGTAGAACAAGGCAAAGAAGGGACACATTGAATATCGAAGGTCGCATTGCCTAACGCCGTTTTTGTTTGTTGTGTGCATTCTCACCAGCTCGCGACGAGCTTCCCGCGGGTTAACGTTGAATAGTCAACGGTAGACGCGGGATGCGAACGGCTCCTGAGCAAAATGCCAGTTGATCACCCGGGTCGAAGAAAGCCGATTAGGCTTGATCTGCGAGAAGCTTATTCTTATAAGTGCAACTGAATTGTCTGGTCAGTTTCGGGTCGCGGCCCAGCCTCATATTCTTCCCTCGGTCGCACCTTGCTTCTCATCTGACTGATCGCGTCCTCATACCGGGCCAGACGGAAACGGCTGCGGCGCGGGCTGCCGCTGAAACGAAACTCAACAGGATAGGTTGGAAGCGCCAATGGACACACGAAGAGCGATTGGAGAGGTACCTGGAAGCTCCGGGGCGGTCGATGGGCGCGGCGGACCCAGCCAGCGATCGATTGAACCGCGCAACGGTGAACTGCGGCGCTAGGATGATCTTCATGGCTACGCCGATCATCACACTGGCGGAGGCTAGCCGCAGCTACATATCGCGGATGCTGCGCAATGGTGTGTTGTTGCGGCTTGTCGCCATATACCTTTGGACAGTCGCGGCCCATGCGCAGAACGCAACCTGGCTCCTCAGCCCAGGCTCCAGCGACTGGAACACCGCCGCCAATTGGGCGCCGACCACAGTGCCGACGGGAACCGCCACATTCGGTGCGTCGAATACGACGACCATCACGTTCTCAAATAGCGCCACTGTCGGCACCCTCGTATTCAATCCCGGAGCGCCAGCCTATTCCTTTAATCTTTCATTTCAACCAGGAGTCATCATTCGTTTGACGATTAACGGGACGGGTATTGTCAATAATTCCTCGACCAGCCCCAGTTTCCTTATCACCGGGGGCACGTTTTTCCAAAACTCCAGCACGGCCGGCAACGCCACCATCACCAACAGCGATGGCGGGTTCACGGAATTCGACAACTCGAGCACGGGTGGCACCGCCACCATCACCAACAACTCCGGAGTCACGGGTTTCCAAAACACGAGCACGGCCGGCAACGCCACCATCACCACTAACAATAACGGGCTCACGCAATTCGCCAGCACGAGCACGGCCGGCAGCGCCACCATCACCACCAACTCTGGCGGGCTCACGCAATTCTTGGACGCGAGCACGGGCGGCCAGGCGCGCTTCATCACCAACTCTGGCGGCATCGTCGATATTTCCGGCCTCACTTCCGGCGGGATGACGGCCGGCTCAATCGAGGGCGCAGGCATCTACGATCTGGGCCCGAATGCGCTCACCGTCGGCCTGAACAATCTCAGCACCGACGTCAGCGGAACTATCGCCGACGGCGGGCATTCCGGGGGCACGGGCGGCGCACTGATCAAGGTCGGCACGGGAACGCTGACCCTGACAGGCGCCAACACCTACAGCGGCGGTACGACGATCAGTGCCGGAACACTACAGATTGGCAATGGGGGAACGAGCGGAAGCATCTCTGGAAATATCACCGACAATGGAACCCTGGCGTTCGATCGGAGCGACTCCGTAAACTTTAGCGGAGCGATCAGCGGGACCGGTGCCCTGGTGCAGTCGGGAAGCAGCACGCTGACGTTGACTGGAAATAGTACTTACTCTGGCGGTACGACGATCAGTGCTGGAACACTCCAGATCGGTAACGGTGGGACGAGCGGAAGCATCTCTGGAAATATCACCGACAACGGAACCTTTGGCGTTCGATCGGAGCGACTCCGTAACCTTCGGCGGAGCGATCGGCGGGACCGGCGCCCTGGTGCAATTGGGAAGCGGCACGCTGACGTTGACCGGAAATAGTACTTACTCTGGCGGTACAACG
>Ga0209647_1001440_pt1 | contig 20353 bp, 17 predicted proteins | sample GraSoi_2013_60cm_FD_185827 | JGI IMG/M metagenome (GOLD analysis project Ga0209647, IMG submission 185827) | Grasslands soil microbial communities from the Angelo Coastal Reserve, California, USA - Sample 9_17_2013_60cm (SPAdes) (version 2) | ecosystem: Environmental > Terrestrial > Soil >... | reverse complement strand
TGGTCTTTGGATACGGTAGGGATATTGATGTTGAAACCCGCTGTGGGTGGGATGGTGATCTTTGTTAAGTCGGATTGGTAGGTGGCCGAGCCGTTGACCAGGAATTGGGGGTAGATGCCTTTGCTGATGTTGGCAAGGGTGTAGGTCTTTGTTTTTTCGATCAGGGCTCGTTGTTTGGTAAGGGGGTAGTTGGTTTCGGCCAGCTGGTAGCATTGTTGCAGCGTGATATTTTGCTGTGTGGGCCCTGAGCTTTGCTGGGCGAAGCTTGTGCTCCAGGCGAGCAGCAGCGGGCATATTGAGAAAATTTTAATCATTTTACTTATAGTTTTGATTTAATCATTTGATTAAATTTGGGGCAAAAAAAGGCGAGGCGCAGGCGCGGATTGGGGTGCGGATTGCGGGTGAGGGCGGGGCTCGCTTATTTGGGTTGCAGCATGCTTTTGATCCATATTGGTATTAGTTGTTTTCGCTGTTGCATCAGTTCGTTGAATTGTTTGTCGTTTACGCCTGTTACTTTTTGCAGGATGGGGCGGCCGATAAAAGGGAATACGGTGAGACCTACTAAGTTCGCCATCACGTGGAAAGGGTTGAGGTCGCCTATCTGTCCTGCGGCGGCGGCGGCTTTTAATTGTCCGAAGAACTCTGTGCGTGTCGAGCCGATTTCCACATCGATGTTGGCTGCCAATTGTTCCGGATTATTCCGCAGCTCGTTGAGGATAAAAAGGGGCAGGTCCGGATTTTGGGAAAGGAAGTCGATGTACATGGTTACGACCCTGGTTATTTTCTGATCGAGGGAGATGCCTTGTTCGAGGAAATTGAATGAGATGCCCTGGATGAACTGCCGGAAGTTTTCCATCATGATGATGTCGAACAATTTTTGTTTGCTCCGGAAGTAATAGTTCAATAGGGCCAGGTTGATGCCTGCTTCATCGGCAATGTCCCGGGTCCGTGTGGCGGCGAACCCTTTTTGGGTGAAGAGTTTTCGGGCTGCTTCCTTGATTTTTTCTTCGGTGGATGATTCTTTTACTGTCCTGGGCTTCGCTTTAGGCATGCGGGTCATTTAATAGGGCAAAGGTAGAATAGGGGGTTGATTTAAACAAATTTTTTAATCATATGATTAAAATTAGAGTTAATTGATTAAGAAGCAGTGGATTAGTGGAGCGTGGGGTTAATCAAAATCTTCCTTGTAGGAGACTTTTCCGTTGGTCAGGGATACATAATCGACGGAGCCCGTGCCCTGGAAGCGGAAATCGATGCCGATGATTTTGCTTCGGATGATATGGCGTTTGACCGTATAGGCTAGTTTGTCGTTGATCAATATTTTGGCCTGGCCGCTGTCTGATTCTATGCGTAGTTTGATATAGTCGGAAAAGTTGACCCCGAAGGCGGAAAGGTCTTCGCGTTTTCCGGAGGTATAAAAGTAGGTGAAGAAAAGGTCGACGGTGGAAATGCAGCCTTTGGAGCATAGCGGGATCCAGATGGCTGTCCCTTCGCAGAGCAGGTAGACGCGGCTGAGCTGGCAAATGGACGAACCTTCGGCGTAGTCGTTTTTCAGCGAGGTCTCAAAAACAAAGTGGTCGGAATATATTTCGCCGAAGTTCCGGACATTGGAAAACATCACGGTAGGGGGTGAGGGCTGTAGTAAAATGTTCTTTTGCCTGATCTGGTCGACGGACAAGCTCATCTTTCCGTCGTGGATGGCTTCTTCTTTTTTGAAATAAACGGGTACCGGGTCTTGTTCGACCAGGGGTAGCCAGCCATTGGATTCGATCAACAGGTTATGGGTTTTGACGACCCGGTTATGTACCTGCAGCGTAGCGTGGTAGAAGTCGGGATAATAATAAACAGAGGTATGCTGGCGATCGTTTTTGGAGACTTTTACGCGGCGGGTGGTATCCCAGGATTGTTGGATGACGACGGAGTCATCGGGCGAACGGGTGGCGTCATAGTCGAAGACGACGGAGTTGGGCAGGCCGGAAGTGACCGCTTTTTTACTGCTGAAGGCATAGTCCTGTGATAGTGGCGGGGGTTGCTGGCCGTGGAGCAGGAGGAGAACCAGCAGGATGATCGCCAGTGGGGTTAAGAACCATAGTTTTTTGTGGAAAGGGACTCCGGCTGGTGCGGATTTGTGGGGGGAAGGGGTAAAATCTGTTATTGGCGAAGATTCGAGGTTGGCGGTTGGCACTGCGTGGGCGGGGGTGGTTTGATGGCGGACTGTAAAATCCCGCCAGTTATCATAACCCAGAAATTGCGCCAGGGTATTTAAGGTATGCGTATTGGGCAGGCTATCGTATTTCACTTTTCCCCAGACGCGTTTGAGAGTAACATGGCTAAGGGTCACCCCGGTATGGTCCCGGATCAATTCGCTCAGCTGCAAAAAATCCTGGTTAGTCCAGTTCCCGCTATCTCCCCAGCCGGTTTTTTCCTCGAACAATTTTTTTACCTGCCGGATCATAGTTTCGTCGGTCTGCATAGCAAAAAGAATAATGGTGAGTAAAATTAGGGTAGTTCTTCCGCTTGACTTGATTTGTACCAACTTGTACCAACATGTATAGGAGGTGAATCGCTTTTGTCCCGTCTGTTGCTCAATTTTAATACAAATTATTGCAATCTTCCTACGAAAAATTAATGTCTTTGACTGTCAACATTTTATGATAAGCGGGGACCATTAAATGCTAAACTATGCGATTGCTTCTACTGACCATTCTTTCATTGATGGCCGGAACGTTCCGGCCTGCTGCCGCCCAGGATGAAGGGCTACCGGCGGATCGTTATCTCACCAGTGTCCGTTTTCGCGTGCTATTCGGCGGTATCATCATGGGGAAAGCGTGTATCGACTCTTTTCAGGATAGCCTCAACTTCATTTTTGATACGGGCTGCGGCAGTGTATCCCTGGACTCGATGACGGCCGAACATTTTAAGTTGATTCCCCGTAACAGTTCGGCTTTTATCCATGGCGTCGCCGGGATATGTCCGCAGCGATTGGTGGATAGCCAGTCCCTGCACCTGGGTGGTATTACTATCGACAGCTTATCGATGCAGGTCTGCAATTACGATTTGCTCAGCAGCATCTATGGCGAGAAGATCGACGGTATTATCGGCTATAGTTTCTTCTCGCGCTACCTGGTAAGTGTCGATTACGACCAGCTAAAAATGGATATCTATACCCGGGGGCATGTTACTTATCCAAAAGGCGGATTTCTTCTGCGTCCCCGTCTTTTGGGGCTTCCCATGCTGGAAGGGCAGATGATGGATGCGAGGGAGATCCGTTCCCGGTTTTATTTCGACACGGGGGCGGGTCTATGCCTGTTGTTTTCTTCCAACTTTACTTCTGATAGCGCCGTCTTCAGTCCAAAGAGAAAAAAACCGGTGCGGATGCAGGGAGCGGGTCTGGGGGGCAAGATGCAGATGGAACTGACTACCTTAAAGACTTTCTCTTTGGGGCCTTTCCGTTTCAGGCAGATACCTACTTATATTTTTGAAGACGCATATGATGTAACCAGCTATCCGCAATTAGCGGGTCTCATCGGTAACGATCTGCTGAGACGGTTTAATCTCATCCTCAATTACGATCGTTCCGAGATATATATCCTTCCCAATACTGCTTTTGACCAGCCCTTCGACTACAGTTATAGCGGCGTTTCGATCGCCCTTATCGGGGGGAAGATTGTCGTCACGGATGTCATGCCTGATTCACCGGCAGAAAAAGCCGGCTTCAGGGAGGGAGATATGATATTGGCGATTAACGGCGATACCAAGCAGAACCTGCAGGTATACCAGGGGCTTCTTCGAACCCTTGGTCCTAAAATAAAGGTCCTGGTGCAGCGGGATAGCGGTGAGCCGGCGATACTTTTTATGAAAGTGACGAGTATTTTATGAGGCCATGGGAATGGGGAATTTTTCTTTCTTGAAGTCGGTGAAGTTCATTCCGGTTGTATTCTTAAAGAATTTGCTGAAATGTGCCGAGTCTGAGAACCCTAAATGATAAGCGATTTCTTTCATACAGGCATCCGAATAAGCAGCCTGCCTTTTTGCTTCGAGGGCGATCCGTTGCCGGATATGATAACTAGCCGGATTACCTGTTACCTTTTTTATGCTTTCGTTCAGGTAATTGGGCGTGACGGCTAATAGCCGGGCATAATCGGCAACCATTCTCATCTCCTTAAAGTTGGTGTTGAGCAGGTCCATGAATTTTTGAACAAGATCAAAACTCCTGGTTGGGGTCGCCAGCAGGTGATTTTCGTCAAACTGCCTGGACAGATATATTAAGAAGATCTTGAAATAACGTCTTAGTAGTTCCAGTCTGAAGAGGTACAGGTTGTTGTACTCTTTGAGCAGTTTCTCCATAATAAGGGCCATGTCTGCTATGGATTCATTTTTGACTTGCACGGCTTTGCAGCGTTCGAATAACTGATAAACGCCGCGGGGATGTACCAGGTCCGGGTCCATGTCGCTCATGTCGAGAAAACTTCGCGTGAAGGAGATAACATATCCTTCGAGGTCTGCGCCGGATTCGATGCCGTGTACTTCACCGGGACGGACACAAAACAATTGATTCGGCCGGATCCCAAATTGCTGCATGTCTACGCGGTAGACACCGGTACCCCGGGTTACCCAGATAATTTCGAAATAGTTGTGGCTGGACACCGGTGAATTAACGGGCTCGCCATATTGAACGATGGATTCCAGGGTCCTGATCTCGAAGGAGAGGCCCGGGGCTACATTTTTTGATGCATATAGAAAGGAGAGGTAGTCGGCTTTTTTCATGGCGCCTAATTTTCTTTACCTATTCTAATAGCATGCCTGAATTTAATTTATTGTTTTCCAATGATATAGAAGCTCCATGGGGGATGGGGCAGCGAAATCCCGACCATTGTTTGTGTCAAAAGACGAAATATCGTCAGCGGGCGGGTTTGGGGGGTGGCGGCTGATGGGTTTTATAGGTTTTGTTTTTTCAATTCTTCGATAGCGTAGTGGGTTGCTCTTGCCGTCAGGGCCATGTAGAGTATGGATGGGCTGGCGTTGCCGGTGCTGGTCATGCAGGCTCCGTCGGTGACGAAGACGTTTTTACAGTGGTGTAGTTGGTTGTATTTATTCAATAGGGATGTTTTGGGGTCTTTTCCCATTCTGCATCCGCCCATTTCGTGAATATCCCTGCCTGGCGCCCAGTGATTGTCGTGTGTAGTAATATGTTTTACGCCCACTTTATCCAGCATCTCTTCACTTTGGGTGAGGAAGTCTTTGAGCAGTAACTCATCGTTGTGATCATAATCCACTTTAGTGACGAGCAGGGGAATACCCCACTGGTCTTTTTCGGTGGTGCTGAGGCTCACCGTATTGGTTTCCTTGGGGATGGTTTCTCCCTGCATATACATATATACTTCCCAGCCTCCCGGTTCGCTCATCGCTGATTTGTAAGCGGGCCCGATCTGTTCTGGCAGGTCGTGGCCATCAGGAGCGCCCCGGTATACATCCATGAAGGCCATGTAGCCGCCGACGAAATCCGTGTCTTGTCTCTTCAGGTTCCGGAAATTAGCCATCATCGACTCCGAAGGACGGCGGCCATAATAATAGCTGTCTTCAAATCCGTCGATGGTTCCGTGTAGTGAACCCCGGTAGTTTTGGAAGGCGACATATTTTCCCAGCAGTCCATTGTCGTTGCCCAGGCCTGTGGGAAAACGGCGGCTGGTGGAGTTGAGCAATACCAGGTTGCTGTTTAGTGCGGAGGCATTGACGAAGATGATCCGGGCATAATACTCGATGACCTCTTTTGTATTGGTATCGATGATACGTACGCCGCCGGCTTTTCCTTTTTTTTCGTCATAGAGAATGGAATGAACTACTGAAAAGGGCCGGATCGTGAGGTTGCCGGTTTTTGTTGCCCAGGGCAGGGTAGAGGATACCGAACTGAAATAACCGCCGAATGGACAGCCGCGCATGCACATATCCCGGGCCTGGCATTGGGATCTTCCCTGTTGAAGGTGGATGGGGTTTGGTTTTGTCAGCTGTGCCCAGCGGCCCTGGATCATAAATCTATCAGGATAGTGTTCGCTGATCTTTTGTTTTAGGTGTTTCTCTACACAGTTGAAGTCAAAGGGTGGGAGATAGTCGCCGTCGGGCATGGCTTCGAGGCCATCCTTGTTGCCGCAGATGCCGGAAAAGCGTTCGACATGTGAATACCAGGGGGCGATGTCTTCATAGCTGATGGGCCATTCTATTCCATACCCATAACGGGCAGGCGCCGTGAAATCATAGGAACTCCATCTCGGGCAGGCCCGACCCCAGATGAGGGATTTACCGCCTACCTGGTAACCGCGTATCCAGTCAAACGGTTTTTCCTGGACGTAGGGATGGTCTTTGTCTTTGATGAAAAAATGGGCGGTATCTTCTCCGAAGCCGGCTGCGGTGGTGATCAGCGGGTTTTCTTTTATAAATGCCTGCGGCATTTCTTTACGGTGCGGGAATTCCCAGGGGGCCATGGTGGCGGTGGGATAGTCTTTATTGTGGACGACATTCCGGCCTCTTTCGAGGACGAGCGTTTGGAGGCCGTGCTCGCACAATTCTTTGGCGGCCCAGCCGCCGCTGATGCCGGACCCGATGACGATGGCGTCGTAGGTACGATGGAGGTGGGAATCTGGGGTCCCTGAGCTGCGACCGGGTTGGAAATCATTTGGCATGGCAATCGAGGGTGTTGATCTCTCAATTTAAGGAAAATTGCATTACCGGCGCAATGGTTTGGAAAAAAGCGAAACACTCATCGGCCGAACTTACTGGCTTGCAGGCGGAGATGCAAAACAGGCTTGAGCCGGTATTAAATCAATTGCATTGGATAAACTACTCGGGTAATTCATGGCGTCTGCGCCAGAAGTAAGTTGCCAGCAGTAGGCTGACGATGGCCAGTACGGCCCCGAATTCATCGATATAATACTTTGAGTGGCCTGTATCCTTTGTCAGAGGGGTAAAGAATCCCTGGATGAACAGGTTGTGGCTGGCATGGAGGAGGACGCCGGTCCAGAGGCTATTGGACTTCAGCCGGAACCAGGTGAAAATAAAACTCATACCGACGACCATGACCGTGAAGCAGGTGAGGCCATACCAGGCGGGGGCGCCGTTGTTATAATCTGCGAATAATAGTATGGGATAGTGCCATATTGCCCAAATGATTCCCGAGATAAGGGAAGTGCGGGTATAATTATTGGTTAGTTTATACAATTCAGGTGCTAAAAAGCCGCGCCAGCCTATCTCTTCCCCCAGCGCATTGGACATGCTGCCAGGTAAGCGGTAGATGCCAAGGATAAGAAAGTAAAGGAGAATGACGATCGGGTAGGGTAGTTTTCCCCAGCCCAGGGATGCTGCGGTCCGGCCGATAAACTCTTTGCTGAAGAAACCACCCAGCTCGGTAAGCCAGATAAATAGATACGCGGCCAATGCATATAAAAGGGGCGTGAAGTAGGCCCAGACCTGGTAGCGGGTTTTACCCCATTGCCAGGCTAGTCCGGTGAAATCTCTTTTTAGTGTTGTGCAGGTGAGCCAGGTGGCGATGGCCGGGCTCCACATCAGGCCGATGCTGTATATTCCGGAGGCGCCCCGTAGTTTGCCCGAATGGATCAGCAGGGTATAGAAGACGGTGCTTATGGCAAAGGTGAAGAACAAATAAAGATAGATACCCTTCCGGGTTTGGGCAGTTGAATTTGGCATATTTCTAAATTAGGTAAAAATCGGGTGATTGGGGCGCCGGGGAAAAAGCTAAGTCATTTTGTAATGAGGTAACCCAGACCAATCGAGATTGTTGCGAAAAATGAGTTTGTTTTTTGTTGGGGGCTGTTGCTTATCGAATTCTCATCAAATTTCCATTTGGCGGCTGAAGTCTGGATATAATAACCAGCGCGGATCCCCACGGGTAAGGTACGCTGGATCTCGTGACCTTCTATTTGTTTTGACTTCAATTTGATAAGATAATCGAAACCTGCGCCGAGGTCAATGCCGAAATTATTCTGGTGGATCGTTTTAGCTAAGGTCGGAGTGAGGACCTGATTGGTAAAGTCGTTTGTATTGCTGGAGGGACGATTATCTTTTATTCGGAGCACTGCCCTTGAAACATTGATACCTGCGAATGGATACAGGCGGAAATCGGGGCTACCTGTTATGTTGTAGCCTGCCCTGAAAAAGAATTGGTTCTGGTAGTACGACGTTTTTATCCCATTAGCATCGGATTTAGAGGGAATGGTAAAGCCGAGGCCAAGTTCCGTGATCAGACGCTTGTAATCGTGAGTGAATGACAGGTTATACCAAATGTTGTTGTTGGACAGAGTGGGCAGGCCGTTCTTACCCAAAGCACTATTTAGCTGATCAATATTGTTTTTGCGATAACCGGCCTGGAAATTTATTCCGCCACTGAACTCGTGTAAACCGTTTTTTTGCGCAAAGGATCCATTGCTAATTGCCAACAAGGAGGTTACCACGATGAATGTGGCGGTTGATAAGCTTGTTTTCATTTTTTACTGTTTTTTTGTGAAGTAAATAAAATCGGGGAGTTGGAATTAGCAACATCAACGGTGTGCGGTAAAGGAGGGATGGTCTTACATCATCAAAATTAACTAGAAAAAAGAATTATCCATTCGGCTGGATTGGCAAAATAAGTAATCATTGGTTTAATAAATTGAAAATGAATGATATGGTTTGATTAGTTTTTCCTGCGGGCTTTATAAATACTTCCTGATCACTCCAATTTTCCGAAGGGTGCAGGTCAGGGTCCAACTTAACGTAACAGCCACGATAAAAGTGATCAGAAACTTTATCACGGCCGGCAGATCGACATCCAATAAGAGGTATTGGCACCAAAGCACAAAAATATAATGCACGAGGTATATGCCGTAGGCATTGGCTGAAAGTGAAATCAAATGGCCCGATACCCGTCCAGATTGCAGGCCCCACCCAAAGCACTATAGGCACATATAATATCCATGTAAGAAGATACCCCGAGAGCAGCATCCTGGCCGGATGCTGTTTTAATAAGGCCATGGCTTCTCCGGCTTTGATCAGCCACCGTTTTGCAAAGGGATAGATCAAGGCAAAAAGAAGGTTGAATAAAAATAACACCCAGATAAACCATGGTGGCCCGACGGGCCAGGATTCGACTGTGAAAAAATCAATGATATACGCTTTGATGTCACGGCTGCCATAGGCCAGCAAATAAGCAGGATAATAGGCCAGTAACAATCGACGATCGGATGGGTGGATGCATTGTAAGCCGCCTTATTGAAGTGGGCGAAGGTGGTGTAGGCTAATGAAGAATGGTGGGCGACAACTAACAGGGTTATAAACCCGCGTAAATAGTCGATCCACGGGACGCGGGAAGGTTGTTGCATTTGGCCGTTGGTTTTCTTTTATACGGCTGAGAATGGGAAAAGTTACTTTTGAACTATAAAATTGGCCAGGTAGCCAAGGCATAGGATACCCATAACGTAAATGAACAAAAAATATAATGTGGGGATTATCTTTGTAAATTTTATCCTTTCTGTATCCAAAGTAAGACGAAAGAAAATATTTGAGGTATAGACAAATGAATACCACATTGCTTTTTTGGGTTCCATCGATTTCACATTTACCGGTATACCCTCTACTTTATATACATATGTGGTGAGAAAATCGAGACAAAAATAGTTAATGATCGTAAAGATCAGGATTAGGCCGGCTATCCAAAGGAAAATGAATTCCTTGTCATAACCGAAATTCCACCAGACGATGGGGATGCATTTCAGCCAACGGGCCCATGACTGATCCCATTTAAAGTTTTGATATTCGATATCGAGTTTCCGATAGCTCTCTCTTTGGCCGTTCAACTGGAAGTTGTTTAATAAGGCCTCGTACATAGCATCTTTCTCATCCCTGGAGATCTTCTGTCGCACGTTCTCATACGTTAAGCTCAGGGTGGAATCGGGGAGGAGTAAGCGGAAGTGAAAATAATCCAGATGAAATTTGGAGATGTCCGATTTATAGAGAAAAATCTGGTGGGGGGTATAAGTTTCGTTCTTTTCATTATATCTGCCGGAATCGGTGAAATCGGCAGTGGTAAGATCTATAACTCTTTTTATGGATCTATTCTGGGAGAAGTCTAAGGTATCCGGCAAAATTGCGCTGTTAAAATCCATTTCGGCGCTGTCTGGAAAAGACAAATTGGTGAATTTGGCGAACCGGGAAAACGTGGCGTCGTCGAAGTAGGCATTTTTCGTGAAAGTGACATCATCAAAATAAGCATTTCTCAAAAAGCGTACCCCCGAAAAGTTTACCGGCTTTGAAAATAAAGCGTCTGTGAACTGAACTACATTTTCGAATGTGGCCAATTGAAAAAACGAACTGTCCGTGAAAGAAGCATCCTGAAAGGAGCATCCTTTTTTAAACGTAGCGTTGCCAAAATTGGACGTGCTGCGGAAATTGGCGGATGCGAAGGATGTTGTGTCTTTAAAACAGGCATAGGAGAAATAGGAGCCGCTATCGAATATGGCTTCTGAAAGGTCAAGTGAATCCAGAAAATAAGCCTTATTGAAGAAACTACGGCCCTTGAAATGATAAGCAGGATTGCTTCCATTATATTTTTTGATCGTGTCGTTGCTCATGTTAACCTCGCGTCCGGGATCGATCCCGTTGAGATCTTTAGGTTGTTGGCCAAAAACGAAATAACCTGGCATCAGCAACAGGAAGGTACATATCAGGTTGGACTGGAAGTTGGGCCGTATTTTCATCGGATGTAGAAAGTTTATCCGTAAAAATATTCATTTTTTGCCCAAATTTTGCGATGGCTTCAATTTACCGTTGTTGTGAATCTTTTGCCCGGGCGATCATTTGAAGCCCGCTTGTTTGAGCAGTATTTCCAGCCCTTCAACCGTAAGTGGCTTGGGGTAAAAACCGGAGAAGCATTCATTCCCGTATAAGCGCTGCAATTCCTCCGGATCGATCATGGAAGACAACATGAAAACCTTGTAGCTGTCACGAATCACCCTGGGAAGCCTGGCAAATTCATCAAGAAATTCGAATCCGTTGATTTCAGGCATACGAACATCAGAGAGTATAAAGCCGGACCCGGCCTGCCTTGGGCTTATGACTTTGTTTTCTGCCTCCAGATAACTCAGGGCGGCTTTTGCCGAGGAGAAGGTCTTGATCTGGCTGTCTTGTACCAGCTGTTTGACAATCTGCTTTGCTAACGTTAATGCAAATGGATCGTCGTCGATCAGCAATACGGGCGGATTTTTCCTCATATACATAACTGTTCCCACAAAGATATCCCGCTGCTTTCAGTGTAGAATAGGACGGGATGCGCTGAGTATAGGACAATTCGGACCATTTTGCATGTCTTCCGGGGAGGGCTACTTGAAGATATAGAGCTCGACCCGCCGGTTTAGCGCCCGGTTGGCTTCCGTGTCATTGGGATATTTAGGAGTGCTGGCCCCATAGCCTTTTGCTGTCATTCTGCCGGGAGCTATCCCTTTATCCTCCAGGTATTTTTCCGTGGCTTTAGCCCTGTTTTCGGATAAGACCATGTTATGACTGTCGCTGCCGGTGTTGTCCGTATATCCCCGGATCTCTATATGTGTGTCGGGGTAGCGCTGGAAGATGGCGGCCAGGTCGTCAAGGTCTTTCCTGATCCTGCCCTGGAGCTCGAATTTATCGAACTCGAACAGCACGTCGGTATTCAGGGCTAGTTTGATGCCCTGGTCCAACAGGGTCACCTCAAAGTCGGGAATTTTCTTTTTGATCTCCTGCGCCTGGCGATTCATGTCACTTTTCCCTGCCTTATGGGATATTTTGCAGGCTTCCAAAAATAATACTACCCCCAGTGCGAATAATAAAAACCCCAGCGCGATAGTCCTGACAGAATTTCTCATTTAATTAATTGTATTTAATACAGTTGTAATATGTTAATAGCGACCGGGAGCCGGATGGGGTCTGTTTTATGACCGGACGGGGTCTGTTTTTATGACCGGACGGGGTCTGTTTTATAAAAGGAAGGAGTACAAAAATACTCCTTCCGACCTAAACCCTAATCCAAGCCTGTGTCCGGAGGTGAGGAATCATGTTCATTATTCCGGCACAGAGAAGCCCGAACCCCAAAGTCTTTTCATAGGTAGAATCTGCATCATCCTATATTTGGTTTTTCTTAAACTGTTTTCAGGAAACAAACTTACAAGATGGCGGGATTGTATTCAATACCCATTTTTCGGCAGATGATGGAGCTGATGGAGCTGATGGAGATGACAGCAGGAATAAAAATTGAAACAAACATCTCACACGTAGAGAAAATACTACAATACTATAGTTGGAAAAAAAAATTATTCTACATAGTTTTACTAAATCGACGTAATGATTTTACGTAGTGCTTACCACAACTTTTTGAATCTACAAAATTAAACCTATGATCTATGTACGGCATCTACACATTTTAGGGAACTGACACTTCTTCGTTAACCTGCCGCGTACTTCTCATTGTTTATGTCATCTTTTCTGCCACTGACCCCCGGTAGGAAGGAGGACTTCCTAAACAGTTCCCTATAATGAAGTATAAGCAAATTTTACGCTGGCTTTTCCATACCAATTCAGAAGCAAATTCCATTTCAGAAGCAAATTCCATGCCGGAGGATAGAATGAAGGGCGTACACGAGATCCGGCAAATTATCAGCGGAGACCTGCATGATATCATTGCTCCCGGCCTGGTGCTTCTCCGCATGCAGACGCAGGAGATGAAAATGAAGACCGGCCATGAGGACCTCTCATCCCACCTCGACGCCCTGTCCCGGACTGCAGATGATTTAATCCGTAATACGCGGGAAATGATCTGGACCCTGCATCCGCGGAACGACCTGCTGGACAATACAGTCAATTTTATCGGTGAATATTTTCTGTCCCGGATGGAGTCATCCGGTGTCGATGCGTGCATATATTATCCCGATAGGGTTCCGGATATCGGTCTGCCGCTGATCCTGATGCGGAGCCTGGTCCGGTGCACGAGGGAAGCTACCGATTTTATGGTACGTAACTCCACCGGAACGCAGGCGGATCTGCATATCGATGTAACGGAAGAAAATATCCGCGTAAGGATACGCGACAACAGTACTGCCGGGCAGCTATCGACCGAAGAGAGCTCCAGGGTATTGACCGGCATCGAGCGGAAGATGGCGGCGGTCGGCGGCACCTGCAGTATCTTTTCCTCCCTGGCGGGCACCACCGCGTGGTTCCAGGCTCCTTTTCCCAACTGTTAAATCCTCAAAACCATAGTAACATGAACTCATCCTTTATCCTTGTCGGGATTGTAGAAGACAATTATGAATATGCGAAGTCAATGGCGCACATGCTGCAGCTTTCGCCGGATATTTCCATAGCGGGAGTCTGGCAGGATGCCGAAACGGCGATGAGGGACATTCCTCAGCTATCGCCCGATGTCGTATTAATGGACGTACAATTGCCGGACATCAGCGGAATAGAATGCATCCGGAGAATATCAGCTGTTTGCCCTCGAACACAATTCCTGGTGCTAAGTCATTGCGAAGACGATGAACATGTCTTCGAGGCGCTGAAGGCAGGCGCCTCGGGTTATCTCCTGAAAGGCGAAGATCATGAAACCCTGATCAGGAATATCCGGGAACTACGGGCAGGGGGGGCGCCTATCAGCCGTAAAGTCGCCTGGAAACTCGTCCGTTATTTCAACAGGCGGCCGTCCACCAGCACCGAGGGTACGTCGCTTACAAAAAGGGAAGAACAGATCGTCTTGTTGCTGGCGGAGGGGAAGATGTACAAGGAGGTGTCGGAGAGGCTGGGCATTGCCATGGAGACGACCAAAAAACATATCCGGAATATTTACGACAAGCTCGATGTACAGAACAGAACGGAGGCAGTGAATAAATGGAGGCTGTCGCGTTATTATATAGCCTGAGGAGGCCGTCATTGCTTTTGAATAAAAATAATATCTACAAGTGAAGAACTATTCTATTTTGATCGCCGACGACCATGAGATCGTGCGGTATGGCTTGCGCCAGTGGATGACAGAAATTGCACCGGGCTGCCGGGTGCGGGAAGCGGGGTTTTATGAAGAACTGAGGGATATTTTGGCGCAGCAGGAATTTACACACCTGATCCTCGATCTTCAGCTTTATGGGATCAGCATGCTCGAGAAGTTTCCTTTTATCCGGAAGGGCTATCCGGACCTATGTATTATGGTCTACAGCATGCAAAACGGAATGAGGTGTGCCTCGCCCCTGCTGGACATGGGAGCGAACGGATTTCTGAGCAAGGCGAACAATGAAGCGGATACGATGGTAGCCCTGCGGCACTTCCTCCGGTACAATGGCTATTTGAAGAAAGAGCCGGGGCAGGATATGTCCACGGAAATGCCTGTGCCGGGAATACCTATACCGGGAAGAGCTAAAGATATTTTTCAGCCGCTTTCCCCCCGGGAAAGGCAGATGGCCGGTCTGTTTCTTAAAGGGGATACGGCCAAGCAGATACAATATACCCTGCGTCTGAAATCGTCTACCGTCTCGACAATAAAAAGCCGCATTTTCGGAAAGCTGAATGTGTCGAGCATAACCGAGATGATCAGGCTGGCCTATGATCAGCGGCTGATCTGAGTGATTGACAAGGCATCCTTAATCTAACAAACAACGATATGAACCGGATACTTTTTTCTGGATCCTACCGAAAACTAGGTATGCGGGTCCCTCGTTCGTACAGTAAATTTACTTCGACAATAAGGTCGATCATTATGCAAAAGACTATAGTTTTGGTTGCTTTTATTCTGTTGGCCGGAATCGCTTTATTTGCCCAGGTGGGCATCGGCACTACTTCTCCCAATGGGAATGCGGCATTGGATATCAGCAGCGCCACGAAGGGATTGCTGCTGCCTCGTGTAGCTTTGTCGGCCACCAATCTGGCGTCTCCCTTATCTGCGCATGTGGCGGGGATGCTGGTGTACAATACGGCGACGGCCGGGAGTGGCAATACTGCCGTTGTTCCCGGTGTTTATATGAACGATGGCACGCAATGGTATTTGCTCACGGCAGGTGCGGCTTCCGGTGGGGGTACTTGCGGCAGTTATACTGTCAGTTTTACCTATAACGGGGCCAGTGTGACTTACGGCACCCTTGCCAGTCCCACCACGGGGGGCTGTTACCTGGACCGTAACCTGGGTGCTTCCGCGGCGGCGACGGCCGATAACGATTACCAGGGTTATGGTGATCTATTCCAGTGGGGCCGTCTGGCCGATGGGCACCAGCTCATTACCCGGACGGGTTCCACGACCAGTACCGCTGTTAACGGTACGACCACTACCTTGTCAACGACGGATGTTCCGGGTAATGCGTTGTTTATCACAAACACCAACAGCCCTTTCGACTGGCGCAATCCGCAGAATAGTAATTTATGGCAGGGAGCCAGTGGCATCAACAATCCCTGTCCCGGCGGCTGGCGCCTGCCTACCCAATCCGAATGGGTTGCAGAAACAGGTATTACCAATTCCGCGACCGCCTACAGCCAGCTAAAGCTCACCATTGCAGGCTACCGCGACCAAGGCAATGGCAGCCTGACTTACGCCGGCGTCAGCGGCGACTATTGGAGCTCGTCGATCAATAGTAACGTCTCCGAATCCCTCCAGTACAGTAGCAGCGGCGCCAGTCCCGCTACCGACGCCTACCGCGGGCAGGGCTTTTCCGTCCGTTGCAGAAAATGATCTTTCCGTCCCTTTGCATTTCCATCCGGGTGGCGCAGAATATTATATGTAAACTCAACTTATGAAAAAGAGTATAGTTGTCATTGCGTTCTTCCTGTTAGCCGGGACTTCTGTATTGGCCCAGGGTATCGGCACTACTTCTCCCAATGCGGATGCGGCATTGGATATCAGCAGCACTACGAAGGGATTGCTGCCGCCTCGTGTAGCTTTGTCGGCCACCAATCTGGCGTCTCCCTTATCTGCGCATGTGGCGGGGATGCTGGTGTATAATACGGCGACGGCCGGGAGTGGCAATACTGCCGTTGTTCCCGGCATTTATGTGAACGATGGCACGAAATGGTATTTGCTCACGACAGGCGCGGCTTCCGGTGGGGGTACTTGCGGCAGTTATACTGTCAGTTTTACCTATAATGGCGCCAGTGTAACCTATGGTACCCTTGCCAGCCCAACTACGGCGGGCTGTTACCTGGACCGCAATCTTGGCGCTGCCCAGGTGGCCGCCGCCTATAATGATTTCAATGGTTATGGGGATCTGATCCAGTGGGGCCGCGGGGCCGATGGTCACCAGCTCATGACCTGGAGCAGCGCTACGGCCGGCAGCCCTGTCAATGGAACCACCGCTACGCTGTCTACGACGGATGTGCCCGGCAATGCCTTATTTATCATAGCCAGCAGTAGTCCTAACGACTGGCGCAGTGGGCAGAATAATAATTTATGGCAGGGGGTCAGTGGTATAAATAATCCCTGCCCCAGCGGCTGGCGGCTGCCCACCCAACCCGAATGGGCTGCTGAGACGGGTATTACCAATTACAATACTGCCTATAGTCAGTTAAAGCTCACCACCGCGGGTCTGCGCAACTTCAGCACTGGCAGTCTGAATGAAATAGGCAGCAGCGGGGACTATTGGAGTTCTACGCCTTATACGGCCAATGGTACCCCCGCCTACTACTTCTACATCATCTCCGGTAGTGCTGATCCGGCTCACTTCAACTACCGGGCTATAGGGTTTTCGGTTCGCTGCAGAAAATGAGTGATTTAAAAAAATGACTGTCTATTACCGAAAACTAGGTATACAGGCCCCTCGTTCGCACAGTAAATTTACTTTGACATTTTAACATTGTTAATGTTATAGCAAAACATCTGGCTTATGTGCTTAGTTTCCTACACCCGGAGAATCCTTTCCATCCTTTTTCTTTTTCTTTTCCTGCTGTCCAAGGGGGCGCGGGCCAACAACTTCTATGTGACCAATGCGAATGATGCGGGCGCCGGCTCGCTGCGGCAGGCCATTACGGACGCCAATAATATGGCGACCGGGCTTCCGCATTCCATTGTTTTTAATGTCTACGGATCGATAGTCGTACAGTCTGACCTGCCGAAGATTACGTCGACCGGTCTCAACATCGACGGGCAGAACAAGGTGACCCTTAATACCGCGACGGGCGGGAATACAATAATCAGCTTCCTCAACGTGGGTGCGGACAATGTGACGATCCGGAACCTTACCCTGCTGAATACGGGTGGTGTCTGTTTCGTGATAGACGCCGGCACCACCGGGGTCACCATCCAGAACATCGTCGCCAATAACTTCAACGGTCCTTATATGGCTAGAATCGTGTACGTGGCAGGGGCGTCCACTAATCTCACGTTACGGAACATCACCTCCAGCCAGGGGTTAGCGAACAATAACAATTTCGGCTATGGATTTTTTTTCATCGGCGGCCTGCAGACCCATCTGGTGATGGATAGTATCAACCTGCGCGGATCCGACAGCAGCTATAGCGGCGTATGGTTCCAGGGTGCGCCCATCAATGGATTAACGTTGACAAATAGCCGCATAACGGGCATGAGGCAGGCCATTGGTTTTAGCGGGAAGGGGAAGGGGACTACGGCCACCAATGTCCTGCTGGACCATGTCAAGGTGGATTCCCTGTACAGCGGCGGCTATGGCTACTATTCGAACTATATCAACAATGGCATCACCATTCGGAATTCCCTGTTCAATTCACCGCAGAACGGCTATGGCATCGTGTTTGTTAACCCGTCCAGCGGCGTGGCTATCGACGGCCTGATTATCGACAGCCTGACCCTGCATAACAAGGGCAATGGCTGCTTGTTCACCGGGATCGCTAACAATGTCACCATTACCCATTCTTCCTTCGACAACTTTAAAGGCAGTACGGTCAACGAGATGATCCGGTTCGACCAGCCTGTCAACAACCTGACCATGACGGCCGACAGCATCAACGAGGAGATCACCGGATCTCCGTACAGCGGGGCTTACGGGATAAGGTTCACGGACGCGGTCACGAACATTAGTATCGACAGCCTTCTCATCAACAAGGCGATCAGGGGTGGCATGTGGGTGAACTCGACCGTCTCCGGCTTCACGCTCAACCATTCCAAATTCACAGCCAATGCCATCGGCATCGACTTTTCCGGCAGTGCTGTGCATTCGGGCGTTTCGATCCTGAATTCCTCCTTCCTCAACGGGACGAATGTATTTAACGGGGCGTTCCAGTTCAATGCGACTGCAGTGCCCAACGAATTCAGATTCAGTAATGATACCATTGCATATAATGCCGGACCTGGCCTGCGGGCCTATAATGGGGCTGTCGCCATTACGGATACCGTCACCAATTGCGTCATCCACGACAACGGCTACGGGGTGCTGATCGACAATGGGCCTACCAACGTGGTCATTACCCAGAACAGCATCTTTAACAATACCTACGGGGGCATCGCCATGAAAGGCAGCGGTAACTGCGGCTATAACGAAGCCAACAAGAGGGTCCCGACGCTGGTGTCGTCCACCTCGCTTGGCGGGGGGCAATACCAATTGCAGATAAGCCTTCCCAATGTCGTTGCCGGCGCCATCTATGATGTGGACATCTATGCCAACGATCCGAATGTCTCGGCGGCCAGCGGACAGTATTATGTGACCACCCTGAAGGGCCTGTCCTATAACAACGGGGTGCTGGGGACATATACCATAAATTATAATAAGGGGCCCGGGGCCACGGGCCAGGGTTTCTGGACGGCAACGCTGCACATTCCCACTGGTTCCTGCGGGACTTCGGCGTTCAGTAACCAGGAGGCCATGAAGCCGCAGGGGCCGGGGGGGGTTAGCAACGGCATCGTAGCCTGGTTGCGGGCCGACGATGGCCAGGCGAGCGGGGCGGCGTGGGCCGATGTCAGCGGCAACGGCGCGGGGGCTTTCCAGGCGACGGCTACTGTCCAGCCGTCCTTTGATGCCGGGGTGCTCAATTTCAACCCCGCTTTGCTGTTCAACGGGAGCAGCAGCTATATGCAGATTCCCAACAGCGCCATTGCGGGTCTCTTTCCTTCGGGGGCCAGCGCCCGCACGCTTGTTTCGGTGTCCCTCAATAAAGAAGGCGTCAACACGGGTGTCATATTTGGATATGGGACGCCGGCGCAGGGCGCCGGCAATGGACTTGCCGTTGCCGGTCAGATGCCCTACTATTGGGGATATAATAATGATCTTGATGGAAAGACTTACCCCAACTATTTGAACAGGCAGTCGATCACTATGGGTACGTACACTGCGTCGGGCAGCCCCAATACCAATCTGTATGTCAACGGCCTGTTCGATGCTTCCGGTACTTATACCTGGAATACCGCTATGACCCGCGAGGCGAATATAGGGCGGGCGCAGGGGTCGCCTTCGTACTACTGGAACGGCGACATCGGCGAGGTGATCCTGTACAACCGCGTGCTCACAGCTACGGAGCAGCAGCAGGTGAACTCCTACCTGGGACTTAAATACGGCATTACCTGTTCCGGCGGCGGCAGCAATTACATTGCTTCCGACGGCGCCACCACCTTCTGGGCGGCGAACGGCAACTATAAATACCGCATTACCGGCGTCGGGCGAGACAACGCCACGTCGCTTTACCAGAAGCAGTCCGTAAGCGTGGATACGGGCATCGTCACCCTGGCCCTGGGTAGCAGCATTGCGGCTTCCAATGCCGTTAACACGGCTGCCATCGGCACCGACAAGTCCTTCTTCGTGCTGGCCGATGACGGCGGGGCGACGGGGCTTACGATGGCTGTTACGGGTACGACCTCTACCCGGCGGATGGGCCGGGTATGGATGGTTCAAAAGACCAACTGGGTCGATCAGCTCGTCACCCTGCGTATAGGAGGGACGGGTCCGAACAACTACCTGCTGATCAGTACGGATCAGGCATTCGGGTCTGTCAGCCAGGAGCTGAAGCTGGATGCAGGGGGTAATGTCACGCTGAACAGCAGCCTCCTGTCGAATGGAACTTATTTTACGATCGGCGGTAGTGTCGGGGGGCCGGGTAATGTCAATGCCGGCATAGCCTTATGGCTGCGGGCCGACGACGGGCAGTCGACGGGTGCGTTGTGGAACGACTATAGCGGCAACCTCAATTCGGCGACTCAGCCGACCGCGGCCAACCAGGCTTCGGTGGTGCAGAGCGCCTTCAATTTTAACCGGGGGTTGCGCTTCAACGGCACCACCAATAATTTAACGGTACCGTATAATCCGGCGTTCAACGGCAATGTTACGGTCTATACGGTGTATAACCAGCTGAATGCCGGCAATGTACAGACGCCTATATGCAGCCGGAACTCCTCGACAGCCCTTGGTTGGAA
>Ga0209647_1001438_pt1 | contig 20364 bp, 19 predicted proteins | sample GraSoi_2013_60cm_FD_185827 | JGI IMG/M metagenome (GOLD analysis project Ga0209647, IMG submission 185827) | Grasslands soil microbial communities from the Angelo Coastal Reserve, California, USA - Sample 9_17_2013_60cm (SPAdes) (version 2) | ecosystem: Environmental > Terrestrial > Soil >... | reverse complement strand
GGACTGGTACCGGTGGAGATCGCATTTCGCGGCGACGCGCTCTACGCGCACCTGATCGTCGAGCGCCCGATCGAAGCGCCCGCCGTGCAGCCGCCGCAAGGAGGAGCCGCCGCAGCGCTATCGCTCTATCCATCGACGGTGCTGGAGTCGTGGTTCGCCAGCGGCGGCGTGCGCTTCTGTTTCGTGCGCCTCACCGACCGCGCAGCGGTGGACCGCGCGGTGCTCGACCGAGCGGCATGGACCAAGCACTTCGCCAACGCCTGGTCGTCTCAGCTCTATTTCTTCTCGGGCGAGCGCGAGCAGCTTTACGCGCGCATGTTCGCCCCGGCGCTCGGTGTGGAGGAGGATCCGGCGACCGGCTCGGGCGCAGTCGCCGTCGCCGGTGTGTTGGCGGCGCGGCTGCCGGCGGCGGACGGCATCTTCACCTGGCGCATCGACCAGGGCGTCGCCATGGGACGGCCGAGCGTGCTCGAAGCTTCAGCCGAGAAGCTTGGCGGCAAGGTGCTGCGCATCAAGGTCGGCGGCGCCACCGTGATCACCGCTGAAGGAACGATGGACGTTCCCGCCGGCTACTGACTACCAGTCCTCGCGCACCGCACGCACCGGTCCCATGCCCATCGCCTCGCGGCCGGAGATGATGGCGGTCAGCACCGCTAATCCCACCAATATGGTGACCAGGCTGCAGAGCAAGGCCAACGGCGGGTGGAGCTCGATGCTCCAGTTGAACGACTGCCGGTTCACTACGTAGACGAGTACCAGGCTGATCGCGGTGCCGCAGACGAGGCCGGCCCCGGCGCCGACGCCGGCGAGGAGCGCGCCTTCGGCGGCGAGCATGCGGCGGATCTGTCCGCGAGTGAGGCCGAGGTGGCGCAGCATGCCGAACTCGCGCCGGCGCGCGAGCACCATCGCGCCGAGGCTCGACGACAGGCCGAAGAGCCCGACCAGCACCGCGACCGCCTCCATCGCATAGGTCACGGCGAAGCTGCGATCGAAGATGCGCAGCGATACGGCGCGAATCTCGCTCGAGTCGGCCAGGTCGAGCGCTTCGCCGCCCGGAAGCGCGTGCAGTGCTTCCATCAGCGACGCCGGCGTGGCGCCGGGCGCGAGCCAGACCGCGGCGTCGTTCACCCGCCGATCGCCGGTGAGCTCGGCATAGTCCGCGCGGTCTATGAGGATCGCACCGTGCTGGCGGGCGTAGTCGCGGAACACGCCCGCGACCGTGAACGCATGGTCCCTTCCGAGCAGTGGAACGTGAACTGAGCTTCCAGGAGCAAAGCCATAAATGTCCTTCACCGCCTCGCTGACCCAGATCGGGTGCGGCGGCACCGCCGCTAGTTGCTCGACCAGCGGAAACGCAGCCGCCGCGCGATCGCGCGCAATCAGCACCAGCGGCGGGCGCGCCGGATCGAGGATGACGCGACCGCTGCGCAGGAAATCGATGCGCCGGATCTGCGGCAGCGCGCGCGCCTGTTCCACGAAGGCGGGCTCGAGATAGCCGGTGTCGCCGGCCTGCGTGGTGCGGAAGTAGAGCTCGGCCGGCAGCACGCGGGTCAGCCAGTCGTCCACCGACTGGCGGAACGACGCCACCATGATCGCCATCGCCGCCATCAGCGAGAAGCTCGCCACGATCGCCGCCAGGCTCACCGCCGCCTGCCCGGGCGCGGCGCGCAGTTGCGCGAGCGCCAGCGCGAGGCCGGGACTGCGTGGCAGCGGCAGGAGATCGAACACCGTGCGTGAGAGCCACGGCATCAGCGCCACCGTGCCGATCAGCAGGCAGGCGATCGCCGCATAACCGAAGAGCGGCAGACCCTGCACCGCGGGCAGCTGGGCCAGCACGGCGCCGATGGTCAGCAAAATGACGCCAGGGACGGCCGAAGAGACGCGAGTGAACATCGCGTGCTCGTCACCCGCCTTGAGCGCGTGCGCGGGTGGCGTGCGGGCGGCGTCGCGCGCGGGCAGCAGCGCGCCGATCACGGCGACGGCGATGCCGGCGGCGAAGTAGGCAACAGCGCCCAGGGGAGAGAAGGCAAGCTGCGGCGCGCTGCCACGGAACGCGCCGGCGCCGAGATCGCCGCCCCAGGCGCGCACCGCGACGATGGCGAGCACATAACCCAGGACCAAGCCAAGCAAGGCACCGACGGCGCCGAGCGCCGCCGCCTCGAGCAATACCAGGCGCGCAACGCCGCGGCGCTGGAGGCCAAGCACGCGGAGCAGTGCGTGCTCGCCGCGCCGCCGGGCGGTCTCGAGCGCCTGGGCGGAGAAGACCAGGAAGCCGCCGGTGAAGAGCGCCACCATCGCGAGCACGTTGAGGTTCACGCGGTAGGCGCGCGAGGGATAGGCGCTCGCCTGCTCGAGGTTCTCGACCGGGGCGGCGTGCGCGCCGGGTGGCAGCAGCGCCTGGATGCGCTGGACCATGACGGCCCGGTCGGCGTCGCGCGCCACGCGGATGTCGAGGCGGTTCAGCTCGCCGAGGCGCCCGAAGCGCCACTGCGCCGTGGCGATGTCGACCAGCGCCGCCTGGCCGCGCAGCGCCGATCCGGGAAGAATGCCCGCGACGGACAACGGCACGCGTCGCTGGCCGACTACGAGCTGCAATGTGTCCCCCTTCGCCAGACCGAGCGAGGCGCTGGCGCCGGCGGAGAGGAAGGCGCGATCGGGCGCAATGAGGTCGTAGCGCTGCTCCATCAGCAGCGCGGGCTGCAGCACCGCGGCGCGCAGGATATCGACGCCGACCACGCGCAACGTGCGGTCGGTGCCGGCGACGCCGACGTCGAGCTCGAGCACCGGGCTGACGAAGCGCACGCCGGGAAGCCTGGCGATCTTCGGATAGAGCGCCTCGGCAAAGCCGGCACGCCCGCCGCGCACCTCGATATCGGCTTCGCCGGCCACCGAGCGCACAGCGGCGGCGACGTCCTCGACCGCGGCGCGGTTGACGAGGTGCACCGCGTAGCCGAGCGCCACGCCGAGCGCGATCCCGGCCACTGAGAGCGCCAGCCGGGCGCGCGGCCGATGCGAGTTGAAGAGGAGAAGCAGGCGCAGCATGCGCGCGAACTATAGCGCCCGCGCTGTCGGGAGCTGACGTCATGGCCTGCGGAACTAGCAGCGCGGATTGATGCGTCTTGTGCCCATAGGCAGCGTGACGCCATGGCGCGATTCCGAGCATTTCTCCTCATTGGCGTTTGTCTGCCTGCTTGTCTCCCGCTGACGGCGTGCGAGCCTGTCGCGATCGCGCTACTGGGGGCCGGCGCCTCGACCGCCATCCGCTACAACATGGACGGCGTCGCCTCGCGCACCTTTACCGCGCCGGCGGCGGCGGTGAAAAACGCCTCGCTCGCCGCGCTCGAGCGCATGGGGCTCACGCACGACGCCACCATCCCCTTCGATACCGGGGAGACGATCTACGCCAGGGCGCCGAACCGCGATATCGAGATCGACATCGAGACGATCACCAAGCACGCCACGCGTTTACGCATCGTGGCGAAGGGCGGCAGCTTCCTCTACGACACCGCCACGGCCACGGAGCTGGTGCAGCAGACCGACAGGCTGCTCGAGGCGGGATTGGCGAAACTGGTGCCGGCGGTGCCGGCAGCGGCAGCAGCAGCGCCCGCATCGACTCCTGCTGCCACCGGCGGCTCGAAAATCGGTTTCTGAGGAAAAGTTCGCACAGGCCTGACGGCGCAGCCGAGCGCCGGTTCGGATTGCTCTAAACTCCTCTCACCAACAACGCCGCACGGGAGTTCACATGAAACGCATCGAGCTTGCGCTCGCCACGCTCTTCACGCTCGCCCTGCTGCCGGTACCCGCGCCGGCCGATCCCCCGCCCTGGGCGCCGGCGCATGGCTGGCGCAAGAAAAACGATCCGAACTACGTCGGTTATACGGGCAGGAAGTGGGAAAAGGACTACGGCGTGGTCGAGGGCCACTGCAACACCCAGGCGATCGGCGCGGTGCTCGGCGGCGTGGTCGGTGGCGCGGTCGGCTCGCGCGCCGCGAAGGAAGAGAACCGCCCGGTGGCGATCCTCGTCGGCGGCGTACTCGGCGCCGTGATCGGCGCCAAGATCGGACGCAGCATCGACGATGCCGACCGGGCGTGCATGGGGCATGCGCTCGAGCTGGCGGGCGAGAATCAGACCGTCAGGTGGCAGAACAGCGCCGGCGTCAGCTACGCGCTTACGCCGACGCGCAATGTCGGCGACAGGAGCAATCCGTGCCGGGAGTTCGTCACCAAGGTGTCGAGCGGCAGGGCGGCCGATGCGGTTAACGGCGTGGCCTGCCGGCAGCGAAACGGCGACTGGGTCTTTAAGGGCTAGGGTCGAGCTAGCGGCGCAAGGCGCCGGCGTCTTCGTCGGCGCTCTTCGCCGCCTCGGGCTCGCGCGCGAGCAGCTGCTCGAGGCGCGCGATGTGGCGCTGCTCGTCCGCGGCCATCTCGGCGGCGAAAGCGCAGACGTTGTCGTCCCTGGCGTGCTCGGCGACGTCGATGTAGAAATTCTGCGCGCGCCGCTCGGTGGAAAGCGCGAGCTTGAGCGCGTCGCGTGCGCTCGCCGGCGCGTTGACCCGGTCGGCGTCGGGCCCGAGGTAGTGCCAGGCGTATTCCCAGCCGGCGAGCTGCGGCATCTCGCGCTCGGCGGTGCCCAGCGCAAGGGCTTGGTACTGCTCCTGCTCCTCGCGGCCGATCTTCTCGAACTCGTCGGCGATGTAGTCGAGCCCGACGTCGCGCATGAAGCGCTCGAGCTCGACGAAGCGCTTGAACGCCTCGCGCTCGAGCGCCAGCGAATGCGCGTAGAGATCGATCAGGGTTTGCGGCAGTAGTCTCTGGCCCATGGCTGTGCGGTTTTCCTCTGTCGTAAAGGTAGCGTCAGGGAAGTTACGCACGACTAGGGCGCAGAGTGCCCGACCATGGCCCACAGAGAATGTCGCCGCGATTGTTAAACGAATTGCTACGGCGCCTTGATGCCCGCCTCTCGGATCACCCGGCCCCACTTCTCCTTCTCGGCGCGCACGAAGGCGGCGAACTCCTCGGGCGTGTCGGCCGCGGCATAGGAGCCGCCGGCGCGCAACTGCTCGCGGATCTCGGGCGCGTTGTAGGCGCGCACCAGCTCACGGTGCAGCGCCTGCACGACGGCGCTCGGCGTGCCCGCCGGGACGAAGATGCCGTTCCACACCACCGCCTCGAGCCCGGGCACGCCGGCCTGCGCCGCTGTGGGCACCTCGGGCAGGATGGCGAGGCGTTCGCGCGCGGTCACCGCGAGCACGCGCAGCCTTCCCGCCTTGACCGCCGCGAGCACCACCTGCGGCACGATGAACGCGCTCATCACCTGGCCGCTCTGCAGGTCCGGGATCTCGGAGTTCACGCCTTTGTACGGCACTTCCAGGAGGCGCGCGCCCCACTCGGTCTTCAGCCACTCACCCAGCAGGTGGCTCAGGCTGCCGGGCCCATGCGAGGCATAGCTCACCGAGTCGGGCTTGGCTCTCGCCTCCTCGAGCAGCTCCCTCAGCGTCTGCGCCGGGACGCCGGGATGCACCACGATGATGTACGGCGTCATCGAGAAGCGCGACACCGGCGCGAGCTCGATCCCGAGCCGGCAGCACGGGTCCGGGCTGAGCGCATCCGCCACCGCGTTATTGATGAGCGCGAGGAACAGCGTGTGCCCATCGGGCGGCGCCTTCGCCGCCTCGCGCGCGGCGATGACGCCGTTCGCTCCCGGCCGGTTCTCGACGATCACCGGCTGGCCGAAAGCCTCCGACAGCTTGCTCGCGATCTGGCGGGCACGGATGTCGGGCGAGCTTCCCGCGACCGAAGGAACCAGGATCCTGATCGGACGGCTGGGGAAGCCCTGTGCGCCGGCGACGGCGCTCGACAATAACGCCAGGAGCAGAACGAGCTTTGACAGGGCCCGGACTGGCAATTCGATATCCTCCCGGGCATCATAGCTTCACGCAGGGAGGCGTGTGCAATACGAGAAACTCGGGCGCTATCGCATCGTCGCCGAGCTGGGGCGCGGCGCGATGGGAGCGGTGTACCGCGCGCTAGATCCGCTGATCGAGCGCGAAGTCGCGATCAAGACGCTGCTGCCGGAGCTGCCGCCCGAGATCCTGGACGAGGTGCGCGAGCGCTTCCTGCGCGAAGCGCGCTCGGCCGGCCGCCTCAACCATCCGAATATCGTCACTATCTTCGACGTCGGCGAGGACGCCGGCGTGGCCTACATCGCGATGGAGCTGCTCGAGGGACGCTCGCTGCAAGAGATGCTGCGCAAGCAGCCGCGCCCCGCGCTCGCCACGGCCGCGGAGATCACCGCCCAGGTGGCCGACGCGCTCGACCACGCGCAGCAGTACCGCATCGTCCACCGCGACATCAAGCCGGCCAATGTGATGGTCGCGGCCTCGGGCCGCTGCAAGCTCACCGACTTCGGCATCGCCTACGTGCCGACCTCGAGCATGACGCAGACCGGGGCCGCGCTCGGCTCGCCGAAATACATGTCGCCCGAGCAGGTAGCGGGGGTGCCGGTCGACGGCCGCGCCGACCTCTTCTCGCTCGGCGTCGTGCTGTATGAAATGCTGACGGGCCGCAACCCGTTCGTGCGCGAGGGCGACACGACGCCGCTGCCGGTGATGCATCGCATCTCGGTGGAGCCGCATCCGCGGGTGCGCGCGCTCGACCCGGCGATCCCGGCGGCGTTCGAGCGCATCGTCGACCGAGCGCTCGCCAAGAAGCCGCAGGACCGCTACGCGCGCGCCGCCGAGATGGCGGAGGAGCTGCGGCGCGCAGCGCGCGAGGCGACCGCCGTCGGCACCGCGTACGACAAGACGACGAAGGTCGAGGCGGTGCGCGATCAGCTGCTCGACGACCTCGACGCCTTCTCGCGGCGCGTCGACGAAGAGCAGCAGGCGCAGCTGCGCGCGGCGGAGGCCGAGCGCCAGCGCCACGAGCAGGAGCGCTCGGCCGCCGAGGCGGCGCGCAAGCGTGCAGCGGAGCAGCCACGGGCAGCGCCGACGCCCGCTGAAGCGGCGCGCCGCCCAAGTGCGCTCGACGCGCTGCGCAAGCAGGCCGAGACGAAAACGGTGCGCCGCGAGGATCCGGCCGTGGCGCGCGCCAAGGCGGTGGCGGCGCTCGACACGGAGCTGCGCGCGGCATACCAGTACCTCGCCCAGGTGATCGCCGAGGTGAACTCGGTCAAGCCCCAGGCGAGCGGTCCTTACGACGTCCTCTACATCGGCCGCGTGCCGGTCTCGCTCTCGGACGGCTGGATCGACAGCCGGCCGCGGCGCATCGACGGCCGGGAGTGCTGCGATCGCGTGTACCTGCGCTATCGGGTGAACCCCGAGCCGCCGGCGCGGGTGACGATCTTCGGCGCCGATATCGTGCGCTGCGAACAGCTGCTGAAGTCGCTCGGCGCCGACTACGCCATGCAGGTGGAGGCGCGCACCGACTTCGGCGAGCCCCGGCGCGCGACTTTCACCGTGAACGGCAAGCTGGCTTGCGAGCTGGAGCTCCAGGCCGACTACGGGGCGCTGGCCGTCGGCGTCGAGCTCGTCAACGTGCGCCGCCCCGGCAAGCGCAGCTTCCGGATCGGCGCCGACCGGTTCAAGGACGTGGGCGACGAGCTCGCACGCTATATCCTCGGCGTCGACGACGAGTTCGAGCGCTTCCTCGCCTGACGCGCGGTTATTGGGCTAGGTAGCTGCGCGCCAGCGTCAGCTCGGGTCTAGCCTCGCCCTTGCCGGCGACTTGCACCAGGCGCGTGTAGTAGCGCCGCGCCGCCTTGCCGTCGCCGGACATCTCGCCCGCCAGAGCCGCGCCGTAGAGGCCGCGGAAGCGATCCGGTTCGCGTTTCTGCGATTGCTCGTACTCCTTCAACGCATCGGCCGGGCGCTTCACCTCCATCAAGAGGTCGCCGAGCTGCTCGCGCGCCGGCAGGATGCGTCCCGGCGTCACCGGGTGCTTCTCGTTCTTGTCCTCGAGATCGGCCGCCTCGCGCAGCAGGCCGACTGCGGCGTCGCTGCCGCCTTCGGCGAATGCGACCCAGCCGGCCGCGGCGAGGCGCATCACCTCGGCCTCGGTCGCCCAGTAGTCGTTCTTCGCCGCGCGCAGTGCATCGCGCTTCTGCGTGATCTGCTCGAGATCGGCCTTGGCCGAGGCGGCATCGCCGCTGCGCGCGGCGCCGATCGCACGCGCAAGATGCGTCATCGCCTCGGTGAAGGGGAACTTGCTCTGTGCCGGCTGCAGCTGCGCCGCTTCGCGCCATGCACCGCGCTCCAGGGCCAGGCGCGCTGGCATTGCCGCCTGGGGATACGGCCCGACGAACCGCGGCGTCGACGGGGTTATGCGCAGGGCTTCTTCGTAGGTCTTGCGCGCCTCGCCGTCGCGGCCGAGCTGCAGGCTGGCGTAGACGATGTAGTCCATCGCGTGCAGGGCGTCATCGCCTTCCTTGCCCTTCAGCGCCACGTCCGCCGATCGGCGGTTGGTGCTCACCGAATCCTGCCACGCCCCGACCCGCGTAAAGATGTGCGAAGGCATATGCAGCGCATGCGGCGCGTCGGGCGCGATGCCGGCGTAACGCCTGGCCGAGGGCACCCCTTTCTGCGCGATCGGCGGGGCGTCATAGCTGTGGATCAGGTAGTGCGCCACGCCCGGATGGTTCGGATACTTCGCGAACTGCTTCTCGAGGATCGCCGCCGCCTTGAGGGAATTCGAGTAGGTCTGGTCCGAGGCCTGCTGGATGGCGATCAGGTAGAGCGCATTGAAGATCTGCGCCTCGTCGTCCTTCGGATACTTGGCGGCGAGCGCCTCATAGGCCTTGGAGCGCGCAAGGGCGCGCTGGCGCTCGTTGCGGTTCGCATAGTCTTCCCAGTAGGCCGCGACCGCTTCGAGATAGTCCTTCTCGCGCTGCGTCTTGGCGCCCATCTGGCGGCCCTTGTCGATCGCCGCCTGCGCGCGTGCGATATCCGCCGGTGGCGTGCCGCCGACGAAGGGGTTGTACATCAGGATCGAAGCGAAGCCCCAGGCCGCCACCACGCAATTCGGATCCTCGCCGGCGATTTCCTGGAACGTGCTCTGCCCCGCCGGCCACCAGAACGAATGCAGCATCGCGACGCCGCGCGCGACCTGCTGCTGCACCTTCGGGCTGCACGAGTTGGGAAAATTGACCTTGCCGAGCTTCTGCCCCGCCTTGCCGCCGTCGTCGTCGTGCGCAAAGGCGGAGACTGCGAAAAGTGCTGCGACCACTGCGCTGAGTTTGTTCATGGGACTCCTCCTGATGACGCATCGAGTCTACGCCGCGACCCCGTGGCAAGGCGAGTGCTGCATTCACGTTCGCGCCACGCGGCGATTCCGGCGTGGTTTCAGAAGGTTCCGCTTTAAAATCCGAGGCGTGAACAAACCCGGCTTTCCTTCGGCCAGCAACTTCATCCGCCAGATCGTCGAGGCCGATCTCGCTTCGGGCAAGTACCGCGAGGTCGTGACGCGTTTCCCGCCCGAGCCCAACGGCTACCTGCATTTCGGCCACGCCAAGTCCATCTGCCTCAATTTCGGCCTGCCGCAGCACTACGGCGGCCGCTGCCATCTGCGCTTCGACGACACCAATCCGATCAAGGAAGAGCAGGAATACGTCGACGCCATCAAGGAGGCGGTGCATTGGCTCGGCTTCGACTGGCAGCCCTACGAACACTACGCCTCGGACTACTTCGGCCAGCTCTTCGAGTTCGCGTGCGCGCTCATCGAGCGCGGCCAGGCCTACGTCGACTCGCAATCGGCCGATGAGATCCGCGCGATGCGCGGCACGCTGACGGAGTCTGGCAAGGACAGTCCATTCAGGACCAGATCGGCCAGCGAAAGCCTTCTGCTGCTCGGCGAAATGCGCGATGGCAAGCATCCCGACGGCAGCCACGTGCTGCGCGCGAAGATCGACATGCGCTCGCCCAACATGAACCTGCGCGACCCGGTGATGTACCGTATCCGCCACGCGCATCACCATCGCACCGGCGACAAGTGGTGCATCTATCCGACCTACGACTGGGCGCACGGCACCTCGGACTGCCTCGAGGGCATTACGCATTCCCTGTGCACGCTCGAGTTCGAGGACCATCGCCCGCTCTACGACTGGTTCAACGAGCGTCTCGCGGAGCTCGGCTTCCTGCAGCCGCCGCTCTCCAGGCAGATCGAGTTCGCGCGCCTCAACCTCACCTACGTGGTGCTCAGCAAGCGCATGCTGATCCAGCTGGTGGAAGAAAAGCACGTCAGCGGCTGGGACGATCCGCGCATGCCGACCCTCGCCGGCGCGCGCCGCCGCGGCTATACGCCGGCCGGCTTCCGCCTGTTCGCCGAGCGCATCGGCGTCTCCAAGGCGCACCAGGTGATCGATTTCTCGGTGCTCGAGGATTGCATGCGCGAGGACCTGAACGAGCTCGCGCCGCGGCGCATGGCGGTGCTCGACCCGATCAAACTGGTGATCGACAACTATCCGGCCGGCAAGGAAGAGCTGGTCCAACTCCCCAACCATCCGCAAAAGCCCGACTGGGGCAAGCGCGACGCGCCGTTCTCGCGCGAGCTGTGGATCGAGCGCGAAGATTTCCAGCAGCAGCCGGAAAAGGGCTACTTCCGCCTGTTCCCCGGCAATGAAGTGCGCCTGCGCTTCGGCTACGTCGTGAAATGTACCGGCATGACCGATGGCGTGGTGCATTGCACGTATCACCCCGATTCCAAGTCGGGTACCCCCGGCGCGGACAACTACAAGGTCAAGGGCAACATCCACTGGGTGAGCGCCGGACCCGCATATGCGGCCGAGGTGCGCCTGTACGACCGGCTCTTCAAGGTCGCCGAACCCGGCAGCGGGCATGATTTCCTGCAGGACCTCAACCCCAGGTCCATGACCCTGGTGAAGGCCCAGCTCGAGCCCGCGCTGCGCGCTGCCAGGCCCGGCGATAGCTTCCAGTTCGAGCGCCACGGCTACTTCATCGCCGACCGTGCCGGCGGCTTCAACCGCACGGTGACGCTGCGCGATTCCTGGAAATAATTCCTTCGCCGACCGCGGCGCTTTGATTACGCTCGTCGCATGGAATTCCGCATCGGCCAGATCAGCGCCAAGTGCCCCGGCTGCGGCGCCACCCAGTTCAAGATCCCCGAGGACGAGCACTCCGGACCGCGCATGAACTATGTGTGCGCGGCCTGCGGCAAGATGGCGGAATATGCCAAGCTGGTCATGCAGATCGGCCGCGAGGCGCTCAAGCAGCGCAAGACGCGCCTCTCCGGCGAGCGCGCCGACCGGGTCAGAGCAGGCCTGGATTAAAGCTGGATTTCCCGCCGCTCGGCGGGGTCTTCGTTTTCCGCGCGGTTCAGCTCATCGTGCTCGAGGTTCTCGAGCGGCGCAACGCGCTCCCTGAAGCCATGCGGCTGCAACAGCCCGCGCAGCGGCATGCCGCCGTGGAACAGCCAGACCTGGCCGAAGCGCTGGGGAATCATGGTCGTATTCCAGAAAAAGAAAAGCGGGCCCGGGGAAGGGCCCGCCTTTGTGCGTTGCCCTGCTAGCCGCCGTAGGGGTTCTCGAGGTCGGCGTCGCTCTGCGTTGCGGCCAGAGTGTCGCTTTGCTCGATGATCACATAGCGGTCCGGCCTGCCGTCCATGTTGTCATCCACTCCGTAGAGCAGATACGCCATGTCGGAGGACGGAGAGGCGTTCCAGGCTCCTTGCCCGTCGAACGCAGAGTCCGCGATCACATAGGCTTCTTCCGCGGACGAGGTGCTCTCGTCCCCAGCGACCGCTGTTCCGGCCGTAAAGCCCAGTGCCGCTAGACCGCACAGGATCGACTTCGCGAGTTTCATGGGGTCTCTCCTTTGGGGAACGTCACATTGAAGGCTAGCCGCAAGAATTGCGCCTAGGCTTTCCCGGCGTCGGGGGATGCCCCCCAGAGCACGGTGTCGGGCATGCGGCTGGCGACGTAGGCCGCAGCTGCGGCGACGCCCGCGGCGATAAGAAAAGCGCGATGAAACGCCTGCACGATCGCGGCGACGTCGGCTTCGCTCGCCGCCTGCAGCAGAGAGCTGCGGTCCGCACCCGGAATGAGCGCGAATACCACGGCGCCGAAGAGCGCCGCGCCCGCCGCGCCACCGGTCGAGCGCGCGAGTCCATTGAGCGCGGTCACCACGCCGAGCCGCTCGCGCCCCGCCACCGTCTGCACCGTCACCTGGATCGTCGGCATGACGCAGCCGAAGCCCAGGCCGCAGAGAATTCCGAGCACGATGAGTAGTCCCATGTGCGAAGGCAGGACGCCGATGAGAAACAGCGCCAGCGCCGCGCAGCTCATGCCGACCACCGGGATCCAGCGCGGCCTGCCGGTGCGGCGCAGGATGTGCGCCGAGATCATCGCCGCCGTGACCATGCCGCCGGTCACCGGCAGCAGCAGGAATCCCGCGTATTGCGCGCTGACGCGATGGCCGAGCTGCAGGTAGATCGGCAGGAAGAACACCACCGCGAAGAGGCAGGCGGCGAAGAGCAGCACCACCACGCTGGAGAGCGCGATGCTGCGCTCGCGCAGGAGATCCACCGGCAGAAACGGCGAGACATGCCGCCGCTCGTGCCACACCAGCGCCCCGAGACTCACCGCCGCAAGGCCGGCGAGCGCCAGGCTCTGCGCCGACAGGAAGCTGAAACGGTGGCCGACGGAGGTAAACCAGAACAGCGCGCTTACCGCGCCGATCGCGAACAGCACATGCCCGGGCAGATCCGGACGCGTTCCCGGCCTTTGGTGCCCGCCGCCGCGCGGCAGGCGTAGCAGGCGCCATGCGGCGATGAGCGCGAGCGGCAGATTGGCGAAGAACAGCCAGCGCCAGCTCACGTGCGACACCACGATGCCGCCGAGCACCGGTCCGCCGATGCTCGCGGCGGTGAACACCGTGGCGAAGTAGCCTTGGAAGCGCGCGCGCTCGCGCGGCGGCACCAGCTCGCCGATCAGCGCCTGCGACAAGACCATCAAGCCGCCGCCGCCGAGTCCCTGCAGCACGCGCGCCGCGACCAGCTGCGGCAGCGATTGCGCCAGGCCGCAGGCAGCCGAGCCCAGCGCGAAGACGCCGAGCGCGACGAGCAGCAGATCGCGCCGCCCGCGCAGGTCCCCGAGGCGCCCATACACCGGCACGATGGTCGCCGAAGCGAGCAGATAGCCGACCGCGATCCACGAGCTGTCGCGCAGGCCGCCGAGCGAGCCCGCGATCGCCGGCGTGGCGGTGGCGAGCAGCGTCTGGTCCACCGCCGCCATGAACATCGGCAGGAAGACGGCGAAGAAAAGATTGAGGAATTCCTCCCGCGAAACCGTGGCGGGAGCTGCTTCAGCGGAAATCTGTGCCGGACCCCAATTTTTCGCGTGCCAGCAGCAGCTCCTCGATGACCGAACGCGCCGCGGGTGCTTCGTCCCAGCCGACCAGCTCGATCTCGGGAACGCCGCGCGCATCGCGCGACTTGGCGAAGATGATCAGCATGCGTGGCGTCGCCGCATCGTTGGTCACCACGACGCCGAGCACCTCGGCGCCCGGACGCTCGCCGAGCGCGTGCATCAGCTTGAGGCCCTCTGCCGGCGGCAGGAAGATGAGCGTGCGCTCCACCTTCAGCTGCGTATGCGGCGCAAGCGCGATCTGCGCGGGACCTTCGGTGCGGCGAGTGGCGTCGAGCATGCAGCCGCCGAGCATCCCTGTGGCGGTCGCGATGACTGCGAGGCTTAGCGTTCGAAGCGTCTGAGTACCTCTCCCGGTCCGCAGTCTAGCGCCGTGTAGCGCTCGCCGTCGAATACCTGCACGCCATTGACCCACACGCCGTGCAAGCCGAGCGCATCGCGCACCATGCGCGTGCCGCCCGCGGGCAGGTCCTTGACTCTGCGCAGCCCTGACACGCCCACCCGCGCCGGATCGAAGAGCAGCAGATCGGCCTGATTCCCGGGCACGATCAGACCGCGCTTCGGAATACGGTACTTGCGCGCCGGATCGCTCGTAAGGCGCCGCACGCCCTCTTCCAGCGTGAATGTGCCGAGCTCACGCACCCAGTGCGCGAGGAAATGCAGGCCGTAGCCGGCATCGCAGAAGTAAATCAGGTGCGCGCCCGCGTCCGAGAGCGCGATCACGCCCGCGGGGTGTTTCAGCAATGGGGCGACACCCGCGTCATCATTCTGATAGAGCTTCGCCACGAGCTGAACATCCAGCGGCAGGTCAAAGACATAGTCCAGCGGGTCTTTCTTTTCCCGGCGGGCGAGCTCAGTCACCGCCACCCCGTCGCGCTCGACCTGCGTCCAGTCGCCGTAGAACAGGATGCCCTGCTTCGGATGCTGGAAGTTATGCCGCAGCCGATCGCGGAACGCCGGCTCGCGATAGAGAGAGGCCCGCTCCTCGGCGGGAGCGGCTTTGACCCGGTCAAAGGCATCGTGCGAGTACAGCAGGTACGGCTCGCTGAGCGTGAAATCGAACGACAGCGGCTGGCAGTTGGCGTGGATGTAGACCTCATGGCCGCGGCTGTACGCCTGCGCGCAGCGCTCGAACATCTGCAGCGCGCGCTCGGGCTGCGCGCGGTTGTGCATCGCGAGCACGGTGACGATGAAGGTCGGCCGCCCGGTCTCGGCGGCGAGCGCCTCCATGAACTCGGGCGTGGCGCGCGGCCCGGTAGCCATGACGAAAATCCCTCGCTGCTTTTCTCCCAAGGTTTTTACGAGGGTTCTGAGCTCCTCATCGCCCGCGATGGTCGACGGCATCGGCTGCCCGCCCCAGCCGCTGTGGTTCGGCGAGAAGGACGACGCAAACCCGGCGGCGCCGGCATCCATCGCTTCCGCCACCAGTTGGCGCATCTGCCCGAGCTGCCCAGCGGTTGGCGTCTTTGCGGTGGATGCGCTCTCACCCATCACCGCGTTGCGGATCGTCGAGTGCTGCGCGAGGACCGCCACGTTCGCCAGCGGCCGGCGGCGCTCGAGCATGTCGAGGTATTGCGGGAAGGTCTCGAACTCCCAGCGCGTGCCCGCGAGCAGCGCGTCGACGTCCATGCCTTCCACCACCGAGAGGTTGCGCAGCAGCGTCTCGCGCAAAGGCGCCGGACAGGGCGCGATGCCGAAGCCGCAGTTGCCCATCACCATCGTGGTGACGCCAAGGCCGACCGACGGTGAAAGCGTGGCATCCCAGGTGATCTGCGCGTCGTAGTGCGTGTGCACGTCGACGATGCCAGGCATCAGCGCGAGCCCGCCCGCGTCGATCGTGCGCCGCGCGCCGGCCTCCGCCGGGACGATCACGCCATCCCTGACGCCGACATCGCCTTTGAAGGATTTACCGCCGCTGCCGTCGAAAACCGTCGCGCCGCGAATTAGTACATCCAGCATGGGCCGAGCCTAAGTCATAATTGGCGCGGGGTTCAATCAAGGGGAAGAAGATGCAAAGAATATTTGCGCTCGCCGTGGCGCTCGCCTTCGGCGCATCGGCGTTCGCCGCCGGCAACGATGAACTCTGGGAAGTCAGCACGCAGATGAACATGCCCGGCCTGCCGGCGAGCATGGGGGCGCGCACCAACAAGGTGTGCACCGAGAAGGGCGATGCGAAGAAGGCGATGTCGCAGGGCAATGACAAGTGCAAGGTCACCGATTTCAAGCAGTCGGGCAACAGCGTGCACATGGCCATGAGCTGCCCCGACGGCAACGCGGTCCTGGACACCACGTACAACACCGCGCGCACCGAGTACAAGGGCACGATGAAGATGACCTCGAAGCACGGCGACATGACCATGACCATGGCCGGGCGCAAGGTCGGCGCCTGCGACGCACAGCAAGCGAAAGGCGAGCGTGACGCGAAGACCGCGGCGCTCGTGGGCCAGAGCAACGCGGCGGTCGCGAAGATGGACCAGGAGCAGCTCGACAGCTGCACCAAGGCGCTCGACACGATGCAGGTGAATACGTTCGGTATCTATGCGTATTGCAACCAGAACGCCGGCCAATGCGAGGGAATGGTGAAGAATCCGGGCACCAAGCGCTCGGGCACCGCGTGCATGGCTAACGTCGCCGAGTATTGCAAGCGCTACCAGACGATGGACGGCTTCTTCAAGGCCAAGGGCGAAGAGCAAGGCGCGAAGACCTGCAACATCAAGACCGCGCAGGTCAAAGCGACGCATTGCCCGCGCGCGGCGCAGACCGAGAACCTGCCTTTCCTGGCGCGCTTCTGCCCGGCCGAGGCCAAGCCGATCGCCGCGGCGCACTGCGCCGGGCGCAGCTACACCTCGAGAGTGAAGGACAAGTACACCACGTTCTGCGGCGCCTACCTCACCAAGAACGAGACGGAAGACGAGGACAAGCCCGCGCAGAAGAAGGACGCCAAGGCGCAGATCACCGAGAGCGTGACCCAGGGCGTCAACAAGATCAAAGGCCTATTCGGCAAGTAGCCCTCCTCGTCGTCCTGCTCGCCGCGTGGAGCGTCCATGCGGTGGAGGACCGTTTTCCGCGCGTCGCGGACGCCTATCTCGTGAAGCGCGATGGCCTGGTCATCTGGGCGGGCAATCCGCAGCTGCGCATGGCGCCGGCGAGCCTCACCAAGATGATGAGCGCGCTTGTCACGCTCGAAGCGGGACGCCTGGACGAGGTGGTCACCGTGAGCCGTGCCGCCTCGCGCGAGACCGGCAGCCGCATCGGCCTCAAGGCCGGAGAGCAGCTGCGCGTGCGCGATCTGCTCGGCGCGATGATCGTGCGCTCGGCGAATGACGCCTGCCGCGCGATCGCCGATCACTTCGGCGTCACCTTCGTCGCGCGCATGAACCAGCGGGCCGCCGCGCTCGGCCTGCGCGACACGCAGTTCGTCGATCCCTGCGGCCACGACCGGCCGGGCCAGTACTCGACCGCCACCGACCTTGCACGCCTCGCCGAGCAGGCGATGCAGCACCCCGAGTTCGCGCGCCTCGCTCGCAGCGAGCGCGTCAGCATCGCGACCGTCGACGGACGCCGCAAGTTCCACCTCACGACCACCAACGCGCTCCTCGGCCGCTATGAGGGCGCGATCGGCGTCAAGACCGGCACCACCGGCCGCGCCGGCAACTGCCTGGTGGCGATCGCCGAGCGCAACGGCGTGCGAGTCGTGCTGGTGCTCCTCAACGCGCGCAACCGCTGGTGGAACGCCGCGGGCGTGCTCGACCGCGCCTTCGAGTTCCACCCCCAGCTGTGAAGATCGGGGACGGAGCCCGAACTCCATGGGCGGCCGTGTTGGCTGCCATTGCAGTAGTCGCCTATCTCCCGTCGCTGGCCGGCCCCTTTCACTTCGACGACTACAACGTCATCGTCCACTACCCGACGGTGCACGAGTGGAGCTCGCTCTTCGAGCGCGCCGGCGCCGGCGTGCGCGCCGTGCTCAAGGCGAGCTACACCCTCAACTGGACCGTCGACCCGAGCCCCTTCGGCTTCCACCTCGTGAACATCGCGCTCCACGCGTTGAACACCGTGCTGGTCTTTCGCCTCGGTCAGGAGCTAATTCGGGGTCAGGACCGTAATTATTCGAACGCGGCATTGATCGCCGCGCTGCTCTTCGCGCTACATCCGATGCAGACCGAGGCGGTAACGTACATCAGCGGCCGCTCCTCCTCGCTGATGGCGACGTTCTACCTCTCGGCGCTGCTCGCCTATCTGCGCGGCGCGCACTGGAGCATCAGCAGCCTGCTCTTCATCCTCGCGCTCGCAACGCGCGAGACCGCCGTGACCCTGCCCGCGGCGCTGCTGCTCATCGAGCTCTGCCGCCGCACCGACTGGCGCACGATCCTGCGGCGCCAGGCCCCGCACTGGCTCCTGCTCGCCGCGGGCGGCACGGTGGTGCTGCTCAATCAGCGCTACTTCGATCTGCTCGCCTTCGGCTTCACCGAGCGCAGCCTCGGCGACAACCTGCTCACACAGATCGGCGGCATTTCGTACCTCGTCTGGCACCTGGTCAGCCTGCAGGGGCTGAACATCGATCCCGCGCTGCCGACGCTGACCGACTGGACGCCCGCACTGGTTCTTCAATTGCTTCTATTGCTGACACTGTTGACCCTCGGGATCGCCAACATCCGCCGCCGCCCCTGGCTCGCGTTCGGCATCCTCTGGTTCTTCCTGCAGCTCGCGCCGACGAACTCGATCATCCCGCGTCTCGATGTCGCGAACGACCGCCAGGTGTATCTGGCGTGCTGGGGACTGTTCTTCGCGCTCGCCGTGCAGATATCCGAATCGCAGCTGCCGATGATGCGGGTAGCCGCTGCCGCAGTTTGCGTGTTGTTTGCAGGAGCGAACGTCGCCCGCCAGCTCGACTACCTCGACGAGGTCACGCTCTGGGAAGCAAGCGTGCGGGCCTCGCCCTGGAACGCGCGCGGGCACAACAACCTCGGCTACGCCTACTACCAGGCCGGGCGCAAGCCCGAGGCGTGGCGCGAGTTCCAGACCGCGCTTTTCCTCGACCGCAAGGAAAAGAAGGCCCAGGCGAACCTCGTACTGCTCGACTGGCGTTAGCGGCGCTAGGCGGCGGGCTTCTTGAAGAGCAGGCTGACGAATGCGGGGACCGTCTCCTTGCGCGCCCAGTCCCTCTGCAACTCGCACAGCACCGACGGGATGCTGGTTAACTGGGCGCCGGCCTGCTCGACGCGGCGCAGGGCCGTCTCGTGGGCGAGCAGCGATGTGCCGCCGACCGCGTCGACGACCACGAAAACCTCGTAGCCCGCGCGCATCGCGTCCAGCGTCGGAAACGACAGACAGGCTTCGGTCCACAGCGCGGTCATGAGCAACTTCCTGCGCCCCGTGGCCTGGACCGCCCTGCGGAACTCGACGTCTTCCCACGCGTTGATGGTGGTGCGATCGAGCGCTTCGATATTGCCGAGCGCCTCGAGCAATGGCGCTACCGTTGGCTTGTTCACGCCCGTGCGCACGTTGACCGTCGACAGGACGATCGGCAGGCCGTACGCCCTGGCAGTCTTGGCGACCGTGACGATGTTTTCGACCAGCTTCGCCTGATCCATCGACTTGATCGAGTTGACCTGCGTCGGCTGGTAATCGATGATCAGCAGCGCCGAGTTCTGCGGCGTGAGCAGGTGATCCGACAGCGGATCGCGAATGGGCTCGCTACTCATGGGTCGATGCTGCCAACCTCGCGCCCCACAATCAAGTCGCCTTTCCGGCGACACGACGGTTTGTCAGTAACACGTCAGCACAGCAAAATAGGCATCACTATGGCTCATGACCACGAAGCACCGAAGTGGAAGTTCGACGGTGTGCGGGTCGTCAAATCGACCGAGCTCGACATCAACACGGCGCAGACGCCGGGGATGAACCGCGCCGCCGCGATCACCAACGCGCGCACCGGCGCGGAGAAGCTCTGGGCCGGCACGGTGGTGATCCACCCGAAGGCCAAGACCGGCGCGCACCACCATGGCCCGGTGGAGAGCGTCATCTATGTAGTGAAGGGCAAGGCGCGCATGCGTTGGGGCGACCAGCTCCAGTTCGTCGCCGAAGCCGGCCCGGGCGATTTCATCTACGTGCCGCCGTACGTGCCGCACCAGGAGATCAACGCGAGCGACAGCGAGCCGCTCTCGTGCGTGCTCTGCCGCAGCGGCCAGGAGCCGGTGGTGGTCAACCTCGACATCCCGGTGGTCGAGAAGCCCGAGGAAGTGCACTGGGTGGACAACATCCACCCGGCGCCGAAGAAGTAGCGCCATGACCGAGCCGACGCGCGAGATCAAGGCCTACCACAACACCGGCTTCCTCAACAGCAAGGACGCCCGCGCGCTGCGCGTGCTCGCCGAGTATCTCGAGCCGAAGAGCCGCCTGGAGCACTATCGCGTCGAGGACACCCTGGTGTTCATGGGCTCGGCGCGCATCAAGTCGCGCAGCGAAGCCGAGGAGCTGGTGCGCCAGGCCGAGGCCGGCGGCGGCGACCTCGAGACCGCCCGCATGGCGCTCAGGATGTCGGCCTACTACGAGGCGGCGCGCGAGCTCGCCGCGCGCCTCACCCGCTGGTCGAAGGAGCTCGGCCAGGACGAGCGGCGCTTCGTGGTGTGCACCGGCGGCGGACCCGGCATCATGGAAGCGGCCAACCGCGGCGCCTCGGAAGCGCACGGCATGAACGTCGGGCTCACCATCTCGATTCCGCAACCGGAGTTCGACAATCCCTACGTCACGCGCGGGCTCTCGTTCCACTTCCACTACTTTTTCATGCGCAAGTTCTGGTTCGCCTACCTCGCGAAGGCGGTGCTGGTGTTCCCGGGCGGCTACGGCACGATGGACGAGCTGTTCGAGCTGCTGACGCTGGTGCAGACGGGCAAGATGCGCAAGCCCATGCCGATCGTCCTCTTCGGCACCGAGTACTGGAAGAACATCGTCGACTTCGACGCGCTCGCGCGCCACGGCATGATCAGTCC
>Ga0209647_1001437_pt1 | contig 20373 bp, 18 predicted proteins | sample GraSoi_2013_60cm_FD_185827 | JGI IMG/M metagenome (GOLD analysis project Ga0209647, IMG submission 185827) | Grasslands soil microbial communities from the Angelo Coastal Reserve, California, USA - Sample 9_17_2013_60cm (SPAdes) (version 2) | ecosystem: Environmental > Terrestrial > Soil >... | reverse complement strand
GCCGGAGCCCAGCGCATCCCGATCGCCATCGCGCCCTTCGCCGGGGAGAGCGCGCTGGCCGGGGGCATCAGCAGCATCGTGCGCGCCGATCTCGAGCGCAGCGGCCTGTTCCGCGGGCTCGAGCTGCCGCCGATCTCGCCCGAGCCGACCGAGGCCACCAACATCAATTACCCGGAATGGCGCTCACGCCTTGCCGATGCGCTGCTGGTGGGCTCGGTGCAGGCGCGGCCCGACGGCCGCTTCGAGCTGCGCTTCCGGCTGCACGACGTGGTCAAGCAGCAGGCGCTCGGCGGCGTCGCGTACACGCTCACCAAGGACCAGGTGCGCGCCGGCGCGCACCGCATCTCGGACTTCGTCTACGAGAAGCTCACCGGCGAGAAGGGCGTGTTCTCGACGCGCATCGCCTACGTGGTGAAGCGCGGCAACCGCTACGAGCTGCAGATCGCCGATTACGACGGCGCCGGGGCGGAGACCGCGCTCGCTTCCTTCGAGCCGATCATCTCGCCGGCCTGGGCGCCCGATGGCAAGCGCCTCGCCTACGTGTCCTTCGAGAACAAGAAGCCGGTGGTCTACATCCACTCGCTGCTCGACGGCAAGCGCCATGTGGTGGCCAACTTCAAGGGCTCGAACTCGGCGCCCGCCTGGACCCCGGACGGCAACCGTCTCGCGGTGGTGCTCTCGCGCGAGGGCGGCTCGCAGCTGTTCCTGATCAATGCCGACGGCAGCGGCGCGCGCCGGCTCGCGGTCTCGAGCGCGATCGACACCGAGCCGCGCTTCTCCCCCGACGGGCAGTGGATCTACTTCACCTCCGACCGCGGCGGCACCCCGCAGGTCTACCGCATGCCGGCGGGCGGTGGCGAGCCGCAGCGCATCAGCTTCGAGGGCAGCTATAATGTGTCACCGAGAATCAGCCCGGACGGAAAAACCATTGCGTACATCACGCGCAACGCCGGTAAGTTTCAGGTCGCGCTGCTCGATCTTTCGAACCGTCAGGTGCAAATCCTTACCGACAGCGAGCGCGACGAATCGCCGAGTTTCGCGCCCAACGGCCGCATGATTCTGCTGGCCACGGTGATCAACGAGCGCGGCGTGCTGTCGGCGGTGTCTGCCGATGGCCGCGTCAAGCAACGGCTCAGTGCCACGGCAGGGGATGTGCGCGAGCCGGCCTGGGGACCGTTTATCGAATGACAAGGAGGGATCACATGCGTGCGTTTTTCTATCCGTTGATCGCGTCGGGCCTGCTCATCGCGGGCTGCGCGACCGAAGAACAAAAACCGGCAGCCACCGCGCCGGTGGAGCAGGCGAAGCCGGCGGCGAAGCCGCAGGCGGTCGAGAGCAAGCCGGTGACGCGCGTCGACACCGGCAAGCCCTCGGCATCGCCGTTCGCGATGCTCAAGGATCCGAACAACATCCTGTCGAAGCGCCAGGTCTACTTCGACTTCGACAAGTTCGACGTCAAGGACGAGTACAAGGCGCTGGTCGAAGCGCATGCCAAGTTCCTGCGCGACAACCCGAGCGCCAAAATGCTGATCCAGGGCAACGCCGACGAGCGCGGCAGCCGCGAGTACAACGTCAGCCTCGGCCAGCGCCGCTCCGACAGCCTGAAGAAGATGCTCACGCTGCTCGGCGCGCGCGAGAACCAGATCGAGTCGGTGAGCCTCGGCGAGGAGAAGCCGGCCTGCGTCGAGCACACCGAGGACTGCTACGCGAAGAATCGCCGCGACGACATGCTCTATAGCGGCGAATATTGATGCTGCGGCGCCTCGCGCTCGTCATCGGCTGCGCCGTGGCGTTCAACGCCGCGGCGCAGGGCCTGTTCGACGACAACGAGGCGCGCCGGCGCATCGACCTGCTGCGAGCCGAGGTGAGCGAGAACCAGCGCCAGGTCGCCGAGCAGCTGAAGAAAATGGAGGCGGCGCTCGCCGGCGCCTCCGACCGCAGCGCGCTGATCCAGCTCGCCACCCAGGTCGAGAACCTGTCGAACGAGATGGCGCGCATGCGCGGGCAGCTCGAAGTCCTCGCCAACCAGGCCGAGACCGCCGACCGGCGCCAGAAAGACCTTTACCTCGACATCGACACGCGCCTGCGCAAGCTCGAGCAGGCGCGCGAGTCCACCGCGGCGCCCGACAAGCCCGCGGCGCCGGCCGAGGCCGAGGCGTCGCAAGGCGAGATGAAGGCCTACCAGGCCGCGCTCGATCAGTTCAAGCTCGGCAACTACGCGCTCGCCGTCTCGGCGATGCAGGGCTTTCTCGTCACCTATCCGAACAGCAAGCTCGCGCCGAACGCGCAGTACTGGGTCGGCATGGCGCACTCCGGCCAGCGCGACTACAAGCAGGCGATCGCCGCGCAGCGCAAGCTGCTCGCCGTCTGGCCCGACAGCGAGAAGGCGCCCGACGCGATGCTCAGCATCGCGAGCTCGCAGGAGACCATGGGTGATCGCAAAAGCGCGCAGAAGACGCTCGAGGAAGTGATCGCCAAGTACCCGAAGAGCAGCGCCGCGACCAGCGCCAAGCAGCGCCTGAACGCCGCCCGACGCCAGGCTGCCCCCTCCTAAGAGGGCGTCGTCATCGAAACGAATCCGGCGCAGCTGGTCCCGTACGTGACCGGCGGGGCCTTTATCCTCGCCTTCATCTTCGGCGCCGTCGGCAACAAGACCCACTTCTGCACCATGGGCGCGGTGTCCGACTGGGTGAACATGGGCGAGCTCTCGCGCATGCGGATGTGGCTGCTCGCGATCGCGGTCGCCCTGCTGGGCGCCTCGGCGCTGCACCTCGGTGGCGTGATCGATCTCTCCAAATCGATCTACACCGGCCCCAGCTTCACGTGGCTCTCCTACATCGTCGGCGGCTTGCTCTTCGGCGTCGGCATGACGCTCGGCTCGGGCTGCGGCTCGAAGACCCTGATCCGCGTCGGCGCGGGCAACCTGAAATCGCTCATCGTCTATGTCTTCCTCGGCATCGCCGCGTACATGACCCTGCGCGGCGTGCTCGGCGCCTTCCGCGTCGGCGTGCTGGAGAAGGCGGTGATCACGCTGCCGGCGGGGCAGGATCTGCCTTCCTTGACCGGCGTGCACCGCGCCCTGCTCGCTACCCTGATCGCCGGCGCGATCCTGGTCTTCGTCTATTGGAGCAAGCAGTTCCGCTCGAGCTTCGACTACACCCTTGGCGGCGTGGTCACCGGGCTGGTCGTGGTCGGCGGCTGGTTCGTGAGCGGCTATCTCGGCCACATCGCCGAGGATCCGCGCACGCTGCAGGAAGCCTTCGTCGCTACCAACAGCGGGCGCATGGAATCGTTCTCCTTCGTCTCGCCGATGGCCTATACGCTCGACTACCTCATGCTTTGGACGGACAAATCCAAGATGATCACCTACGGCATCGCCTCCGGCGTCGGCGTGATCGCCGGCTCGGCGGCGTACGCCATCGCCACGCGCACGTTCCGCTGGGAAGGCTTCCGCGATGCCGAGGACACCGCGAACCACATCGTCGGCGGGATGCTGATGGGTTTCGGCGGCATCACCGCGCTCGGCTGCACCATCGGCCAGGGCATCTCGGGCTTCTCGACCCTCGCGCTCGGCTCGATCATCACCTTCATCTTCATCGTCATCGGCTCCGCCCTCACCATGAAGTACCAATACTGGCGAGCGGGCTGATAAAATTTCGCGCTTCTCGCGTTCAATACGGGCCGTTAGCTCAGCTGGTAGAGCAGCGGACTTTTAATCCGTTGGTCGGCGGTTCGAATCCGCCACGGCCTACCAACTCCTCAAGCGCCTGATGCAGTGGTCGCACATCACGACTCTGGCCACTGCTGGCCTGATGCTCGCAGTCGTCGCAAGGCTCGTCGGCGCGCAAGTTCCGCTGGCGGAGCCGCAGATGGCCGGACCGCTGATTGCGAATCCGCAGCCCGCTTCGGTCGATGCGGGACCGCTCGGCCCGATCTATGTGACTGGCGCCTTGAGCGGCCTTGGCTTGATGCAGACGCATCCGGCACCCGGCGATCGCTCCGGGCATCTCGACGTTGCCAATGCTCAGGTCATGATCCAAAACACCGAGGGCTTGGCGCAGTTTTATGTGCAAGCCGGGATCTATTCGATACCGGTGGTGGGCACACCCTACGTGCGCGCAGCCCGGAACACGAGCGATTTGTATGGGCCGCTGCCGATTGCCTATGTGAAGCTCGCGCCCGGCGATGGTTTTTCCATCCGCGCGGGCAAGCTGGCGACCCTGATCGGCCCCGAACCCACGTTCACGTTCCAGAACATGAATATCCAGCGCGGCTTGCTGTGGAACCAGGAGCCCGCGGTCAGCCGCGGCGTGCAGGCGGACTACGCCGCAGGCCCGCTGAGCCTGTCGGTTTCGCTCAACGACGGCTTTTATTCCGGACGCTATGACTGGCTCGTCGGGGCGGGAACCTGGACGATCGACAGCGCCCATTCCCTGAGCGTCCTCGCCAGCGGAAATACCGCGACAACGAGGGTGAATAGCGTCGCGACGCCGATCGCATTGAACAACGGACAAATCTACAACCTGGTCTATACGCAGGCTGCGGGTCCATGGACGACGACTTCTTACCTCCAGGCCGTCAATGTCCCGGCCAGCGCCGAGCTTGGCTTTCGCAGTAGCGCGCAAAGCTATGGCGCGGCAATGCTGGTGAGCTACCGGTCCACAAGCAGCTTCAGTCTGGCCGGCCGCGTCGAGATCGTGCGCTCGACGGGGAGCGCCGCAAATGGCGCCCCGGACCTGTTGTACGGTCCTGGAAGCGCCGCATGGTCGCTCACGCTGACCCCGACCTATCAGAAGGGCGGATTTCTCCTGCGGGCCGAGCCGTCTTTCACGCACGCCGGGCGCATCGCCCCGGGGCGAGGGTTCGGCAATGGCGGAAACTCGACCGGGCAAGCGCGATTTCTCGTCGAGACCGGCATCTTGTTTTAGCCGGTGCCGTGTTTCTTGAAGACGCTCTCCGGCATCTTGAACTGCGCGCCGGTGGCGGCGAGTCTGTCCATGAAGATCTGCCGGATCCGCGGGTCTTCATTTGGATAGTCGATGTCCACGCGTCCGGGATCCGACACCAGTGTCGTGGTGAAGGGATAGAGGTCGTTGTTCCAGCCGCCCAGCTTCACGAAGCGCGCCGGTACCTTTCCGTTGTTGAAGTGCTGGTGGTACCACTGGAGCGGCGGAACGAGGAGCGTTCCTTCCTTCCATTCCGCGACGCGCACCTGGCTGTCCTTGCCGTCCTTGAAGGGCATGGTGCCGAGTTCGTTCGGCCACATCATGCTGAATCCGCTACCGTCCAGCAGGATGATCGTCGAGCCGGGGCCGTGGCGGTGGGCGCGTTCGTAGGTGCCCGTCGGAAACTGCTCCACGTGGCAGGCCATGGTGTTGCGCGCCAGCGCCAGATGGTTGTCGTCGTCTTCGACACCCTGGCCCGCGGGATTGAGCTTCCACTTCCAGATGTTGGGAACGAAGTTGACGAGGGAGTGCGAATGGTGGCCGCGCTCGTTGGTCTTTCCGCTCCGGTCGCGCGGCACGGTGGGAAAGAAGGCCTGCGGCGTCGCGCTGAAGTAGTCCTTGCGGCCGTCGAAGCGCTCGGTGAAGGCGTAGTCGTTGTCGAAGATGAAGTCGGTGTGCCGGAACATGTCGATGAGGAGCGGCGCGTTGGTGATCGCCACCAGGCGCACCGGATCCTTCCCGGTATTGATGTGCCGGTGCCATGTATTGAGCGGCGAGGGAAAGACGGCGCCTTTTTCCCACTCGAAGGTGAGCATGTTCTTCGGGTCACCCTGCCAGACCTGGGTGCGCCCCTTTCCGGCGAGGACCAGGGTCTGCTCCTCGAAGATGTGCCGCTCCGGATTGGTCTGGCCTCCCGGCGGGATCTCGGCGACCCAGGCGTCGACCGTCCCCGCGGTGCCTTCCAGAAAGATGTAGGCGCCGAGCGCGCCCACCCGCTTCCACGGCTTGAGCTCGACCTTGTTCACGTCGATCGCGCCGCCCTCGTAGACGGGAATGCCTTCCTTCTGCAGGAAGCGCCGGTAAGCGCTCGGCCCGTTGAAGGCGACCGGGTCGTCGTAGGAATCAGTCCTCGGCTTCGAGGCCTTGGGTGCTTGCGCCTGTGCCTGTGCGCCCGACGGCACCGCCGCGCCGGCGGCGACTCCCGCCAGGCACATGCGCAGGAACTGGGAACGGGTGAAGCCTATTTTTTCGATGGCGTTGCCGGTGGGCTCGCCGTGCGAATGAGGCGCGAGCCCGTCATGCGTGTGCTCGTGACCGTCGTGGGCATGACCGCCGTGCTCATGGTCATGATTGGAATTGGCCATAAGGATTCTCCCGAGGAGCTCACTGCAACTATACTGGCTCCGTCAACTCATGGGCAAATCGTTGAGCCACGCCAATCAACAACAATACCGCGACGAAGTCGGCGAGCTGATCGCCAATTACGTGGTGAATGTCTCCGACAAGCTCGACGCGCGCGCCGAGCGTGCCGCCAAAGCCGTCCTGATCGATTCGATAGCCGTCGCCCTAACGGCGTTGCGCCACCCAGCGGCACAGAATGCGCGCAAGCACGCCTACCGCTTCCCGGCGAACAGCCAGGGCTGCGTGATCTGGGGCACGCAAAAGCGCGCGGCGCCCGAGCTGGCCGCGCTGACCAACGGGGTGCTCCTGAGATGCCACGACTACAACGATTTTTTCGTCGGGCGGCGTAACAGCGGTCATTCGAGCGACATCGTTTCCGGCGTAATTGCCGCCGCCGAATGGACTGACGCCCCCGGGAAAAAACTGCTCTCGGCGGTGGCCGTAGGGTACGAAATGGTGGGCGCGGCGTTCGATGCGTTCTCGACCGCGCCGGGCGGCTGGGACTATACGAACCTGATGGCCCTCGGCGCGACCGCCGCGATCGCGCGACTGCTGAATTTGAACGCCGACCAGACGCGCGAAGCCATGGGCATGACCGTGATCCCCCATTTCGCGAGCGATGAGATCGAATCGGGCGAGCTCAACCGGCGCGGCGACCTTTCGATGTGGAAGCGTTTCAACGCCGCCGACGCCGTCAGGAATTCGCTCCAGGCCTGTCTGCTCGCGCAGGCCGGCGTCGAAGCGGCGGTGCGGCCGTTCGTCGGGAAGTGCGGCTTCATGCAGAAAATGAACATGCAGGACGATCCGGTCCCCGTGCTGCGCGAGCGGCTGAACCCGCGCATCCCGCTCACACGGGTCAGCGAGGCCTTCATGAAGCGCTGGCCGGTCGGCTCCGTGGCGCAAAGCGCGATACAGGCCGCTCTCGACGCTCGGTCCCGGATCAAAGATCTTTCCACGATCAGACAGATCCGCGTGTTCGCCGAGGAGGGCGCTTACGATCACCTGGTCAAGATACGCCAGGACCCGTGGCATCCGATCTCGCGCGAGACCGCCGACCACTCGTTGCCCTACATCGTCGCGGCCGCGGTGCTGGACGGGTCCATCCGCGTCAACAGCTTCACCCCGAAAGTGGTCCTCGACCCGCAGCGGCAGGCGTTCATCAAGAAGGTCACTTGCGCGCCGGCGCCGGAGCTGGGCTCGCACGCCATGGGCAAGCACAAGCGCGTGGAGCTGGGCTATTTGTCGCGCGTCGAGATCGAGCTGAACGACGGCGCAGTCGTGCGCGGCGATGCGCGGCCGTTCCCCGGGCACCACAAGAATCCCTTTACCGACGCGCAGCTCAATGAGAAGCTGCGCGAGAACGTCGAGCCGATCGCCGGCGCGCAGCGCGCAGCGCGGCTCACGCAGCTCCTGTGGTCCGTGGACAAGATCAAGAGCACGCGCGAGCTGACCAAGCTGCTCGCCTTCAGCGGCAAGATCGATATCGACAGCACGAGGGTGCGCGAACGATGAGGGCGCCATGCTGACTCAAGAGATGAATGAATTGCTCACCCGCACCGGCCCCGGCACGCCGATGGGTGAGTTGTTCCGGCGCTACTGGATACCGGCGTTGCTCGACTCGGAGTTGCCGGAGCGCGACTGCCCACCGGTTCGCGTGAAACTGCTGGGCGAGAAGCTGGTCGCGTTCCGCGACAGCGACGGGCGCATCGGCCTGATCGACGAGTTCTGCGCCCATCGCGGCGTGTCGCTCTGGTTCGGCCGCAACGAGGAGTGCGGGCTACGCTGCGCCTACCACGGCTGGAAGTACGACGTGAACGGCCAGTGCGTCGACCTGCCCTCCGAGCCGGAAGCGAGCCGCGTGCGCCAGCGCATCAAGCTCAAGTCCTATCCCTGCGTGGAGCTGGGCGGCGTCATCTGGACCTACATGGGCCCGCTGGCGGAGAAGCCGCCGTTGCCGAACTTCGAGTGGGTGCATCTGCCGCCGTCGCATCGCGTCACCACCAAGCGGTGGCAGGAGAGCAACTACCTGCAGGCGGTCGAGGGCGGCATCGATTCCAGCCATGTATCGTTCCTGCACCGCGGGGATCTGGCCACCGACCCATTCCATCGCAACACCGCGGGTGCGAAGTTCGCGAAATCCACCAAGACCAGCTTTCACATCCTCGACTCTGCCGGCGGCCTGATCATCGGCGCGCGGCGCGATGCGGATCCCGGCAACTATTACTGGCGGATCACGCAGTGGATCATGCCGTGGTACACCCTCATTCCGCCCTACGCCGGCAACGCGCTCAACGGCCATGCGTGGGTGCCGATGGACGACGAAAATTGCATGGCGTGGTCGATGACGTTTCATCCCACCCACCCGATACCCAAGGAGCATATCGAGCTCATCAAGGACGGCAACGGCGTTCACGCCGAGCTGATCCCCGGAACGTTCCGTCCGGTGGCCAACCGCAGCAACGATTACCTGATCGATCGTGCCAAACAGAAGAGCGGCCGCCACTACAACGGCGTCAAGGGTCTCGCCATGCAGGATGCATCAATACAGGAAAGCATCGGACCCATCGCGGACCGGACCAAGGAGAAGCTCCAGTCAACGGACAAGGCCATCACCATGGCGCGCCAGCGCCTGATAAAGGCCGGCAATGAAATCCGAAAGGGCGGCCCGGCGCCGGGGCTGAGCCCGGACGCCCAGCTGGTGCGCTCGGCCTCTTTCGTGATCCCCGTGGAAGCCAGTTTCGAGGAGCACGCCCTGGATGCAGTGAAGTATCGACAAGGCGCGCCCCACGTCGCCGTCTGAGGCTGTCGAGGGTCCATGAAAACGGCCCAGCGGGTTGCTGGAATGGCTCTGCTGTGGGCCGCGGCGTTTCCGGTGTTGAGCTGGGCGCAGGACTATCCGTCGCGTTCCATCGCGTTCGTGGTGCCATTCACCCCGGGCACGACGGCCGATTCGCTGGCGCGGCTGATGCAACCGCACATAGCGCAGCGCTGGGGCGTGCCGGTCGTGGTGGAAAACAAGCCGGGTGCTGCCGGCATCATCGGCATCGACGCCGTGGCAAAAGCCAATCCCGATGGCTACACCTTCCTGTTCACCTCGACCGCCTTCGGCACTCTGGCGGCGATGAACCCGAAGCTTCCCTACGATCCGCAGAAGAGTTTCGCCCCGGTCATGCTGCTGGGAATGAGCCCATTGAGCCTGGTGGTCTCCAACCACTTTCCGGCGAACACGGTGAAAGAGTTGATCGTCGAGGTCAAAAAGCGGCCGGGCGATTTCAACTATGCGTCGGCTGGCACCGGCAGCGTGTTTCATCTGTCGATGGAACTGCTGCAGCACGAGGCCGGCACCAGGATGATTCATGTCCCCTACAAAGGCACGACGGGCGTCATCAACGACCTGATTGCGGGTCATGTGCAGGCGAGCATGATGGTGTTTCAGACGGCCGCGCCGCTGGTGCAAAACGGCAGGGTACGCATGCTCGCCGTGATGAGCTCGCAACGAGCACCGGGCTTGCCGGATGTACCGACGATGGTCGAATCGGGTTTTCCCAACATGATCGTCGAAGCCTGGACCGGCGTGATGGTGCCCGCCAAGACGCCGCCGGCGCTGATTAGCAAGTTCAATGGCGAGATCAACAAGGTGCTGGCGCTTCAGGACGTGAAGGTGGCGGCCGCCAGGATCGACGTAACGCTCGCCGGTGGCACACCCGAGACCCTGGATGCGCTGGTCAAGAAGGAAATCAAGCAGTGGACCCAAGTGGTGCAGCGGGCGAACATCAAGCCGGAGTGACCCGTCGTCAAGATCGATTGATCCGGCGTTAAGATGCGGCGTCCCGTCCATCGCCGAGGAGCGAAGGAAATGGCGAACGCATCCCAGTACCTGCCGGCCGGCGTCATCCCTGCTGTTCTCCTGCCGTTTCACGACGACCTGTCGATCGACGAGGCTTCCTACCGCGCGCACCTGCGCGACGTCGCGGCGGTGGAGGGCGTCTCCGCTATCACGGTCAACGCGCACGCATCAGAGGTTGCGTCATGCACCTTCGATGAGCAGCGGCGCGTGCTGGAGATCACCAAAGACGAGCTCGGCGCGCTGCCCATCGTCAACGGCGTCTACGCCGATGGCAGCCTCGAGGCGGCGCGCATCGCAAGCATGGCCACTGCCGGCGGCGCCTCGGCGCTGCTGGTTTTCCCGCCGGCGATCTTCAGCTTCGGCCAGCGGCCCGAGATGGCGCTCGGGCATTTCAAGCGCATCGCCGATGCCTCCGATCTGCCGCTGATCCTGTTCCAGTACCCGCTCGCCGGCGGGCAGGGCTATCCGACGGCCACGCTGCTCAAGATCCTGGACGAGGTGCCGAGCGTGCGCGCCATCAAGGACTGGTGCGCCAACCCGCAGCTCCACGAGCGCCACGTGCGCCTGCTGCAATCGCGCGCGCGGCCGGTGAACGTGCTCTCCACGCATAGCGCGTGGCTGCTGAGCTCGCTGGTCCTCGGCTGCAACGGCCTGCTTTCGGGCAGCGGCTCGGTGATCGCCGATCTGCAGGCGAAGCTGTTTCGCGCCGTGAAGGCCGGTGATCTTGCCGAAGCCAGGAAAATCCAGGATCGCATCACGCCGACCGTCGAGGTCTTCTACAGCGAGCCGTGGGTCGACATGCATAACCGCATGAAGGAAGCGCTGGTGCTCCTGGGCAAGCTGCCGCGCGCCGTGGTGCGCCCGCCGCTCGCCAAGCTGCCGGCGCAGGAAATCGAACGCATCCGCGCCGCGCTCGCCGCGGCGCGGCTGCTCGACGCGAAAACATCACAGAGGAGGGTTGCATGAGGAAGCTGCTGGTTGCGCTTGCCGCGCTGGTGCTGGCGCCGGGCGCCTTTGCGCAGAACGTGAAGATCGGCATCGTGGCGTTCATCTCGGGGCCGGGGGCCGCGCCCTTCGGCGTGCCGGCGAAGAACGCGGCCGACTTCGTCGTCGACGAGCTGAACGCCGGAAAAGTGCCCGCGCCCTACGGCAAGAAAGGCTTCGGCGGCGCGACCCTCGAGACCGTGATCGTCGACGAAGCGGGCACCACCACGACGCAGGTCACGGAGTTCCGCAACCTGGTGCAGAAGCACAACGTCGATCTGGTCATCGGCTACATCTCGAGCGGCAACTGCCTCGCCATCGCGCCGGTCGCCGAGGAGCTGAAGAAGTTCACCAACTTCTTCGACTGCGGCACGCCGCGCATCTTCGAGGACGCGTCCTACAAGTACGTGTTCCGCACCTCGTCGACCGCGACCAAGGACAGCGTCGGCGCCGCGCTCTACGTCACGGACGTGAAACAGAACATCAAGTCGATTGCCGGCCTCAACCAGAACTACGCCTGGGGCCAGGACTCCTGGGGCGATTTCGAGCTGGCGATGAAGGTGCTGATGCCCAATATCGAGGTGAAGACCTCGCAGATGCCGAAGCTCTTCGCCGGACAGTACAACGCCGAGATCTCGGCGCTGCTCAGCGCCGGCGCGGACGTGATCCACTCGAGCTTCTGGGACGGCGACCTCGAGGCGCTGATCCTGCAGGGCGGGCCGCGCGGGCTGATGCAGAAGAGCATGACCATCCTCACCGCCGGCGAGACCGTCATGCACAAGCTCGGCGACCAGATCCCCGACGGCACGGTGCTCGGTGCGCGCGGTCCGTTCGGGCCTTACGCACCCAACAACGCCTATAACAAGTGGTTCTCCACGGGCTTCGAGAAGCGCTTCAGCGCGCCGCCCAACTACGCCTCCTACCAGATGGCGCAGGCGATCCTCGGCGTGAAACTCGCCTGGGAGAAGGCGCAGGACGCGGCGAACGGCAAGCGCCCGACCAACGAGCAGCTCGGCGCGGCGCTCGAGAACATGACCTACGAAGGCCCGGGCGGCACGGTGCGCATGGCGCTCGGCAAGGGCCACCAGGCGATCATGGAGACCGCGTACGGCACGACCAAGCTGGTGAACGGCAAGCTCACGCTGGTCAACGTCAAGCGCTATCCGGCGGAGAAGGTCAACCCGCCGGAGGGCATCAAGTCGGCCGACTGGATCAAGAGCGGCTTCAAGCCCAAGTAAACTGAGCTGAACCAGCTTCTAGCAGTCGCAGCAGACAGCGTCATCTACTCAGCGTGGCTGTTCATCGCCGCGCTGGGGCTGACGCTGATCTACGGGGTGATGAAGATCGTCAACGTCACCCACGGCAGCTTCTACGCCATCGGCGCGTACGCCGCGGCCTCGCTCACCGCCGCATGGCTCGCGCGCGGTTATCCGCCGATGCTGTCCTACGTCGTGCTGGTCGTCGCGGCGATCGTGGTGGCCGCTCCCTTTGCGCTGTTCATCGAGCGCGCCATCCTGCGCTACCTCTATGCGCGCGACGAGGTCGTGATCCTGCTCGCGACCTACGCGCTGTTCCTCATCCTCGAGGACGTCGTCAAGCTGATCTGGGGCGTGAACCCCTATTACATCGCCCAGCCCTACGCGCTGCTCGGCAGCTTCCAGGTCGCGGGCATGGCGTATCCGACCTACAACCTGGTGCTCGTCGCAGCGGCGATCTTCTTCGGCGGCGGGCTGGCGTGGCTGCTGCATGGCACCCGCGCGGGCAAGCTGCTGGTCGCCGTGATCCACGATCCTGAGGTGAGCCGGGCGATGGGCGTCAACGTCGGCCGCTACTACCTGGCGACCTTCGTGCTGGGCTCGCTGCTCGCCGCGCTCGCCGGCGCATTTACCGCGCCCACGGTGTCCGTGGTGCCGGGCCTGGGCGTGGAGGTGATCGTGCTGTCGTTCGCGGTGGTGGTGATCGGCGGCCTCGGCAGCCTGCCGGGAGCGGCGCTCGGCGCGGTGATTGTCGGCGTGGTGCGCTCGCTCTCGGTGCACTACCTGCCGCAGGTGGAGCTGTTCGTCATCTACTTCGTCATGGCGGCGGTCCTCGCGCTGCGGCCGCGCGGGCTCTTCAGCCTGGCCGAGCCGAGGAAGATATGAAGCGCGACCGCACCGTCGCGCTGGTCCTGGGCAGTTTCGTTCTCCTGGCGATCGCCGGTCCGTGGCTGCCGCAGTGGGCGATGTTCATCATGACGGTGGCGTTCGCGCGCGGCCTCGTCGCATTGGGACTGCTGCTCCTGCTGCGCACCGGGCTGGTGTCCTTCGGCCAGGCGCTGTTCTACTGTCTCGGGGCGTATTCCGCCGGCGCGCTCGGCCGTTTCTTCGGCATCTCGGACATCTTCGTCGAGATGCTGGTGGGCGGCGCGGTCGCCGCGGCCATTGCCTTGGTGCTCGGCTTCCTGCTGGCGCGCTACCGCGGCATTTTCTTCGGCCTGCTGAGCCTCGCGCTGTCGATGATCCTGTACGGCTTGCTGGTGAAGACCGAGGCGCTCGGCTCCACCGACGGCTTCAACATCCTGCCATCGACGCTCTTCGGCGCACGCCCGGGTCCCGATTGGGTGCGCTACACGGTGCTGCTGTCCGCCGCCGGCGTCGCCTCGGTCGCGGCGCTGCTCGTGCACCGCTACCTGCAGACACCGCTCGGGCGCCTCGCGCCGGCGATCAAGGACAACGAGATCCGCGTCGAGTACATGGGCGCCTCGGCGCGCCACGCGGTGCACGTCAAGTACGTCATCGCCGCCGCGCTCGCCGGTATCGGCGGCGCGCTCGCCGCGACCACCGTGGGGCACATCGATCCCGAGATGGCCTACTGGACCACCTCGGGCGAGTTCATCTTCATCGCGATTCTCGCGGGCACCGGCAACGTCATCGCGCCGTTCGTCGGCGCGCTGATCTACGGCGCGATCCACACCATGGCCTACGACGTCTCGCCCAACACCTGGCAGATGAGCCTCGGCGCGGCGTTGCTGGCGTTGATCGTCTTCCTGCCCGAGGGCTTGTGGTCGATCGCCGGAAGACTCAGGGCGCAATGGCGATAGTTCTCCAGGCAAGGGGTCTGTGCAAGACGTTCGGCGCCGTGACCGCCGCGGCCGAGGTCAGCGCGGCGATCGAGAAAGACTCGGTGGTCGGGCTGATCGGCACCAACGGCGCCGGCAAGACGACCTTCATCAACATGATCACGGGCTACCTCAAGCCCGACCGCGGCACCATCGCTTACGAAGGACGCGACATCACGCGCCTGCCGCCGCGCGCGATCACGCGGCTGGGCATCTGCCGCTCGTTCCAGATCCCGCAGCTCTACGGCTCGCTCAGCGTGTTCGACAACATGATGATCGGCATCGGCATAGTGCTCAGAAACGCCGGGCTCGCGGGCTACTTCGCGCGGGGTGCGGCGCCGGTGCCCGGATTCGGGCGCGCTGCGCACGAGGTCGCCGAGCACCTGCTCGGGCGCTTCGGCCTCGCCGAGTACCGCGACCGCAATGCCCAGGTGCTGCCCGGCGGCGCGCGCAAGCTCCTCGACATCGCGCTCACCATGGTGGCGAAACCGCGCGTGCTGCTGCTCGACGAGCCGACCAGCGGCGTCTCGGCGGAGGAGAAGTTCGGCATCATGCAGATGGTGCTCGACGCGGTGCGCGCCGAGGGCGCGACGGTGCTGTTCGTCGAGCACGACATGGAGGTGGTGAGCCGCTTCGCGCAGCGCGTGCTCGCGTTTTACGACGGCCGCATCATCGCCGACGCCGAGCCGCAGGCGGCGCTCGCCGATCCGGAAGTGAAGCGCTACGTCGTCGGCAACCGTGCTTAAGGTCGAAAACTTGAGCGTGTCCATCGCCGCGATGCGCATCCTGCGCGATGTGTCGCTCGAGGTGCCGAGCGGTTCGATGATCGGCCTCATCGGCCGCAACGGCGCCGGCAAGACCACGCTGATGAAGGCGCTGATGGGCTTGCTCAAGGCGAGCGGCGGCGCGGTGCGCTTCGAGAGCCGCGAGCTGCTGAGCGTGCCGACGCACGCCCGCGCGCGCCTGGGCATCGGCTACATGCCGGAGGACCGGCGCCTGATCCCCGACCTCACCGTGGAGGAGAACATCCTGGTGCCGGCCTGGGCCACGAGCGAGCCCGCGGCGAACGAGCGGCTGGAAAAGGTCTACCGCCTCATCCCCGAGGTGCGCGAGTTCGCGCCGCGCAAGGGGCTGCAGCTCTCCGGCGGGCAGCAGAAGCTTGCGGCGCTGGCGCGCGCGCTGATGTGCGGCACGCGGCTCCTGCTGCTCGACGAGCCGTTCGAAGGCGTCGCGCCGGCGCTCGCGCAGCGGCTGGCCGAAGTGGTCGCCGGGCTCAAGCGCCAAGGCCTGTCGGTCTTACTGACGGAGTCGGACCTGCAGCACTCGGAGCGTCTGGTCGATCGCGTGATCGTCATCGACCGCGGTGCGATAGTGCAATGAGACTGCAAACCGACGTACTCATCATCGGCTCCGGCGCCGCCGGCATGTACGCCGCGCTCGAGGCGGCGCGTCACGGCGCCCGTGTGATGCTCGTCGACCGCAGCCTCATCGGCCGCGGCGGCGCGACCGTGATGGCGCAGATGACCGTCGCGGTGGCGCTCGGCGAGGAGCAGCCCGATCACTGGGAGCACCACCTCGCCGATACGCTGAAGGCGGGGCGCGAGCTGTGCGATCCGGCGCTGTCGCGGCTGCTCTGCGAAGAGGCGCCCGCCTGCATCCGCGAGATGGACGCCTGGGGCGTTGGCTGGGCACGCAAGAGTGGCCACATCTCCCAGGTGCAGGCGCCGGGACACGACCGCCCGCGCTGCGTCTACGTCGATTTCGTCAACACCGGTCCGGCGGTGTCGAAGACGCTGCGCGCGCGCCTGCAGCGAACCGCCGAAGTGCAGCGCACCGGTGATCTGCTCGTCACCGAGCTCGCGCTACGCGACGGTGCCTGCGTCGGCGCGTACGCGGTGCACACCGCGACGGGCGAATCCATCCCGATCGCCGCCAAGACGACGATCATCGCCACCGGCGGCTTGACGCGGATCTATGCGAGGAACAGCGCTTCGATCAATATGGGCGGCGACGGTTACGCGCTCGCGTTGCGCGCCGGCGCCGAGCTGATCGACATGGAGTTCGTGCAGTTCTTCCCCATCGGCCATCTCGCGCCGCGGCTCGTCGGCATGGACCCGATCATGTGGGACCCGTTCCGCTACAAGCTCGGCGGGCGGCTGCTGAACGCCGAAATGCGCGAATTCCTGCAGGAGGATGGCCGCTACGTCGCCGCGCGCGACCATGCGACCTACGCCATCCTCAAGGAAGTGGCCGAAGGCCGCGGCTCGCCGCACGGCGGCGCCTGGCTCTCGTTCCAGCATTGCAGCGAGCGCGAACTGCGCGCGGCATTCGGCCCGGTGATCGACCGCCTCGCAGCGAACGGCATCGATCTCACCCGCGCGCCGATCGAGGTTGCGCCGATCGCGCATTACCACATGGGCGGCATCCGCGTGGATGCGGAGATGCGCACCAGCGTGCCGCAGCTCTTCGCCGCCGGGGAGGCGGTCGGCGGTGCGAACGGCGCCAACCGCCTTTCCGGCAATGCCATCACCGAGGCCTTCGTCTTCGGCCGTCGCGCGGGACTTCGTGCTGCCGGCCTTGCCGGCAACACGCCGATGCCTGTGCCGGCCTCCGCCCGGGCGCCAGCGGCGCGCCGGCCGGAGCTGAACCCGGCCGCAGAAATCGCGCGCCTTCAAGCGGTAGTGAACCAGCACGTCGGTCCCCTGCGCAGCCGCGCAGGCCTCGCGCGCGCGCTCGACTATCTCAACGCGCTGGGCGCTGCGTGCGCGCAGCTCCCGGCACCGCACGGCAGCGTCGATGCCGAATGGCTGGACTTGCACGACCTGCGGAACATGCGGCTGGTGGCCGAATGCGCCACGCGCGCGGCGCTCGAGCGCACCGAAAGCCGCGGCGCGCATCAGCGCGACGATTTCCCGGACATGGACCCGGCGTGGCGCGTGCATCAGAAGCTGCGCCTCGCTGCCGACGGGCTGCGCCTTGAACGCTAAGCTGAAAGTCTGGCGCGGCACGCCCGGCGCCCCGGGCCGCTACGAGCACTACGAGGTGCCGTTCGAACCGGGCCAGACAGTGCTCGATGCATTGCGCTGGATCCGCGTGCACCACGATGCGAGCCTTGCCATCCGCTTCTCCTGCATCAATGCGAACGCGTGCAAGCAATGCCTGATCCAGGCCGACGGCAAAACGGTCTACGCGTGCACCACGCGCCTCGCCGAGCGCGAGATGACGCTCGAGCCGCTGCCCAACAAGGCACTGGTCAAAGACCTCGTGACGGAGATTGCGCCGCCGGACGAGCGTCTTCAGGGATCAGCCGTGCCTCGCAAGCCTTGATCTGCAGCGCGAGGTACTTCGAGTAGATGCGCGACTGCGCGAAGCTGCCGGCGATGAACCACAGACCCGGCTGCGCAGTGCGCGTGAACATGTTGCGCAGCTCCTGGCCATCGCCGAATCCCCAGACCGGGCCGACGCGCGCCGCCACCTCCTCGCCGAACAGCTTGGCGACCAGCGCTTCCTGGCCTTTCCAGCCGGTGGCGAGCACGACGAGATCCGCGCCGATGACCTCGCCGCTCTTCAGGCGCGCGCCGTCGGCTACGAATTCCGCGATCTCCGGGAATTGCGCGAGGCCGATCTTGCCTTCGGCGATGAGGTCCGAGCAGCCGACGTTGAAGTAGTAGCCGCCGCCGCGCGTGAGGTACTTGAACTGCCAGCCGGTGTCGTCCTCGCCGTAGTCGAGCCTGAATCCCTTGGCCTCGAGCCGGTCGAGAAGCGGCCGGTCCAGCTCCCTGGCATGCGCGGTGGCGAGCTGGTGCGAGCGCTTTGCCAGTGCAAACGGCACCGACGCCGTGATGAGGTCGCAATCCTCGAGCGGCGGGCCTTCGCTGTAGAGCGCGTAGACCAGCTGCGCGCTCGGGTCGCACTGGGTGATCAGCGTCGGGCTGCGCTGCACCAGCGTGACTTTCGCGCCGCTCGAGTAGAGGTCCTGGGCGATATCGTGGCCGCTGTTGCCGGTGCCGATGACGATGGCGCGCTTCGCCTTCGTCGTCTCGCCGTCCTCGTATTGGCCGGAATGCAGCACCGTGCCGCGGAAGTTGCGCAGCGTCGGGATCTCCGGAACGTGCGGGATGCCGCTCACCCCGGTGGCGAGGACCACGTGGCGCGGCTGCAGCTCGCGCCGCGAGCCGTCGGCGCGGCGCAGCGTGACGTGCCACCGCCTCTCGCGCTCGTCGTAGCTGCCGCCTTCGAGCTCGGTGCCCGTCCAGTAGTTGAGCTCCATCGCTTCGACGTAGGACTCGAACCAGTTCGCGAGCTTGTCCTTCGGGATGTACACCGGCCAGTTCGGCGGGAACGGCATGTAGGGCAGGTGGTTGACGTGCACCTGGTTGTGCAGCGTGAGCGCGTGGTAGCGCCGGCGCCAGTTGTCACCCACGCGCGGCCAGCGGTCGACGATCAGCGTGTCGACGTGCCGTTGCGTCAGGCGCGCCGCGATCGAAAGCCCGGCTTGGCCGCCGCCCACCACCAGCACGGTGGGCTCCCGGTCGTCATATCGGCTCGCCGCTTTGCGCAGGTCGAGCCAGTTCGGACCGGCGAAGGCGCGCGAACAGGAGTGCCCGCTCGGCCGCAGGCCGCCGACCTGCTCTTCGTGGTCTTTGAGCTCCTCGAGCGCGGTGAGCAGCGTCCATGCTCTTGGTTCCTTATCTTCGGGCAGGAGTCGCAGCAGTCCGCTGCCGTGGCCCTCGGCGGTTTCGAACCGGAAGATCGCCTCGATGCACTTCGTGCCGGCGCGCGTCACGTGGCGCGGCGGCGTGCGCGCCGGGTCGGTGCGCAAACCGGTGGGGCGCGCCCGGGCTGCATGCGTCTTCAGCTCCCGGGCGAGGGCATCCACGCCGCTCACGGTCTGGATGCGCCAGCTCAGCGCCAGCACATCGCGCCAATGGCTGTCGCGATGAAACAGGCGCCCGAGCATGCCATCGTCGCGAGCGCCGAGCGCCTGCTCGAACTGCGCAAGCCAATGATTCGCGGTCGTTGCGAGGGTCTCGGTTCCGGCCGGCATTTGCATTTGCCAAGCTATATACCACTTGCCCGAACTCGAGAAAGAACTGTCGCGCGCTATCGCTGGACTACGACCGGGCTTCGCGATGCCTGAAGTCCACCGTCTGCCGGCATGCTCACTGAAGCAGGCTCCCCTTTGCGGCGTCCGCCGCGCGAAGATCGCCGCCGGTCTCCTGCCTTGGCGCGCCTGTCGCGACGGGCGACAACCAAAAATGCGCCCAAGGCGATCAAAAGAAACAATGCGAGCTGCAACGCGATAACGATGCTACTGCCCATGGCGGCCTCTCCCAAGGCACGACGACGTTAGCACAATAGATAAAAATTGCGCGGCGCGGCAACGCAATTTGACCGGCGATCACATCAATTAACCAGTGACTGCTCGCGCGAATCTGTCAGCGCGCCATTTGATAACCGCTCTAGCTTTTCTGTTCCGGCATGCGCCGGGCAATCCCGAAAATCACCACGGCCGCCGCGACGCTGATCCAGCCGATGGTGACGCCTAGCGCCTTGCCCTGCCAGAGCCCGGCGAACCAGCGGTTGAACTCGTCGAACAGCACAGCGGCCTTGTGCGAGTCGGGTCCACGGGATAGGCGACGTCGCCGACGATGACATAGGCGGTTGCGGTCGGCTCATCGTCCGCGACCAGATAGATCGTCGCCGCGCTGAGCAAGCCTGCGACGAGCACGATGGCAGCGGTAAGGAACAGTCGCGCGCGGTTCAGATCAGCTCCGAAAACCGGGGCCTGGCGTGGTCCAAGCACCGTAGCGTAGCCTAGCCACCCCTTTTCCTTATGTCTGGCATGAATCATCTGGTGCTGATCCCGACGTACAACACCGGCGCACGCGTCCTGCAGACGGTCGAGGAGGCGAAGCGCGAGTGGCAGCCCATTTGGGTGGTGGTCGACGGCAGCACCGACGGCAGCACGCAAGCGCTGCTCGCGCAGCAGGATGCGCACTTGCGCGTCATGGTGCTGGAGCGCAACCGCGGAAAGGGCGCCGCCGTGCTGCACGGGCTGCGCGCTGCGCGCGAAGCGGGCTACACGCACGCGCTGG
>Ga0209647_1001435_pt1 | contig 20385 bp, 14 predicted proteins | sample GraSoi_2013_60cm_FD_185827 | JGI IMG/M metagenome (GOLD analysis project Ga0209647, IMG submission 185827) | Grasslands soil microbial communities from the Angelo Coastal Reserve, California, USA - Sample 9_17_2013_60cm (SPAdes) (version 2) | ecosystem: Environmental > Terrestrial > Soil >... | reverse complement strand
CGCCGACACGCCGACACGCCGATACGCCGATACAATCGCCATATGTGGTTGCGGCTACGCCGCGCTGTGATCTCCTGTTCAAAATCTGTCTCTGCGCGCTCTTGTAAAGCGTGGTTTGTGGCATAATGACCTTGAGGTTACGAACTGATTGGTAACCGAACGATGATGCTGGTGCCACGACCGGCTGCCGTTCGAATGTCTAGTTCAGCACCAAGACTTTTGACCCGGTTTCGCATGTTGCCAAGTCCTAATCCTTCTCCGTTTTCCATGCGAGTGTTCTCGATCCCGGATCCATTGTCTCTAATTTCGAGGACAAGATTCTTGGAATCCAATCGGAGATTAACACTGATGACTGTCGGCTTAGCGTGGCGAAGCGCGTTACTAATCGCTTCTTGCGCAATGCGGAAAAAATCGTGTTGGACGTGATGCGGCAAGCTTTCCTTGCGTATGCCGTTTGATCGAAAATTGCAGCGTAACCGGCCCGGGATATTCGAACGTTCGACCAACATTTGCAGGGCTTCGATTAATCCTGACTCTTCTATGACATCCGATCGAAGGCTGAGCGCGGAACGCCGCGCCTCGGCTAAGCCAAAGCGTGCCAGATCGTTTGCTCGTTCGATATAGCCAAGGCTACTGTCGTCTTTGGCCATCGTTTGGATGACCTCCTGGGCGGCGAACAACTGCATGGAGATGCCGGCAAAACTCTGAGCGAGTGAATCGTGAATCTCTCCGGCCAATCGATTGCGTTCCTCCAAGACGGCAGATTGTCTAGCAGTTTTAGCTAATCGGGTAAGGTGAATAGCCAGGCTGGCTTGAGTGGCTAATGCTCGCGCGATTTCGAGCTCCTCCGAGGTAAAATCACGTTCCTGGAGAAAATAGAACGCTAACAAACCGTGCATCTGGCTGCCCGAGATCAGCGGAATAATCAGTCCCGTCCTTATCTCAAGTCCGAGCAGATAATCGCGCAGGCCCTCCGGTGTCGGGGAGTGCGGATCGAGCAGACGGGTGACCGTTGTTGGCTGAGCCCGGTAAGTAGCGAGATGTTGTTCGTCGAGTGACATGGACCGCCACCTTTCCGGAAATCCTGCCTCGATCGGCGACAGCACGCGATCTTCTTGAAAAACGAGTTCCACCGTCAGTGTGTTTTGCTCCACATTAAGCATTCGCAAAGTGGAGAAGACGGCACCCAATTGCCGCGTGACGGCGGCCATTACTTGTCCAAGAAAGTCATCCAATTCAGGGACCTGCGCGAGCGTATCCAGACATCCGCGAAGTGCTTCGTTCGCTTTGGCTAATTGGGCTATCCGTCGCTGTTCGCTTACTCGCAGCGCCTCCTGTGCCTGCTTTCGCTCGCTGATCTGGATCCGCAATTCTTCGTTAGTCCGATTTAGCTCGACATTGAGACTTTTGACCTCTGCTAAAGCCCGTTCCAGAGCGGCCGTTGACCGGTGTTGTTCGGTCACGTCCATGACGGTGCCAACGTATTCGACGAGATCGCCGGACTCGTTCACAACGGGACGACCAATCGTGTGGACATACTTTATTGATGCGTCGGGAAGAGCGATCCGATGGTCGAACTCCCAAACTTTTCTTTCGCGAACGGCTTGGTCAAAGCTCTTTTCGAAGGAATCGAGGTCCTCGGGATGGATTCGTTGTCGAGACACTTGGTAGGAAACCGGCCGATCCCGCGGATCGAAGCCGTAGATACGAAAATGTCCTGCCGACCAATAGGCGTTATCATGGTTCGAAACGCTCCACGTCCAGCTGCCGGTACGGCTCAATCTTTCTCCTTCCGCCAAGCGAGCCTCACTGTGACGTAAATCCCGAAACGACTTGCGTACCCGGGATAGCAGGCCAGTGACGACTAACGCCGTGGTTAAATAGGCAACCAGTGCCGCCACGTCCAGACTCTCGGCCAACGTTATTCGCAATATCGGTTTAACAAAGAAGTAGTCCAAACATAAAATAGCAACGATCGAGGCAAGAATTGCCGGAATGAAGCGGCCCTGGAGGGATACCAGGACGATGACGACCATATAGAGAAGGGCCGCCACCGAGGGAAGAGCATGGAATCGCCAGCAAACCGCGGTCACTAAGGCCAGAACTGCGGTGCTAAGGAACCAGAGCGCTGCCGCGCGCCAAAATGCATGGATCTGGCTATGCTTCATTGGGAACGGTTCGATATCACGACCTTTTCGGCAAGTGAACCACGATACTGGCACCCCGCCCGGTAGTTCGCCGTCGCTTCGACCTCGAGCGATATCGGCAGCCAAACCGACTAAGGCGTTTTGATCAGTCCGCGTTCATGAGCGATCGCAATTGCTTCCGTTCGACCGAAAGCGTTCAGCTTTTTCAAAACAGATTTTACGTGGTTCTTTACCGTGTATTCGCTGATGTAGAGTTGTTGTCCAATCTCTTTGTTGCTTTTACCGAGCGCCATCTGGTCAAGGACCTGAAGCTCACGCTCGGATAGTTCCAGGTGAGTCAGAGAGTCTGCCAGTTTTGCGGCAACTTCATCGGGAAGCGAAGATTTCCCGGCGAAAACCTCGCGAATGGTATTCCAAATTTGCCGTGGCTCGGTTCCCTTTAAGATGTAGCCTTTAACTCCTGCTGTCAGTGAGCGCCGAAGATCCTCCGTTTTCTCAGAAGAGGTCAGCACGACGACCCGGGGTCGAGGCGCTCGTGACATGAGTTCGGTCACAACCTCAAGGCCATTTTTTTTTGGCATCCGGAGGTCCAGGATCAGGATGTCGGGCGAAAGTTGGTCATAGAGCCGACAAGCTTCCTCGCCATCGCTGGCTTCACCTATCACCGTCATATCCTTTTGCAGCGAAAGAATTGTCGTTAGGCCTTCGCGAAAAATCGGATGATCATCCGCAATTAGGACTCGGATTTTCGGATCAGTAACAGAAGAGGTCATGATTTGATCGGTAAGCGAACGGAGATGCGGTCGAATCGGGTCGGACTTTGAGCGTCTAATTCGCCGACGGCTTAGTCCGTCCCTGTGCCCGCCGCGGCGGAGCAGGATGCGATCGCAGCGTTTTCTGGCAGTTGCGGTTCGATCATTTATCGGTGTCCCAGCCATTAACATAGCAGGTTGCTGAATTTCCTCTCCATCGCCAAAACGGGCGGTTCTCGTTAGCTCAAAGTGGCTATCAGCCGATTACCCTAAGGAGGGAGTCGGCAATAGCCAATAGCCAATAGCCGATAGCCGATCGGCGACCGGCGACAGGTGATTGGTGATTGGTGAAACACGGCCAAGATTGGTGCGGCGAGAAGGGCTTTGCGATGTCGGGAGCCATCTGTGATCGGCCAAGGTATTGTCTTGCCCAATCCGCTCTGCAGGAACAACGCCCCCACTATTTCTGTTACTGATCACCAATCAAAGATCGGCTATCGGCTATCCGCAGCTAGCTATGCGCCATCGTCCTTTCGAGTTAATACAAACGATCCGTTCTGAGGGTAGGCGCAAGAACCGGGTGCGCCTATAATGAATGCATACAATGCGAGTTCGTCAGAGTTTCCAGGAAGCATCCTCCTTTTATGGATAGGACCACGAGAGTAATCCGTTTTCACAAAACCGGCGGACCGGAGGTCCTAAAGGTGGAGGAACTCATTCTACCGGAACCGAAAGGTAACGAAATCTCAATGAGGGTGAATGCTATCGCATTGAGCCGAACCGACATCCTCTGGCGCGAAGGTGCTTATTTTGAAGAACCAGTGCTGCCGGCAAGGATTGGCTACGATGCCGCGGGAGTGATTGAGTCGGTCGGACCCGAAGTCAAAATTCTAAAAGTAGGCGATCAGGTTTCCACTTTTCCTGCAGTCTCGCTGTTGAACTACACGGCCCACGGTGAGGCCGCAATCTATCCAGAGGACGCTTTATTAGTTTATCCGCGGAACCTGAACAGCAGGGAGGCTGCTTCCGCAACCAGCGGATTATTTGCGGCCTACTTCGCTCTCATTGAACTGGCCGGCCTGCAGCCTAACCAGTATGTGGTAATCACAGCGGCCAGTTCTTCGATGGGAATCGCTGCGATTCAGCTGGCCAAAGCATTGGGTGCCAAGATTGTTGCGGTCACTCGATCCGAGGCAAAAGGACAACATCTGACAACTGTGGGGGCGGATCACGTTGTCTTTGCCGGCATTGATGATGTGCAGGAGACGGTTCTCGAAATAACTGGAGGGGATGGTGTAGATGTAGTCTACGACGGTGTCGGTGGCCCCGGCCTCGAGGAACTGGTGTGGGCAACGAAAAGATTTGGTCACGTCATCGTTTACGGCTATCTCGGAGCAATGGAGAGCACAACGCCATTGCCTCTCGGTGCGTGCTTCTTACGGGGCCTGAACTTGCACACCAGTTTTAGGATTTTCGATTTTACTGGGCACTCCCGGCTAGGCATTCCACCGAATCGGGAAGCAATCGCGCGAGCAAAGAAGTTTGTTTTTGATGGCTTGGCATCGAAGCTCTTCCAGCCGAAGATCGATCGTGTCTTTGTCGGCCTCGAGGAATACGCGGCGGCGCATGACTACCTGGGGACAAATGCCCACATCGGTAAGATCATCGTCGCGTTGAACGGAGCAAACCGGCACCGGACGGAATAATGCATCCCGTCATTCCAGTGCGGGGGTAAGCATCCGTAGATTCTGGGTTGCGAGTTGCGAGTTGCGAGTTGCGGGTTCCGGGTTCCGGGTTGCGAGTTCCTGGTTCCGGAGCGAGGCCGCTTGGAACCCGCAACCCGAAACTCGGAACGATAAGCGCCCGACTGACCGCGGGAAAGAGCAGATGCTCGGTGGGCGAAAATGATACTTTCCGCATTCCGAGCCCGCTCACGAGGCAACGGTGTTCCTACCTTTCCGGCAATAGGAGAAAGGCCGCGTTAACTATCACTAAGGCTGTAATTACTAGACCGCACAGCGGCGGAACCGAGGGAGTCAGAGCAACGAAATATGCCGTCAAATAAACCCCCAAAAGTGTCAGTTGCTCGTTCACGATTTTTATGTCTGCCCTTCCTTTAGTTAATATTTCGATTCCACGCGTGAGAGTGGATCGTATTTTCTCCAGCTTTTGAAACCAGGACCTGGAATTGGTACTGCGGCTCTGATCAATTCTTCGAAACAGCCTGGACTCGAGCCTTTTGTTGCTCAATAACCGATTGTTTCCGAAGAGTGGTAGCGGATCCGCTTCCGTCTGCTGATAAACGGCTAATCGATAACTTATCCCAATTAAAGTCCCCGCTCGGGCCATTTCTATCTAGCCCCTTTTGGTTATCAAGAAGATCAGATTTTCCCAATGATCTGTATTTCATTGTTTTTCTTATTAATCATCCAGTGGAAAGCTGCAATCGCGATAACACCGACAACGCCAAACGCTGATTGGTGAGAAGTGATTGGTGAGAGGGGGTGTGGTCAGGACATCGGTAACACTTTAGGGCGGAGTCCCAAGTAAATCGGCTGCTTAAGCCGCACTTTTTAAATGGCTTTTTGCATTGTGGGCGCAGCGGTCAATTCGTTCAAAACTGGCGCTCAGAGGATTGATAAGGCCACGCCAACTGCCAACCGCCGTCAACTCATTCTTTCCGCGTATCGCTTAATCAGCTTCACGGCGGCGTTGATCTGCATTTGGCCAAGCGCGATCGATCGAGCGTCTGGAAAGGCCGTCGAGGCCAGGTCGGTCAATGTATGGCCCGGGGGTAATTCGATGAACAAACGGACGCCCCGCTCATAAGCGACGGTCGTTGCATCGTGCCAACGGACAGCGTGCGCGATATTGACGGCTAAGTCTTCCCGAATTCTGTCGGGATCGCGCAATGCCCGAGCGCGACGATTGCTTATGTAAATCAGTTCGGGTGTTTTGATCTCGATGTTGGTCATGCGGCGGGTTAGCTCATCCGCAACGCCTTTTAGTAAGATGCAGTGAGAAGGGACACTGACCTGCAAACGTTTGGTAGTGCGTGCCCCTTCGGTTTTGGCGCGATTAAGCACCGCTTCCATCCCGGAATCGGATCCCGCAATCACGATCTGAGTCGGTGCATTCAGGTTGGCCAAGAAAACCGGGGATTCGGGTTTATTGATTTCGCTGACGATTTGAGAAAGCAGCTGCTCGTTCAGTCCGACAACCGCCGACAATCCGTAACCGTTGGGATATGTTTTTTCCATCAATTCGGCGCGCAACTTCACTACGCGCAAACCGTCCTTGAAGGCAAGCGCCTCCGCGGCAACGGCAGCGGCAAAAGCTCCAACCGAGAGACCGGCGACAACCTCGGGCTTTACTCCTTCGGCCTGTAGAACCCGCGTCATGGCCACCCCGGAAACAAAAAGGGCAACTTGAACCGGCACCGTCGACGAAAATGCCTTTTCCGTATCCAGCGTTAGAACGTCGTGACCAAGAACCTGACTTGCCTCCTGCAATGTCTCCTTAACTTCGGCCCGCTCCGGCAGCTGGTGAAGCATGCCTGCAAATTGTGCTCCCTGTCCGGGATAAAGGAAAGCAATGCTCATTGGGTTGGTCTTAGTCCTCCTTGTGCTAGTCGTCTTCCTCGTCCCGAAGCCGTCAGACCATACTCCGCAAATTGAGCAATCACGAATGGACGGCCGCAGCGAAAGATCGGCATGGACGCACGGACCGCGCCGATGGAGCAGTGCTGGCTTCGGCGTGAGTTTGGTTTCTTCGAACAGGGCGCGGACGGCGAGAGTTGCTAGACACCCGGCTAGCGCTGGATCGATCGGAAAACTTCCGTTACGACGGATGATCGATTGGGTCGAAACAACAGAACTGAACCCGCCTGTTCCAAGTCTGGCGGGCCATTTGCAATCTGCTATTTGTTATTTGTCATCGCGCTGAAGGTGCGCTGCCGCTCAAAATGAAACGTTCAATTGCGTGGGCGAATCCTTCCTCTTCATTTGAATCAGTAACAAAGTTAGCCTCGGCTTGAACCTCGTTACTTGCATTGCCCATCGCGATGCTCATCCCACTTTTCTTGAACATCAATACATCATTGGGCATGTCGCCAAGGGTGGCGATACTGCTTTTCGGTACAAGGTAAACGCAGGCCAGGAAATCGACCACGCTTCCCTTGTTCGCCGCCGGATGGGTAACATCCAGATAATACGGCTGCGATCGCGCCGCCGAAACATGGTCACCCAGCTCTTCCCGCACCTTTTTTTCGCACTCGGCTACCGCTTCGAGATCATCGCCCACGCCCACGATCTTGGCCGTCTGCGCGACATATTGCGAATAATCCGAAGTTACCTCCGGCCCAAACCCGACGGTCTTACTCTCTCGATCGACGTGGGGCCCTTTTGGATCCTGAACGTACCAAGTAGTATCAGTGTAAAGCCAGGCGACCAGGCCGTACTCCCTGACTAACTCTATGGCGCGGGCGGTAGCGTCCTTTGGCAAATCACGCATCACGATCGGATCCAGTCTGGGAGTGATAAAAACTCCTCCGTTGAATCCAGCCACCACCGTTGAGATGTTGAGATCCTTGATCAATGTTTGCATGCCGCGCGGGGGGCGCCCGCTCGTAATAGCAAATGCGATTCCCGCTTCGCCTAATTTAGCTACCGCTTGCCGTGCTTTCGCCGTAAGCACCTTTTCCTGGGTTACGAGGGTTCCGTCCACGTCGGCTAGGACCAGCCGGATGGGGTCTACGTTTTTATATGGTTTCATGGTGAATGAATTCCTTCCTTCGCCAACAGATCCCTCGCCGCCCCTACTACTCGGTCCGGCTCGAAACCGAACTTCTTCTGGAGCTCTTTGAGTGGCGCTGAGGCGCCAAAGGTGTGCATCCCGATGATACAGCCCTCCTGACCGACGTAGCGCTCCCACCCTAATGTGGACCCTTGCTCGATCGCGACACGAGCTTTGACGTTTGGTGGCAGCACACTGTCGCGATACTGCTGCGTCTGGTGTTCGAAGATATCCCAGGACGGCATCGAGACCACGCGAGCGCGGATGCCGTCCGCCACCAACTTGTCGTGAGCCTCCACGGCTAGACTGACCTCGCTGCCCGATGCGATCAGGATTACTTCCGGATTTCCGCCTGGAGCATCAGCGAGTATATAGGCTCCGCGCGCAACGCCGGATGCCGGAGCATATCTGTTCCGATCCAAGGTGGGCAAGGGTTGGCGCGATAGCGCCAGCACGGCAGGTTGGTGGCGTAACTGCATGATGTAGCGGTACGCCTCGACGACCTCGTTGGCGTCCCCAGGCCGCAGCGTGACCAGTCCCGGGATGGCGCGCAACGACACAAGCTGCTCCACCGGCTGGTGGGTCGGACCGTCCTCTCCATCACCCATGGCGTCGTGCGTGAAGACAAAGATGGACGGTAGCTCCATTAAGGCCGATAGCCGGATGGCCGGCCGCGCATAATCACTGAAGATAAAAAAAGTCGCACCGAAAGCTCGAATCTTCGATAGCGAAAGCCCGTTCACAGTCGCCGCCATTGCGTGTTCCCGAATGCCGAAATGCAGATTCTTCCCACCCGGCGTGTCAGCCTCGAAATCTCCCGCACCCTCGTAGGTAAGGGTGGTTTTATTCGAAGGTCCCAGATCCGCCGAGCCCCCGAATAACCACGGAATATTCTGTGCGAGCGTGTTAAGTACCTTGCCCGAGGCCTCCCGCCCAGCTATGCCCTTCTGATCAGTTGGAAAAACTGGTAAATCGCGATCCCAACCGATCGGGAGCTCCCGTCGCTGCATCAGGTCAATCTCGTTAGCGAGCTCAGGGTGCTTGACTGCGTAGGCGCCGAAGAGATCCGTCCATTGCTGTCTGGCTTCTGCGCCGCGCACACCCACTCCGGCAGCAAAGTGCTCCCGGACGCCACTGGGGACCAGAAACTTCGCGTCCTCGGGCCAACCATAGGCGCGCTTGCAGAGGCGCACCTCGTCGTCGCCAAGCGGCTCTCCATGGGCTGCGGCGGTATCTTGCTTATGTGGGGAACCGTAGCCGATGTGGCTGTCCAGGATGAGAAAGGTGGGACGGCCCTTTGTCTCTTGAAACACGTGCAGGGCATGCTCGATCCGTTCGATATCGTTAGCGTCGCCGACCCGCAGAACGTTCCAACCGTAACCCAAGAACCGGGCGGCGATGTCCTCGGTGAAGGCGATTCGCGTATTCCCTTCGATCGTAATGTGGTTGTTGTCGTAGACCCAGCAGAGATTGTCCAAGCGAAGGTGACCGGCCAGTGACGCCGCTTCCGAAGCAACGCCCTCCATCATGCAACCGTCCCCGCAGACGGCATAGATGTGATAGTCGAAAATATCAAAGCCAGGCCGGTTATAGCGGCTGGCGAGCCACTTCTGGCCGATTGCCATACCTACGCTGGTGGCAACGCCCTGCCCGAGTGGACCGCTGGTGGCCTCGACGCCAGAGACCCAGTGATACTCCGGATGCCCCGGCGCCTTGCTGTCGAGCTGCCGGAAACGACGGATGTCGTCGAGGGAAACCGAGGGCTGGCCCAGTCTCTCGTAATCAGCATTCACCGCTTTGGTCCCGGTCAGATGAAGCACGGACCAGAGCAGCATCGAGGCGTGACCGTTCGAGAGCACGAATCGATCGCGGTTGGGCCAAATCGGGTCCTCCGGGTCGAACCGCATGACGCGGTTCCAGATCGTATAGACCAATGGCGCGAGCGCCATCGGAGTGCCGGGATGCCCGGACTTGGCCTGTTGCACCGCGTCGATCGAAAGGGTGCGGATCGTATTGATCGACAATTGATCTAATTCTTCGTTGGTCATAGGATTTAGTTTCCAGGGCGACCGCCCACTTCTGCGTTGCCGGCGTTTTATCGAGCAGCCAACTCCCGCACGGAAGAATCAGCTACCGCTCCATCCGCGAGAACCAAGTCTAATAGCGCAAGGGTTCCAATCAGTTGACCGCCACTGTTTTCAACGGCGAATTCGCGATCGGTGGTTTGAGCAAAACGGAGCAAGACTTGATCGACCAGCTCATCTGGTTTGGCGCTGGTTGAAGGTAATATCAACAAATCGTGTACCGTCGATTCGGCGCGAGCCTTTCCCTGGTGCAACAGATCGAAGACAAACTCGAGGCGTAACCATCCCTTGCAGTGTTGATCTTCATTCACGACCGGCAGCATCGATGCTGCAGCCTGCTTGAATGTTTTCAGCGCCGACATCACCGAATCAGTCTCGTGAACCACAGTCGGATTGGTGCGCATGAAATCCGCCACCTGTTTCTGCCGAAGTCCAGCCGAGGCTCGATTAACCAGGGCATTGCGTTCATTCAGCGTCAGGTATTGGACGGAACTCCGACTCAAGAGGTAGCCCACCGTCAGACTATTTTGAGCCAAGGCGTCAAATGTAGCCTTGTCCAGGGCCAGCAACGTCGTCGGCTCGAGCGCCATCGCATTAAACTGGCGCTTCAGGTTTTGGAGAAGTTCCCTTTGGCCGAAACTGTGGCCGCCCGTGAGTGCGCGAACCGGGCCATTCTCGTCAGAAAGTTCCACGCTTCCTTTTTCGATGACATAGAAAGAGAAAGCTGGATCGCCGATATGATAGACAGGATCACCCTTCTCTAAATGGACGCGGCCGACCACCTCGGTCATTTTGATATCCAGAAGACTGATGTCGCGAGGGAACAACAGCTCCAGGGTCCACTCGATGAACACTTTCAGTTTCCGCTCCAAGCCTGGAAGCTTGGAGAGGTATACGGCTCGCCACATCAGCCAACCTAGCAACCCGGAAACTTTGAATCCGAAAACCTTGCCCACAGCGTTCAAGTGCCCTAGAGAAGCCATTTCTCCGAGCGCTTTGAAACCGAAAGGCTGCAGAGGGCTCTTGCTTTGCAGAGCGATAATGTTCTTCCCCAGGACCGTGCCCTGGCGAATCGCGAATTGCGCAGTTGCGGGTGAGATAGTTCCATCGGTCAGCGGCACCGCCGCGCAATCTCCGGCTGCCCAGAGGTTTTGGTGCCCTTTTACCTGCATTGTCGGTTCGGTGACTAGTCGCCCCTTCGAGTTGGCTAACTGGTATCGATCGATCAGTTTCTTGATCACCGGATGAGTCGCATTACCGACCGTTGTCACCACCGTGTTCGTCTCGATCACATCGCCGGTATTCAGAATGGCTCGTTCAGCGGTGATGGCGTCTACCCGTGTGTCTAGCCGCACCTCAATTCCACGTTTTTCCAGGTGCTCACCACAATAACGCCCCAGCTCCTCACCGATTTGCGGCAATAGATAGGGACCACTGTGAACCAAAACTAAGCGAAAATCTTTGCGATCGAGCCTTGGATAGAATTTGCGCACATCGCGCAGCAGGTCGTAAATCTGACCGGCCGTCTCCACCCCAGAATATCCGCCGCCAACGACAACGAAGGTCAGAAGTCTTCGGCGCACCGCCTCGATCCGAGTCACGCTCGCTTCCTCCAGCCGCTGGATTACGTTTGCGCGTAGCCGGATGGCGTCACCGACAGTTTTCATCAGATAGCCATGCTCCGGCATTCCCGGAACGCGGCTTACGTCCACCACGCTTCCAACGGCCAATACGAGATTTTCGAACTTCAGGGTCGCCCCGTGAACAAAGGGCCCCGGAGAAAAACGAACGGTCTGCTCGTTAAGGTCAACTTCTTCCACGGATCCCATAAAAATGGAACTGCCTCGGCAGAATTGGCGGAGTGGATTGACGACGTGGAGTGGCGAAATCGACGATCCACTGACTTCAGCCAGCATCGGGTGGAACAGCATTGCGTTTTGATCTGCCAAAAGCGCCACGCTTTCAGCAGCGGCGTCACCCAGGCCTGCGGTCAACGCTCGCGCACAGTAAGTACCCGCGAATCCACCACCCAGAATGACGACTGGAAAAGAATAGGTTTCGGTTGGGATGAGCGAAGAATTCTCGTTGGCCACGGCATTATTTTTCTATGAGAGCCACTTTTTTCAGGCGGCGCAGATGACGCTCGGCTTGGCTGAACTCAGCGGCCAAGAAAGTCTGGACGAGATCCCAGCCCACGGCGGGCCCCACGGTTCGGCCACCCATGCAAAGGATGTTCATGTGATCGTCCTCGACCCCCTGTCGAGCCGAGAAGTGGTCGTGGATTAGAGCGGCGCGAATGCCTGGAACCTTATTGGCACAGACCGACGCGCCAACGCCGCTGCCGCAGATCGCTACACCGCGATCCACCTTGCCCTCGGCCACGGCCTGGGCGAGCGGAACGACGACATCCGGATAGTCGTCGTCTGGGCTCAGGCTTTGAGCGCCAAAATCGACCACCTCATGGCCCGCCGCTCGAAGTTGAGTGACCATTTCTTCTTTCAAACTGAATCCACCATGATCGGTAGCGATTCCGACTCGCATGTCTCTTTCTCCGGATCTCAATTAATCTTTCCTGCCGCGGCGCGGTCGGCGAGCACCAAGGCTCTTTCCTGATTTACCCGTCCGGCTGGAATTGAGGGGTCACCTTCCCGGAGGCGGACAAGCATTGCCGTCTTCTCACTTCCGGTAACTAACCAAAGCACACGCCGAGCACGATTAAGAATCGGGTACGTCAGGGTCATCCGGCGCCTCCCTTGATAGATCCCGGTCACAGCAACGTCTGCGTCGTTAACACCGAGAACCGCGTCGCCGGGCACCAACGATGCAGTGTGTCCATCCGGCCCTAGACCCAGGTGAACGAGATCGAGCACCGGCGGCGAGCCGGCGATCTTCGCGAGCGTTGCCGCGTATTGCTTTGCCGCCGCTTCCAGGTCGGTCGATTCCACCGGCATGGCATAGATTTGCTCTGGAGGCAACGTGGCGTGCTCAAGCAGGCTTTCGTGCAGGTGGGTGAGGTTGCGGTCTGGGTGTCCGCTTGGCGCCACCCGTTCGTCGACCTGTGCCAAATGCACGCTGTCCCAAGGGATCTCCTCTCTAGCCAGGGCACGGAGCATGACCCACGGGGTGTGGCCACCACTGACCGCCATGATGAAGCGCCCGCGCTCAGCAATTGCCGCTCGAGCCTCTGCCGCGATGAACTTGGCGGCCTCTTGGGCCACCGAATCAGCATCTGCAAATATTTCAATCTTCATGAAAACGTCCCCGTCTGGACTAACCATTCACGATCGGGTTCTGCCAGCCTCCGACGGGGGAGACTTTGGAATCGACTTCGCCCGGTCCCCAGCTGTTCGGCTCGTATTCAATCACCGGCGTATTCGCTTTCAGTACCGGGTCGACAATTCGCCATGCCTCTTCGACGTAGTCCTCTCGCGCAAACAGCGTCGGGTCTCCCGCCATAGCGTCTCCCAGGACCCGCTCGTAAGCATCCATTTCGTCCGCGCGAGGCTGTCGGCTCACTATCATTTCGACCGACTGATTGACCGTATCCTCCCCGGGGGCAATAACATTCATGCCGAAGGCCAGCGTAACCTCGGGGCTGATCCGAAACCGGAAATAGTTCGGAGTCAGGTTGAATTGCTCATACATCGTCGGGGGCTGACGAAGCCGGACCACGACTTCCGCGCACGTCACGGGGAGACATTTTCCCGCCCGGATGTAGAAGGGAACGCCTTTCCATCGCCAGGAATCAATCTCCAGTTGCAATGCCGCAAAGGTTTCCACCTGCGAGTCGCTCGCGACGCCCTTCTCGTTGCGGTAGCCGCGGAACTGTCCGCGAATAACGTTCTTACTCTCTAGAGCGGGAATCGCTTTGAGGACTTTGACCTTTTCGTCTCGAATCGATTCGCTGTCGGTTCTGGGAGGAGGCTCCATGGCCAGGTTAGCTAAAATCTGAAATAGATGATTCTGAATAACGTCGCGGATTGCACCGGTTTCATCATAGAAGGCGCCTCGACCCTGGATTCCAAAGTTCTCAGCCATTGTGATCTGCACGCTTTCGATGTGGTTGCGATTCCAAAACGGCTCCAAGAACGCGTTGGCAAAACGGAGGAAAAGCATGTCGTGCACCGGCCGCTTCCCCAGGTAATGGTCGATGCGGAAGATTCTAGTCTCATCAAACGTGCTGAGCAGAATCCGGTTAAGATCTTGCGCCGAAGCGAGGTCCCGACCGAAGGGCTTTTCGATAATCACCCGAGCGGCGTGAGCGCAGCCCGACTTTGCCAATTGTTCGACGACTAGCCCGAATAAAACTGGCGGTATAGCGAGGTAATGCGCTGGTCGCTGGACTGAGCCAAGCTCTCGGCGGATAGACTGAAACGTTGCTGAATCTTTGTAGTCTCCATCGACGTAGCGCAGCAGACTGGACAATTTTTCGAAGGCCGCGGCATCGAGTCCTCCGTGTTTCTCAACGCTATCGCGGGCTCTCGCCTTGAGTTGGTCGAGGTTCCAACCGGCTTTGGCCACGCCGACGACCGGCACGTTCAGGTGCCCCCGTTTGACCATCGCTTGCAGCGCCGGGAAAATTTTTTTGTAAGCGAGATCTCCGGTAGCGCCGAAAAATACCAGAGCATCCGAGTGGACGGGAGTCATAGTGTCCTCCTTATTTCGCTGGCTTTTCCAAGTGTCCGCCGAACTCGAACCGCAGAGCGGAAAGGAGTTTATCCTGGAAATCCGCGTCACCGCGCGAACTGAATCGTTCGTACAGGGCCGTGGTGAGTACCGGCACCGGAACGCCCTCGTCGATGGCGGCCTTGATGGTCCATCGTCCCTCGCCTGAGTCCGAAACCCGTCCGGAGAAACCGGAGAGCGCGGGATCCTTGACCAGCGCGATCGCCGTTAGGTCGAGCAACCACGAGGCGATAACACTTCCCCGCCGCCACACCTCTGCGATACTGCCAAGATCGAGGTCATATTGGTAGTGCTCGGGATCGCGCAATGGCGTCGTTTCGGCGTCAATTGCGTGCTGCTGTTTCCCTACGTTGGCATCGCGCAAAACACCTAGCCCCTCGGCGTAAGCGGCCATGATTCCATATTCGATGCCGTTGTGGACCATTTTGACGAAGTGGCCGGCACCGTTAGAACCGCAGTGCAGATAACCCAACTCCGACGTGGTACCGAGTTTGTCGCGTCCCGGTGTACGCGGAATGTCACCGATGCCGGGTGCCAGCGTGGCGAAGATCGGATCGAGATGTTTCACTACCGCGGTCTCGCCGCCAATCATCATGCAATAGCCGCGCTCTAGGCCCCAGACACCGCCGCTGGTTCCAACATCCACATAATGGATGTTTTTCGTCGCGAGTTCTTTAGCTCGCCGGATGTCGTCCACGTAATACGAGTTGCCACCATCAATGAGAATATCCCCTGGCTCGAGCAACTGCACTAGGTCAGCGATGGTTTTATCGACGATCGCCGCCGGCACCATCAACCAGACCGCCCGCGGCTTCGCAAGTTTCTTAACGAGATCGGCCAGCGAGGAGGTGCCAACCGCTTTCTCCTGGACCAACTCCTGTACCGCCTTCGGCGATACGTCGAAGACTACACCGTCGTGCCCCGCCTTTATAAGGCGTCGCACCATATTGGCGCCCATTCTTCCAAGTCCGATCATTCCGAGTTGCATTACAAGGTTCCTTTCTTGAGAGGTGATTGCTCTTTGAGTTGAAATTTCACTGCTTGCTTGTTAGCGGCCCCTGCACGACCGGCCAGTTGCCTGCGCTTTTTTTGTCTTTGCTCTGGTCCTTTTCCTCACGCAGCACGGGCCTTCTCGAAAACATCTACGAACCCTCGGTAGCGGCGGGCAATCTCGGTGACGGCCGCTTCTCGCGTGATTTTCTTATCCCGCCATTCAACGAGCGGCTCCCAGAATACGGTTCGGCCCACCGCGAAACCGATGAAGCCAGGAACTTTGGCCGCTGTCGTTAGCCATTCGTATACCTTCTTGTCGTCCTCGCCTCGGCCGAGGATAATGCAGCCGACCTTGTCGCGCCCCTTCCGATGTGCAAGCTTCACGATCTTTTCGCAGTCCTCGCGGCGGTCGAGGCCCTCGATCTTCCATACGTCCGCCTCGACGCCTGCATCTTGGAGCTGCTCGATCGCCTGCGCCATCAGCCCGGGTCGGATCTCCAGGTCGTAGGCCTTCTTGTCACCGTTGACTCGCTCGAGCTGCGCTTTCTCCGCCGGTACGAGCAGCTCGAACATGAACAGGCGATGACTTTCCGAATGCAGGTAATCGGATAGGCGTTTAAGCCGGGCAGCCTGCTTCCGGTTGAGGGCCTCGTCACCTTCAGGATTATATCGTACCAACACTTTACAGAAGGTCGGGTTGAAGGCTTCGATATGTTTGCCGAAATCCTCGCCGTACTCGAAATCAAACTCGTCTTGGCCGCTCTTTTCGGCCGGACACGCGGTCGTGTAGCCTTTCGCTGCCGCATCGCGAAGAATGGCAGCGCCAAACTGCTCGTCTACCAAAATGCCGGCCTTCTCTTTGGGTACGCCAGCGGCGAGGGCGGCCTCAAAGCCGTCATAGATTACCTGTTTGGCGGCAGCAATCTGCGCTGTTTGCTCGTCAGCCAGTTTCCCTTTCCAGCCGAACAACTTTGTCTGGAACGATCCACGGTGATCGAATGGCTGGATATACAGCGGCTTATCATATCCGATATTCATAACGTTTTGTCCTTGAGTTGGCGGTAACGGCGGATCAGACAGTTGGTAGAGCTGTCATGTCCGAGCTCGGGTTCGGTTTTGGATTCGAGTTCAGGTATAATACGTTGGGCTAGTACCTTGCCCAATTCTACGCCCCACTGGTCGAATGAGTCGATGTTCCAGATCGTGCCCTGGGTAAAGACGCTGTGCTCGTAGAGTGCAACGAGCTTGCCGAGCGTCTGCGGCGTAAGTTTCTCGGCAAGGATCGTGTTCGAAGGACGATTGCCCTCGAAGACCCGGTGGGGTACGAGCCAGTCTGGCGTGCCCTCGGCCTTCACCTGCTCGGGCGTTTTGCCGAAAGCGAGTGCTTCAGTCTGGGCAAAAACGTTCGCGAGCAGCATATCGTGGTGCCGACCCAAAGGATTGAGTGTCTCGACGAACGCGATAAAGTCACACGGGATCAGTCGCGTTCCCTGGTGAATCAACTGGTAGAACGAATGCTGGCCGTTCGTACCTGGTTCACCCCAATAGATTGACCCAGTCGCGTAGTCTACCTCGGTCCCATCGAGCGTAACGTGTTTACCGTTGCTCTCCATCGTCAACTGCTGCAGATAGGCCGGGAACCGCTTGAGGTACTGCTCGTATGGCAGTACTGCAACAGTTTCGGCACCGAAGAAATCGTTGTACCACACCGCCAGAAGGCCCAGGAGGACAGGCAGGTTGCGCTCGAAGGGCGCGGTGCGAAAATGCTCATCCATTTCATGAAAGCCGTCGAGTAAAGCTCGGAAGTTGTCCGGTCCAATGGCGAGCATCGTCGAAAGCCCGATCGCGGAGTCCATCGAGTAACGACCACCGACCCAGTCCCAGAACTCAAACATGTTGGCCGTGTCGATCCCGAACTCGGAGACCTTCGCGGCATTGGTGGAAACCGCGACGAAATGCTTGGCCACGGCTTTGACATCGCCACCGAGGCCCTTAAGTGACCAGTCGCGCGCCGTATGGGCGTTCGTCATGGTCTCCAGAGTCGTGAAGGTTTTTGAGGAGATGATAAAAAGGGTTTCAGATGGATCGAGGTCCTGGACGGCTTCGGCGAAATCAGTGCCATCAACGTTGGACACAAATCGGAACGTCATGGCGCGATCGCTGTAATGCTTGAGTGCTTCGTACGCCATCACGGGCCCCAGATCGGACCCACCGATGCCGATGTTAATAACGTTGCGAATGCGCTTGCCGGTGTGGCCCTTCCATGCGCCGCTCCTGACCCGATTGGCGAAGCCGGCCATTTTCTCGAGCACGGTGTGCACCTGGGGTACTACATTCTCGCCGTCCACGACAATCGATGTCCCTCTCGGCGCGCGGAGCGCTATGTGCAAGACCGCTCGGTTTTCCGTGATATTAATCTTCTCTCCTCGAAACATGGCATCGATCCGCGCTCGCAGCCCGCATTCTTCCGCTAGTTGCAGGAGGAGCTTGAGGGTCTCGTCGGTGATGCGATTCTTTGAATAATCGAGGTAGAGGCCCACTGCCTCGGTGGTCAAGCGCTCGCCGCGTCTGGGATCATCGGCAAAGAGCTGTCGAAGATGCAGTTCTCGGAGTTTCTGATGGTGAGACTCGAGGGCCTTCCATCCGGGGCGCATGGTGACTGATTGGATACCTGCGGTCATATTCGTATTCCTTTTTTGTCTATCAAGAGAGCTTATGAAGAGCGAGCTGAAGAGCGAGCCTCTAAGGGCCGCTATTCCTGCTTTTTTAACCGTGCCTAACTGCCCTGTTCAAGGGTAGCACTCTTGGAGACAATCACCGCCATAAGTTCGTTCCAAGATTTGACGAACGAGTTGGCCCCTTCGTCCTGCAGTTTTGCCGCCAGGGCGTTGATGTCGATGCCGGCCTTGGCGAACTGACCTAATACCGCTTCGCAATCACCACCATCGTCTGGCACGATTGCGCCGACCTCGCCGTGATCGGCAAACTCCTTCAAGGTGCCCTCCGGCATCGTGTTAACCGTGAGCGGTGCGGCCAGTGTCTTGATGTAGAGGACGTCCGAGGCTTTGGGATCTTTGGTTCCCGTGCTGGCGAACAAGAGTCGTTGTGGGCGGGCGCCGGCGTTGAAGACGCGCTTCCAACGGGGGGAGGCGATCAAGTCGCAGTAGGCTTTGTACGTGCGCTTGCCAATGGCGATACCAAGTTGGTCGTTGAGCGTGTCAGGCGTCTTGCCCATGACAGCTGAGTCCCAGCGGCTGATGAATAGCGATGCGACCGAGCTGATATCGGGTTTGAGCCCTGCAGCGATACGCCGTTCGATGCCGCGTAGGTACGCTTCGGCTGCCGCCACGTAATGCTCACGGGAGAATAATAGCGTCACGTTGACCGGCACACCGCCAAAGATCGCCTCTTCGATAGCAGGCAGACCTTCCTTGGTACCAGGAATCTTGATGAAGAGATTGGGACGCGCAGCCCGGGCGTGCAGATCCTTGGCCTCGGCCAGGGTGGTTTTGGTGTCGTGAGCCAGCAAAGGGGAGACTTCCAGCGAAACCCATCCGTCAACGCCGCAGGTCCGGTCATAGATGGGCTGGAACAGGTCAGCGGCCTCGGTGAGATCCTCAAGGGCCAGTTCAAAGAACAGTTCCTCACCTGATTTGCCCGCCTTGAGTTTCTGCCGGATAGCGGTGTCGTAGCTGGTGCTATTCTTGATGGCGTGATCGAAGATCGTTGGGTTGGAGGTGAGCCCGGTAACGGAGAACTCGTTGATGTAGCGGTGGAGTGTGCCGCTCTTCAGCAGGTCCCGCGTGATATTGTCCAGCCAGAGGCTTTGGCCTAGATCGTGGAGCTTTTGTGGCGCGTTCATCATGTTATCTCTTTCGGCAATCGCTACCGCTCGATCGGGATAGGAAAGCCCGATATGGATGCAGGCGGTTTCATGCGAATTGTAATCGAGTCTAAATTCAGAATGTCTTGCTGGCTATCACTCGAAAGAAGGTTTTGCGACCCAACACACCGAGTAAGCTAACGCGAGTGAACTGCCGGCCAATGGTTCGAGACTAACTGGCGCTGTCGCCTGGTGTCGCTAGTCCGGCCTAGCACGCAGCGATGTAGATGACCGTCCTAGTGTACCGTCTCACATATAATCGTGACGTCATCATTATATGTGAGACGGTACACTAACACCACTCTACCGGCTCAGCGGGAGTTCCGGTGGTGTCGGAGTAGCCGACTCGCGAGGAATTTGCTCTAGCGAGCATGAATCAACCCGCGTTTCCTTGCAATGGCAATAGCTTCGGCACGCCCAATCGCTTCCAGCTTGGCCAGGATAGACCTGATGTGACCCTTTACCGTAGGTTCGCTGATATAAAGAATCGCACCGATCTCTTTATTACTTCTGCCGTTGGCGACGTACTGCAAAACTTCAAGCTCACGCTTCGTGAGTTCGGGATGTGCCACCGATTCCGCCAACTTCAAGGTGATCTCAGTCGGAAATAGGGTTCGTCCGGCAGCGACCGCGCGAACCGCTTCCTCAATCTGCTGGGCATCCGCGGCTTTCAACAGATAACCCTTGGCTCCGGCACTTACGGCGCGGCGAATATCTTCCTCGCTCTCGTAGGTTGTTATCACAATGATCCGCGGTTTGGGCGCTCGGCCAGACATCAATTCAGCAACAACTTGTAGTCCATCTTTCTCCGGCATCCGGAGGTCGACGATAAGGACGTCGGGAGAATGTTGATCATAGAGCTCGCAGGCTTCCTTTCCATTGGCGGCTTCAGCCACAACTTGGACGTCCTCTAACGCGCTGAGAATGCTCGACAGCCCTTCCCGAACGACCGGGTGATCGTCGGCTATGATCACCCGTATCTGTTCAAGCGGGGTGCTGAGAGAGGAACCCGTTTTTTGCAGGATATTACGGCGCGGATTGTCCGT
>Ga0209647_1001434_pt1 | contig 20394 bp, 24 predicted proteins | sample GraSoi_2013_60cm_FD_185827 | JGI IMG/M metagenome (GOLD analysis project Ga0209647, IMG submission 185827) | Grasslands soil microbial communities from the Angelo Coastal Reserve, California, USA - Sample 9_17_2013_60cm (SPAdes) (version 2) | ecosystem: Environmental > Terrestrial > Soil >... | reverse complement strand
CTGCTGGTCGACGGCGTGGACCCCTTCGCCGCGCCGGGCCAGCCGCCGAGCCTGTCGTGCCGGCTCTACCGGGACGCTGTGGGGCGTGCCGACGGGGCGCCGCCGCTGGACGCGCTGCGGCGGGTACTGGAGCAAGCCAGCGCGCACCGCTAGACCCGGAGCGGGCAGCCCGGTCCCGGATCGGGCAAGGTGGAAGCCGGCGGCGAGCCGCTGCAAGCCGGCCACATCGTGATCGCCACCCGCTCGCAGCCGCGGCGCTCCCAGAGTTGAGAGCCTGGACGGAGTGACGGTATGGACCAGCCGGCAGGCCACCACGGTGGGCGAGATCCCGGCCCGGGTGCTGCTGGTCGCCGAGATCGGGGCCAGATCGCTGGTGCCGGGTTCGCCTTCCGCCGGCGCGGGCCGGGCGATCAGGGAGCGACGCTGCGCACCGTCACCGCGCTGGCGCCGCACTCAGGCAAAGATTTCGTTGGGTGAGATGACCTTTTTCTGGATGATTGAGAAGAATATTTCGGGGACCTGGTTCAGCCAGGAGGCGCGCACCGGCGTGTGGATCATGATGGCCGTCGCTCGAGACGGTCTGAGTGCCTCATCGCCACCATGGACGGCTTTCAAGCCAGGCCCGAGGCCCCAGCGGGGAACCCGTACTGGCCGGACGCCTCGGAGGCGGCCCAGGCGCTGATCGCCGACTGCGTCCGGCAGCTTGAGCAGTGGGGGTCAGCAGCCAGGGAGGAGAACGGCTGTCCCGGCATGGGGGGTGGGCCGATATCGGCAACCTCCGTGTCAACGGGCAGCACCGCCCGCCGCGGGGTCGCCACGTGGCTGGTCAGGCAGGCGGCCGACTGGCTGCGGCTGGCGCAGGCTGAGCGCCTGCTCGGCTATGCCTGGCTGGAGGGCCAAGATCCCGCCGGCCAGGATTACGCCGGCTACCGGGCATTCCTGGCCGCGCCCGGCTTCTTGCAGCTCAGCCGTACTAAGCGGGATGGACTCGGAACCCCGGTGTCCCTTCATTCGGGCACGCGTCGCAGGGTGTCCGTGAAACCTAGGGGGACGAGGCGAGGAGCGCCGCAACGGCCGGTCTCCTACATTATGGCGTTCAGGACCTCCTGGCAGGCCCGCTCGCAGTGCCGGCAGGCCTCGGCGCAGACCCGGCAGTGCTCGTGCATCATGGCATGCCGCTCGCACTCGTCGCCGGCGCTCTTGCAGGTGGCCATGCAGACCTGCAGCAGCGGCCTGGTGACGTTGGCGTCGTACTCCGTCTGGCGGCTGGTGACCCCGACAGTGGTGGTGCAGATATCGGCGCAGTCCAGGCACAGCCGGATGCACATGACCAGCTCGGCTACGTCCGGCTCGCTCAGGTCATCGTCGGCGTCCGCGGTGCAGGCCTGGGCGCAGTCTTTGAGGTCGTCGACGGTAGCGGTCAGCACCCGCGCGTCAACGTTGAAGGTGCGCGGGTAGGTGTATAGCAGCTTACTGGCGTAACTCATGGCCCCCCCGTCTAGGCGACTATCATGCCGTCGCCTGTCCCCGGGCGGGTTAAGGCGCCGTCGCGGTAGATCACGAGCAGCGCCATGTCGTCGTCGGGCGCGTGGCCGACATGCCTGATCACCTCGTCGCCGAGCCTGCCGGGCAGGGTGGCGGGGTCGGGCGCGGCGCGCACGGCGGCGCAGTCGGCGAGGGGGAAGAACACGCCGGCCTTGTTGCGTGCCTCGCTCGCTCCGTCGGTGTAGAACAGCAGCGCATCGCCGGGCTCGAACGCGATGGTGACCGGGATGCGTGGCACGTCGGCGAGCTGGCCCAGGCCGAGCGGCAGGCTGCCCTCTTGCGGGCCGATAAACCGGGGACGTGCCGGGCCGAGGAGCAGCGGCTCGGGATGACCGCAGCTGAGCAGCTCGATCTTGGTACCGTCGGCGCTGACCTCGGCGAGGATGGCGGTGACGAACTGCTCGTCGCCGAGCTGGCGGGCCAGGCTGGTCTCGATCCGGGAGACGACCGCGGCCAGGCTGTCTTCCTCATAAGCAGTCTCGCGGAACACGCCGAGGACCGCCGCGGCCGACTGCACGGCTGGCAGGCCTTTGCCCTGCGCGTCGCCCACGATCAGCCGCACGCCGTCCGCAGTGGTCGCCACCTCGTACAGGTCGCCGCCGACGCGGGCCCCGCAGGAGGCTGACAGGTAACGCGCCGCCACCCGGACCGGGCCGGCCTGGCGGGGCACGGGCGGCAGCAGCACTTTCTGGGCGGCTTCGGCGACCAGCCGGGCTTGTGCCAGTTCCCGGTCCCGGTGCCGGCGGCCCCGGCTGGCCAGCGCGCCGGCGGCGGTGACACCGGCCACGGCCAGGAACGCGACCTCGGCCATGCGGTGCGTGGCGCCCGGCTGCATGCCGACCGCGAACAGCAGGCACACCACGAGGGCCACGGCACCTGCGGCCAGGGTGGCCAGCGGCCCGCCGGCCGCCGCGGCGACGGCCGGGCCCACGGCCAGCAGCGGCAGCAGGCCCCATCCCGGCCCGGCCACGATCCGGGACACGCCGATCGCCGCGATGATCGCGAACGGCAGCGCCGGCAGCATCAGCCGCGCCCTAGACCAGGCAGCCGGATCGGTGTCCGCGCCCGGCTCGTCTCGCTCCATGATCGTCACGCTCCTGGCGTGGTCAGCGAGGACTCGTGCGGCGAGCCCTGCGATGGCACCGCCCAGTACCGGTGCCCGGCCCGGACGGGCCGGCAGCTGCCGGGGCTGATGGCCTTCACTGAGCCCCTCGACGACAACGGCGGGCGGCTGAGGCACGGTAACTCCAATCGGGTGCACTCTGGACGGATCGGACCGTAGCGGGGTTCAAGTCCAAGGTCAGATCCCTGCGTCCTGCGGTTCGGGCGGGCCGGCTGCTGCTGGCGTTAGTGCTGGCCGATGGGACTGACGCGGCTTCGCCGTCAGCTGCCGCCTCGTCGGCCGACGGCGAGCCGGGGCACGTCGATCCAGCGTGACCCGGTGTCGTGGGTGCGGACGGCGAAGCGGGCATGTGACCGGGCGGCGCCGAGCGCGTCGCCGAGGGTCCACAGCGCCGCGCCGGCCAGCACGAGGTCCTTGAGCAGGAACTGGCCGGGCAGCACCGACAGCACCGGGAATCCGCCAGCCGGCGCCGCGGTGGTTCCGGGGGTGGTGAACAGGAAGCTCAGCGTGCTGAGGAACAGCAGCACGGCAAGCGCGCTGCCGGGCACCGAGATCCGCGGCGCGAGCGGCCGCAGCGCGATGAGCAGCGCCGCGATGATCTCCACGGTGCCGAGCACAGCGGCGAACGTGCGGACGCTGAAGATGTGGTAAACCCAGCTCAGCGGCGGGCTGTGGGCGACCAGCGGCTGGATGGCCACAGCTTCGTACGTCGTGTACTTCAAGGCGCCGATCCAGGCGATGACGACCACGAGCCCGTACCGGACCAGCAGCCGGCCGGCGGTGGCGACCGGGTGCTCTGCCGTCACGGCCGGGGCCGCGGAGGGATGCGTGGTGCTGGACATGGCAAGATCCTTTCGCTGTCCGGTCTGTCGTTGGCTGCGATGCTAGGGTGGCCAGCTCGCTTGATCTCTTACGAAGTTGTGACGTTGGCGCAGGCAGGGCAGTTACCGGCCTGCGCTGAGTAAGTGGAGGTCAGCGCTGAGTAAGTGGAGGTCAGCCGGTGACGACCCGGGTCCTGGTGGCCGAGGACGACCCGACGGTGGCCGCTGACCGGGCCGCTGCCCGGCGGGGCATATGTCCTGGCGCCCGGAGTGCTGCTCACTCTGCACCTGCCGGGGGGGCCTCCAGCGACAGCACGACATAGACGGTCTTGCCGGGACCGGCCTGGTCGCTGATCACGCCTCGCTCGCCGCCGTGCAGCTCGATCAGCCCGTCGAGCAGTTCCAGGCCCCGGCCGCATTCATCGTCGCCGCCGGCGTGCTTGCGGACCGGGCGGCCAGCGCCATTGTCGTGCACCTCGACCCGCAGGCCACCGTCGCCGGCCGATACCCGCATCCAGACCGGCCCCCCGCCGTGGCGTACCGCGTTTGCGACCAGCTCGCCGGCGATCAGCTCGCCCAGGCCGGCGTGCTCGCCCAGGCCCCACGCTTCCAGCAGGGCGCGGGCCTGCTGGCGGGCGTGCCGGGCGTGCACCGGCTCCCGGCCGGGCAGGTGAGTGACGGCCGGCTCGCGGGCGGCGGTCAGCCGCATCCACCGCTGCTGACCCCGGCGGCGCGCCGACGGCGCGCAGCCACGCGGCGCCGGCGCGAACCAGCCCGGCGCCGCCGCCGGGGGCTCAGCGTCACCCGCGCGGGGCGGGGGACCTGGGCGGGTGCCGGTGGCATGGTCGTGGTTCATGGGTTGCGTGCTCCGCCGCAGGCCGCGATCCGCTCCGCGTGCTGGGCGTCCCGGGGATTGTCCGGCCGCCACCGGGGAACATGCACGAGGCCCGAGAAGGTCCAGCCCGTCGAACCGAACGTTCCCGGCAGTCGCAGACGATCTGCTGCCGCGGCTGCGAGATGCCGGCGTCCTGGTGACGCTCAACACCGACGACCCGGCCCTGACAGACCTGGACCTCGTACGGGAGGTCGTGGGCGCCGGTGAGGTCGGCGCGCCCTAGCCGGGTCATGGCGATCACGGCGATCAGGGCGAACACGGCGATCCCGGCGGCCACCAGGAATCCGCGGGAGATCTCGACGGCCAGGGCCTGGTGCAGCACCGCTGGTGGCGGCGAACGGCCGGCCTTGGCCGCCGGCAGCGGGTGGCCTGCCCGGGCGGCCGCCGCGGCCGCCTGGGCCACGATCGTGGCGTCGAGGACCACCATCAGCTGAGCCTGGGCGACGACGGCCAGGATCAGCCACCGCCGCCGGTCAGGGGCCTCACCACGGTCTTCCGGCGCGGCGGGCTGTGGGCGGCCGGCGGCTGGATGGCCACAGCTTCGTGTACTTCAGTGCGTCGATCCAGGCGATGACGACCAGGAGCCCGTACCGGACCCGCAGCCGGCCGGCGGTGGCGACCGGGTGCTCTGCCGTCACGGCGGGGGCCGCGGGGGGATGCGTGGTGCTGGGCATGGCAAGATCCTTTCGCTGTCCGGTCTGTCGCTGGCTGCGATGCTAGGGTGGCCAGCTCGCTTGATCTCTTACGAAGTTGTGACGTTGGCGCAGGCAGGGCGGTTACCGGCCTACGCTTAGTAAGTGGAGGTCAGCGCTGAGTAAGTGGAGGTCGGAGGTCAGCCGGTGACGACCCGGGTCCTGGTGGCCGAGGATGACCCGACGGTGGCCGAGGTGGTGGCCATGTACCTACGGCGGGACGGTCACGAGGTGGAGTGGGTCGCCGATGGGGTGACGGCGCTGAACCGGGCCAGGTCTGCGCCGCCCGATCTGGTCATCCTCGACGTCCTGCTGCCCGGTCTGGACGGGCTGGGCGAGGAAACCGACCGGGTGGCCGGCCTCGAGCTCGGCGCCGACGATTACGTGACCAAGCCGTTCAGCCCGCGGGAGCTGGCGCTGCGGGTGCGGTCGGTGCTGCGCCGCGCGGCCGGCGCCCTCGCCCCCGGTGACGGCGTGCTGCGTGACGGTGACCTTGTCGTCGACCTGGCTGCCCACCAGGCCACGCTCGCGGGGACACTCCTGCGGCTGACCGTTCGCGAGTTTGACCTGCTGGCCTTCCTGATGCGCAACCCCCGGCAGGTCTTCGCGAAGCGGCAGCTGCTCGAGCACGTGTGGGGGTGGGCGTTCGGTGACGTGTCGACGGTGACCGTGCACGTGCGGCGGCTGCGCGAGAAGGTCGAGGACGACCCGGTAGCCCCGCGCCGGATCCTGACCGTGTGGGGCGTCGGCTACCGGTACGAGGCTGAGGGGGCGCGGTGATCTCGGCGGCCGGCTGGTTGCTGATCCTTGCTCTCACCGGGGCCTGCGCCGCGGCCGTCACCGCCGCGGGCGTCGGGCTCCTGCGACTGCTGCGCCGCCGCTCGGTGACCAGCCTGGTCGCTGGGGGCGCTCTGGTCGCACTGGGCTGTGTCGCCGCCACCGTCGCGGTGACCGCCCGGGCGATGTTCGTGTCCGGGCACGACCTGCGGGTCGTCCTGGTCGTGGTCCTCGTCGCCGTGCCGGCCGGATCGGTGGTGGCGCTGGCGGCCGGCCGGTGGGTGGGCGCCGGCAGCCGCGAGCTGGCGAGGGCGGCACGTGCGATCGGTGGCGCCGGGTACCGGCCCGGGGTCCGGCCGGCCACGGCGGAGCTGGCCGCGGTCGCTGACGAGCTGGATTGCGCGCACCACCGGCTGGTCGAGGCTCGGGAGCGGGAGCGCGCCGTGGAGACAAGCCACCGCCAGCTGGTCGCAGGGATGAGCCACGACCTGCGTACCCCCCTGGCCGGGCTGCAGGCGATGGCCGAGGCCCTGGAGGACGGGGTGGCCGCCGACCCGGCGACGGTGACCCGGTACCACCAGCGGATCCGGGCCGAGGCCGACCGGCTCTCCGCCATGGTAGGGGACCTGTTCGAGCTGTCCAGGATCCAGGGCTCGCTGCAGCTGCGGGTGCAGCGCATCGGCCTGCAGGACCTCGTCGATGAGGCGCTGGCCAGCGCCAGCCCCCTGGCCCAGGCCAAAGGGATCAAGCTGGCCGGCCACGCGCAGGCGGCTGTGCCGGTCGAGGTCGACCCGACCGCGCTGGGCCGGGCACTGAGCAACCTGCTCGCCAACGCGATCCGGCACACCCCCGCCGAGGGGACGGTCGAGGTGGCCGCCGCCGCCGAGGACGGCAGGGCCTGCCTGGCGGTGGCCGACTCCTGCGGCGGCATACCCGCCGCGGACCTGCCGCGCGTCTTCGACGTGGCCTTCCGCGGGGAGGCGGCGCGGACACCGGGCCGGGACGGTGGCGCCGGGCTGGGGCTTGCCATCGCCCGCGGGATCGTCGAGGCGCACCAGGGGGAGATCGCGGTGGCCAACCAGGGCGACGGCTGCCGGTTCGTGGTGCGCCTGCCGCTCGCAACCCGCTGACCACCAGTCCAGGGCCGACGCAAGCGCCGCAGTGTCCGGACTGCACGACCGAGCACCGGAACGGGGATCGGGCGAAGCATGGGGGACCTCGTCGAGCGACCTCAGCCCGATATCACTCGGTCGTCGGGCCACAGAACAACGGTTCGGGTGCGGAACCGTCGGCTCAGCCCAACGCAATGACAGGCATACATGTCGGCGGCTCAGCGAGCGTTGCCCATGACCCTTTCGCGTCACTCAGCACTTCGTGATGCTGTCGACGGGGCGTAGCCCCCGGGCCGACCTCGGGTGCAGTCCACGCATGTCGTGCAGGATCCGCCGACGGGTGCGGCGTCCTGAGGGCCGGAGCGGAGATCAGCATGAACTCCTCGGAGCCGCGCCAGCCGGCGCCCCGGTGGTTCATACCGTCACCTCGCCAGGGGTGGCGGGCACGCCGACCTGGACGGCGCTCCCCGCTGACCTCTGATGGACCTGTTGTATACCTGCGAGGGACCTGGCATGTACGTCGCCGGTCGATGTAAGAGACGGCGTCGACCTGGATTCTCCTGTGCGGCCGACGTTCTGGCGTGCAGGAACAATTGCGTCAGCGCGCCTTCAGCCGCGAGAACCCAGCTTCGCATGGTCGCGACAGGCGGCGCCTCGCCGTGCTTCACGGACTGCAGGCTGCTCCGGCCGCACGTACTTCGGTCCCGGCACCGCCCCCTGCGGGGTGATTTCGGGGAGCCGGCTGCACCCGCGGTAGCCTGTCAGGCGTGCAACCTGCCAGGCAGCCTATCGAGGACCTGGACGAGGAGTCGGCGGCCTGGGTGTGCCGCCTGGGCGCCGGGGGCGGGGAGCGGCAGGCGGCTGAGCGTGAGCTGTATGCGAGGCTGGTTCGCATCGCGCTGGCCGAGGTCCGGCGCCGGTCGGCCAGCACTCCGGTGACCGGCCCGGAACTCGATGACGTCGCGCACCAGGCCGCTGGCGACGCGATGCTTGCGATCCTGGCCAAGCTCGGTGACTTCCGCGGCGAGAGCAGGTTCATCACGTGGGCGTACAGGTTCGTCATCCTGGAGGTGTCGGGCAAGCTCGGCAGGCACTACTGGCGCAGCCCGCCGGTCGCGCTGGACGCCGGGCAGTGGGAGCGGCTTCCCGGGCGGCTCGGGATCGATCCGGCGCGGCACGCGGAGTGGGCGGGCATCCTCGCGGAGGTGCGCCGGGTCGTCGACGACGAGCTGACCGTGCACCAGCGGAGGGTCTTCGTGGCGGTCGTGGTCGACGGGATACCGCTCGACGCGCTGGCCGCCGAGTTGGGCCTGCGGCGTAACGCCATTTACAAGGTGATTTTCGACGCGCGGCGTAAGATCCGGCGGGCGCTGGTCGCCAACGGGTACCTGGACGAGCCGGGCTTGGAGCAGCGATGAGAGAGCTGGGCAGACTGGAGCGGTTCCTGCGGACCGACCCGCGCGATGTCGGCTGTGACGAGGCGATGGCCGTCTTGCACATCTATGTCGACCTCGTGGCCGCGGGCGAGGACGCGGCCGGGCGCTACCCCGGGGTCGCTGCTCACCTGCTGGCCTGCGGTCCGTGCTGTGAGGACTTCGCCGGGCTCCTCCTGGCGGTCACCAGTGGCTAGCGCGGCGGATAATCCGGGTGGCGCGGTGACCGGCCGTGAGGTACTGGCGTTCGACCTGCCCTTGACCGCCTGCCTGCGGCGCTGGCCGGCCGACGCCGCGATGGCAGGCGGCGCCGCACCAGCCCGCCAGTGTCATCGCCATCAGGTGACGGGGCAGGACATGCACGGCCCGGCCGGGCGTCAGGAGCCGACGGGGGTGGTGCTGACGTCCCAGATGGCCCCGGTGTCGTCGCCGGCCAGGTGGGCGAGCAGCGGAGCGGCGGAGTGCTCCGGGGTGATCAGGGTGCCCTCGGCGAAGTTCCTGTTGAACCGCTCGTGCAGGCCGGCGCCGATGCGCTCGGGGTCCTGCTGGCGGATCCAGGCTTGCATGACGGTGTCGACCCCGCCCGGCCGGTAGGCGTTGACGGTGACGCCGGTGCCGCGCAGCTCGGCGGCGAGGTTCACGGTATGCGCCTCAAGCGCGGCCTTCGTGGTGGCGTAGGCGTTGCCGCGGACCATGCCGGCCGGAGCAGCGACGATCCCGCTTGAGATGTTGACGACGCGGCCCCAGACGGCGTCCAGCATGCCCGGCAGGACGGCGGCGGTGAGCGCGGCCGGCGCGACCACGTTGATCTCGAACGCCAGGCGCACGTCGGCGGACGCGATGCCGATGGTGGGGCCGAGCGGCTCGACAGTGGCCGCGTTGTTGACCAGGATGTCGACCCTGCCCGTCGCAAGGACGGCCGCAGCCGCGCGGTCACGGTCTTCCTCGTCGGCCAGGTCAGCGGGCACGAGGCTGATCCGCCCGAGGGGCACGCCCCGCTCACGCAGCAGGGCGCGTGTCTCGTCCAGCTGCCCTGCGGTGCGGGCGAGCAGGACGACGCGGGCGCCTGCGTCGGCCAGCCCGAGCGCGATGGCGCGGCCGATGCCGCGCCCGGCACCGGTGATCAGTGCGGTCTTGCCAGCGAAGTCAGTTGCCACTGCGGTCTCCCTAACGGCTAACGGTGCGAGCGGGACGGCAGGGGAGTGACCCGTGACCGTTCGCTGAATGCTCTTGAACTGCCTGCCTCTTGCTTAGCGGCGCACGGCGGCGGTGTCTTACCAGGGCACGCCCGCGTGACATTCATCAGTAAGACCTTGGGAGGGGACGACGCATACAGGCAGGCGGTCCCTGTCGGGACCGCCTTGAGCGACCGTGAAGGAGAACCGCAATGCCCCTGCTCAATACCGGCGACCCGTTCCCCCAGCTGACCATCAACACCAACGACGGGCAGGCACTTACCATCCCGGACGCATTCGCCGGCGACTTCGCCGTCGTGCTGTTCAACCGGGGTGCCTGGTGCCCGTTCTGCACCGCGCAGCTGCGCGCGTTCGAGCGGGCCAGCGCGACGCTGGCGGAGACGGGCATCCGCGTCGTCGCGCTCTCGGTCGACGACAAGGAGACCGCGGCGGAGATGGCCGCCAAGAACAAGCTGACGTTCCCCGTCGGCTACGGCGCGGACGCGCCCGCCGTCTCCGCTCTGACCGGCGCCTTCGTCAACCCGGACCCGGTGTACCTGCAGTCCACCGGCTTCGTGCTCGACCCCGCGGGTAACGTCATCGTCAGCGTGTACTCAAGCGGCGCCATCGGGCGGCTCGTCCCCGACGACGTCGTGGGCCTCGTCGGCTATGTGCGCGACCACGTGGCGTGACCCGGCAGGAGGGCCGCATGACCGACGCAGACATCCACTTCTACTTCGACCCGGTGTGCCCGTTCGCCTGGATGACGAGCAAGTGGGTGCGGATGGTCGCCGCGCAGCGGGACTACACCGTCGACTGGCGGTTCATCTCGCTGCGACTGATCAACGCGGAGATCGACTACGACAGCCATTTCCCCGTCGGCTACGAGGAGGGGCATACCTCGGGGCTGCGGCTGCTGCGGGTCGCAGCGCGGGCGCGGGCCGAGCACGGGAGGGCCGCCGTCGGGCTGCTCTATGAGGTCGTGAGCGGCGAGATCTTCGACGCATCCGGTGCGGCCGAGCTGACAGCAGCCACTCGTGGCAGCCGGGAGTTCGTCGCGCCGCTGCTCGCTGCGGCGGGCCTGCCCGCCGACCTGGCGGACGCGCTCGACGACACGCGGTGGGACGACGAGATCCGGGCCGAGGGCGAGGAGGCGCTGTCGCTGACCGGTAAGGACGTCGGCACGCCGATCATCCACTTCAGCCCGCCGGAAGGCACGGCGCTGTTCGGGCCGGTGATCAGCAGGCTGCCGAGCCCGGAGGACGCCGTCCGGCTCTGGAGCTACGTCACCGGGCTGGCGAGCTTCCCCGGCTTCGCCGAGCTCAAGCGGAGCCTGCGCGAGCGGCCGCGACTGCGGTCGCTCGGCGTGGAGCCTGGCACAGCCGGTGTGGAGGAAGACTGGCACGCCGGCAGCCGCAAGACCAGGCCGTAGCCCCCGGGCCGCTGGGGCAGTCAGCGCCATCCGTTCGGGGAGAATCCAAAACATCAGTCCGAACGGATGCGCGGTCCCTCCGCTACCTCAACCGCCTCTGGCCGCGCCCGGCGAAGTAGGGGGCCTTGAAGGTGTCGGCCTGCTAATCGGTGATGGCGCGGAGCACCCCGAGGTGCCGGGCATCGGCCAGGTACCACCGCTCGCTGCTCCTGCGGTGTCATCGCGTCCCACCGCCGCCAGACCGCCTCGGCCTGATCGCGCTGCGGGCCGCTGAGGCCGCCGGCCAGTCCCCGCTCGACGAGTGCGGTGCTGATCTCGGCAGCGCTGCCCAGGTGCAAGACCACGGCGGCGGCCATAAGCCGATCTTCTGCCGGGGCAGGCGCGCCTGCCTTCCGTTCCGGACCTGTCCGGGAACGGCGGGTGCCGTGAGGGGAGGCCATTGCGCCCTGCCGGCTGCCGCCCGGTGATGCCTCGCCTGCCCGGCCGAGTTTGCCGCAGGCGCGGCCGTCGAGTCACGCCGTCGTCCTCGGCTCTGCCACCGGGGCGTCAGGCGCCGGGGACTTGCTGCGCTGTGCGATGCGGCGCGCGATGCGCGCGAACGGGTGGGGCCGGATCGTCAACGTCTCCAGCGGGATCGTCGCCCAGCTGGCCGCCATGCTCCGGGCCAATGCCTACGCCACGAGCAAGGCCGCGCTGGAGGCGCACACGGTCAACCTCGCCGCCGAACTGGCCGGCGCGGGTGTCACCGTCAACGCCTTCCGCCCTGGCGAGGTGGATACCGCCATGCAGGCCTGGATCCGCGGGCAGGACCCGGACCAGATCGGCACCGGACTGCATTAGCGGTTCACCGCGTCCTACCAGCGAGGAAGCCTGATCAGCCCGCAGCAGTCCGCCCGGTCGCTGCTTGCCCATCTGGACACCGACGCCACCGGGCAGATCTGGGACGTTTCTGACTCCGCATGGCCGCTAGCACCACATTCGATGTTTGGAGATCGCGATGACCCTGCTCAAGCCAGGAGACGCGTTTTCCCGGCTGCCGGGATAGTGCGAATCTCATAAGGCCTCAGGCTCCTTCCCCGGAAGGACCGTCCGGCGGTCACCGGACTGGTCATACTGGCTTGGCGTCGGGGATCGGCGTGGCCTTACCTCGCGGGGGGCGTTGCGGGAGCCTTGTAGAGTCTGAGCATGTCGCTGGCTGAGAGCACGGCCGCCGGGAAGGTCACCAGCCGCGGTCCTCTGGATGAGGAGTCGCGCGAGTGGCTCAGGTGCCTTTCCGGCACCGGCCGCGACGGACGCGGCACCGCCGAGCGGGAGCAGGCTCTGGCCCGCCTGCATGACCTGCTGCTGCGAGCCGCCCGCGCCGAGCTGCGGCGGCGCAGCCGCCCGGCCGGCGTCGAGGGCCGCGAGCGCGATGACCTCGCCCATCAGGCGGCGGACGACGCGCTGCTGGCGATCACCGGCAAACTGGACCGGTTCCGCGGGGACAGCCGCTTTACCACGTGGGCGTACAAGTTCGTCATCTTCGAGGTGTCGGCCAAGCTCGGCCGCCACTACTGGCGCAATCCCCCGGCGCAGGCCGGTGACGATGCGTGGGAGCGCATCCCGGACCGGTTCGGCGCCGACCCCGCGCAGCACGCCGAGTCCCGGGAACTGGCCGGCGCGCTTCGCCGGGCCGTCACCGAGGTGCTGAGCGACCGGCAGCGCCGCGTCTTCGTCGCGATCATCGTCGACGGGGTTCCCCTGGACGCGCTGGCCGCCGAGCTGGGCTCGACGCGGAACGCGCTCTACAAGACGATGTTCGACGCGCGGCGAAAGATCCGCGCGCATCTGGTCGCTTACGGATATCTGGACGACGAGGAACCGGGGATGTCATGAGCGGATGGCAGGCGCTTGACCAGTTCCTGCGGACCGATCCGCGGGACGTGGGATGCGAGCAGGCGATGGAAATGCTGGACATCTACGTCGACGCCGTCGTCAAAGAGGGCACCGGTGCAACCGAACGGCGCTACCCGGGCGTCGCGGCGCACCTGCGCGCCTGCGGCCCCTGCGGCGAAGACTTCGCCGGCCTGCTCGCAGCCGTCACCGGAACCGTGTCGTGGCGCGCCAGGACGTGACCGTTGGCCGCGCGCAGGGTGCCGCGCCGTCACCGTCCATGTGATCTTGGCGGCCTGCGGAATGATGTCAGGGGGAGAGCCGTGTGACCGCGTCTTCGATCGCGCGATGGAATGTTGGATGGGCGTAGATCATCCGGCCCAGGACTTCGATCGGGACTTGGGCGTGCACGGCAACCGCAAGCGCACCAAGCACTTCACCGCCGGCTGGCCCAGCAGATGTGGCTCCGAGAAACACTCCGGCATGAGCATCGGCGACCAGCTTGATGAACCCGTCGTTTCCCGGACCATACGCCCAGAACTTTGAGGTCAGCGCGCCGTCCTGCGGCAATGAGCAGGCGCTCGCTCATTACGGGCTCCGTGCCGTCAAGCTGCACCGTGAAATCCGTCCCGTCATGGCTGATCTGCTGCGGCCGCGTCCGGGTGAGGACGCGGATGCCTTCCCGCCGGAGAATCTCGCCGGCCAGCTCGCTTGCCTGCGGCTCTTCGGCCGCCAGCGAGCGGTCTGCGGCTTCGATGATCGTGACCGCGGTCCCGAACCGGGCGAACCCTTGAGCCAGCTCGACGCCGATGGCACCGCCACCGACGACGGTGAGCGAGGCCGGTAGCTCTTTGGCCTCCAAGGCTTCGTGATTGGTCCAGTACGGTGTGTAAGCAAGCCCGTTGATCGGGGGAAGTGCCGGATGGGTCCCGGTGGTGAGAACGAGTCCCCGCGACGCACGGAATTCCTGGCCGCCGACGACGACGGTCCGGCTACCGGTCACGGTGGCGCGACCACTTACGAGCCGGCCGCCTTTGCCCGTGAAGCGCTCGCCGGCGACATTGTCGTTCCAGTCGTCGGTCGCCTATTCCCGGATACGCCGGGCGACGACAGACCAGTCCGGGCGGGCGTCGGCGTGGCCGGCGAGCTTGCCACCAGGGAACTCAGCGGCACGCTCCATCTGAATGCCACCGACGGGCCCGCCGGGTGGCGGATCGATCTGTGCCCGGCCGGCCCGGCCGTGCCCTCACACGCCAAGGCGGGCACGGCTGTTTGCGGCACCGCTCTGACCTTCTCCCCTGGCTGACGAGCCGGCGTTCACCGGGCTCTGGAGGTCACCGGCCCGCCACGAGCTCCTTGACGGCTGGAAGCAGCTCCGGCGCCAACACGGAGGTCCTTGGCTCGTCTGCCGCCGGTCAAGGCATTCCACCGTGCGGGGCAGGTTCGACCCGGACAGTCTTCTGGCGCTGACGCAGCCGGACACCGCTGTCTACTGCTGCGGGCCGGAGCGACTCTTGAGCGCGGTCGAAGCCCTCGGCGCCCAGCGAGGGTTCGCCGTCCACGTCAGACGGTTTGCGCCGAAGCCGCTGCCGACCGGTGAGAACATAGGCGGTCTCGGTCACCGAATGCCCTTGTGCCGCAGCGCGAGCACCCTCTGCCTCAGTTCTCCGGTGGCCTTGCGGGGCCCTTTCGGGCCCGGCCACCGGTCGGTGAACAGGCTCATCTTCCCGGTGCGCAGCACGGGTGGCCATCTGGTGCACGCTGGCGGTGGAGTACCCGAACCGGTCGGCGACCTCGGCGGCGGGCATGTCCCCGGGGTGAAGCAGGCGCGGCGCGGGCTACGTGCCAGGGAGCCGGTAGCCGTTGTAGTACCAAAGCACGGAGGTATACCAGAGCACGACGACGACGACGGCGAGCGCGCCCCCGGCGACTGGCAGCGCCCAGCCGGGCAGCCGCTGGCTCTGCACGAGCAGGATCTTGGCTACGAAGGCACCGTAGAAAAAGCAGCCGGCCAGGGAGTGCACCGCCACCCGGATGCTGGTCAGCTGCACGCCGTAAGCGATCAGGCAGTGCAGCGCGATCGGCACGGTGAGCGCGAACAGGGCGAAGCCAGTGATCCTATGGGCCAGCCGCACCGGGCGCGGCGGGCTGCCCGCCAGCGGCAGTTTGCGGTACATCCACAGGGCCAGGAGCACCTGGAGCGCGGCCACGCCAAGGGCGATGGATGCCAGCGTGGACTTCAGCATGAGCGCGTCCAGCCCAACCCGCCCGAACAGGCTGAAGGTGTAGTCGGGCGTGTGCAGCCTGCCTGCCACGTACAGCGCAACGGCCACCGCGGCGGCCGCCACGCCGATGCCTGCCAGCCGCGCCGTCGTCGGCCGGCGGCCCGTGGCGCCCGGTGCTGTCATCTCATCCTCCGCTCTGCCATCGGTCCGGCTGTCACCGCAGGCCGGGAACGGCCCGGTCGCCGGGACTGTCGTGCTCTTGGCCTTGTCACGTGGTGCCCTGCGGGGGCGCCGGTGAACTAGCGGCGCCCCCGCAGGATGACAGAACGAGACGGAGGCCGCGGTATCGTCCGGCAGCCCCCGCCGTCAGGTCCCGGTGATGAAGTTGTGGATCATGCGCCCAGGGGGGACCCGTCGGCCTTGGGGCCCCGTCAGTACCCGGAGCCGCCGCTCCCGCCCGAGCTGGATGACGGTGTGGAGACGGCCGCGGCCGCCCCGGACACAATGACCTCGTGCCACACCCCGCCGGACACGTTGAGGCCGTTACCCTTGGCCTGGCCTGGGGCGGTGTCGCCGACGTAGGTATACAGAGGATGCCCGTTGTAGGCGGCCTGGGCCGTGCCGTCTGACCGGGTGATCGTGCCGAGCTTGCCGGTAACACCCGGGCCTGAGGTCGCGGGTCCCTTGACCGGCGGCCAGAACGTGGCGCACGAACCGTTGCAGTTCGACTTGGCCGGGGTATCCGGGGCGAACCAGTAGAGGGTGAAGCCCTCGGCGTTGGTGAGCACCGTCGTGCCGCCGATCTTCGCGGTCTTCAGGGCCGTCCCGGACGAGGCCGGGCTCGACGCGGCGGTGGCGGTGCTTGACGGCGTGCTACTCGCGCCGCCGGAGCCCGCAGATGAGCCCCCGCACGCGGCGACAATCAACGTGACGGCGGCCAGCCCCGCCGACACCAGCCATTTGTTACGCATCGAATGCTTCCCTTCACCAGGGACTGGCTCACATGATGTCTGAGGCCCCTCAGCGTCGGCTGAGCGCGGCCTGAGCGGGGAGGCCAGCCGGGCACGGGCAGTGGCCGAGCCCTTGCGGCTGCGCCGCCTGCCGCGGTGATCAGGCCGGCATGCTCGTGCCGGCGCACCGCCGCCGGTGACGCTTGCCTGGGGCCGCTTGGTGACCGCATCGCTTGGCAATCATTCCGCTCCGGCCCGGGCTGAGACGTAAGAGGCGCGTCCGCGCAGATGCATATGTGGTGTAACGAATCGCGCCCGCGAAGAGACGGAACCTTGTCAGCTGCAAATAACCGTTCCGCAGAGAGACGGAAGCCCGATCGCCCCCCACCCCCAAGGATGGCGCAGCGCATGCGCGTAGAAAAAGAGAATCGGGGGAGCCTTGTGATCCGCCTGTTCGGGCCGCTCGCGATCGAAGACGGCGCCCGCACGCTCGGTCCGCGTGACCTAGGGGGCGCCCGGCCGAAGCAGGTGCTTGAGATCCTGCTCGCCGCGCGTGGTCATCAGGTGGCGACCGATCGCCTGGCCGACCTGCTCTGGCCGCGGCAGCGGCCACGGAATGCGGCCGGCTCGCTGCACACCTTTGTGTCGGCGCTGCGGCGTCATCTGACCTGCGACCGCGCGCAGGCGCGTGAGCTTGTCGTCACCGAGGCGGAGGCGTACCGGTTCGCGACCGACCTGGTCGACTTCGACCTGGACCGTTTCGACCGGCTTGTCGAGCGCTCGGCGCGCGAGCCGACCCGGGCGGCCCGGCGCTCGCTGGAGCAGGCGCTGGCGCTGGTGCGCGGGGAACTGCTGGAGGACGAGCCGTACGCGGTGTGGGCTCAGGATCTGCGCGGCACCTACCAGGGGCGGGTGCTGGGCGCGCACCTGGATGCCGCGGACGCGGCACTGGCCGAACTGGACTACGCTGGCGCGCTCGCTCACGCCGACGCCTCCGCCGAGCTGGATCGCTTCAGCGAGCGCGCGCAGCGGACGGCGATGCTTGCCCTGTACGCGCTGGGCCGCCAGCACGAGGCCTTGCGGGCATACCGTCGCTTCTGCGCCCTGATAGATGGCGAGTTCGGGCTCGAACCAACCGCGCAAAGCCGAGCGCTGCAATCGGCTATTCTCCGCCAGGAAGACGTCCGCGCGCTGCTACCGCGCCCGATCGAGCGGTCGCGCCGGGACGCCGGGGAGCGCTCGGTGCGCCTGCTCGGCCGGGCGAATGAGCTCGGCACGCTAGAGCGCGCCGCCCGGCAGGCGCTCGGCGGATCGTTCGCGTTGCTGCTGATCGAGGCAGAGGCAGGGCTGGGGAAGACACGCCTGCTCGACGAGCTCGCGGCGAGCCTGGTCGGCGTGCGCGTCGGGCGGGCGAGCTGCTCGGAGCTGGAGCGCCACCTTCCCTACGTCCCGCTCGCCGCCGCGCTGCGGGACGCGCTCACCCGGGCCGAGCTGTCCGGGCAGCACCAGGAGGCGCTGCGCAAGATCGTGCCCGAACTCACGGTCGCCGATCCGCCGGCAGAGTTCTCGGAGATCGAGGTGCTGGAAGCGCTCGTCGGCGTCCTCGCCGGGCACGCCCCGCTGGTCCTCCTCTTGGACGACCTGCAGTGGGCCGACCAGGCGACGATTACCGCCCTGAGCTACCTGCAGCGCCGCGGCGCGGCGATCCCGGCCGCGCTGGTGGCCGCAGTTCGGACCGAAGACGCGCCGCCCGGCCACCTTGCCCGCCGTCTGAGACCGGACACGATCGTGCGGCTCAACCCCCTGACCCCCGCCGAGCTGGCACCGCTGGCAGTACCTGACCTGCACGAGGCGACGGGCGGGAATCCCCGCTTCGTCGTCGAGACGATGACCCGCGGCAGCCGCGGGGAACTCCCCGCGACCCTCGCCGAAACGCTGCTGGCCCGCTGCCGATCCGAGGGCGCCGCGTCCTACCGCGCGCTCCTCGCGGCCTCCACGCTGGCGCAGCCGTTCGACCCCGAGCCGCTCGCGGCCCTGCTGCGAGCCGATGCGGCCGAGCTTACCGAGGAACTTGAGTGGCTGTGCGAACGCCGCATCCTGCGCGTCGACGGCCCGCGATTCAGGTTCCGTTACGATCTGGTGCGCGAGGTCCTGCTCGCGAGCGTGTCACCGGCCCGCCGGCGGCTCCTGCGGCAGCAGCCCGGCCCACCCGCCGACCCGGCCGGTTCCGCTCCGGTCAAGCGAGCACCGCGGTGAAGGGCCAGCCGGGGATGCATCGCGATCACCACTTCGGGCAGCTGTTCGAGGAATCCAGCGATCCGGCCTTCATCGTGGACCCCTTCGGCGACCGGATCCTGGCCGCCAACCGCGCGGGCTGCGCGCTGCTCGGCTACACCCGAAAGGAGCTGCTCGCTACGCCCGTCTCCCGCATCCACCCCGCCGACCTGCCCCAGCTCCGCGAGTTCTTCACCCGCGTCCTGGAACACGGGCAGGGCTCAACTACCACGCTTACCTGTCGGACCAAATCGGGAACCTTCCTGCCCATCGAGATGGCGCTGTTCGCTTTCGGCAGCGGCGGCCGCCTCCGCATCCTGGGGCTCCTGCACGACCGCAGCGAACACCGCCAGCCCCGGCTCGGCCACTGAGCCCGGCCAGCACCGGGCTCAGCCATCGTACGGACCTGGGTCAGGCGCTGGCCCCGGGCATCACTGACGTGCTCGCCAAGATCGTCACCTCCGCGCCTCACTTGCAGCAATCGCGACGGCGATCCCGGCAATCTCGACCGGGACGGCGTGCAGGCAGGCAGCCGGTCGGCCGCGCCGTGCGAATGGCCGCCTCCGTTCCTTCTCGCGGCGGCCGGCAGACCGCGGGCCCATCCCGGTCAGCCGGCGCTCAGACGGCGCTCAGTGCCCGTGCGCACACTGGCAAACGCCTCCTAAAAAGGCCTAGTCACTCCTCCCGCCAACTTCGGTCACGCCATGAGCACAGGAGGACCGGTGCCGACCCTTCGCCATCATCTAGCCGCTGCTGCCACGCCCGGCGCGGGCAGCGCAATACCGGCAGCGACGCTGGCAGGCGCCATCTCACACCCAGCCCGGACGGCAAAGACCGGCATGGCGCCCGCTACCCACAGCTCGTGCCACGGCCGGATCCTGTTTGACGGCAACGACCGCGTCCGCTGCCCGTTCGCACGCGTGCGCGGCGGGCATAGCCGCATCCGGGCCCGCCTGCGCCACGGCATGGCTGCCATGCCCGGCCAAGATCGCCCCACGTGCGACATTCGGCATCCGCAGCCCGGCTCATCGGCCTGCCTGGCGCAACAGTGGCAGCAGGCTCCATGTCACCTGCGCCCGGCACTCCCTTTCCCGTCACCGAAAGGAGGCACGGACCAGGAGGTCATCCCTCCAGCAAGACCGGACGAGTGGAACCGCACCGTCCCTTGGACAGGCGTCCGTAGGGGACGCCAGACAGAAGGAGACACCAGAACGTGAGATCGTCACCAACCCGCACCCGCGCTGCTCACTGGGCCGCCGCAGGCGCGTTCGTACTTGCCGCGGCAAGCACCGCGGTCGGCATCAGTACCGTCCATCCCTCGAAGGCAAACGCAGCCGCCCCGGACCAGCTGCCGTTCATGTGCTTCAACACCTCCCACACGTTCCATCAGATCTTCGGCCCGAACAGCTTCTTCCTCAACGAGAATCAGCAGGGGCCGACGCTGTTCTCGGAGGGCCCGCCGACCTCCAAACCGATCGCGACTCTGCCGCTGTACACCGGGACCGCCGCGGGCCACCGCGTGTACTACGTCATCACCGACGCCTCCGACCAGTCCGTTGCCGCCAGCCTCGGCGTGAACTTCGTGCCGAAGCTGGCCAACGCCGCGGGTACCTCCGGCGTGCAGTTGTCGTCGTCGAACGACCCCAAGGCGATCAACGTGCCGGCGGGAGTCGATTTCTCCCCGAACCACGCCCTGGTCCCCGGGCCGACCGGATTCCCGCCCGCACAGGCCGCGGCCGGCGCGGTCGGCAACCCCGGATACAGCCCCCTGGTGCAACTGCCGAGCGGGGTCGTCCTGAACGCCGAGCAGATCGGCGACGGAACCACCACCGACGGCTCGGACAAGGCGCACTGGGCGGACAAGGTCGAGACCGTCGATACCGTCAACCACACGGTGGGCTACGACATCACCAACGGCTGCTACGAGGACCAGAGCGTCCACTACATGTCGTTCGACTCCTCTAACCCCATTGCCGCGGCGATCGAGGACGTGACTTTTGCCCCCCCGCTCAACAACGTGCCGTCGCCTGACTGCGGGACCAATGACATCAACGCCACCCCGCCGTTC
>Ga0209647_1001432_pt1 | contig 20406 bp, 18 predicted proteins | sample GraSoi_2013_60cm_FD_185827 | JGI IMG/M metagenome (GOLD analysis project Ga0209647, IMG submission 185827) | Grasslands soil microbial communities from the Angelo Coastal Reserve, California, USA - Sample 9_17_2013_60cm (SPAdes) (version 2) | ecosystem: Environmental > Terrestrial > Soil >... | reverse complement strand
GACTGTCGTAATACTCTTCCAGAGCAGGGGCGCACCGATGGAACAGCTCGCTGCCGCCGAGCGTGCCTGCGTCCAGCATGCCTACCAATCGGAGCGTACGGCCTGCATGAATGAATGGCTTGCCGCATCGCAGCCGAAGCGCGTAGCCCGTCGATAGGGAAGATAGTCAATCGTCTCATGACGTTTCGCAAATTGCGTTTGGTGCGAACGGCTGTTCAGGGTCGAAAGCGGTCGCTCGGGTGCGGTAAGGCTAACAGCTTCCGGTCGAGGCATGCATACAGCTAAGAGAGATGTTGGGCTGGTGGTAAGTGTTGAATGTTCCCAATCATCCTTGCCGTTGGCACGCCTTTTGGAGCTGCAGTTTCAGACCGCTAAAGGAAATGGCGTGAGTTTTTTCCCCTTGCATGTAGGAGATCACATTATTTGCCCACGTTGGATGCTTTTGTATCGTGACCTCGTACGCCTTCTTTACATTGGAGAGTTCCACGGGATATAGACAAAAGCATTCGCTAGGCGCGGCAGCTTTGCGTTGGACACATTCAGAGACTTTTTCGCTGAGCAGAACTATCACCTTATCCATCATCGACGCGTCTTGAATGTCCCCACGCGTGCGCAGTTCTAGGGGCTCTGCCGCAGCCGACATGGGCTGCATGAAGAAACACAGGAGCAGGGCATAGCGAGAGTTCTTCCTCATGCTCAGAGCTCAGCGGACGGGGGGCCGCCCGCGGCCGGTCTGTCCTGGAGCGAAGGGCTAGGCGACTTTAACGCTTGAAACCAAGCTCGCCACGCTACGAATGCAAGCATTCCCACAATCATCGCGCTGACCCCATACATGGCACGGCTAATGTCATCGGCGACGGCACCCTTGATCAATACAGGTCCGATAGCGATTACGGAGCCCGATGTGTACATCGATACCGCCACGGCAACCAGAAATAGACTCGTCATTAGAATTCCGGTTGCGAAGAGATAGCGTGCCGGATATGTAGCCCGATGCTTGGCCTGTAAAGTCATGATCCCGACTGTCAGAAAGGCCAACCCTGCCACGAATACTACCCAGTGAGGCGTATGGAATCTCGCGGGGTCGGCTGGAATCACATTCGCACCCGTAAGCATCAGCACCGCTCCTGCAACGAGCAGCAGAAGCTTGAGCCATATTGGTAGGATCCTGGGTCGCACGAGTTAGTTACCAAGACACCTCGCAGGATGACTTTGACGACGCCGGTAGTATCAAACCCGGTAGTATCAAACCCATAGGGAAGACCATCAGCGGCCAACCTGTATTCGAGAGCTACGTTGAGAATGCTGAGGGAACGGCGATCAAATTGCCGAAAGCAGCGGAAGACTCCAACCTCCCCCAAGTCTACCTATTCCCTATCAGGCGAACCATACCTGCGCATTGGTCTGACTGGTTACCTCCAGCCGAGGCTGGCGACGCCTTCCCGCAAATGATGGATCGATACAAGTTCTACGCTCACCCTGATTCACACGTCTTGGCCAAGGCACCGAAGATTCGGTGGCGCTACGAGGACGCTCGAGCCTATTTCGAGTCGCTTCGCTCACAAAACAGATGGTCCGACGCCATTCCGCCTTGCTAGTTCTCGAATGTCTGCTAATGGCCGAAAGCAGACATTCCAACTCATCGTTGTTTTGCTCGGCTGTGTTGTGACAATCCTGCGCCCGCTGCAGAGGTCGACGCGTTGAGTGGAGAGCTTGTAAGCCCTTAGAATCCCCAGAGGTTAGCGGGTCTGGAATCAACCCTCGTATCAGCTTCCCAAGCTGCACACGAGGGTTCGATTCCCTTCACCCGCTCCACTGCCATCGACCTTCGGAGGAAACAAATGGACGTTCGCGCCGCGGTAGCCCGCAAGGCGGGCGCACCGCTCGCTCTGGAGACCGTGCACCTCGACGGGCCCAAGGCCGGCGAGGTGTTGGTCGAGATCAAGGCCACCGGGGTCTGCCATACCGACGAGTTCACGCGCTCGGGCGGCGACCCGGAGGGTCTGTTCCCGGCGATCCTCGGCCACGAAGGCGCAGGTATCGTCGTCGATGTCGGCAATGGGGTCACGAGCGTGAAAAAGGGCGACCACGTGATTCCGCTCTACACGCCCGAATGCCGGCAATGCAAGTCGTGCCTGTCGCGCAAGACGAACCTCTGCACCGCGATCCGCGCCACGCAAGGCAAAGGCGTCATGCCCGATGGCACCAGCCGGTTTTCCAGCGGCGAGGAAAAAATCCACCATTACATGGGTTGCTCGACCTTCGCCAACTTCACCGTGCTGCCCGAGATCGCGCTGGCGAAGATCCGCGAGGACGCGCCGTTCGACAAGGTCTGCTACATCGGCTGCGGCGTGACCACCGGGATCGGCGCGGTGATCAACACGGCGAAGGTCGAGCCCGGCGCCAACGTGGTGGTATTCGGCTTGGGCGGAATCGGGCTCAACGTAGTGCAGGGCGCGCGCATGGCCGGCGCCAACATGATCATTGGCGTCGACCTGAATCCGGCGCGCGAAGCGCTCGGACGCAAGTTCGGCCTGACGCATTTCCTCGATCCCAGGGGGAAGGATGTGGTCGCGGAGCTCGTCGAGCTCACCGGCGGCGGCGCCGATTACAGCTTCGAGTGCATCGGCAACGTGGAGGTCATGCGCCAGGCGCTCGAGTGCTGCCACCGCGGCTGGGGAGTGTCGGTGATCATCGGCGTCGCGGGCGCGGGCCAGGAGATCAGGACGCGCCCATTCCAGCTCGTCACCGGGCGGGTGTGGAAGGGCACGGCGTTCGGCGGCGCGCGGGGGCGCAGCGACGTGCCGAAGATCGTCGACTGGTACATGGAAGGCCGGATCAACATCGACGACCTGATTACGCACGTGCTGCCGCTCGAGCGCATCAACGACGCCTTCGATCTCATGCACAAGGGCGAATCGATCCGCAGCGTCGTCGTGTACTGACCATGCTCCGTTTCCGCCCCCGCCTGCTCGATGAGCTGCGCGACTATGATCGCAGCAAGCTCGCGGCAGACGTTTCGGCGGGCCTCACGGTCGCCGCGGTCGCCCTGCCGCTGGCGATGGCCTTCGCCATCGCGTCGGGACTCAAGCCCGAAGCGGGACTCTTCACTGCGATCGTCGCTGGCTTCCTCATTTCGGCGCTCGGCGGCTCGCGCGTGCAGATCGGCGGCCCGGCCGGCGCTTTCGTGGTGGTGGTGTATGCGATCGTCCAGCGCTACGGCGTGGCGAACCTGCTGCTCGCCACCATGATGGCCGGCGTGCTGCTCTTCCTGATGGGCGCGTTTCGCCTCGGCAACTTGGTGCGCTTCGTCCCGGTGACCATCGTCATCGGATTCACCAACGGCATCGCCGTGCTCATCATCCTGTCGCAGCTGCCCGATTTCTTCGGCCTGAAGGTGGACGCGCTGCCGGCGGACTTCATCCTCAAGCTGCGCGCGCTGGCGCACGCCGCGCCGACCGCGGACCCGGTGACCATCGCCCTTGGCGTCGCTTCGTTCGGCGTCATCTGGGCTTGGCCGCGCCTGTGGCGCTCTGGCAAAGGCGCGGCGTCGCGCTTCATGCGCCACATACCGGGCACCATCGTCGGCCTCGTGCTGGGCACCGCGGCGGTGACGCTGCTGCAACTCCACGTGCCGACCATCGGCACCCGGTTCGGCGGCATCCCGCAGTCGCTGCCGCAGCTCTCGTGGCCGCACCTGGGTTGGCCCGAGATCTCGCTGCTCTTCGGGCCGGCCTTCACCATCGCGCTGCTCGGCTCGATCGAGTCGCTGCTGTGCGCCCGCGTCGCCGACGCCGTGATCGAGGACCGCCACGATCCCAATCAGGAGCTGATGGCGCAAGGCATCGCCAACATCGCCGCGCCGCTCTTCGGCGGCTTCTGCGCCACCGGCACCATTGCGCGGACCATGACCAATGTGCGCTCGGGCGCGAGGACCCCGGTCGCCGGCATGGTGCACGCCGCCGCGCTGCTCGTGGTCATGCTGGTCGCGGCGCCGCTCGCCAGCCTTGTTCCGCTGGCGACGCTGGCGGCGGTTCTGCTGTACGTCGCCTACTACATGGGCGAATGGCACGAGTTCGCACGCCTGCGGCAATTCTCGTACTACTACCGCCTGGTCCTGCTGACGACTTTTTTCCTGACGGTGGTGGTCGACCTGACCGTCGCGGTCCAGGTCGGGCTGGTGCTGGCGTGCCTGTTCTTCATCGCCCGCATCTCGGGGCTGACGCGGGTCGAGCCGATCCAGGAGCTCGAGGAAAGCGTGGCCGGCGTCGACGCGCGCAAGGTCGAGGCATTCCGCATCTCGGGGTCGCTGTTCTTCGGCGCGGTGAGCAAGATGGACGGGCTGCTCGATCCCAAGCGTCGGCTGCCGCGCGTCATGATTCTCGACCTGGCGCAGCTCCTCAACATGGACAATACCGGGCTCGAGACGATCGAGACCCTGCACCGCATGCTGCTCAAGCGCGACGCGACGCTCATCCTGAGCGGGCTGCAGGAGCAGCCGAAGTGGCTGGTCTCGCAGTCAGGGCTCGCCGCGCTGATCGGCGCCGAAAATCTGGTGCCCTCGCTTGCCGAGGCCTGGCGCCGCGCGCGCCAGCTAGGCTGAGACGCCTTCGAGGAGCGCGAGCAATCCCTTGAGCAGCGCGGTGGGCGATGGCGGGCAGCCGGGGATGTGCAGGTCCACCGCAAGCACGGCAGACACCCCTCCAACGCAGGCGGCGCTGCCGGCGAAGACGCCGCCATTACGCGCGCAATCGCCCACCGCCACGACCCACTTCGGGTCGGGCGTCGCCTGATAGGTACGCTCCAGCGCCTCGCGCATGTTCACCGTGACCGGCCCGGTCACCAGCAGCACGTCGGCGTGGCGCGGCGAGGCGACGAAGCGCAGGCCGAATCGCTCAAGGTCGTAGAGCACGTTGTTGAGCGCATGGATTTCGAGCTCGCAGCCGTTGCATGAGCCGGCGTCGACCTCCCGGATCGAGAGCGTGCGTCCCAGCCGTGCGCGAGACGCTTGATTCACCCGCCCGGCGAGCTCGGCCAGCGCACCCTCGTCAGGCGGCGGCGCCGCCTCTGTCAGCGGGCCGCGGATGAAATTCCTCAGCAGGAATCTAGAGGTCATGGCCGGAATACGAGCAGTTGAAGGATTTATTGCACAGCGGAAAGTCGGCGACGATGTTGCCTTCGATGGCTGCCTCGAGCAGCGGCCATTGAAACCACGAGGGGTCGCGCAGATGGCAGCGCTCCACGCCGCCCGAGGCGCGGATCCTGACCCACGCAAAAATATCGCCGCGGAAGCCTTCAACCAGCGCTGTGCCCTCGGCGGAGACCGCGGCTGCCGAGACGGGAATGTGGACCGCGCCGGACGGCAGCTGGCCGAGGATCTGCTCGATGAGCGCCAGGCTCTGCTCCACTTCCTGGATGCGAATCCACACCCGGGCATTCACGTCGCCGGCCTGGACGACCGGCACTTCGAATTTCAGCCGGTCGTACGGCGGATAGCCTGGCGCGCGCCGCGCGTCGAAACTGCGGCCCGAGGCGCGTCCGACGTAGCCGCCGGCAGCGAATTGCTGCGCGAGGGCGGGCGTAAGGATGCCGGTTCCGACCGTGCGGTCTTTGAGCGACGCGGTGTTTTCGTAAAGCTCGACCAGCTCTGGAAATTGGCTGCGGACGAGGGCGATAAGCGCAACCAATTGCTGTCGGCCCTCGGCCGAGAGGTCGCAGCGCATTCCGCCCGGCATGACGACGTCCATCATCAGGCGATGCCCAAAGCAGGCGTGCGACGCGCGCAGCACCCGCTCGCGCAGCAGGCCGCAGCTCGCATGCATGATGCTGAACGACGCGTCGTTGCAGACCGCGCCGATGTCGCCGAAGTGATTCGCCAGCCGCTCGAGCTCGGCGGCCAGCGCTCTCAGCCACGCCGCACGCGGCGGAATCTGCGCTCCGAGCGCCACCTCGACCGCTTGGGCGAACGCCAGCGCATAGGCCACGGTGCTGTCGCCGGAGACGCGGCCGGCAAGCGAGGCCGCACGCTCGAGGGACGCGCCGGCCATGAGCGCGTCGATCCCCTTGTGAACGTAGCCGAGGCGCTCCTCCAGGCGCACCACCGTTTCGCCATTGGCGGTGAAACGGAAATGTCCCGGCTCGATGATGCCGGCATGCACCGGTCCCACCGGGATCTGGTGCAGGCTCTCGCCTTCTGCGGGCAGGAAGGGATAAGGCCCGCCGTGACGCAGCCAGGGCCGGGTGTCGGGCAAGCCTTCGGCCTCGAGTCCCGCGAGGTCGCGCATCGCCCGCTCCAGCCGAATCGCCGGAGGATGCAGCCGGCCGATCGAAGGGAAACGGTTGGCCTCGCATGCGAAGCTGAGCACGCGCAGTTCGTGGGAACTGTCGATGACGGCCATGTGCGCGCGGCCGGGCTCGCCCCACAGGCTCAGCAGGGACGACGCTCCCGAGCGCAGCCGCTCTCCCGCCTGCTCCCAGGTCTCGCGGTCCACGGCTGAACGCGTCCAGTTCATGTCAGTTGAGCAGCGCCGCTACGTGCTGGAACCACGCGACCAGCGCCGGCGGCAGCCAGATCCCCGCGGCCAGCACGAGGGCGAGGTGCAGGCCCACCGGCAGGAATGAAGCGCGCGCCGGATCGCTGCGGCCCTCCGGCTCGCCGAACACCAGGCGGTTGAGATGCAAGAGAAGCGCGCCGAGCGCGACCAGCAGGCTGAGCCCGAGTATCACCGCGAGCGCCGGCTCGCGCGCGAACGTGGAGGTAACGATGAGGAACTCGGTCATGAAGATTCCCATGGGCGGAAGGCCCGCGATCGCCACCACGCCGAGGGTGAGGCTCCAGCCGAGCAGCGGATGCGAAACGGTGAGGCCGCGGATCTCGGAGATGCGCTGCGTGCCCTTGACCTGCGCGATATGGCCGACGCAAAAGAAGATCGCCGACTTGGTGAGGCTGTGCAGCGTCATGTGCAGCAGCCCGGCGAAGTTGGCGAGCGTGCCGCCCATGCCGAAAGCGAAAGTGACGATCCCCATGTGCTCGATCGACGAGTAGGCGAACATGCGCTTGATGTCCTGGCGCCGGTAGAGCATGAAGGACGCGAACACCACCGAGAGCAGCCCGAGCGAGACCATCAGCGGCCCCGGCGCGAGCGCGGCCGGATTGGCCGACATGATGCTCTTGAAGCGCAGTATCGCGAACAGCGCGACGTTCAGCAGCAGCCCTGAAAGCACCGCCGAGATCGGCGTCGGGCCTTCGGCGTGCGCATCCGGCAGCCAGGCATGCAAGGGGACGAGGCCGACCTTGGTGCCGTAGCCGAGCAGCAGGAACACGAACGACAGGTTCAGCAGCGCGGGATCGAAATCGGCCGCATTGGCCACGAGCACGCTCCAGGCCATCGCGTCCAATCCTTCGCCGACCACGGAGCGCGCGGCGAGGTACACCAGGATCGTGCCGAACAGCGCGAGCGCAATGCCGACGCTGCCGAGAAGAAAATACTTCCACGCTGCCTCGAGCGCCGCGGGCGTGCGATAGATGCCGACCATCAGCACGGTGGTCAGCGTGGCGAGCTCCACCGCCACCCACATCAGTCCGACGTTGTTGGACAAGAGCGCGAGGTTCATGCCGAACATCAGCACCTGGTACATCGCGTGGTAGAAGCGCAGGTAGCTGCGGCTGAGGTGGCCGGTCTCCAATTCGTGCGCGATGTACGTGCCGCTGAACACGCTGGTGGTGAAGCCGACCAGGGTACTGAGGACGATGAACACCACGTTCAGGTCGTCGACGATCAGGAAGGCTCCCGGCGACGGACGCTCGATCAGCAGCACCAGCGCGCAGGCCAGGGTCAGGAGCGAGGCGAAGGAATTGAGCCGCGCGCTGGTGCGGTCGTCGGGCAGGAAAGCAAGCAGCGCGGCGCTGAGCGCCGGAATCACCAGGATCGCGCCGACCACGAGCGCGCCGGGTTCACTCATGGTTGCTCTCCGCGGTGCTCGTGCAGCAGGTGGATGTCGACCGTCTCGAAGCGCTCGCGGATGCGGAACAGAAAAATGCCGATCACGATCAGCGCGACCAGGATGGAGAAGGCGACGCTGATCTCCACTACCAGCGGCATGCCCTTGGCGCCGGTGGCGGCGAGGATCAGGCCGTTCTCGATCGACATGAAGCCGATCACCTGGCTCACGGCGTTGCGGCGCGAGATCATCATCAGGAGGCCGAGCAGGATCACCGACAGCGCGAACGCCAGGTCTTCGCGCGCGAGCGTTCCGGCCTGCGCGGTGATCGGCAGCATCACCATGATGGATAGCGCGACCAGGCCGATGCCGGCCAGCATCGTCTGCCCGATGCCGACCACCGGCTCGATGGTGCGGTGGATGCCCAGGCGCACCACGATGCGATGCAGCGCGAGGGGGATCACCACCGCCTTGACCACCAGCGCGATCGCGGCGGTGATGAACAGATGCGGCGCGTCCTGGATATAGGCCTGCCAGGCCACCGACAGCGAAACCACCAGCGCGTGCAGGGCGAAGATGTTGATCAGCCCGGTCATGCGATCCTGGTAGAGCAGCATGAAGCTGACCAGCACCAGGCCGCCGGCAAACAAGTGAGCCACGTCCAGGGCGAGCGGGTCCATCACGTCACTTGCGACACGAACAAGAGCAGCGTTGCCAGCAGGCCAAGCATCAGGGCCGCCCCCAGGAAATCGGAAACGCGGAACACGCGCATCTTCGCGATCGCGGTCTCGAACACGGCGAGCAGGAAGCCGCCCGCGGCGAGCTTGGCCACGTAGGCCGCGAGCCCGGCAAGATAGGCGGCGAAGCCCTGGCCGGACTCGGCGATGCCCCAGGGGGCGAAGACGCAGGCGATGATCGAGAGGTAGAGCAGCAGCTTCACGTAGGACGCGGCTTCGATCAGCGCCAGGTGCCGGCCCGAGTACTCGAGGATCATCGCCTCGTGCACCATCGTCAGCTCGAGATGCGTCGCCGGGTTGTCGACCGGGATGCGCGCGTTCTCGGCCAGCGCCACCATGACGAGCGCCACCAGCGCCAGGGCGAGCGACACGCGCAGGCCGACGCCCGCCCCCTGCATAAACGCGGCGATCGACGAAAGCTGGGTCGAGCCGGCCAGGAGGGAAAGCGTAAAAACCACCATCAGCATCGCCGGCTCGGCGAGCGAGGCGATCATCATCTCGCGGCTCGAGCCGATGCCGCCGAAGCTGGTGCCGACGTCGAGCCCGGCCAGCGCCAGCATGAACCGCGCACTGCCGAGCAGGGCGACGATGGCGATCATGTCCGCCGCGTAGCTGAAGATCAGGCCGGTGGCGAACGTGGGCACGAGCGCCGCAGCGACCCAGGTGGTCGCAAAGACGAGGTAGGGCGTGACGCGGAACACCCACGACGCGGAATGCGCCATCACCACCTCCTTGCGAAGCAGCCGCAGCAGGTCGCGATACGGCTGCAACAGGGGAGGTCCCTGGCGGCCGACGAGGCGCGCCTTGATCTTTCGCACGTACCCCGCCAGCAGCGGCGCCAGCGCCAGCACCAGCAGCAACTGGCAGAGCTGCACCGCCGCGTCGAGGATCATTGCCATACGGTGAGCACGATGAGCAGCGACACCAGCGCGCCGAACACCAGAGTGAGGTAGCCGCGGATCGTCAGGAATTGCACGCGGTTAAGGCGCTCGGCGGCATAGCTGACGAACCTGGCAGTCGGCACATATAGCGTGTCCCAGGGAACGTCCCGCATCCGCACGTGCAGGCGCGCGGCGCGGCTGTCGCCTGGCGGCGGGATATGCACTTCCTCGCTGGCATGGAACACGACGCTGCCGAATACGCGGCGGATCGGCTGCGAGAAGCTGCCCGCGGTGTACTGGGTTGCCGGACTGGCGTCGGGAAAGCCGCAGTCCCAGGCGGCGGACCTGCGGACCGAAGCCGACGCCCAGCGATGAATCACTTCGGCGCCGATCCCCGCCGTGAGCGCAATGAGGAAGAACAGCAGCAAGCCGTTATAGGAGCTGCGGCTCTGCGCGACCGGGACGATGGTCAGCCAGTCGAGTTGTTCCTGGCGCGGCAGGCTCGCCCCGGTCATGGCGTTGATGACCGGGGCGAGCGCGTCGATGAAATAACCCGGCAGGATTCCCGCCAGCAGGCAAAGCGCGGCGAGCGCGAACATCGCCGCCAGCGACCAGCGGTCGGTCTCCACCGCCTCGCGCGCAACTTGCGTGCGCGGCCGGCCGAGAAACGTGATGCCGAACGCCTTGACGAAGCACGCCGCCGCGAGCGCTGCCGAGAGCGCGAGCAGTGCGCCGATCGCGGGAACCAGGAACTTGAGCAGCCACTGCGGCAGGGCAGGGCTAAGGAGGATGGCCTGGAACGTGAGCCATTCGGACACGAAGCCGTTGAATGGCGGCAACGCCGAGATCGCGGCAGAGCCGATCAGAAAGGCGAAGGCCGTGAGCGGCATGCGATGGATCAGCCCGCCGAGGCGCTCCATGTCGCGCTCGCCGGTGCTCGCGAGCACCGCGCCGGCGCCGAAGAACAGCAGGCTCTTGAACACCGAGTGATTGAAGACGTGGAAGAGGGCCGCGGTCAGCGCGAGCGCCGCCGCGGCCGGCATCTGGTTCGCCTCGAAGGCGAGCGCCAGGCCAAGGCCGATGAAGATGATGCCGATGTTCTCCACCGTGTGATAGGCGAGCAGGCGCTTGAGGTCGTGCTCCATCAGGGCGTACAGCACGCCCATCACCGCGGTCACGCCGCCTACCAGCGGCACCACGGCACCCCACCACCAGCTCGGCGGCCCGAGCAGGTCGAACACGATGCGCACGAATCCATAGACCGCGACCTTGGTCATGACGCCGCTCATCAGCGCCGAGACATGGCTCGGCGCCGCCGGGTGGGCGAGCGGCAGCCAGACGTGCAGCGGCACGAGACCGGCCTTGGAACCGGTGCCGATCAGCGCGAGCATCAGGACCACGGCGGATACCTGTGCCGACGGCGGCGCCTGGCGAATCGCCTCGAACGCATAGCCGCCCGAAGGCCCGGCGAGCAGGCCGAAGCCGAGCACCAGCGCGAGCGTTCCCAGGCTCGCCATGACGAGATAGAGGTAACCGGCGAAGGCATTGCCCGGCCGGCGGTGATGCGCCATCACCAGCGCCCATGAAGAGAGCGACATGAACTCCCAGGCGAACAGGAACGTGAAGGCATCCGCGGCGAGCAGCACCAGGTTCATCCCTGCGAGGAACGCCGGGTAGAAGGGCAGCACGCGTCCAGGCGACTCTTCGTGGCGGCCATGGCCGAGACCGAACAAGCTCGCCGTGGCACCGCCCAGATTGACCACCACCAGGAAAAATGCCGTCAGCGCGTCGAGCCTGAAATGCGCGCCCAGCCACGGCAGCCCGATCGGCAGCGTCAGCGTGCCGCCCAAGGACTCAGGAGCTAGGAGGGCAGCACCCGCAGCAAGCAATGCGATGGTCGTAGTGCAGAGCGAGACGCCGTAGACCAGCGCCGACGCTGCGCCACGCCGCGCCATGGCGATCGCTGCAATGCCCGTAGCGAGCAGCGTCGCAATGCACCACAGCAGCCCTTCCAGAACCAACGCTGCCCCTCCCTGAGTCAGCAAGCGCAAACTCATCTTACAAGCCTGAGTTTGACGCTGTCCAAGGCGCGTAGATTGCTTGTCCTGTGTCCATGGACACAGCCAGCCTTACGCGGCAATCAATTGCCCAAAATCGCCTGCTTGCCGCGCTGCCCGAAGCCGATTGCGCGCGGCTGGAGCCGTATCTGGAGCTGGTAGCGCTGCCGCTCGGATCGGCGGTGTACGAGTCGGGCGGCACGCAGGGCTACATGTATTTTCCGCGGACCGCTATCGTGTCGCTGCTCTATGTGCTGGAGGACGGCGCCTCGGCAGAGATCGCGATCGTAGGCAACGAGGGCGTAGTCGGGATCTCGCTTTTCATGGGCGGCGAGACCACGCCGAGCCGCGCCGTGGTGCAGAGCGCGGGCGAGGGCTACCGGCTCAAGGCTTCCATCCTTAAGGCCGAATTCGAGCGCGGCGGGGCACTGCAGCTGCAGCTGCTGCGCTACACGCAGGCCCTGATCACGCAGATGACGCAGACCGCGGTGTGCAACCGGCACCACTCGGTGGAGCAGCAGCTTTGCCGCTGGCTGCTCTTGAGCCTCGACCGGCTGCCCTCCAACGAGGTGGTGATGACGCAGGAGCTGATCTCCAACATGCTGGGGGTGCGCCGCGAGGGCGTGACCGAGGCCGCGGGCAAGCTGCAGCAGGCCGGGGTCATCGAGTACAGCCGCGGCAAGATCACGGTGCTCGATCGCCCGAAGCTCGAAACGATCGTCTGCGAGTGCTACGAGGTCGTGCGCCGCGAAAGCGCGCGGTTGTCCGCTCGTTAATTCGAGGTGGCTTGCGCGGTATCCCCACCGGGGCGGCGAGCTCGAGTGAAGTTAGAATGGACTTCACCCGCTCACAAGAAGCCGTCATGCCCTACTCGGTCGAAGGGAAACTGGTCGTAGCGATCTCCTCGCGGGCGTTGTTCGACTTCGAGGAAGAGAACCGCGTCTTCGAGCGCGACGGCGAGGCGGCCTATGTCGCCCTGCAGTACGCGCGCCTCGACGTGCCCGCCCGCCACGGCGTGGCCTTCCCGCTGGTGAAGAAGCTGCTGGCGTTCAACACGCCGCGCGCGCAGCGGGTCGAGGTCGTGATCCTGTCCAAGAATGACCCGGTCTCCGGCCTGCGCGTGTTTCGCTCGGCGAAGCTCGCCGGGCTGCAGCTCGAGCGCGGCGTGTTCACACGCGGGCGCTCGCCTTACCGCTACCTCGATGCCCTGAAGGCCAATCTGTTCCTCTCGGCCAACGAGTCCGACGTCATGGGCGCGCTCGAGGCCAAGTGCCCGGCGGCGCGCGTCTACCCGGAATCGGCGCAGGCGGCGAGCCGGCACGCGGATGAGCTGCGCATTGCCTTTGATGGCGACGCGGTGCTCTTTTCCGACGAGGCCGAGCGCGTCTATCAGCGCGACGGGCTGGATGCGTTCACCGCGCACGAGACGGTCAACGCGCTGCAGCCGCTGCCGCCGGGGCCGTTCAAGCCCCTGCTCGAGGCGCTGCACCGACTGCAGAACGAAAAGGATTCTTCGGTAAAGATCAGAACGGCGCTGGTTACCGCGCGCAGCGCGCCCGCGCATGAGCGTGCCGTCAGGACGCTGATGGAATGGAACATCGCGGTTGACGAGCTGATGTTTCTTGGCGGGCTCGACAAGGGTGAATTCTTGAGGGCGTTTGAGCCCGACTTCTACTTCGACGACCAGCGCGGGCACGTGGACTCGGCGCGCGCTTATGTCGCGGCTGGCCATGTTCCCTTCGGTGTAGCCAACCTCGGCTAGATCCGGCCTTCCTGGACGGCGTGGCATGCCACGTCGTCTATTACCGCAGGCACTTCCGCGCGGCAGCGCTCGTTGGCATGCGGGCAGCGCGGATGGAAGGCGCAGCCCGAGGGCGGCGCGAGCGGATTGGGGACTTCGCCCGCCACCGGCGTGCGCGGCTTGCCGGTCATGCCGAGATCCGGAACCGCATCGAGCAGCATGCGCGTGTAAGGATGGCGCGGGTGCGCGAAGAGCTCGGCCGCGGTGGCGAGCTCGACGATGCGGCCGAAGTACATCACGCCGACGCGGTCGGCGATCTGCGAGACCACCGCCAGGTTGTGCGAGATGAAGAGGTAGGTGAGGCCGAGCCGCGCCTGCAGGTCGCTCATCAGGTTCAGGATCTGCGCCTGCACCGAGACGTCGAGCGCCGAGGTCGGCTCGTCGCACACCAGGAAATCGGGCTCGCCGGCGAGCGCGCGCGCGATCGAGATGCGCTGGCGCTGGCCGCCGGAGAATTCGTGCGGGTACTTTTCGCCGTCGTCGGCAGACAGGCCGACCTGCAGCAGCAATTTGTCCACGCGCGCAGGCGTGCGCAGCGCGCGGATCGGCTCTTCGACGATGTCGCGCACGCGCCAGCGCGGATTCAGGCTGGCATAGGGATCCTGGAAGATCATCTGCATGCGCCGGCCGCCGTACTCGACGCGGCCTTCGGTCGGCTGATACAGGCCAACGATGAGCCGCGCTACGGTCGATTTGCCGCAGCCGGACTCGCCGACGAGTGCCAGCGTTTCTCCCGTGGCCACCTCGAAGCTCACGCGGTCCACGGCGCGCAGCAGGCGCCGCGGCTCGTGCTCCAGCACGCGGTTCAGCCACGGCCGCGAGACATCGAAGTCGCGGCTGACGCCCTCGAGCTTAAGCAGCGGCATGCAGCCAGCACGCCGCCAGGCTGGTGCCCGCCGGCATCAATTCGGGGCGTTTCACGGTGCAGGGCTCGAAGCGTCGCGGGCAACGCGGATTGAAGGCGCAGCCCGGCGGGATGGCATTCAGCCGCGGCATCGCGCCGTCGATCTGCACCAGGCGGCTCCGCTTCGCGGCGATGCGCGGGATCGAGCCCATCAGGCCGACGGTATAGGGATGCTTTGGCGCGTGGATCACGTCGCGCACCGCGCCGAGCTCGACGATGCGCCCGGCGTACATCACCGCGACGCGCTGCGCGGTCTCGGCGATCACGCCCATGTCGTGGGTGATCAGCATCACCGCGGTGCCGCGCTCCTGCGCCAGGCGCTTGAGGAGCGTGATGATCTGCGCCTGGATCGAGACATCGAGCGCCGTGGTCGGCTCATCCGCAATCAGGAGCTGCGGCTCGGCGGCCAGCGCGAGCGCGATCACCACGCGCTGGCGCATGCCGCCGGAAAACTGGTGCGGATAGTGGTGGTAGCGGCCCTCGGGGGCCGGGATGCCGACTTCACGCAACAGCGAAAGGGCGCGCAGCCGCGCCTCCGATTTGGACAGGGACAGATGCGTGAGGATGGTTTCTTCGAGCTGGCGGCCGATGGTGTAGAGCGGGTTGAGCGAAGTCAGCGGATCCTGGAACACGACGCCGATGCGCCGCCCGCGCAGGCGGCGCAGCTCCTCCTGCGGCAGGTTGTCGATGCGCCGGCCTTCGAGGCGCACCTCGCCCGCGGCGATGCGTCCCGGCGGCTCGAGCAGGCCGATGATCGCAAGTCCGGTGATCGATTTGCCGGCGCCCGATTCGCCGACCACCCCGAGCACCTCGCCGGGCGCGATCGAGAACGAGATGCCGTCGAGCGCCGTCAGCGTGCCGCGGCGCGTCGGGAATTCCACCTTCAGGCCGACGACCTCGAGGATCATCGCAGCTTGGGATTCAGCGCGTCGCGCAGCCAGTCGCCCAGCAGGTTGACCGACAGCACCAGGATCACCAGCGCGAGCCCCGGGAACACCGTGATCCACCATTCGCCGGAATAGAGGAACTCGTTGCCGATGCGGATCAGCGTGCCGAGCGAGGGGCGCGTCGCCGGCACGCCGACGCCGAGGAAGGAGAGCGTCGCCTCGGTGATGATCGCGGTGGCGATGTGAATCGTGGCAATGACCAGCACCGGCCCGGTGACGTTCGGCAGCACATGCAGCAGCAATATGGCCAGCGGCCGGCGGCCGATGACCCGCGCCGCCTGGACGTACTCCTTCTCGCGCTCGACCATCGTCGAGCCGCGCACCGTGCGCGCGTACTGCACCCAGCCGGCAAAGCCGATCGAGAGCACCAGCACCGGTATCGCGATGTCGTCATGGCGCTCGGCCGGCAGCGCGACGCGCGCCACGCCGTCGACCAGCAGCGCGATCAGGATCGCCGGGAAGGAGAGCTGCACGTCGGCGATGCGCATGATCACGGCGTCCAGCCGGCCGCCGAAATAGCCGGCGAGCAGGCCCAGGGACACGCCAAAGACCAAAGAAAGGAAGACCGAGGCGAGTCCCACGCCAAGCGAGATGCGGGCCCCGTGCATGATGGTCGACAGGATGTCGCGGCCCTGGTTGTCGGTGCCCAGCGGGTAGCGGCCGACGCCTCTTTCGTCCCAGGCCGGCGGCGTGAAGGCGTCGTTCAGGTTGAGCGCCGCCATGTTGAAGGGATCCTGCGGCGCGAGCCACGGCGCGGCCAGCGCCGCGCCGACGCAGACCACGGTGAGGATCGCGGCGACCACGGTGACCGGCGACCGGCGGAAGCTCCACGCCAGGTCGTGCTGCCAGACGGTCTTAAGGAACAAATCTAAGCAGCAGGAAAATCACTTCACCGTGGCAAAGCGCGCCTGCGGCCGATCGTCGGGACTATGCGGAATGCTGACGCCCTTCTTCATCGCCCAGGGCCTGAGCTGGTGGTGCAGCGGCACGTAGTAGGCCTGGTCGCGCGTTGTGATCAGCGCCTCGCGCAGCATCGCGTCGCGTACCTTGGTGTCGGTGGTGATCTTGAGGGCGTCGATCTGCTGGTCGAGCTTCGCATCGCTGATGCGGCCCTGGTTGAAGCTGCCGTCGGCGCCGCTGGTCTTGGTGCGCACCAGCGACTGCAGCGAGTAGAGCGCGTCGAAAGTCTGCACGCCCCAGCCCAGCATGTAGGCGCTGGTGTCGAGGTTGAGGATTTTCGGGATGAAGTTGGCGAACGGCATCGCATTCAGCCTGACGCGCACGCCGGCGCGCGCCCACATCGACACCAGCGCCTGGCAGATCTTCTCGTCGTTGACGTAGCGGTTGTTCGGGCAGTCGAGCGTGAACTCGAAGCCGTCCGGGTAGCCCGCCTCGGCGAGCAGCTTCTTCGCCCCGGCCGGGTCGACCTTCGGCACGAGGTCGATGTCCTTCGAATAGCCGTGCACGCCCGGCGCCACCATGATGCCCGCGGGGATCGAGAGCCCGCGCATGGTGACCTTCTTGATCGCCTCGCGGTCGACCGCCATGTTGAGGGCGCGGCGCACCCGCAGGTCCTTCATCGGGTTCTTACCCTTCACGTTGGAGTACTTGAGCTCGTCGTTGTACTGGTCCAGGCCGATGAAGATGGTGCGCACCTCGTGGCCGTCGAGCACCCTGAGATTCGCGTCCTTGCGCAGGCGCTCGACGTCCTGCGTCGGCAGGTCGGTGACCAGATCGACGTCGCCGGAGAGCAGCGCCGAGACCCGCGTGGCATCCGATTTGATCGGCGTGTAGACCACGTCGGTGACGTTGCCGTCGAGCTTGCCCCACCAGTCCTTGTTCAGCGCGAAGACGATGCGCTTGTCGGGCTCCCAGCCCTTGATCAGGTAGGGCCCGGTGCCGTTGGTATTGCGCGAGGCGTAGGTCTCTTCCTTCGCCTTGTAGTCCTGGATGTTCTGCGAGCGGTTCTTCTCCGACCAGGACTTGCTCATGATGCGAAAGTCGACGATGTTCCTCAGCAGGATCGGCGAGGGGCCGTCGAGCAGCAACTCGACGGTGTAGTCGTCGATCTTCTTCACTTCCTTGATGCCGCTGACGTAGATCTGGTTGGTGCCCTGCGGCTGCTTGATGCGGCCGAAGGAGAACACCACGTCGTCGGCGGTGAACGGCGCGCCGTCGTGGAACTTGACGCCCTTGCGCAGGTTGAAGCGCCATTGCGTCGGCGAGACCTCCTCCCACTTCACGGCGAGGCTGGGCTCGATCTTGTAGTCCTTGGTATAGCGCACCAGCCCTTCGTACGTGTACTGCAGGACAGCGTGCGTCGTGGCGTGGTTCTGCGAATGCGGATCGAGCGTCAGGACGTCGTTCTGTGCGGCCCACTTCAGCGTCACGGCATGGACCGGCGCCGCAATGAGCGCCAACACCAGTAGTAAAGCGCGCATGTTTCCCCCTCTTATTTGAGCGGCAAGGCCTCTTCCACCAGCGCCGCGAGATAGCCGGCGCCGAGCGGAATCACCTCGTCGTTGAAATCGTAGTTCGGATTGTGCAGCAGGCAGCCCCCCTGGGCGCCGCCCTGGCCGAGGAACACGTAGGCGCCGGGACGCTCCTGCAGCATGAAGGAGAAATCCTCGCCGCCCATGGTGGGCTCGTGCTCGGTGATGACGTTCTCTGCGCCGAACATCCGCTTTCCGACCTGCGCGGCGAAGGCGGCACCTTGAACGCTGTTCACCGTTGCCGGATAGCCGCGCGCATAGATCACTTCGGCGCTCGCGCCGAGCGCCTCCGCGGTCTTGGTCGCGATCTCGCGCAGGCGCCGCTCCGCAAGGTCGCGGGTCTCGGGCTGGAAGCTGCGTACCGTGCCCACCAGCTTGACATGATCCGGGATTACGTTGAACACGCCGACCTGGCTGGTGACCATCGAGCAGATGCTGACGACGATCGCATCGATGGGGCTCACGCTGCGGCTGGCAATGCTTTGCAGCGCGGTGATGATGTGTGCCGCCGCGAGCACCGGATCCACCGCAAGGTGCGGCATCGCGCCGTGGCCGCCGCGGCCGTGCACGGTGATCTGGATCTCGTCGGTCGCGGCCATCACCGGCCCCGCGCGCACCGCCATCTTGCCGGGCGGTAGCCCGGGCCAGTTGTGCAGCGCGTAGACCTCGTTGGCGGGGAAGCGCTCGAACAGCCCTTCCTTCACCATCACCTCGCCGCCGCCACCGCCTTCCTCGGCGGGCTGGAAGATGAGGTAGGCCGTGCCGTCGAAGTTGCGCGTCTCGGCGAGGTAGCGCGCTGCGCCGAGCAGCATGGTGGTGTGGCCGTCGTGGCCGCAGGCATGCATGCGCCCTTCGTGCTGCGATTTGTGCGCGAAGCTGTTCTTCTCGTGCATCGGCAGGCAGTCCATGTCGGCGCGCAAGCCGATGCCGCGGCCACTCGCTTTCTTCCTGCCGGGAATGACGCCGACCACGCCGGTCTTCGCCAGCCCGCGATGCACCTCGATGCCCCAGCCGGCGAGCTTTTCCGCCACCAGCGTCGAAGTGCGGTCCTCCTGGAACGACAGCTCCGGGTGCGCGTGGATATCGCGCCGCACAGCGGTGAGCTCGCCGTGATAGCTGCGGATGCGCTCTATGGGAGTGGTCATGGGGTCTGCAGTCGAAGCCGTGGATCGACCGCATAGTAGAGGAGATCGACCGCGAGGTTGATGATGACGAAGAACAGCCCGATCAGGCAAAGGTACGCCGCCATCACCGGCACGTCGGCAAAGGTCACCGCCTGGATGAACAGCAGGCCCATGCCGGGCCACTGGAAAACGGTTTCGGTGATGATGGCGAAGGCGATGATCGCGCCGAGTTGCAGCCCGGTGATGGTGATCACCGGCACGAGCGTGTTCTTCAGCGCGTGGCCGAAATGCACCGCGCGGTCGGTCAGCCCGCGCGCGCGCGCGAAGCGGATGTAGTCGGTGCGCAGCACTTCCAGCATCTCGGAGCGCACCAGGCGCTGGATCAAGGTCATCTGAAACAGACCCAGCGTGATCGACGGCAGGATCAGCGACTTCAGCCCGGACGCCGTGAGCAGCCCGCTGCTCCACCAGCCCACCGCCACCGTGTCGCCGCGGCCGAAGGAGGGCAGCCAGCCGAGCTGCACCGAGAACACCAGGATCAGCAGGATGCCGATGAGGAAGGTGGGCAGCGACACACCTATTAGTGATATCGCGAGCAGGAACTGCGCGAACCAGGAATTTCGTCGCAGCGCGGTATAGACGCCCATCGGGATGCCCACGGCGAGCGCGAAGAGCGCCGCCACGAACGACAGCTCGAGGGTCGCCGGCAGGCGCTCGACGATCAGCGACCTCACCGGCCGCACCTGCCGCAGGCTCAGGCCGAACTCGCCGCGCAGCGCGTGCTCGACGAACGCCGCGTACTGCACATAGAAGGGCCGATCGAGCCCGAGCTGGCGCGTGACGCGCGCGCGATCTTCCGGCGTCGCGTCCTGGCCGAGCATGAAGATCACCGGATCGCCGACGTAGCGAAACAGCGCAAACGCGATCAGCCCGACGGTGAGCATGACGAGAATCGCCTGGCCGAGCCGCCGCAGGATGAACGCCGCCATGGGTCTGCGAGAATGTTACCGCATGGCTTTTGCGCCTCATTTTGCCAACAGGCTGGTCTCCTGGCAGCGCCGTCACGGGCGCCACGACCTGCCGTGGCAGGGCACGCGCGATCCGTATCGCATCTGGCTCTCGGAAGTGATGCTGCAGCAGACCCAGGTGTCGGCGGTGATCCCGTACTACGAGCGTTTCCTGCGCCGCTTTCCGGACGTCGTGGCCCTCGCGGCGGCGAGCGAAGAGCAAGTGCTCGAGCAGTGGAGCGGCCTCGGCTACTACGCGCGTGGGCGCAACCTGCACCGCGCGGCGCGGCTCATCGCGCAGCACGGTTTCCCGCGCACCGCGCAAACCATCGCCGAGCTCCCCGGCGTCGGACGCAGCACCGCGGCGGCAATCGCGGCCTTTGCGTACGGCGAGCGCGCGGCGATCCTCGACGGCAACGTGAAGCGCGTGCTGGCGCGCGCCTTTGGTCTTTCCAACGAAGACTCCCTATGGGAGCAGGCTGAGCGACTGCTTCCCGCTCGCGGCATCGAAGCCT